>Ga0182016_10001193_pt1 | contig 31785 bp, 16 predicted proteins | sample 712S2MmetaG_FD_120491 | JGI IMG/M metagenome (GOLD analysis project Ga0182016, IMG submission 120491) | Permafrost microbial communities from Stordalen Mire, Sweden - 712S2M metaG | ecosystem: Environmental > Terrestrial > Soil > Wetlands > Permafrost | place: Sweden: Stordalen | collected...
ATATCGACGGCGCACTGTTGGCAATCATCAATTTCGGCGTCGTCACCGATCCTTCTCTTATACGGGATACGGTGGACAGGATGGAGCTTTTGAAAGTGGCTTCAGGTGGCTACAAGCGCGTCCGCAGCAATTACACCGACCCGGCTATCTTTGAGTATTGGTACGAGAAGGAAGAATTCCTGTTCGTAGACTTCAGTCTGGCTGAGGTTTATCGGCGAATGGGGCGGAATGCCGAAGCCAATGCTATGCTCAAGCGCATCGTCGATAAGGCAGCCGCAGACCATAACGTAATTCCGGAAATGTATGTTGCCGTGCCTTGTGCCTTGTTTCCCGGAGCGATCGGCGATCCTACGGGAGCATTGCCGATTGTGGGATATGGCTCAGGAGAGTTCATCCTTCACGTTTTGGAGCGTGAGTCGCTTGAGACCTCTCATTGACCCCGGATCGCCGCGGTGATCCGCCGAGCAATTCACAGCAACTTATTGTCGGCATTACTCAGTATTGTATCGGCGGCTGCCCTGCTCCAGCCGAGGCGAAAATCCCTTACGCCATGCAACGCAAATGCGCCGTCCGCATTGCGCGGAGCTGTGACCGCGAAGAAATCCGCGCGCACTACATCCGACAGGTAGAATGCGGGCCTTGCGTCCGCAGTTGAGTTCGCAATCTCCACATGGCTCATTTCCAGATTGCGTACGTGGCGAAGGAAGAAGCCGGATGCCGGCATAGCTCCAAACATGCTTGGCTCCGGATATTTATCCTCAAACTCCGCCGGTTGTAACTTTGCATCTTCAGCCATCGCGCCGCCTGCTGTCTCGATATAGATGTTGGATAGCTTCACGTCTTCAATCTCATACCCCGGTATGCCGCTGAGAATCGAACTGATCCTACGCGGCGCGTTGTAGCAGGCGAGATTGCTAATCATGATGCGCTTCATCGTTCCAACCTGGGTGCTCTCCTTGGGGCCGCGCAGCCGCGCTCCAAGCCGCATGAAGATTGGGCCCGAGGCCAAGTCGCGCATCGTCGTATTGGTAATCGTGAAATCTTCAAGCAATGCGCCATCCACCGATTCCAGAGCATACCCCTTGCAGCCTTCAAACACGCAGTTGGAGATTGTCACATTGATGAATCCGCCATTCGATTCCGTTCCGCATTTGATGCGGCCGGTGCGAGATACGCGAGAATCCGACGAAAACTTTTTGAATGTTCCGTCCAACACTGACCCAAGTTCGTAACATCCGGTCACCCAACAGTTAGTAATAGTAAGGTTGCGCGTGGCGCGGGCATAACCCAGCGCATAACTCGACTTCGGACAAATCCCGTCATCCCACGGCGAGTTTACGGTGCAGTTTGAAACGCGCACATTCTGGCAGCAATCGATATCGATCCCGTCGCGATCCGTATCTATTTTCAGGTTATCGATGGTCAGGTTATCTACTCCGGTCAGCAACAGGCAGAAGTGCCCGCCTTTGAGCATCGAGAAGTCGCGCAGCAATACATTGTGGCAGTTCTTGAGAGCGATGGCCTTATTTCCGACGCCAGGTTGTTCGGCAACAAAGGGCGCGATCACCTCACCCGGAAACACCATGCCATGCGAAAGCCCCTTGCCCCAGATCAGCCCTGTACCGGTGATGCTGAAGTCATGGATACCTTCGCCCCAGATGAGCGAGTTATGCCAATGGTTATGTCCATAGTCCTGATAGGCGTCCCATTCGGTTTTGGGCTCCGCGGCATCGTACACGCCGCCGTTGTAGCCGGACGTCTCATCCTTGCGCGGGGAGTCGGCTGCGAGGATGGTTGAGCCTTGCTCCAGATGCAGATGCACATGGCTTTTCAAGTGAATCGAAAAGCAGAGATATGTTCCCCTCGGGAAAAGCACCATCCCCCCTCCTGCCTCTGCCGCAGCGTCAATCGTTCGGTTCACGGCCTCGGTGTCAAGGGTTTTCCCATCCCCTTTGGCGCCAAATTTGCGCACATCGAAAACGGCCATATTCGCGCTGGATACCGGAGCATCCTGCGCGGCATCCGGAAATGAAAGCGCAGGGATGGCAGCCGCAGCCATCCCGATGCTGCCGGTGCGCAAAAAACTGCGGCGCATTGAACTGAACGCATTCATTGAAGTGTCTCCTGCCTTCGATCATGTTACCCTCCTTTCGATTGGGGTCGAATCTCGATGTTTATTGACAGGGTCGAATCTCCGGCGGGAGGGGAGCCTGCGCCGGCATGGAATTACGAGGGGGAAGGTGTTAGGCTGGCGGCAGCAGATCACAGCATCCTGAAACCGCACGCGGAAGGAGGGGCTTTGCAGCCAGCCAAGGGAGAAATCACTCTGCTACTGGGGAAATGGAAAAATGGAGAGCCTGCCGCATTTGAGGAGCTGATGCAGCTCGTGTACCCTCATCTTCGCCAGGTGGCTGCGGCCTATGTTCGACGGGAGCGCAACCCCGACGTCATCCAGGGCACAGCGCTGGTACACGAGCTTTACCTGAGGCTCCTGAACCAGAAGAAAGCCGCGTGGGAAGATCGCCGTCATTTCTACACCTTCGCCGCCAAGGTGATGCGGATGATTCTGATCGATCATGCGCGAGAGAGCCAGACGCAGATGCGCGGTGGCGGAATGGAGCGCGTCCCGCTCAGCGACGACCTTTCGTGGGTCAATATTGACAGCCCGGAGTTGCTTGACCTGAACCGCGCATTGGATGAGTTGGGCGCCCTGGATGCGGAGAAAGTCCAGCTCGTCGAATTGCGCTATTTTCTAGGCTGCACCGCCGAAGAAACAGCGTCACTGATGCAGGTCTCCAAGGCCACTGTCGATCGCGAATTGAAATTTATCAAAAGCTGGCTCTACCTGCGCATCCGGCCGGGTGTGGTCACGGATGCAGTGGAACCGTGATTCAGTTTGGCTTTCCTTCCCGCACACTGAATTAGGAGTTACCAGCTACGGACGGAGTTGTCGCTCCAATGGGACAAATGGGACAGACGACGGAAACCTTTCTACGCATCGCGGCGATCTTCCACGAGGCTCTCGAAGTCCCCGAGGCAGCGCGGCCGGAATTGATTGCGGCAAAATGCAACGGGAACCGGCAGATTGCGGACGAAGTCTACTTGCTGCTCGATGCCTGCAAGGCGGAGGAGAACGAAGCAGCGTTGCATCGGACTGGACAGGAAGCAGGTCGCGAATTCAAGCCGGAACCGCGGCGGATCGGCCCCTACCAGTTGGATGGACTTTTGGGCAGAGGCGGCATGGGCGCCGTCTTCCTGGCACATCGAGCAGACGGGCAATTCGAGCAGAAAGTCGCCATCAAACTGATCGATCTGCCGCTGGCAACCGACCTCTTCCGCGAAAGATTTCGCATGGAAAGGCAGATACTGGCCGGCCTTCAGCATCCATATATCGCCAGGCTGCTCGATGGTGGCGTCACGGCCGACGGCGATCTTTATCTCGCAATGGAATATGTGGATGGCGTACCAATCCATCGTTTCTGCGAGCAGAGAAACCTGTCGATAGATCAACGCCTGGTGTTGTTCACGCAGGTTTGCGAGGCGGTCCAGTTTGCCCACCAGAACCTAATCGTTCATCGCGACTTGAAGCCGGATAACATTTTCGTAGCGGAAGACGGCACCCCCCGTTTGCTGGATTTTGGCACAGCCAAACTGCTCACTCCATCCCTTGCCAACCCCGGAAGTGAGCTAACACGGGAGGGATTTCAATCCTTCACGCCGCAGTATGCGAGCCCGGAACAGGTGCTCGGCAATCCCATCACCACCGCGTCAGACACTTACTCGCTCGGGGTTCTGTTGTATCTGCTCCTCACCGGGTCGCTGCCCTACGAGCTCAAAGAATTAACGACAGCAGAGATGTTGCGCGTTATCTGCGAAGAGCCTGCTCGCAAGCCCGCTCATGCGGTTGGCTCGAACAGGCGGCTCGACTCCGATCTGGAAGCAATCCTCAACAAGGCCCTGCGCAAGGAACCCCTAACCCGCTATAGCACGGCGGAGCAACTCGCCTCCGACCTGCGCGCATATCTTGACGGAAAGCCCGTTGCGGCGCGACACGGAACCTTGCGTTACCGAGCCGCCAAGTTCATCCGCCGGCATCGGTTGGGGATTGCAGGGGCGGCGTTGTTGTCCTGCACCCTTGTTGCCGGTGTGGGTGGCGTGCTGTGGCAAGCCAACGTCGCAAATGCGGAAAGGCGCAAAGCTGAGGCGCGATCGGCGGATTTGAGGGAATTGAGTAACAGCCTGCTGTCCGAGTTGGACGATGCAATCAAGCAACTGCCAGGCTCAACCGGAGTGCAAAAGCTGCTCGTCACCCGAGTGCTTGAGCATCTCGACCGAATGGCGAAAGATGTACAAGGCGATCGCCAGACGCAGCTTGACCTGGTCGATGCATATACACGGCTGGGAAACATTCAGGGCAATCCGTACGACCAGAATCTTGGAGATCCCGCCGGGGGCATTGCAAGTATCGATAAAGCAATTGCGCTGGCAAAGCCGTTGGCTCCGCAGGGTTCTTCGGATCGAGAGGCGCTTCGCGATCTGGCACTGGCACAGGAGTGCCGCAGTGAGATTCTCTTCGGTGCGGCCAGGACTCCAGAAGCGATCGCTTCGATGCGCGCAGCAGTTGAGACCTACGACCGCGTCATCGCTTTCCCGAATGTCACCCCCGCACTGATCGGCGACGCGGCGGCGGCTTACGGAACGCTGGGAGATGAACTGGGACAGAACGGCACCTCAAGCCTGGCCGACTCGAACGCGGCCCTGGTGGCTTACCGCAAGACGATTGAGCTCGATCATCGCGCCCTGAGCATCGATCCCGGATTTCTACGCGCTCAGCGGGGATTGGCCCTGCTGCAAATGAAAATCGGCAGCGTAGAGATGGAGACCAATCCCGGCCAGGCGCTCAAGGATTTCCAGATTGCCATGCAGCGCGCCGATTCTCTGCCAAAGGACGATCAGAAGACCTACACCACCATGCGCATGCGCTCCATGGTGCAACGCAAGGAGGCAAACGCTTTGGTTGAGTTGGGGGAATACTCACAAGCGGACGCGCTTTTCAAGCAGGTCGTTGAGGCGCAGGAACGTCTGGCTGCAACCGATCCACAAGACCTGCGCGCACGTGCCGATTTGGAAGTTGTCCTCACCGATGAAGCAATAGCTTTCTCAAGTGCGGCAGATCCGGCGTTGGCCTCCGCTCCAAACGATCGACTGCGCAATCTTGGCGCGGCTGCGGAAGGGTTTGCGAGGGTAGTGGACATTACGGGAAAGATGCTGCAACAGGACCCTTCGAATGAGAATTGGAAGTTTGTCATGGCTGACGCACAGGTGCGTTTGGGCACCGCACAGGCCGAACTTCACGGGGCGGGAGATCCCGCGGCGATTGCAGGTAAAGGCATCGCTACCATGAGGGAGCTGGCCAAGAAAGATGAGGCTTCCGCGATGGTTCTCGACCAGGCGGCGGACGATTTGATTCGCGTTGAGCCAGTCTCTCTCCGGGACCCGCAGTTTGCCGTCCAGTGCGCCGAGCGCGCGGTTGCTCTTAGCCGTGGGCAAAGACCGGCCGACTTATTGACGCTGGCCGAGGCTTACCGAGCCCTCGGCCAAATCGACAAGAGCCATGCAACGGCAAAGCAAGGGTTGCTGCTACTACCGCCCATGCAACCTGACAGCCCGAAACCACGCATTCGCAAGCTTCTCGAAAAGGAAGCGGGCGATTAGATTGCGACTGTGAATCATGCGTTCTTGGCTTTTGGCGGCGAGACCAGTGCGGGCACAAGCACGGAAACGGCCATAATCCCGGAGATAACATGCAGTCCACTTGCGTAAGACCCGCTCGATTGACGCATGTGTGCAATTAACAGCGGTCCAAACGCGCTTGCCGTGCCCCAGGCGACCATCATCAACCCATAAATGGGAGCGACATTTTTCGATCCGAAATAGTCGGCTGTGAAAGCCGGCATGGTCCCAAACCCGCCTCCATAGCACATAAGAATGACGAACGCGACGACGGTAAGAATCGGCACAGAGGTTATACCCGGTAGCGCCCAGAACAACCCAACCTGAAGCAGAAACATGGAAGTAAAGGTCCATCGCCGGGTGATTGCGTCCGATGTCCACGCCCAAAAGATACGACCCACCGCATTGCCGATGCTCGCAATTCCAACCATCCCCGCGGCGACGATGGCGCTTGCCTTTGCGATCTCCTGAAACATTGGGGACTCCTGCGAGATGAGTGAGATTCCGGCGCAGGAGTTCAGGAATAACAGCAGCCAGAGCGCCCACCACTGCCAGGACTTGAGGGCCTCGCCGAGAGAGTAGTCTTTTGCGGCGCGTTGCTTGCTCTGAGTTGCACTGGGAACCCAGCCTGCCGGTTTCCAGCCATCCGGGGGGTTCTGCATAAAATAGCCGGTACACATTGTGATTACAAAATATGCAACGCCGAGGTAAGCAAATGTCGGCAAAACTCCGACCTTTTGAATTAGATAGGTCGCCACTGGAGCAGTGACCAGCGCACCTGCTCCGAAGCCCGCGACGGCAATGCCGGTGATAAGTCCTCTCTTATCCGGGAACCACTTGACCAGCACGGTAATCGGAACAATGTAGCCGAATCCGAGCCCAACGCCCGCAATCAAACCGTAACTAAGATAGAGCCACCAAAGCTTGTCAGCCGAATAGCTCGACAAAAAGATTCCAAGGCCGTATAAGAACCCGCCGATCAATGCTACTAATCGCGGGCCTTTCTTGTTCAGCAATAGTCCGCCGAAAAAAGCAGAGACCCCGAGGGTAAAGACGCAGATGGTGAATGTGATCGTCACATCCGAAATAGACCAGTGGAATTGCTTCGCAAGTGGGATACGGAAGACGCTCCAAGCGTAAACGCCGCCAAGCGCCATTTGCATGAAAAAGCCCGCTGCTGCGAGTCCCCAGCGATTTGATGTCGACATGTTGATTCTCCAATGTTGATGATCTGTGTCTGGCCGATTTGGGGGTGGTAGCAAACCTTGGGAAATTGAGCCACCCAAACGGTCGATAACATCGATGAGCTGCTCGCCATGATGAAATTCAAGGGGCGAACCGTTCTCAGTTACAGGCAGGAACTTTTCGACCCTCTTTGGCTGACTGCCGATGTTAGAACGCAAAGCAATGAGTCGTAAAGGGATTTGATAGACTGAATCGGGTTTCAGGCGGGGTCGACGGCCGGGATGCAACGAAATTCACCCGAGTACACGACAAATCGACGGCCACGCAAGAAACCCACGAGCGTAAGGCCAAGCTCGCGAGCAAGCTTCACTGCAAGGCTCGAAGGCGCCGAGACCGATGCGAGAACTGGGATTCTCACAGCCAGGGCCTTTTGTGCAATCTCGAATCCCCCTCGGCCACTGACGACCAGCACGTGCCGTGAAAGCGGGAGTTGCTTCTCAAGCATCGCCCAGCCGACAATCTTGTCAACGGCGTTATGGCGGCCAATGTCTTCGCGCACGGCCATCAACAACCCGGCCTCATCGAAGAGCGCGGCTGCATGCAAGCCCCCTGTTCGGCTGAAGACGGCCTGCTCCGTCCGTAAAATCTCCGGCATTCGGCAAAGCAATTCCGGATCGATGCGGAAGTCTCTATCGGGTTGTTGCAACCCACGCAAACGGACAGCGTCGATGGATGCCTTCCCACAAATTCCGCAACTGGAGGCGGCAAAGAAATTCCTCCGCATGTTCTCCGGTTCGAAAGGCGCATCCTTCAGTTCCACATCGACAAGATTGCTCTTCGCCCCGTTTTGAGGAGGAATTGAGCGAATTCCGGCAATTTGCTCTATGGACTCGATAATCCCTTCGGTGAGTAGAAATCCAGCGGCAAGTTCGAGATCGTTTCCAGGAGTCCGCATCGTCACCGTCAACGGAACGCCACCGATGCGGATCTCAAGCGGTTCCTCGGCTGCGAGGGAGTCCTGGACGGAGCGAACCGTCCCGTTCTCCCACTCCCGCACTTGCGTCAATTCGATGCTTTGCCCTGGCGTCCGCATTCAGCCCCCGTCGTGTTTGTCCAATTCGACGTTGACCTGCAAAGAATGCCGCTGTCAAGTTTCATTGAACTCGGAGGCTCGCAGAAGGCTTCTCGCCAACACCTAAAAACTGAATTTTGACACAGTCAACTGTAGGCGCGCCGCCATCTCGCTGAGTTCGAGTGAGGCGGTCTTTGTGTCGTTTGCACCCTGGGTAGTATTTCTTGCCGCGGTAGCCACGCCCACAATGTTCTTAGTGATATCGTTCACGCCCTGGGCCGCCTCTGAAACGCTGCGGCCAATCTCATTGGTCGTCACTGTCTGCTCTTCAACCGCCGAGGCAATGCTGCTGGAAATATCATCGATCTGGTTGATGATCGCGCTGATCTCCTCGATCGCCGTCACAGCTCCCTTTGTGTCTTCCTGGATCGCCTCAATCTTCTGGCTGATCTCTTCGGTTGCCTTGGCGGTCTGCTTGGCCAGCTCCTTTACTTCATTCGCGACAACCGCAAAACCCTTCCCGGCTTCACCGGCCCGTGCCGCCTCGATCGTGGCATTCAGGGCCAGCAGGTTGGTCTGCTGCGCGATGGATGTAATGACCTTGATCACGTTCCCGATCTCCTGGCTGGAGTCGCCAAGCTTCCGCATCGTTTCATGGGTCGAATGCGCCGCCGCGACCGCGTTTTTGGCCACCCTGGCTGAGTCGTTGGCGTTCTTCGATATTTCCCTGATCGAAGCTTGCATCTGTTCCGAGGCAGTGGCCACAGAAGCTACATTTCGTGAAACTTGCTCGCTTGCCGCCGATACAACGTTTGCCTGAACCGCGGTCTCTTCCGCATTCCCTGCCATCTGGTGGCTGACTGCAGTAAGCTCTTCCGAGGAAGAAGCAAGCGAATTTGCGTTCTCTGCCGTTGCCCTGAGCGGCTCAACGATCGCTTCCAGAATGCTGTTCATCCCCTCGATGATCGTGCGATAGTCGCCCTGGTGCCTGGCCGCGTCGGCGTGCATGCATACCTGGCCGCTCGCCGCCGCCTGTGCGAGCATGTTTGCATCCTTCACAAGGGTCTCAATTGAAGTCATTGTCTTTACGAAAGCGGGGACAAGAATATCGTTTTCCGACCGCTTGCCGATCTTCTCAAGGCTCCGCAGTTCTTCCCGGAAATCTCCTGCTCCAATCACCCCGACAACCTCGGCCGCATGCTTGAATCGATTCTGGGCCTCATTTGTCGCTGCTGCCACTTCCGCGAATACTCCGTGGTAACTCCCATTCACCTTTACCGTGCAATCGTTCACCGCCAACCGTTGAAGAACGTTGTTGGCCTCGACTAACCCGCCCAACCCGTCCACGCAAGCATTGAGGCTGCTCTTCATGGCGTTGAAGTCGCCGCGGTAAGTTTCCGAGATTCTGGCTGGAATTTCGCCCTGGCCAATGCTATTCACGCAATTGCAGAATTGGTTGAGCGGCGCAATCAAGGCGTCGAGGGTCTGGTTCACACCTTCGATGATTTTGCGATAGTCGCCCTGGTGCCTGGCAGCGTCGGCCCGGATGTTCAGCTTGCCCTGCACGGCCGCTTCAGAAAGCAACTGGGCATCCTGCGCCATCGCTTTCACAGAATCGACTGTGCGCCGATAGCTCATTGCCAGAACGTCGTGATCGGATCTGGCTTCAACCCTTGCGCCCAGGTCGCCCGCGGCAACTCTTTCCAACCCATTGGACACATTTTGGATGTATTCGACCAGACTGCGAAACGAGTCTGCCAGCGAACCAACCTCATCGCTCGCACGGTAGTCGACCTTCTGATTCACGTCACCTTGTGCGATCTTCCGCGCCGTCTCGGCAATGCGGCCCAGAGGTCTGGCAATGCTGCGCGAAATTACTGCGCCGGTCGCAATTCCGCCGACAACACCCCAAACGACAAAGAAGAGCATGATTGAGCGACTGTAGCGATATGTGCGATCGGTTTCCTTCTGCGCGTTTCCTGCGGCGTCCTCTCGATCTTCCGACAATTGAGCCAACAGGTCCTCAGCTGAACGCGTCTTTTCTCTGCCGGCGCCAATCGCAAGCTTCGTTGCTTCCTGCTCCCGCTGGGGCGATTCCGACATCTCAAGCTCGAAGATTTGGTAAGAGATTTTCTGGCGATCTTTCCATGCTCGATCGAATTGCGCCAACAGCGCCTTGCCCCGCTCTGAGCAAATAAGAGGGCTGGCCTTTTCTATGTCGTGGTTGACTCGACTTACGGATTCCTCGTAGTTTGTCTTTTCCCTGTTGCGGGAATCCACGGTATTCGAAAGCAGGAGGCTGTTCTCCGCTGAAACCGAATGAGATAGATCTATGTCAGCTTGCTTAAGGTAAGAGATTCCAATTGTCTCTGCCTCATGCGATGCCCTCGATAAATCCGCGACTCTGCTCAGGCTTGCAATGCCCAGGCAGCCGAGGGCGGTGGTAATGGCTCCCCCAAAAATGAAAGCCCCGATCAGTCTTGTGCCGATCTTCAGGTCGTACAGCCACTTCATTGGCGCTTCCTTCCTCGGCCGAAGGAATCCTATGTCTGCAATCGCCTTCTTGGCCGAACTAATCTCACCTATCGGCTAAATGGCGTGCGGCGTCCACACCGGGCGAGATTAAAAGGTAAATCTCGATACCGCCGACTGAAGGCGCGCTGCCATTTGACTAAGTTCGAGGGAAGCTGTCTGGGTGTCGTTGGCTCCTTGCGTGGTGTTCTTGGCTGCGGTTGCCACGCCCACTATGTTTTTAGCGATGTCGTTAACACCCTGGGCGGCTTCGGACACGCTGCGTCCAATCTCATTGGTGGTTACCGTCTGCTCCTCGACAGCCGAAGCGATGCTGTTGGAAATGTCATTGATCTGGTTGATGATTCCGCCGATTTCTTCGATGGCCGAAACAGCTCCCTTGGTTACTTCTTGAATCGCCTCTATCTTCTGGCCGATATCCTCGGTGGCTTTGGCCGTCTGCTTGGCCAGTTCCTTTACTTCGTTAGCAACGACCGCAAAGCCCTTCCCCGCTTCCCCTGCGCGCGCTGCTTCGATGGTTGCGTTGAGCGCCAGCAGGTTAGTCTGTTGGGCGATGGAAGTAATCACCTTGATTACGTTTCCGATTTCCTGGCTGGATTCCCCAAGCCGCTTCATCGTTTCGTTCGTTGTGGACGCCACGCTAACAGCGTTCTTGGCTACCCTTGCCGAGTCATTGGCGTTCTTCGATATTTCGCGAATCGAAGCCTGCATCTCTTCTGTAGCCGTCGCGACGGACGACACATTCCGAGAAACCTGCTCACTGGCAGCCGATACGACATTGGCCTGAACCGAGGTCTCTTCCGCGGTGCTGGCCATGATCTGGCTGGTTGCGGTGAGTTCCTCGGAGGAGGAAGCGAGGGATGCGGCGTTCTCAGATGTCGCCCGAAGCGGCTCGCAAATTGCCTCTAGAATTTGGTTTATGCCGTCGATGACCTTGCGGAAATCCCCCTGGTGCTGGCCGGCGTCCGCGCGAAGTCCCACCTGGCCGGTTGCCGCAGCTTTGGCGAGCATGGCCGCATCCTTTACAAGAGCATCGATCGAACTCATCGTTTGGATAAACGCCGGTAAGAGTATGTCATTCTCTGAGCGCTTGCCAATTTTCTGCAGTTCTTGCAACTCTTCCCGGTAGCTTCCCGTTCCGATCATCTGAACTATATGCGCGGCGTTCTTTACACGATCCTGAGCGAGATTAGTGGCTTTTGCGACTTCGGAGAAAATGCCCTGGTAGGAGCCTTGCACTCTCAGCGTACAGTCGTTCACCGCCAACCGCTGCAGGACGCTGTTGGCCTCGACTAATCCGCCCAAACCGTCGATGCAGGCGTTGATGTTGTTCTTGATTGTGTTGAAGTCGCCGTAGTAGGTTTCGGTGATTTTGGCTGGAATGTCGCCCTTGCCGATGCGATCGACGTAGTCAGCAGCAACGTGCAGCGGAGCGATCACTGCGTCGAGTGTCTGGTTAACACCTTCGATGATCTTGCGATAGTCGCCCTGATGTCTGTTTACATCAGCACGAGTCTTCAGTTTGCCTTCGACCGCGCCCTGGGACAGCAGGTGCGCATCCTGCGCCAACGCGTTCACGGCACTGACCGTGCGCTGATAGCTTCTCGCCAGGGTGTCGTGTTCTGATCTGGACTCAATGGCCGCAGTAAAGTCGCCCGCAGCCACCTTCTCCAGCGCTGCAACCACACTCCGAATGTATTCGACCAGCACTCCGAAGGACTGTGCCATGGCGTCCACTTCATCTGCTGAATGACTGTTCCTGCTGCCGGAAAGGTCGATAGATAGCCCTTCAAAGTCCGCTCTGGCCAAGCGATCCGAAACTCCTTTGAGCCGTCCGAGGCGTGTCAAGACCCCGCGCACAGCGACGAACCCAACTACAGAAACCAGCAAGAGGAGAGCACCTGCGGCGAATAGCACGGCATTGCGCTGCCTGGCGGCTTCCGCCTGCTGAGCGGCAACCATTGCTTCAACCCGGCCATTCAATTGTGCGACCACCTTGTCGAACAGGTCCGTGGGTGCACGGTCCTGTCCGCGCACAAGCTTGTCGGCCTGCTTGTAATCGAACTTGTTTCTCACGAAAACTTCGTACGATGCCTGATACTTCCCACTTAATGTCTCGTCGGCTGTCAGGAAGTCACTCAAGAGCCGCTTCGCGACCGGGTCATCGACAGTTGAGGCGAGTTCCTGGGCATCAATCTTTACGCTTGCCTCTTGCATGTGGAACTGCGTCGTGTACTTTGCCAGATCGTCAGGATTGTAGCCACGAATGAGGATATCCTTCCATTCCTGAACTTGCTTCTTGAATTCGACCTGGATTCTGCGAGCCGATTCGGCCTCGCGTACCGGGCCCTGCAAAAGGTTGTTATAGCCCGTGGAGACGGACTTAAGCTCACCAGCAAAAGTGGCAGCAAGGCCGCTGGTAACCATCAATGTGCCAAGCGAAACCCCGACAAGTTTCGTGGAAATTTTCATTAAAAACCTCTCGCCTACCGCAATTCGAATGCCCTTGGGGGAGAGCATCTGGCGGTTAACCCCAATCAGCGCCGACACATCCTTGCGCTCATTTATCAAATTGGCTTATCGACCGACTGCCAGTGGTTGTTCACAAGAATGTAGTGTCTTTCTTAAATTTAATGGCGGGCTGACCTGGTGCTATTTTCGGCGACCTGGACCGGTCGACTCGTGCAGAGTCAGCAAGGTGCATTCCTCAGATGAAATAGGGTGCCCAGTGGAAGTTTGCCCTACGCTACCTTGACACCTTGGCGCGGGAACCAATGGGCTGCCACATCAAGAAACCTTTCCAAGCCAGAGGCCTCACTGCTCTTTTCCTCATTCTGGATGCGGGCAGATTCAGTACCTGGTGGATGGAATACATAGAGTCGATGAAGCGGCACGCCTCGAGGTAGGACCAAATACATTACGAAATCAAAGGATGGCGCCCAGCGCTTGAGCGTCGTAGAATCAAGTCCAATCCAACATAGTCATCTCAAATCTTCCAGGAGTCCGAAGATCCTAATGAACATCCGCCGTCAATTGAACTGGATGACCTTCATCGGAATATTCGGCTTGCTCATTTTCGGCGTGGTCGCTTTCATCGCGCTTTTTCAAATCGAAGTAAACGGCCCCCTCTATAGCGCTATCTCACTCAGCAACAACCTCATTGCCGATTACGTTCCGCCGTCGGAAAGCCTGCTGCAGCCCGCTCGTATCTGTGCCGAAATTACCGATGCGCCAGATCAAGCTTCGCGCCTCCGTCACGAGGAAACTCTCAAGTCCTTCGAGCGGGAATACAACCAGCAGTATGCCAGCTACATGGTGCGTGTGCCCGAAGGAAGCCTGAAGGCGATGATGCGCGGAGAAGCTCACGATTCCGCGCTGGAATACTTCCGGCTCGCAGACCAGCTTATTGTGCTAGCCAATCAAGACCGGGTAGACGAGGCGCGCAAATTGCTGGTCTCCACGATGAATCCACTATACGATCGCCACTCGGCGGCGGTGGATCAAATCGTGATTCGCGCCCACGAGGAGGCTCGGGCATCGGAGGCATTGGCCGCCCGCTCGGTTCGCCGCTTTACAGCTGCGATGATCGCCATCGGGCTCCTGGTGCTGATTGTGGTCGGAGCACTTTCCTGGATCATTGCGCGGGGGATTGCGCACCAGGCCGACCGGCTGGTTCTTTCCGAGGAGTCCCGCGGCCAGCAGGCACGCCTTCTCGAGTCTGTAATAGGCAGCCTGGCGGAAGCCGTCATAAATGTTGACGCCAACGACAATGTCCAGGTGTGGAACGGCGAAGCGGAGCGGCTTCTTGGGCCAAGGCCTCTCCGGTTCGATGAGTCGTGGGCGCCATCGATCGGTCTTTACCTTCCGGATGGAATCACGCTTTGCCCGCCTGAGCGTTCGGCGCTTTTCCAGGCAATCCGCGGTCGTGAGGCGCGAGGCGAATTTGTCGTAAAAAACCCTGTGCACAAGTCCAACCGCAGGATCGAAGTGAGCGCCAGGCCTATCCGCGATGCCTCTGGTGCAACGTCCGGCGCAGTTTCGATCTGCCGGGACACAACAGAGCGCTTCGAATTGATGGCCGCCCTTGAACAGGCAAATGACGTGCTTGAACAACGTGTCGCGGAGCGCACCGCCGAACTGGTGAAGGCCAAAGAGGCAGCCGAATCTGCCGATCATCTCAAATCCGCATTCCTCGCTACCATGTCGCACGAACTGCGTACGCCGCTCAACTCCATTATTGGTTTTACAGGGATTATCCTGCAGGGGCTGGCCGGCCCGCTGAATGCGGAACAGAAGAAGCAACTCGGCATGGTGCAGCTCAGTTCCCGCCATTTGCTGGCTTTGATCAATGACGTACTAGATATCTCTAAAATCGAGGCGGGCCAGTTCACATTGAGATCGGAATCTTTCGACGTGCGACAGTCGGTAGAAAAAGCGATTCGTTCGGTTCAACCGCAAGCGGAGGCCAAAGGATTGAAACTTGATTCGGTTCTCGATCTCGACCTCGCAACTGTCACTGGAGATCATTTACGCGTGGAACAAGTGCTCCTTAATCTGCTTAGCAATGCCATCAAATTCACTGAGAGCGGAGGAGTGTCTGTCAGTTGTGCAGTCAGGGACGGCTTTTTCTCCGCAGCCGTGCGCGACACCGGGATAGGCATCGCAGCATCCGATCTGGTCTACCTCTTTCGCCCCTTCCGCCAGGTCGATACCGGCCTTTCCCGCAGATACGAAGGCACGGGCCTTGGCCTGTCAATCTGCCGCAAGCTGGCCGAGATGATGGGTGGAGGCATTCAGGTCGAGAGCGCACCCGGACAAGGCAGCACGTTCACATTCAGATTCCCTGTCGGAGATCCCGCATGACAACTATCCTGGTTATCGAAGACAATTTGCAAAACATGTATTTAATGCGCTTCCTGCTTGAAGGCCATGGATTCGCCGTGCTTTCAGCTACGGATGGGCAGGAAGGCATTGAGATGGCAAGCCGAATGCGCCCCGACTGCATTCTCCTGGATATCCAGCTTCCCAAGCTCGACGGGTATGGCGTCGCAGTGGCTTTAAGGGCCGATTCGAAGCTGAACGACATTCCCATTATCGCCGTCACTTCGTACGCCATGATGGGGGACCGCGAAAAAGCGCTTGCCTGCGGCGCTACCGACTACATTGAGAAGCCAATCGATCCGTCAAGATTCGTGGATCAGATTCGCAAGCACCTGCCGACGGAGCCGCAACCATGCTGAAAGCTTTGATCGTCGACGACATCGACGACAATCTGTACTTCCTGCGGGTATTGCTGACGTCCAGCGGTTTTGAGGTTGAGGCTGCTCACAACGGAGCTGAAGCCCTGGCGCTCGCCGGTAAAGTAAAACCCGACCTCATCATAACCGACCTGCTGATGCCGGTCATGGACGGGTTCACTCTTTGCCAGACCTGCCGCACGACACCTGCGCTCTCAGATATTCCGATCGTTGTTTATACCGCCACCTATACGGACCCGGAGGACGAGGATCTAGCGCTCAACCAGGGTGCGGATCTTTTCCTCATCAAGCCCATGGAACCCGAACTGCTCATCAACACAATTAACGACTTGATGCGCAGACATGCAGCCGGGCTGCAGTCCCGCCGCCCCTTGCTTGATCCCGAGGAGGGACTCACCCGCCAATACAACTCGGTCCTGATTCACAAGCTGGAAGACAAGCTCGAGGAGCTCGGAACCTCGCAGAACAAGCTCAAGGCCATTCTCGAGGGCATGTCGCAGGGCTTGATCACGATCTCGTCCAAGGGAGTCATTGGCGCTGTAAACAAGCGCCTTGAGGAGATGTTTGGTTACGACCGCGCCGAACTCATTGGCCAGCAAGTGGAGATGCTGGTGCCCAAGTCGATCGCAGCACTCATCGAGCACAACCTGTGCCAGCATTCCGCGCGGCCGTCTGTTGTAGCGGTGAGGCTGGGAATGGACCTGGCAGGGCGACGCAAGGATGGCACTGAATTCCCGATCGAGGCCGGCCTCAGTTATGTTGACATTGGAGACGGCATTGAGACGATTGGCATCATCAGCGACGTCACGGAGCGAAGGCGGCTGGAAGAGCGATTGAACCAGGCACAGCGATTGGAAGCGATTGGGCGCCTCTCCGGTGGAATCGCGCATGACTTTAACAACCTGCTGACAGTGATTATTGGACAGAGTTCCGCGTTGCTTGAGGACTCGCAGAACGAGTCTGTTCTCCGCGCAGGTCTGGAGTCAATCAATCATGCGGCCGAACGAGCCGCAATGCTGACGACGCAATTACTGGCGTTCAGCCGGCGTCAGGTCTTGCAGCCGAAGATCATGAATCTGAATACCGAGGTCGCAAATCTCGACAAGATGTTGCGACGGCTGATCGGAGAAGACATACGAATCAGCACCTCGATGGCGCCGGATCTGTGGATGATCAAAGCCGACCCGGGGCAAATCGGCCAGGTCATCATGAACCTGACGTTGAATGCGCGGGACGCCATGCCGGATGGCGGTGTGCTTACTGTGGAAACACAGAATATCGAGCTGAATGAATCTTCGTCGCCGGAAAATTGCGGAGCCGCTCCTGGCAGCTATGTAATGCTACGGGTCGCCGATACCGGGTTGGGAATGGAGCAGGAAACCATGGCGCGCATTTTCGATCCATTCTTCACAACGAAAGAGCAAGGCAAAGGAACAGGGCTGGGTCTGTCAACGGTGCATGGCATCGTTACACAAAGCGGCGGGCATATCTGCGTGGATAGTGAAAAGGAACGGGGGAGCAGCTTCAGGATCTACCTTCCGCGCACCATCGAGTTTCCCAAACCGCCCGATGCGGCGGAGCCTGAGCCGATCAGCCTTCGCGGGTGCGAAACGATTCTTCTCGTGGAAGATGAGCCCATGGTCCGCAAGATGATGCATACGATTCTCAAAGGCCAGGGCTATTCAGTCTTGACGGCAGGGGATTTTGCGGAGGCAAGATCCGCATGCATCGATCATCCGGGAAACATCCACTTGCTGCTCACCGACATGGTGATTCCGGGGGGCACGGGGCGCACTTTGTCAGAGCTAATCCAGCAAATGAGACCTGGAACGAGGATCCTGTACATGTCGGGATACACGGAAAGTTCCATTCTGCCTCACGGAGTTCTGGGCACCGGGGTCAATTTTCTGCAGAAGCCGTTCGCTCCTTCGCAACTGGCCAAAAAAGTGCGGGATGTGCTGGACTTTTCGTTGTTTTAACGGGAGGCCTCAAAAGAATCCGAATTCAAAAATCCGTTGCCAGGCGTAGGGCAAAGCTCCTGGAGGGCCCGATGGCATTGCCGGAAAACAGCCCGCCAAAATCAATGACATTCAGAATGTTATTCAGATTCTGGCCGTCGGCCTGAAAACGCATTTTCACATGTTCGGATTTGTAGATGTCCGCTCCGGCAGATGCGTTGGCCTGAAATGCCGGATAGATCCGGCCGCGAGCGAAATTGATTCGACTCAATACCTGTTGACCGTAGTCCGCCAGCACCGTGGCCGGATCCCCGTCGAAGTCGAATGGCAAACCGCTGTCGAACTGCACGCCGAATGCGGTCCAAAGGCGCGGTGTCAGTTGGTAGCGGACTCGCCCTCTCACGGTATTTCGTTGATCCTGTGAATCCGGAGTGTGCCCGGTTAGTTGAGACGCCGCTTGACTGGCATTGGAACCGAAGAAGAGTCCACCTGTGACCGGGAACCAGGCATTGCCAACGATGTAGGAATAGCTTCCAAAGCCCGAGAAGCGATGCCAGTCGGGGATCTCAAGCTTCTCTTCTGCACCGTAGAGGATTGCTTTGCGAAAAGAGATGGGAAAGCTGATTGTGGTATTGAAGATCTGACTATCATCGGCGTAGTTATCGACAACTCTTCTGAAGTAGTTGCTTCCAAGTTTGACGTGGTTAAGGAAAACCTTGGTCAACCCCGCTTCGTAATAATCGCCTCGCGAAGGTTGAACAGGGAGGTTCAAAAAGCCGGTTGGATCGATGGATGCTACGCTCGGAGAACTCGACAAAAGGATGTTTTCAAACGACGGTGTTTGAAAAATCCGATCATAGGAAAAATGGACAACGGCGTCATGCTTTTGGAAGTAGTGCGAGATGGCAACACGCGGCTGCAAAGAATGTTGGTTGAGGAGCAACCGATAATGGTCCCAGCGCAGGCCTGCGTTGATCGTCCAGGTACGCAACTTGATCATGTCTTGCACGAAGCCCGATTGTTCCAGGTCGGGACGATTTGCCTCGTAAGCAAATGCAGTTGGTGATCCGGGATCGAATTGCGTCGGGTCGGTAATGTTGTAGTTCAACATTTCATTCAGGAATAGGTTGTCCGACTCGACCCCCGCCTTCCACTCGTTGCGCCCGCGATCGATGGTCGCGCCGGCTTTTACGTATCCCTCGCGAAACCAGTTGTGTTGAGAGACGACGATCGGCGTCGATTCCGGGTTGGAATAAAAATCATTCGAGTTGTCGCGAACCATCCCGCGCAGATCTCCGGTTGCGGCTGGAGAAAAAATGTGCTCGTAAGAGACGGTCCCCATGGTCTCAAAGTTGTCACCATTCTGGCGCTGCCCGGCGGCCTGCTGAACCTCCTCGTTCGGGATATCGTAGCGGGCGAGTTCGTGACGCGCGGTGAATTTGAGCCGGTCGTTTGAAGTCAAGTCACGGGCATATGCCAGGGAAAAATCACCAACCGTTCCCGTATTCGAATAGTTCTGAGGAACCACGGGATTGAGATAGTGTTCCGTCGTACTTCCGCTCGCGGAGCCGCTCAGCGCATTCTTGCCCCAGACGTATTGGCCCCTGCCGAATGCGCCTCCCGAATCGAAGCTACCGCCCGAGAGGACGAGCTGTCCATGAAAGCCCTGCTGAGGATCCTGGAGTGTGTTTACTTCGACGACGCCGCCCATTTTTCTTCCATATTCGGCAGGAAAGCCGGCAGTAAAAATACTCAACGATTCGACATCATCCGCTTCAATCTGCGGCCCGAAACTGGGTGACCGATTGTCCGTAAGAGGTATGCCATCGACCACAAACTGCGTCTGGTATTCCGAGCCGCGAGGATGCATGACGGCATTCCCTTCGTAAAGCCAGCCGGGCTGCGAATTCACCAAATCCTGCAGGTCGCGGCCGGGAACTGAACCAATGCGGTCCTGAATAAAGCCCGCTCCGATCTGCATCACAGAACCGGCCTGGTCGGGATCAATCAGCGTATTGGCAGCGCTCACGGTGACCGATTGGCTCACCGCAGCCAGCTTGAGTTGGATCTTGAATTCGGTGGGAAGCGAAGAACGTATCTCGATCGAATCAGCCTGCGGAGCGAATCCGGGCCGTCCAACTTCGAGCTGGTAAATGCCATAGGGAAGATGCTGCACGTCCAGATTACCTTGATCGCTACTCGCAAGTGTATTGCGATATTGATTTGCACTGCTGACAATCTGGACTGTTGCCTTCAGTCCAAGACCGGACGGGTCTGTCACTTTAAGACGCAGTTCTCCGCTGTTGCTCTGACAAAGGAGAGGGAGAGCAATCCACAAGCTCAGGGCCGCAAGTAGCCTCATGTTGGATCGATCTCCACAAATCTCCTTGGGACACAGATCAAGACGCGGCAAATAGATTCCGGAATACTCGATACCGTGAATGCCTACTTCTTTACTCTACCAATTTGTGTATTCCATTGAATGTTGCCTCGTTAGTGCTTTCACCCAGATCCCGGTTTTGCACTCATGCGGCTATGGACAGCTTGCCCAGCGAGGACAATCCGGTTAGAGTTTCACCTAAAGGAAGCCAATGAAAAATCCGAAGATACTGATATTTGGCCGGGTGGGCCAGGTGGGATGGGAACTGCGTCATAAACTGGCTTGCCTCGGCCAGGTCACCAACGTTGACTACCCGGAAATCGATTTTTCCAAACCGGATACAGTTCGCGAAGTGATTCGAACTGCTGAGCCCACGGTGATTGTGAATGCGGCGGCTTATACCGCTGTGGATAAGGCTGAGACATCGCCAGAGCCCGCCTGGGCGATCAACGCCACTGGGCCCGGCGTGATTGCCGAGGAAGCCAAACGGATTGGCGCCCTGATGGTGCATTACTCCACGGATTATGTTTACGACGGCAGCAAAGTTGGGCCATGGGTAGAAACGGATGAGCCGAATCCGCTGAATGTGTATGGGGAGACAAAGCTGGCTGGGGACCGGGCGATCGAAGCAGTGGGAGGCGACTACCTGATTCTGCGTACAAGCTGGGTGTATGGGGCACGTGGCGGGAACTTTCTGCTGACCATGCTTAGGCTAGCCAAAGAGCGTCCCGAATTGCGGATTGTGGACGACCAGACCGGAAGTCCCACGACCAGCGAATGCATTGCGCAGGCGACGGCCAATATCCTCTCGCAGGTGCTTGCGCCAACAGGAAGCGGGCTGGCAGGTCGAAGCGGCGTATATCACCTGACAACAGCGGGGCAGACGACCTGGTTTGGCTTTGCAAAGGAGTTTTTGAGCAAACAGGCAGCTTGCCCCAAGCTTATTCCCATTCCGGCCAGCGAGTATCCGGTTCCCGCCAAGCGGCCGGTGAATTCGGTTCTGTCCTGCGAGCGGCTGGCGGAAACCTTTGGCGTGCGAATGCCGGCCTGGGAAGATGCGCTGGACCTGGTGCTGGAAACGCTTGCCTAGGGAGTGGCACGAGGGTAGTTCGCGGAGATTGCGGCCAATTGAGATTACGTCTACCGTGGCGCAAAAGCCGGGGGCGGGATTACAACCGAATTGCTGCAAAAAATCGGGGGGGAATCGTTTGAAACGATTCCCCCCGATTTATGCCTTTGGATTTGGACCTGGGCTCATAGGGTTTCAGTAGAGTGGCCCAGGGGTTTGCTATTCTGCGGTGTAGGTGTAGTCGTTGTACACCCAGACTCCACTGATCTTCGAATAGAGCCGCACGTAGACCGTCCCTCCACCGCTGGCGGGTAAACCGCTTACAGTCTCAGTAAGGCCCGTCGTGACACCGGGGTAGTTTAGATTGCTCGAGCCGACACCCGTCGTGCCCACCCAGAGCTCATAGTCCGTAGCTCCGGCCGCAGCCCCCCACGTGAACGCCACGCTTGTGCTGGTCAGCGTACTGCTCGGCGTGGGAGTGGTTAGCACTGCGGGAACTCTCTCCGCAGTGTAGGTGTAGTCGTTGTACTGCCAGACTCCGGAGATCTTTGAATAGAGCCGCACGTACAACGTCTCTCCATTCGTCGGCAGGCCGCTCACTGTTTCCGTAGTCCCCGTCGTTACGCCGGGGTAATTCAAGTTACTCGAGCCCACACCCGTGGATCCGACCCAGAGTTCGTACTCCGTAGCTCCACTCCCGGTCGACCACGAGAAGGCGACGCTCGAGCCCGTCAGCGTGCTGGCTAGTACTGGCGAGGTGAGCACCGCCGGTCCCGCCAATGTGGCAGCCGTGTAGGTGTAGTCGTGGAACTGCCACGCGCCGTTGATCTTGGAGTAAAGGCGTACATACAACGTCCCTCCGGCGGTTGGCAAGCCGCTCACTGTTTCCGTAGTCCCCGTCGTTACGCCGGGGTAATTCAAGTTACTCGAGCCAACGCCAGTGGAGCCAACCCAGAGCTCGTACTCTGTAACACCAACGCCTCCTGACCAGGCGAAGGCGACGTTGGAACCACTCAGTGTGCTGCTCGGCGCGGGTGTGGTGAGAGTTGCCGATGTCCCATTCACCACTTGCGAGAGCCCCGCCGAAGTGCTTGAGCTGTAGTCGGCATTCCCGCTGTAGACCGCTGTGATGGAATCGGTTCCCAGCGTCAGCGCCGTAGTGGTCAAAGCGGCGACGCCACCGGAAAGGGTTGCGGCTCCAATGCTCGTACCATTCGACAAGAAGGTTACGGTTCCGACCGGGGTTCCAGACGCGGGTGCCGCCGGAGATACCGTGGCTGTGAAAGTCACGGCGTTATTCAGGATCGACGGGTTGAGGGAAGACTTAACCGTCGTGGCCGTGGACCCCAGGGTGACGGACTCGTCGAATGGAGCAGAGTTGCTGGCGATAAAGTTGCCGGCTCCGAGGTATGAAGCCTGCAACGTAAGGGCGCCAACGGGCAGCGCTGAGGTCGTCAGGGTAGCAACGCCGCCGGAGAGAGTTGAGGTCCCAAGGCTCGTGGCGCCGTTCCAGAACTGCACTGTGCCGGTAGGCGTACCCGAGAGGGTGGCCGTGATTGTCGCTGTCATTGTGACAGGCTGCCCGTAAACCGATGAGGCAGGTGTGGCAGTCAGTGTTGCGGTGGTCTGGGAGTAGACCGTGAATGTCAGTGTGTGGGTTGACTCCACGTTGCCCGCGCCGTCCACGCTCCAGTACTTAACGGTGTGAGCGCCAAGGGACGAGACGGTGAAGGCGGAACCTGAGTAGGTGGTTTGTGCTCCGCCATCCACTGTGTAGTATGTAGCAGCGACGCCGCTGCCGCCGGTATCGGTTGCACTCAGAGTGACTCCAACGGCGGTTTCATAAATGCTGCCGCTGTACACCGTTCCACTCAAGCTCGCCGTTGTGACGGGCGGCGCCTCGTCGATGCTTACCCAAATATATGGCTCGGAGCCACTGAAAGAGTAGTTTCCGGCTTTGTCCTCGGTGAAGTAGTAGATGTAAGTCTGTCCCGGCGCGGAGATGGTAAATGGTCCGCTGTAAACGGTGCAGCCGCCAACGTTTCCGGGGTAGCATTCCCCCGTGTTGATGCCGTAGTAGGTATTCTTGATGCCGGAAGCAGCGGAGCCACCTGGATCGGTTGCCGTCAGTGTGACTACGACAGATTTGTCGACCCAGACGGTACCGGAAGTGGTGGGGTTGGTGGATGGAGCGATGGTGGGGGCAACCGTGTCATAGCAAATTGGCCCATAGGATTTGGTTGTCGTGGTCCCTTGATTGTCCCAGGCTTCCACAATTGCAGTGTGGCAGCCCTGCGGGGAGGCCACGGAGGAGCAGCCATTCAAGCCCGCGAAGGAAAGGCAACCCGTTGTCCCGAAGGCGTAGTGAGGGCCATAGTAGAAAGAGTCGCTGGTATTGACGCCACCGTGCGCCTTGCTGTAGCTATCGGGCGTGATCGAATCCCAACCTTGCGTGAATCCTGCCACACCGGAGGGTGTACCTGTCCCCTGGCTGAGGACGTCGGTTACTTTCCAGCTGATTTCCTGATCGGAGTTATACCAGGTGCTAACGGCGGGGCCTGTGTAGGCGATTGCCGGTTCGCCATAGGAAGGAATCAGCTGCCAGTTGATTCCCCAGGCCAGTTGCATCATATTGGCCGTGCCCCAACCTGTGACCAAGTCGTAGCCGGTCTTTGCGCAGTAATAGGAAAGGCCGCCTGCGGTGGTGACATCGTTGGAGTTGCATCCCGTCGTGATGTCATAAAAAGGATTGTGGTGGGTTTGATTGTTGCCATTCTCGTAAATAAAGGGATGGGGATCGCCAACCGGAGTGCAGGCGCTGGTTCCGCCCGAGCCGCAGATGTTGCCGATGTAGTCCAGGTAGGTGTTCTCCTGTGCGAAGAACCCCGCCAACTCAGGGGCGACAACGCTGGTTCCATTGCCATCGCCGCTCATAGAGCCGTTGATGTAGAGGTTCTGCCCGATACCCAGGGCATTGAGCGACAGATCAGGCGTCAGGCGCATGGAACCAAGGGCTTTGACAGAAGGGTAAGCGCTTTGCCATCCGGGTTGCGCGTAGTAGGAGCTTACGCCTCCACCGCTGCCTCCATCGTTTTCACCGCAGGCGCCTGAGAACTGGCCGCCCGTCCATCCCTTCTCAGCGGCCCAGGTTCCATTTGAATTGAGCGAAAGCTGCGTGCCGCCTGCCGCGATCACCAGTGGATCGGAGGCGGGAAACGAGATGGCAATGTGGGCGGAATTGCAGTCGTCGGTCGCGCCGCGATCTCCGGATGCGGCAATCAGCGTCCACCCCTGCCCCACCATTGAGGAGAAGATGGCATTGCGAGCGTCCATGGTTGAAGTGGAGCAACCGTAGATTTCGGTGCAGCTCCAACTGGTCGTCATCACTCGAGCGGTATTGTCCTTCAGCATCTGGCTATACATGTCTGTGTAGGTGCCGTTGTTGAAGTTGGCGCCGAGGTAGATGTACTGATGGGCTACGTCGAGGTACGTGGCAGGATTATTGGAGGTGGCGTTTGACCATTCAATGTCCTCGGTGGTTTCGCCAGTAGCGCATGGGGGGGATTGACCCGTCGGGCAAAACGAGCTGTTTCCGTCGATGTAGTAATAGTTATTTGTAAACCACAGTCCATATGCGCTTGCGAATCCATTGATATCCGATTCCAGGAACTCGCCAAAGCCAGCGATGGCAATGGAGGATACATTCGGCGAGCCGCCAGAATCGTTATGCACGTTGCAGCAGTGACTGAACCGCTGCAATCCGTTGTAGTTATAGGTCTGCGAACTAAATAGATCGGAGGGGTCCATTTCACCATTCGTGATGTTGGACACCGGACCCTCCTCCTCAAACATGCTGCTCTGCGCGCTCAGGGGGTTGCCACCTCCGTGTGCTGCGCCGCCCTCGGCAACGACTGGGCCTTCGGCGTAGTCAGGGCCTTTGACTCCCATTAGCTCGCGACTGGAGCCGTGCTCTCTCTGTATATTGTTCAGGCCCTGGATGTTGTAGACGATTGAGGAAAGGCTGGCGGGGAGGACCGGATCGCGGTCGTTGGCAAAGTCAACTTCGTCGCCCACGCGGTAGTTATTGATGGTGACGTTAAATGCCTTCTCAATCACGCCGGCGGGGGCTTCAACGTCCACAATCAAGCGGTGGTTGTAGCGGTTGGTCACGGTAAAGCCTTGGCTTTGGGCCCAGTCCACTACCTTCTGCTCGTCTTCTGCCGACGGCGCAAAGCGGGTGTTCCACTCCTCGGGAGTGAGGAACTTATGGAAGTTCGGGGAGCCCTTGGTTGTCAGCTCCTTGAGGAATTGTTCCTCTTCGTCCATATGAGGTGGCATGACCGCCAGCACCAGGCGAAGCTTCTGCTCAGGGTTGTAATGTCCCACGCGTGTGGCCGTCCCGTCGAGCACTTGCGGTGCCGTATGCTCCATGAGCGGACCCGCGCTTCCGGGCGTCTGTGCATAGTGATAGGCCTGGGCGGAGGTGCGAGATTGGGCATGGACATGCCATGGGCCGGCCAGTAAAAATGTGACGGCGAGCAAACTGGTCGAAAGCACGGCCAAATTCGCAGATCTAGGGAAGAAGCTCTTTTGCATCTCAACCTCGCAGGGGGAACCGAAGGGAATGGGTATTTGTCGCAACTAATATTGCAGGAACCCGTGCAACCTCTATACCGCACAAAGTCTTCCGAATCATTTTGACAATACCGTAACACCGCTTGACAAAACTTGTCTTTATTTTTTAATCAAGAAAAACGAATTGTTCTCGATTTAGAGATTCATGTTTATAGTCAGATATTTACGAGAGGTTCGTCGTGCATGAATTTGTGGCCTGAACGGTCGAATTGCTTGCGCTTTCGGCCGTGGACCTTGATTCCAGGTATTGTTTCAGCATCATTGGGTGAAGGCCGAAGAGGTTCCGGCGCGCACCGCCTGTTGAAAGCCGCTCCATGTGCATGAGCCGTCGGCGCCGCTGCAACCGGGCACGAAAACGGGAACACGCTCTGGGGGGGTGTTCAGGCTCAGCGGCGTGGAGTTGCGCATTTGGTCGAGCGTCTGCGCAGCATAGAAGGTTCGCACGGAAAACTCTCCGGTGGAATGGCTCTTCCATAACTCAAAGAGGAGTGCTCCGCCCGGCGGCGTGTCGTCGCGACGGCCATCGATGAGCCAGGAAAGGCCCAGGGCTCCGGCGATGTTGGCAAGGTTTGTATCGTGGCCAACCAGGATGAGAACCCGATCGCCCGGTTTCGTAAGTGAGCCTGGAACTGAATGTCCTGCGGTCTCCTGTCCTAGCGTAGCTTCTTGTTCCATGGACCGAAGAACGTGAAACAGGAGATTGGAGGATTGGGCCTGGGCAATATAGGGGGTTCGCTGCACGATGTCTTCGCTCGCGGTATGAAGCTGGAGAAGCGCGCGCAGCTTGTCCGCATCCACATGGCCCCAACCAACATTCGCGGCATCCATTCCTTCGGTGTATTCCAACAGAACGTTCTCTGACATAGTGGAGGCCACGCTTAGAGGCGTGCGCAGTTCGACGAGGTGGTCGCCTTTGCGCTCAGCAATTGTGGCGGGAATGTCGAAGATGGATTGAGGGGCCGCTTGGCCGTTGGCGGGACACGCAACGCCTGGATGGCAACTGCGCAGAATGTCCTGAAGGGCTTGCAATTGCGGGCGATATGCTTCTTTGATTCCCTCTGGATTGGCGCCGATACGACCGGAGACTGCCGCAGTGGCGAGTGCTTTATCGGGATGGCCTACTCCGGCTTCAAGGGAATGAAATAACGGATCGGGAGTTCCCTCGGGGAGAGCGGTTACGGCGAGCGAGCAGCCTGGAGCGAGTCCGGCGGCTAACGCCTTTCCGGTTTCGCGAGTGCGCTGATCGGAGTCCGCGACGATCCTGATATGGGCTGCGTCGTCGCAACCGCTCTTGGCGACCAATCCCTGCGCCGCAAGTTGTTCGCGGTCGTAAGTACCGAAAAGCGTCATCAGGTGCGCGCCATGCTCTGTGAGATAGCCAGGCTGCGCGGTCCATGTTGGCCATGGCTCAATGGAATATTGATTCAGCGCGCCGGGCTTGCCGGTGGGCGAGCGCACTCCGTGACGGGTTACGATTACGACGAACTTCATCTCGCGATCCTTGTCCGCGGCACTCAACGCCGGATCGCCCTTTGGCGCCTGCCCCTGGAGAATGGAGGACGCGGCGATGAAGATGCAAAAAACAGCGAGCCGGATTCGACGCAACGGGCTATGCATATCCGATTTCCTCATTTGGGTTCGGTAGAGTAGGCGCGAATCTCCGCGGCATGATCGCCGACTCCCGGCACGCCGACATAGAGCAGATGCTGTGATGGGACATACAACGCGGTCTTTGCTCCTGGGGCGGTGTGCAGCACTCCCAAAGGAAGAAGGGCTTTGGCTGCGTCCACCCGGTACGCGTCTACCTCACCGGCGCCGCTGATCAAATAGACGCGACGAAGTTCCGGATCGTAGAACAGATCGTCGGCTCCAGTTGCGGAGGCCGCGCTTGCCACTTCCTTGCCGCTGGCAGCATCAAGAGCGACGAGCGTTCCCGGCGTGCGGCATGCAACGTATAGCAACTGGTGCTCGGCATCGAATGTGAGGGGCACGTTGTCGCCGGCTTTGGTCAACTTCCAGTGTGCGGTTACTTCCCTGCTGCCGGTGGCGATGACCGCGACCTCATTCGAGTCGGCGATGTTCGCGAAGGCGCGATGGCTTGCCGGATCGATTTCGAGCCCCTCCGGGTGTGTTGCCACAGGAATATTTGCAACCAGCGTGAAGTGTTCCGTGTCGACTATTGCGATCCTGGCCGGATTGGCCGCATCGCCGCCACCGTGCCCTACATAAAGCATGCGATTGGCAGCGTCGTAGACCATGTCGTCCGCATCGTCGGAGAGTTTGATTTTTCCGCTTAAGGCCAGCGGCGACCCAGTGTAGACCCTCAATTCCGCGAGCGTCCCATCTGAAACATAAAGGCTGCCCGTAGCTTCCACCCACGCCAGGCCATGCGGCTTGCCCAGGCCGGTTATGCTTTGCTGCACTTGGTTTGTCTTCAGGTCGACAACTTCGACGGAGTGATTGGTAGTTGCCGCGATGAAAAGCCGGTTTCCTTTGAGGTCGATTGCAAAATGGTCGAATTTGCCTTGCACTCCCGTGAGGGAAATGGTGCGGCTAAGGGCAAGGGGCGTTGATTGTTGCGTGAATGCTGGAAGCGAGAATAGGCCGGTCATCAGCGCGATTGCGACCAATGCAACGGCGCGCGCGGAGTTATGACGACTCCCTCGGTTGGAAGAGTATGGGACGGTGCTTGGGAAATTCACTTGCTTTCTCCTGTTTTGGTGCAAGGGGGCGCGCTCACGATCGGTCTTGCTCCCTTGGATGGAGCAAGGCCGATCGTGTAAGCGCAACCTGACTGCGGTTCGTAGACTACTTTTCGAAGTGGGAGGTCCAGCGAAGGCCGCCGCCGTAGGTCGGGTGATAATACTCGCGCTGAACGACATACTGAGGGCTGCCAAAGTAGAAACCGAAGACTTCGTTGCTCAGGTTCAAACCCTGCGCATAAGCCTCAAAGCCCTTGCCAAGGCGATAGCTTATCTGCGAATCCACTTGCATGTGAGCATAGAGGTAGTTGTCGCCCATGGGTCCCTTGAGCCCGCCTACCTGAGGGTTGGAAGAGGTGGTTCCGTCGGCGTTGAGCACCAGATTCTCATACTGGTAGGAGTAAATACTTGCGCCGTTGTACTCCAAGCCGAGATGGACACCCAGCCGACCGCGGTCGTAGCTCGGTCCGAGATTCCATGTGTTTGGAGTCTGGCGCAGGAGCGCGGGACTGTCGGTACGCAGGGGATCCACTCCCTTGGCCCGCGAATCGCTGTAGGTGTAGTTTCCTGAGAAACCGAGACCTCCCAAGGGTCCCGGCAGGAACGAGAGCCGCTGCTGGTACCCAAATTCGAACCCGTAGACCCATGCACTGCCACCATTGGTAGGCTGAGTCTCCTTGAATCCGCTGTAAGGGCCGGAAGTCAGAATCCGCGTTTCCTGTGTCAGTGGGTTACTGAGATCTTTGTAGAAGAAGCCTGTCTGAAAAAGCCCTAACGGTGTGAGGTAGTGTTCATAAAGCAAATCTACATTATTGGCGTGTTCCGGGACAAGTGCGGGGTTTCCAATGCCGTAGAGCGAGGGCGTTTGTGAAGTATCCAGCGTGATGTATGGGATCAGGTCTTGAGGATCGGGCCGTGCGATTCCACGTCCGTAAGATGCGCGAATGTCGGAGTTGTTGGTAAGCGCGAAACGGGCCTGCACGCTCGGCAAAACATCGAGATACGACTTGGACCCTGGGACTGGCGTGGTGCCACCCCACGTGCCGTCGGCGTTGGTGGTGACCTGGTATCCGGTTGTCTTTACGTTTGTCTCTTCGAAGCGAAGTCCGGCCTGAAGATGCATCTTGCCGAACTGCGTCGTGTTCATTGCATAAGCAGAGGTAATGCGCTGCTCGAGATTGAAGTTGCTGGCGTCGGAACCGATATGCGTCGCATCGGAATCGAGGGGAAACAGGGAGGGATTGGCATTGGCGTAAGCGACGATGGAGTCGTAATCGGTGAGAGGCCCCATTTTGTAGCTGCCATCGTAGTAGTTATTGTTATGGATTGGGCTGATGAATTGGCTCATCATGATGCCGTCGGGTTCGTTGTCATAGGTAGGGGAGTAGGCAAATTGTCCCTTGTGCTGGTTGCGAACCTTGGCTCCGAACTCAAACGTCGAGAAGTGCCCACCGACGCGGTAGTTGAATGCATAGGCCGCCGAGCCCTGGAGATTCAATTGTGTAGTCTGTCCGCTGGTGAGGTCAAGTTCCGTCAATTGGTATTGGGTCGGATCGAATACCGGCGACCCCGCTGCCGTGCAGGCAGCGTACCATTGAGGCCGATTCTGGCTTGGGTTGGCTCCTTGATCGTAGTAGCAGTTATTCGCCGCAAAGCTCTTCAAGTTGTCCGTCGCGGGTTTGAAATCTGCTCCTGGATTTCCGGCTGCGGCAAGTTGACGTGCTCTGGACGTCGCGAGTTCCCATTTGAACCATGAGTTCGTGAAGAGATGATTCCCGCCAATGGCCAGCATGCCAATGCCATAGTCGGGAGAGCGCTTGGAGGTGCTGAACTTCGGCTTGTCGCCGCTGAACGTGGCGGGATCTCCCGAAGGATCGTTGGGATTCGGTGTCACGTTATCGTTCAGTGTGTAGACCCACTTGTCGCCGTAATCCTTAAAGTCGGAGTAGAAGAACTTGGCGTACAAAAGAGACCCTTCCGAAAGTTTGTAATCGAAACTGCTGGCCGCGCCCCAGCGGGTACGGTCGTAGCGGTATTCGCGCAGATCGATGCTGTCGTAACTCGGCGTGAGTGTTCCAGGATCGGGCGAAGGCTCGATATCGTCGATGCCGCGACCGTTGTAGTCATAAGTGAAATTGCCTAGAATGCCGAGCTTTTTGTTCATGTAGCGTCTGCCGCCGGTGATACCGTATTGGCTGGCATGACGGCCGTCGATGATGGGTGTATAGCCGCCATTGCCGAAAGCGGTAATCGTGGGCGTATCGCCGGCTGTCTTGGTCACGAGGTTGACCGAACCACCGATGGCGTCGCCGTCCTGATTTGCCGACAGTGTTTTGTTGATTTCGACAGACTCGACCAGGTCCGCAGGGATAGTGTCGAGTTTGATCTGGTTGACTTGGGATTCGGGCGAGGGTGCAACCACTCCGTCAATTGTCGTGTTGCTCAGGCGTGGCTCGGTCCCGCGAATTTGCACATACTTGCCCTCGCCCTCATCGCGCTCCAGAGTTACTCCAAGCATGCGCCCGAGCGCATCCGCGACATCGGCATTGGGCAGACTCATGATCTGGTCGTTGGTCAAAACGTTGAGAATATTTTCGGATGTATCGATGCGATTGATCGCTTCAGCATCCCCGTGAACGTCAGTCGCAGTCACAAGGATCTCTTGTGCCTCCGAAGCAACCTTCATGATTGCATTCAAGCGAACCGGCTGCCCCGCTGTGATGGAAACGGTCTGTGAGAATTGCGCAAAACCCACAAAGGTAATACTCACTTCATACGATCCGGGCGTAAGGTTTGGAATGACGAATTCGCCCTGCTTATCGGAAATAATTGTGCCCGCGCTAGGGCGGAGTTGAATCTGTGCGCCCTGCAGCACCGCGCCGACGGAATCCGTCACACGCCCTGTCAGTGTCCCTTTTGTCGTTTGACTCATTCCAACGGCAGCAGACAGGAACATTAGTAAAATCAAAATGAATGGCAAGCGTCTCATTATGGTCTCCTCGCGCAAGCGGTCGCTCGATTCAAGGTCGTCTATGAACGCTTCCGGCTTGCTACAAGCTGGACGTTAGGCGGCTTTGTTAAAGGGCCGTTAACAATCCGGTGAATATTCCCTAAGGTTGGCAACAACTGTGTCCTTAGTCACAAAGCCGTGCTGAAATGGAGATAGGTTGACTCGCGCGCGCTCGATATTGGAAGTGCGCGTCTCGCGGGGAATGTCTGGATGCGCATCCTGGTAATCGAAGACGAAATCCGCATGCTGGA
>Ga0182016_10001194_pt1 | contig 31780 bp, 29 predicted proteins | sample 712S2MmetaG_FD_120491 | JGI IMG/M metagenome (GOLD analysis project Ga0182016, IMG submission 120491) | Permafrost microbial communities from Stordalen Mire, Sweden - 712S2M metaG | ecosystem: Environmental > Terrestrial > Soil > Wetlands > Permafrost | place: Sweden: Stordalen | collected...
CGATTTTCCCAAGAAAACCGGCGCCATCGACGATGCCAATCTCTACGTCACCATCGAGCTGGATAAAACCCATGAAGCCCGGTATACCACTCGCACCGCGAGTGTCAACGTCACCAGCCTGAGCGCAGCGCGCATAGCGGGCACTTTTTCCGGCGCGTTAAATCTGAGTCCCGACACCCCCAACGTACCCAAAACAAAAATCACCGTCACCGGCGGCAAGTTCGATGTTCCGTTCAGCACCAAGCCCATGCCGCAATAAGAGGAGGAACCTTAATGCCACAAACACACAAGACGAACATTGCGATCTTACTGGCGATCTGCTTCGCAGCGCCGGTGTACGCCGCCGATAACGGTTGTAAGCAGGTCTTCGATGCCATGAGCAAGGTGCTGGTCACTCCCACTCATTTGTACTCCAGCGAAGGCACCGGTTCTCGCGGCAATAAGACCAACATGAGCGAGATGATCTATTCCGGCGGCGCAAATACCGCCATCTATATCCTGATTGGCGCCAAATGGACGCGCAGTAAGATGGATGGGGCCGCGATGGCAAAGCAGGAGGAAGAGAATCGCCGCAACAGCAAGTACAGTTGCCGGTACGTTCGCGATGAAGCAGTAAACGGCGAACCTGCCGCAGTGTATGCTTCCCATGCCGAAATCGAAGGTATGAAGTCGGACGCCACTACTTGGATCTCGAAAAGCAAAGGTCTGCCCTTGCGGGTGGAACTAGACCACGATCCGGACGACCCCATCTCTAAGTCCCATACTTTGCTAAGTTACGAGTACACGAATGTACGGCCGCCCGCTGGGGTGCAGTGACCCGCTCCTCCCTCCGCGCAAAAGTGCGCTACCGTGTAGGCATGAAGATTCAGGCAGTTCTGTGCCTCGCTTCGCTCCTCGCCGCTCTCAATGCGTGCGCGCCCAAAGCCACGCCGGATGACGCGCGCAAATTCACGGAAGACGCCGAGCGGAACCTGCTCACTCTCAATATCGATTCCGGCCGCGCCGACTGGATCAAGGATACCTACATCACCGACGATACCGAAGCCATCGACGCCAAAATCGACGAGCGCGCCATCAACGCGCAGGTGGCATATGCCAAGGACGCCACCCGCTTCGAAGGCCTCAGCCTGGATGCCGCCACCGCCCGCAAGCTCAAGCTGCTCAAAACCTCGCTCACCCTCGCCACTCCCAAAGATCCCAAACAAAGCGAGGAGTTGACGCGCATCACCGCCGGTCTGGAAGGTACCTACGGAAAGGGAAAATACTGCCCCAGCGGCCCCGCGAGCTGCCAGGATATCGAGCAATTGACCAAAGTCATGGCCGAAAGCCGCGACCCCAAACAACTGCTCGATGCCTGGACCGGCTGGCATGCCATCTCCCGCCCCATGCGCCCCGATTTCGCCCGCTATGTCGAACTCGCCAACCAGGGCGCCAAGGAACTCGGCTTCCAGGACAACGGCGCCATGTGGCGTGCCAAGTACGACATGCCGCCCGACGATTTCGCCAAGGAACTCGACCGCCTCTGGGATCAGGTTCGCCCTCTCTATCTTTCTCTACACGCCTATGTGCGCTCTCGCCTGCACGAAAAATACGGCGATCTCGTGCCCGCCGGCGGTCCCATTCCGGCCCACCTCCTCGGCAACCTCTGGGCTCAGGATTGGAGCAACATCTACCCACTGGTGGCGCCCCCAAGCGCCGACCCAGGCTACGATCTCACCGCCCTGCTGCAGAAAAAGAACACCGACTATAAGCAGATGGTGAAATATGGCGAGGGCTTCTTCCTCTCGCTCGGATTCGCCCCTCTGCCACCAACTTTTTGGGAGCGCTCGCTCTTCCTCAAGCCGCCCGACCGAGACGTCGTCTGCCATGCCAGCGCCTGGGATATCGACTTCGCCAACGACGTGCGCCTGAAAATGTGCATTCAGGTCACCGGCGAGGACTTCCTCACCGTCCACCACGAGTTGGGTCATAATTTCTATCAGCGCGCCTACAGCCAGCGGCCCTACCTATTCCGCGACAGCGCCAATGACGGCTTCCATGAGGCCATCGGCGACACCATCGCCCTCTCCGTGACGCCCGATTATCTGGTGAAGCTGGGGCTGCTCGACAAAGCGCCCGATACCTCGCAGGACATCGGCCTGCTGCTGCACAAGGCTCTCGAGAAGATCGCCTTCCTGCCGTTCGGATTGCTGATCGATCAGTGGCGCTGGAAAGTCTTCTCCGGCGAAATTCCGCCCGACAAATACAATCAGACGTGGTGGGACCTGCGCCGCAAATATCAAGGCATCGCGCCGCCGGCGGAACGTTCCGAGTCCGACTTCGACCCCGGCGCCAAATATCACGTCGCCGTCAACGTGCCGTACATGCGCTATTTTCTGGCCGACATCCTGCAATTTCAGTTTCACCGCGCGCTTTCGCAGACGGCCGGATGCACCGGCCCCCTCAACCGCTGCTCGATTTACGGAAATAAGGACGCCGGCGCCAAACTCAACGGCATGCTCGAAATGGGCCTCAGCCAGCCGTGGCAGGATGCTCTCCAGAAGATCGCCGGTACCCGCGAGATGGACGCCACCGCCATTGTCGACTATTTCGCGCCGCTGAAGAAGTGGTTGGACGACCAGAATCAGGGCAAGCCCCTAGGCTGGTAAAGTTATCCTAAAGTCCCGGGCCGTTCTTGCCGATATGCATATAGATGAGATGCATGTGTGTGTTCCTGGCCTCTATTGCATTCGCGCAAACTGCTACCACCCCCGATCCGACCCCCAATAAGTCCGCCCATACACCCTCTTCCGCCGAACTCATGCATGCATCCATCGAAAAACAGCGCGCCGCCGTTCGCAGACAGGCGCAAGCCGCCGGCGCCACGCTGATGCCCTGGGCGCCATCCCCGTCGTTTCCCGGGGCGGAACCCCCCTGCGACCCCATCGCCGCCGAGATCGTCACGCCCCTCATCGAAAACGTCGCCAAAGCCAACGATCTTCAGGAGGCGCTGGTCCGCGGCGTCATCGAGCAGGAATCGGCTTACCGTCCGTGTGCCGTTTCCCGCCGCGGAGCGCAAGGATTGATGCAACTCATGCCCGATACCGCCGCCGAATTCAACGTCAACGATGTCTTCGACGCCAAACAAAACATCACTGCCGGCGCCAAATACCTCAAGCAGCTCCTCGAGAAATACAAAGGAGACAACAAGTTGGCGCTCGCCGCCTATAATGCCGGCCCCGCAGCCGTCGATGCCGCCAACGGAATCCCGGACATCCAGGAAACCCGCGATTACGTCGACGCCATCCTCAAGAAACTCAAGTAGGAGCCGCTGAGACTTAGCGCGGCATAGCCACAACCAAAACAAGATTCACCACAGGGGCACAGAGACACAGAGAAAAACGAACCCAAGGCAAAAATCGAGTTCACGGAGGTGGCGGAGCACACGGAGACGATTTCCCCGAATCTACCGGGGCTCTGACAACTCGAGAACTTTACTCCTCCGTGGTCTCCCCCATCTCCGTGTGCTCAGCTCTTGCTTTTGCGTTTGTTTTTCTCCGTGTCTCCGTGACTTCGTAGTGAACACCCTTCACGCATACTGCCCCGCCGGCCTCACTATTCATTCCAAAAGCAGCTTCAGCGGCGCTGGTAACCTCAGAACCTTTCCCCTCAGCGTCCTCAGCCGCCTCAGCGCCCTCTGATTTTGATTTTCTCAGCGTCTCCGCGTCTCAGTGGTGAATATTCTTTTCACGCATACTGCCCCGCCGCGAACCCCGACGCCCAGGCCCACTGAAAATTGAACCCGCCGAGCTGCCCCGTGACGTCCACCACCTCGCCGATGAAATAGAGCCCCGGCGCCCGCCGAGCCTCCATCGTCTGCGACGAGAGTTCGCCCGTGTCCACACCGCCGGCCGTCACCTCGGCCTTCTCGTACCCCTCCGTGCCGGCCGGCGACACCCGCCAGCAGTGCAGCGCCTCCGCGATCCGCGCGATCTCCCGATCCCCAATCGCCGCCAACGCCTTCGACTCCCCACTTTCCTCGAACCATCGATCCGCCAGCCGCTTCGGCAGCCACTCGCCCACCAGACTCCGCACCGGCCGTCGATCGCCCGCCGACCGCCGCTCCGCCATCGCTGCCTCCACATCCACGCCCGGCAGCAGGTCGATTTTCACCTCTTCGCCCGGCCTCCAATAAGACGACGCCTGCAGCACCGCCGGGCCGCTGAGACCGCGATGCGTGAACAGCAGCTTGTCGCGAAACGATCGGCCTCCGGCGCGCGCCACCACCTCAGTCGAAACTCCCGCCAGACCGCCGAACTTGCGCTGGTCCTCCCGCCCGAACGTCAGCGGCACCAGCGCGGGCCGCCGCTCCACCAGCCGCAATCCAAATTGCGCCGCCACCGAGTAGCCGAAGGGAGTCGCTCCAATCTTCGGCACCGACAGGCCGCCCGTCGCGATCGCTAGCGATTCCGCCTGCCAGCTCTCGCGATCGTCCGTAACTTCAAAGCCGTCCGCCCGAGCGACCGACCGCACTGCCCGCCCAGTCTCGATCCGCACCCCCGCCGCGGCGCATTCCGCCTCCAGCAATTCCACGATCTCCCGTGCCGAGCCGTCGCAGAAGAGTTGCCCCGCCGCCTTCTCGTGGTAGCGCACTCCGTGCCGCTCCACCAGTGCCACGAAATCCCGCGGCGCATAGCGCGCCAGCGCCGACTTCGCAAAATGCGGATTGGCCGACAGAAAATGCTCCGGCCCGGTGTGCAGGTTGGTGAAATTGCAGCGTCCGCCGCCCGAGATGAGGATCTTGCGCCCGATCTGCGCGTTGTGCTCCAGCACCGCCACGCGCCGCCCGCGCTTACCCGCCTCGATGGCGCACATCAGGCCCGCAGCCCCCGCGCCGATCACGAGTACATCGATGGATTGTGCCGCCGCCGTTACCTCTGGCAGCAGATCTGGCTGGAAATCAGGGACGGAACGCCATGCGAAGGTGCGGCGTCCGCGAAGTAATTGGTGTCGTTGAGGCGCCGGTAAACGTCGCCCGCAATCCCCGCCGCCATCGGGCCGATGGATGGCCTTCCGCCGGTGAGCAGCACCACTACCACCAGCTTCCGTTTACCCGTTTCATTGAACGAACCGAACCAGCCCAGGTGCGCGTGATTCTCGGTGCACGTGCCGGTCTTCCCGGCGATATCGCCGTCGTCGGCAGCCCGCCGCGCCGTTCCGAACTCCACTGCGCCGCGCATGCCCGGCTCGATTACCGGAATCAGGTTGGCGATATCCAGCTTACGCTTCACTCGCGGCACGAAATTGCGCGCCTCCTGCTGATTGGCCGGATATTGCAGGTAGTACAGGGTTCCGCCATTAGCGATGGCGCTCATCAACGCCGCCAGTTGTAGCGGAGTCTGTTGAATCTCCTCGCCGAAACTGGTCAACATGCCTACGCCGCCGTTCCGCGGAATGGCGCTCGGAAAGTTTCCCGGTTGTTCGCCCGCAATATTCAGCCCCGCCCGCTCGCCATAGCCGAGAAGGTGCGCGTAGTAGCTGAAGCGCTCGAAGCCCAACTTTTGTCCGAGCGTCGCGAAGTAATAGTTATTGGAATGCGCCAGCGCGTACGTCAGATCCATGCGCATTCCAGGCAGACGGAACTTGGTCTCCGGTTGGATGACCTTGGCGCTCAGCCCCGCCAGAGCCACCGAGACCTTAACCGTGGAGCACGGCTGAAAACCGCTGCCGGTGACGATTCTCTGATTCACCATCGTCAGAATCCGGCCGGTAGTCGGATCGACCGCGACCACCGAACCGTTATACGATCCCAGCGCGTCCACCGCCGCGCGCCGGATGGCGAGATCTTCGCCGTCCACGCGGTCGCCCACGGTCGAGTCGGCATAAGTCGGCTCCGTCCATGGTCCACCGGCAATCACCGCGGGTAAATATTCCGCGGTCTTGCGGATCGACCTGGCGATCGGTTTCAGCGGCGCTACCACTCGCGCCAAATCCGCTCTGACGGCAGACGTTCTATGTAGAGTGGCGGTCTTGTGTGGAAGGGTGTGAGTTTGCTTGGCGCCAGCGCTCCAGCCGTTCCAAACGGCTAGTCCGCAGACCGTCGCCAGGCTCAAAGAACGGAGAACAAACCCAATAGGAGCTCTATTCATAGGAAACACATGGAAGCAGCGGGAGCGAAAGAGGTTTAACTTTGCCAGAGCGCGGACCGGCTGCCGGCCGAAGCAGCCAAATTATGATTCTCTCCGACAATGCTCGCCTCCGTCAAGTACTTCCCTTATTCTAACATTGAGTGGATGATTCACTACATATCCTTCAAACCCGGATCGTGGCCTGTAGTCTCTGTCCGCGCCTGCGCGACTACACGGCAGGCATCGCCCGCACCAAACGGCGCGCCTACCTCGACTGGGAGTACTGGGGAAAACCCGTGCCGTCGTTCGGCGATCCGTGCGCACGCGTCCTGATTCTCGGCCTGGCGCCGGGAGCCCACGGGTCGAACCGCACCGGCCGCATGTTCACCGGCGACCGTTCGGGCGACATCCTCTATCGCGTCCTTTACCGCACGGGATTCGCCTCCCAGCCCACCAGCAACTCTCGCGACGACGGCATGCAACTCCACGGCGCCTACATCACTGCCGCCTGCCATTGCGCCCCGCCCGGAAACAAGCCCACGCCCGACGAGATCCGCAATTGCCGGCCGTTCTTCGAGCGTGAATTGGACTTACTGACCAGCCTCAAAGTGGTGGTCGCGCTCGGCAAGATCGCGTTCGACAATTACCTGGACGTTCTGAAATCCCGAGGCGCGATCGCCAGCCGCGCGCCCTTCCAATTCGGCCACGATCTCCAGTACCGCATCGGGGCGGGGCAGCCGGTCCTCGTGAGTTCCTACCATCCCAGCCAGCAAAACACCTCCACCGGCAAGCTCACTGAAAAGATGCTGACCGACGTCTTCCGCCGGGCCCGCAAGCTTGTAGGGTAAACTTCAGCTTGCCCAGGCCAGCGGAGGCTCGCCCAAGGCTTTTAGCCGCGCTGGACAAGCTAAAGCACAGCTAAAGCATGTCCCACAACGCTCGCGCTAGTTCTCGGTAGGCTTCTGCTCCAGATGATCGATCACCACCATCTCGACGGTCCGCTTGCGTTTCTCCAGCTTCAATCCGAGCTGCTTTTCCACCGCTTCGAAGATCGTGAGGCCCCCACTCGGATCCGCCGCGCATTCCTTCCCCGCCGGCATTTTGCATGAACGTCACACTCAAATCCCAAACGCCGTCGATTCCCGTGGCGTCGATAACACCCCCAAAGCACCGCTCCCTCGCGGTCGCGGCTCAGTAGTTTCACCGCGTTCTGAGCCGCGACCGCGAGGGAGCGGTGAGCCTCTAGAGATAATCTGCATTCTGCGTCACGCACTGCATTAGCAAGTTCTTATCCGTGTTCATCGGTGGCTCATTGGTTTTCCGTTTTCCGCGGGCTTCCGCTCGCGCGCCGACGCCCGCGCCGCGCCAGCCAACCCCTCCGCGTCCTCTGCCACCTCAGCGCCCTCCGGTTTTAATTTTGCCTTTTGTCTGCTCTGCGTCTCAGCGTCTCCGCGGTGAATACTCTTTTGATCGCGTCGACGCAGCGCTAACTTAGTTCTCCGTAGGCTTCTGCTCGATATGATCGATCACCGTCACCTGCACCGATCGCTTCTGCTTCTCCAGCTTCAGCCCAAGCTGCTTTTCCACTGCCTCGAAGATCGTCAACCCGCCACTCGGATCCGGCGGCGCAGACGGACCGCCGGCCGCACCCACATCTCCGCCGCCGCGCGGCATCATTGCCATGAAATTCATTGAGAAGATGAGCGTAAAATCCCACGTCCCTTCCAGACCCGTGGCGTCCACCACCCCCAAGCTGAAATCTCCCGTCATGAACTGCAGACGATCCGCGAATTGCGCCATCGTGACGTTCTGGCAATTCAGAACCCGTGAGCCGGGAGGCGATCCCGGTGGCGCGGGCTTATCCTTGCAGAAGGTGCGGCTCGCCGGGTCCGCCTTTTTCATCCTCGGCTTACCCGCCACCAGCGAATACGCCGGCACCTGCCGGTCTTCCGTGTGGTAGGTCATCTTGAAGCGATCCACCAGCAGCGCGCGCAGCATTGGAGCTAACGCCTCGCGATCCACTCCGGGTGACATCCCCGCATCCCCCGGCGCCTTGGCGTTAATGTCGAATCGCTCGGTATCCGCAAACGCCGGCAGGCCCACCACCTGATCCCCATTTGCCATGAATGCCTGGTTCACCAGATTCCGCAAAGGGATGCCCTGGGTAGTGAACCGTCCGCCGGCCTGCGTGCGAAAATTCATGCCTCTTCCGCCCGGTTCGGCCGGTTTCACGCTCGCCACTTCAAATTCGGTCGGCGCCGGAACCACCGGCAGCACGTCCGCCGTCCCAGTTGGATTCTCGCTGGGCTTCTGGTTGACGCTATCCACCACCATCACCGCTGTCGGAACCTGTCGCTCCTCCAATTTCAGCCCCAGCTGTTTCTCCATCGCCTCGAAAACCGTGACCCGGTCGCCCTGGCTCTGGCCCATCGGACCGAACATGCCCACCGACCACCGGACGTCGAAATTCCACCGTCCCTTCAGCCCCGTGTCTTCTACGATCGGGTTGGGGCCGAGCTGTGAGCCCATCATCCTGGGCAAGCCCGCCGCAAACGCTTCCATCGTCATATTCCGGCAGGCATATTGAACCGTCCCACCGGGCCCAAGCGTGAACGTCGTGGTGGTCCCATTGTCGTTGCCCATCATGAGCCGCATGACGCCCTCGCCGCCGCCCCCTTGCGCCACCGGCTTGCACCCGCTGTCCTCGGTCCCCTCCGCCTGCTTCAATTGCGGCTTCTTGCCCGCCACCAGCGCATAAGTCGGCAGAGGCTTCGTCTCTTTATGGATTACCAGTTTGAACCGGTCCGCCAGTAGCGATTGCATCATCAGCTTTTGTGTATCCGGCGTGGTACCGGCTGGCACTTTGGCCGTCACGTCGAAGCGATTCATCTCCAGCCAGCTCGGCCCGCCCAACACCTTGTCGGCGTCGATGTCGTAAGCCAGATGGATCAGGTCGACCACGGTGGCTTGCTTCGCTTCATACCGGCCGCCGCGCACTGGGCCGGTCCGTACGAAGGGAAACTGTACTTTCGGGCTGACACGAATGTCGGCAGCGTCGAACTTCGGCGGGGCGTCGGTAGTCTGGCTGACTGCCAGGCAGGCGCAAAGCAGCAGAAGGGTCCCTGGGATCGCGCGTTTCATCGGGGCACACTCCTCAGTTGAGGATATGACGAAACGCCCCGCCCCGGTGTTGACCTGTAACTTTCCTACCCGGCCTTCAGCGTCTTCGCCGCCGGCGTCCATCCCTCGCGACGGTATTCGTCGGCCAGTTGTTCCACTTCGATGGCGCCGTTTTCGTCCAGGATCTCCCTGGCATTTGTCTCGCGCTTCTCTTCAACGCCGTGGACCGTCACCAGCGCGCCGCCGCGTTTCACGCCCTCGGCGTAGAACTCGGCCTCGTCTTCGGAGACCCCGTGATCTTTGAGAATGCCGACAAGGCCGCCCACCGCGACACCGGCGGTCATGCCGCCGAACGCTCCCACCAGCGGGCCGGCCGCGATCAGGAATCCGAATCCCGGCAGCAATACCGCGAACAGGCCCGCCGCCAGCCCGATGGCGCCTCCGACGAAGGCGTCCCTCACAGCTTCCGATTCGCTTCCTTCCTCTTTTAACGCCGGTCCGACCTTCGGCGTATTGTGTCCGCGAGTGTCGCCGGTTACAAAACCAACCTCATCCTGAGTGAAGCCGGCCTGCAAAAGGGCCTGCCTCGCACGTTCGCCTTCGCTTACCGTTCGAAAAAATCCTGCAATTGCTTTCGCCATACCGAACACTGAGCATTTGCCCTCCCAGTGTGATATTCCGAACATTCGCCCGCTTTACCGATTGATATCTTCCTTATTCTCCAGCCGCCTGGCCAGATTCACCAGGTTCGCCTTCTGAATTTCCGGAATATCCAGCCCCTGCACGATCTTCACTTCCCGCAGCGCCGCCACGTAATCTCCCGATGCCGACGCCAGTCGAGCGGCCGCCATATGCCCCAGCCAATGTTCCGGGAAGCGCTTCACCGTCACCCGGAAAATCTCCATCGCCTGTTCCGGCTGATTCTGCGCCTGCAACCCCCGCGCGTAAAAGTAAATCTGCGTGGCGTTCGCCGAACTCATTGCCTTATCGCGGATGGAAGCCGACTCCGTATCCCGCTTCAACGCCTTCAGTAGGTCGGCCTTCAGAATCAAATTTTCGAACCGCTCCTCCATCGAAATCGAAAGATTCGCCCACGCCAACCCCTCTTCGAAGGCGACCTTATTTGCCAGGCAGTATTGCGCCGCCTCCGCGCCGCTTTGCCACACGTACTGCTTCCCGCCGCGCATTTCCTCGCGCATGCTGGCCAGCGTCACCTCGGTCTCGTTCGCCGACACCGTAAACGGCACCGCCAGCTTTTCCCATTCGAGTTTAACCACCGCCGAGCCCGGCTTAACATCGGCGATTTCGTAGGTTAAAGCGTCGTGCATTTCGGCCGCCTGCGGCTTAACCGTCACTCGTAACGCGTCTTCCTCCTGCTTGTAAGTGAAGCTTCCCCAGGCGCTGGCGTTCTTCGAGAAAATCACCGTCCACGAATCCGTGTCGGGGATCATATGCAACCCATAGGTCCCTTTCGCCAGCGGCTGGCCCTCCACGCTCACCGGACTGGAAAACTCGATGGTGGTGTTCTCATTGGCGCCGGCCCTCCACACCTTTCCGTATGGCACGATGCCACCCCAAATTTTTCGTTCCCCGGCGAGTGGACGATGATAGGTGACGGTGATGTCGGTGAGTCCGATCCTTTGGAAAACCACCGCCCGCTGGCTGGCCTCAGGAAGCGTCAAAATGGTCTGCGCGCGTACCGCGGAGTAAGCGCCCGCGAGCGCGATAGAAGCACACAACAACCTTATTCGAAACATGAAGCAATCTCCTTTGCATCGACTGGACGCGCGGCCGCCCGATTGGTGAGGAACGTTTTACGCGAGCGCAAAATCAAATTCAGCCACCGATGAACACAGATGAACACAGATAAGCGATCCTGTTTTATCTGTTGTTCATCTGTGTTCATCGGTGGCCAATAATGCTTTGCCGTTCCCTCCGCGTCCTCTGCCCCCTCAGCGCCCTCCCGTTTTGACTTTGACTTTTGTTTTTCTCAGCGTCTCGGCGTCTCTGCGGTGAATCCGAATCTCACTCCACCGGAAACATCTCCCGCACCAAAGCCAGCCCCTCGCCCGCCGTGTGTATCCGACCCTCCAGTTGGGCATCTTCCACCGCCGTCAGAATCGCCGAAAAGATCGGCCCCGGACGATATCCCGCGGCGATCAGATCGGTCCCGGTGACCAGCGGCGCCGGCTTCAAATGTTCGTCCGGAAATTCGTTCAATGTCTTCCGTGCCAGCTCGTAGCTCTCCAGCTTCTGATTGCTGGCCATCGAATCCAGTCGATGTAACTCCAGGTGCTCCAGGAAATCGGGCATGCGCAGAAACCGCTTGAGCGTGCTCTGCTTCATGTTCGGCAAATCTTTGAACTTCATATGATTCGCCACCAGCGCTTCCACCTGGCCGATTTCGTCGTTGGAGAACCGCAGCCGCGTGAGAATCTGATGCGCCAGCCGCACGCCTTCCTCCACGTGCCCATCGAAGCGAATCCGGTCCGCCACCCGGAACGTGGGCGGCTTGCCGACATCGTGCAGCAGCGCGCCCAGCGCCAGCGTGAGCGTTGGATGGTGCATGCCTTCCAATAGCAGCAGCGTGTGCAACCAAACGTCGCCCTCGGGATGATATTCGGGCGGCTGCTCCACGCCCTTCATCGCCGCCACTTCCGGCAAAATGACCGCCAGCAAACCGCTCTCGTTCAACAGTTCGAATCCCCGCCGCGCGCCGCCCTCGGTGAGAATCCGCGTCAGTTCGTCGCGCACCCTTTCCGCCGATACCGTGCGGATGAGAGCGTGATCGCGCTGGATCGCCGCAAATGTCGCGGGCTCGATAGCGAATCCCAGCCGCGCCGCGAAGCGCACCGCCCGCAGTGAGCGCAGATGATCTTCGCGGAATCGCACTCCGGGGTCGCCGATGGCGCGAATCACCCGCCGATCGAGATCGGCGCGGCCCTCCACGTAATCCAAAATCGCGCCTGTCTCCGGATCCATCAGCAGGCCATTGATGGTGAAGTCGCGGCGTAATACATCCTGAAACGGATCCTGCTCGAAATGCACGCTGGTGGGCCGCCGCCCGTCGCTGTAATCGTTATCGCTGCGGAAGGTGGCCACCTCCACCTGCGCCAGCAGATGGCGCACCAACACCACGCCGAAATGCGCACCCACACACCCCGAGTTCGGAAAGAGGCTCATAATGCGGTCGGGGCGGGCGTCCGTCGCCACATCGAAATCCTTCGGTTTACCGCCCAACAGCAGGTCGCGTACGCATCCACCCACCAGATACGCCTGGTGGCCGGCATGCCGCAACTTGGCGATAACCTCGTGCGCCAGCTTCTCGGCTTCCATGTAGGTTCCTTACCCTATGCTAATATGGTGTGCCGAACAGCTCAGGGTTAGGGACCAATTTGGAGATTCACCTTCCGTGACACCCGGAAAACGCCCGGCAACAGTCAAAGTGGTGGTTGCCACCACTGTAATGTTGTCGTTCATTTCCTTCTGGCGCGCCGCCGCCATTGTACTGAGCGATCTTGCGTCTTCCGCATACTACGTCGGCGGCATCGCCGAAACCGCCATCGGGAAAGCAGCGCCCTGGTTCATCCTGGCGATCATGCTGTTTTCCTACGCGGTGCGCGCCATCTACATCGAAAGCTGCTCGATGTTCGTGCGCGGTGGCGTGTACAAGGTGGTGCACGAGGCCATGGGCGGCACCCTGGCCAAATTTTCCGTCTCCGCCCTGATGTTCGATTACGTGCTCACCGGCCCCATCAGCGCGGTCAGCGCCGGCCTTTATCTCGGCGGCCTCATCAATGAAACCGGCGAGCATCTGAACATCCCCGGTCTGCACGTTTATCCGCCCTATTTCGCGGCCGGATTCGCCGTCATAGTCACCCTCTATTTCTGGCGCAAGAACATCATCGGCATCCACGAATCCAGCGAAAAAGCGCTGCGCATCATGCAAATCACCACCGTCATGGTGGTGATTCTGATCGCCTGGTGCCTGTTCACGATTTTCAAGGGCCACTACCAGGCCGTACCGCTGCCCGTGCCGGCCAATCTGAAATTCAGCCCCGAAGCGCTGGGCTGGTTGCGCGGCACAGTTGGGCCTTCCATCACCGTCATCGCCATCATGATCGGCCTCGGCCATTCGCTGCTGGCCATGAGCGGCGAGGAGAGCCTGGCGCAGGTGAACCGCGAAATCGCGCACCCCAAGCTGAAAAATCTCGAGCGCGCCGGCTTCGTCATCTTCATTTACAGCATGCTCTTCACCTCGCTGGTCTCCTTCTTCGCGGTGATGATCATCCCCGATTCGGCCCGCCAGGGTTTCCTCGATAACCTCATCGGCGGCCTCTCCATGTATCTCACCGGGCCCATCATGGCGCGTCTGCTGTTCCATGGGTTCGTCGTGCTGGTGGGTACGCTGATTCTCGCCGGCGCCGTCAACACCGCCATCATCGGGTCGAACGGCGTGCTCAATCGCGTGGCCGAAGACGGCGTGCTGCCCGATTGGTTCCGCGTCCCCCACAAGAAATTCGGCACCACCTCGCGCCTCATCAACCTGATCGTCGTCCTGCAATTAATCACCATCCTCATCAGCCGCGGCGACGTCTACATGCTCGGCGAGGCCTACGCCTTCGGCGTTGTCTGGAGCTTCGCCATGAAATCGCTCTCCGTCCTGGTGCTGCGCTATAAACAGCCCGGGGCGCGCGAATGGAAGGTGCCCTTCAACCTTCACTTCGGCAAAACCGAAATCCCCGTCGGCCTGATCCTCATCACCGTGGTGCTCTTCGCGCTGGCCATCATCAACGTGCTCACCAAGAAGGTGGCCACGATTTCCGGCGTCAGTTTCACCATCGTGTTCTTCGTCATCTTCGAGCTCTCCGACATCGCCAATCGCAAACGCAAATCTCTCCACGGCCACGAAATGGAGAAATTCCGCCTCGATACGCGCGACGAAGTCTCCTGCCAGGGCACCAGCGTACGGCCGGGGAACGTGCTGGTAGCGGTGCGCAATCCCAACCGCCTCCAACACCTGCAGCGCGTACTCACCAAGACCGACACCCGCAAACTGGATATCGTGGTGCTCTCCGTCCGAGGTGTGACGCAGGCTGCTTCCGGCGAGCACTCCCTCGATGCCGGCCAGATTTTCTCCGATGACGAAACCAACGTCTTCACTCACGTGGTGACGCTCGCCGAGAAGGCCGGCAAGCACGTGGAACTAATGGTCGTGCCCGGCTCGAACCCTTACGAAGCAGTGGTGCAGACGGCCGCCCGCCTGCAATCTTCGCGCATCGTGATGGGCCTTTCGCCCAAGCTGACCCCCTCCGAACAGGGCGCTCAAGTCGGCTACTTCTGGGAGCAGCTGCCCGAGCCGCGGCCCTCGCTCTCACTCGAAATCGTCCTCGATAACAGCAAGGACGCCGTGTTCCTCAACCTTGGTCCGCATCCACCGCGCCTCTGGCCGGAGGATATCGAGCTCGCCCACCGCCTCTGGCTGGAGCTCACCGCCAAAGGTCTGGGAGCAAAACTCCATCACCGCGACGTCATCGGCGTAGCACTGCGCCGCATGAGCGCGGAACTCCACTCTGACCTCGCGCCTGACATCCTGGCCGACGTCCAAAGCGAAGTCACCAACGGCCATGGCTCCGCCGAACCTCCGGAACCGGAGTAGCGTCCTCTTTCCGAGCCGCGGCCGTGAGGGGGCGGGTATCTAATCATGACCGTCCATCTCGTCGACGGCACCTATGAGCTCTTCCGCCACTACTACGCCCTCCCGTCCGCCCGCGATCGTGACGGCCGCGAGGTCGCCGCCGTCCGCGGCGTGCTCGCCTCCGTCCTCGGCATGATGCGCAGCGGCGCCACCCACATCGCGGTCGCTACCGACCACGTCATCGAGTCCTTCCGCAATGAACTCTGGCCCGGCTATAAAACCGGCGAAGGCGTCGAGCCCGATCTGCTGGCGCAATTCGATCTGCTCGAAGAAGTGCTCTCCGCCGCCGGCGTAGTGGTCTGGCCCATGGTGGAATTCGAAGCCGATGACGCCCTCGCCGCGGGCGCCGTAGCCGCCGCCGGCGACCCCCGCGTCGAGCAGGTCGTCATCTGCACGCCCGACAAAGACCTCGCGCAATGCGTGCGCGGCACGCGCATCGTGCAGCTCAATCGCCGCACCCGCGTGACCTTCGATGAGCCCGCCATCGTCAAGAAATTCGGCGTCTCGCCGGAGTCCATTCCCGATTACCTGGCGCTCGTCGGCGACGCCGCCGATGGCTATCCCGGCCTGCCCGGCTGGGGTCCGAAATCCACCGCCGCCGTCCTCGCCAAATTCCGCCACCTGGAATCCATCCCGCCCGATCCCTCCGACTGGCACGTCGACGCCGCCAACGCCACCAGCCTCGCCCGCACTCTAAACGCCGAACGCGATCGCGCTCTTCTATTCCGCACCCTGGCCACCCTCCGCACCGACATCCCTCTCTTCGACAACGTCGATGAACTCCAGTGGCAAGGTCCGAAACCAGAATTCGAATCCCTAGGCGCCAGGATCGACGCCGCAAGGACTCCCCCGAAGGAATCTCGTTGACGATTATGCCCACAAAGCACCGCTCCCTCGCTTGGACAAGCTGAAGCTTATCCCACAAAATCGCCGGCCTTTCTGATGTGGGGTATGCTTTAGCTTGCCCAGCCGGGCGACAGCCCGGCCCTGGCCTGCGGGCCACCGTAGGCGATGAAGCTCAGCCGGCGATGTTTTTCAACCGCGCGGTGCTTTGTGCGCATCGAGAGTAATCTGCATTCTGCGTGACGCACTACACGAGGACGCAGAGAATTCGGAACTTTACTTCTCCGTGGCCTCCGCAACCTCCGTGCTCTCGGATTTCGCCTTTGCATTGTTTTCTCCGTGTCTCTGTGCCTCCGTGGTGAATTGTCTTTTGGTTTCGTCCTATCCTAAAACCAATGGCCGTCCTTCTCCACGCCGTTCGCAATCTCGCCAAAAGCCCCGCTTTCGCCGCCATTGCGATTTTCACCTTGGCCGTCGGCATCGGCGCCAACACCGCTATCTTCAGCGTCGCCAACGCGCTCCTCCTGCGCCCGCTACCCTACGCGCACCCCGGCCGCCTCGTCCTCGTCAGCCTCCAGCGCAAAGACTCCGACACCGGCACCAGCCCGCTCTCATGGCCGCGCTTCCAGCAACTGAGCTCCGGCCAGCGCTCCTTTTCCAACCTCGCCGCCGTCACCAACGAAGACTTCACCTTGACCGGCCGCGGCGACCCCGAGCAGGTCGCTGCCGCCCGCGTCACCTGGAATTTCTTCGACACTCTCGGCGTCCGCATGGCCGCCGGCCGCAGCTTCCGCCCCGAGGAAGACAAGCCCGGCGGCGACAACGTCGTCATCGTCCCCGCCGGCCGATGGGAAGTCGGTCAGCATCTCACCCTCAATTCCAAGGACTACACCGTCGTCGGCGTGCTACCGCGCGGCTTCCAATTCGGGCGCATCGAGTCCGGAGTCCAGATTTACGCCCCCCGCGTCTTCGATCTCAATATCGTCACGCCCGCGCAGGTGGAATCCGGCGTCGGCTTCCTCGATTTCATAGCCCGCCTGCGCGACGGCGTCGCCATCGGCCAGGCGCAAGCCGAAATGAACGCCCTCTCCGCACAATATGGCCGCGACAATCCCAAAGCGCCCGACGCCGGCCCCGACGCCGCTATCGCCATCGGCAACCTCCAGGATGAACTCGTCACCGGCGTGCGCACCGCTGTGCTGATCCTATTCGGCGCCGTCGGCCTCGTGCTCGCGATCGCCTGCGCCAATGTCTCCAGCCTCCTGCTCTCGCGCGCACTCGGCCGCCAGCGTGAAATGGCCGTCCGCATGGCGATAGGCGCTCCTCGCGGCGCACTCGTGCGCCAGTTGCTCACCGAGAGCCTGGTCCTCTCGCTCGCCGCCGGCGCCATCGGCATCGCGCTCAGCGCGTGGGGCACGCGCGCCCTCGCCGCCATGGCGGAAGGCAGCCTCCCCCTGGCGTCGGAAATTCGCGCCGATTCCACGGTGCTGGCGTTCACCCTGGCCGTGTCGCTCCTCGCCGGGGTCCTCTTCGGATTGACGCCCGCCCTCCACGTCTCGCGGCCCGATCTCAACTCGGTCCTGCGCTCCGAGGGCCGCGGCTCCACGTCCGGCCGGGCGCGCAACTTATTCCGCCATCTGCTGGTGGCATCGCAAGTGGCGCTGTCGATGATTCTGCTCATCGGCGCCGGACTCCTGGTGCGCAACTTCATCCAACTCCGTAACGCCAGCCCCGGATTCGAAGCGCGCAATCTGCTCACCATGAATATCTCGCTCCCTCCCGCGCGCTATTCCACCGGACCGCAAATGATCGCCTTCTTCCGCGAAGCGGTGCGCCAGGTGAGCAACTTGCCGGGAGTGCAATCGGCGGCCGTCTCGTCTGCGCTGCCGCTCGCACCGGTGCGTTTTTCGCCCGCGCTGCCCGAAGGACAGCCCGCCGTCCCGCTCACCGAACGGCCGTTTTTCGCGATTCAGACGCTCAGTCCGGGGTACGCCGCCGCCATGCGCGTCCCCCTGCTCGCCGGGCGTGAATTCACCGATCGCGATGAGCAGCCGCCGCGGGTCCTCATCGTCAACCAGGCGTTCGCGCGCCGCTATTGGCCCAACCAGAATCCAATCGGCAAGCGCATCGTAGTCGGCCGGGCGACCGAAGGGTCGGAAGTGGTCGGAGTCCTCGGCAATATTCAGAACACCGCCCTCGCCACCGACATCCACCCCGAAATCTTCATCCCCTTTGCGCAACTCCCGTGGGCGTCGATGAATCTGTTGGTGCGAACCGCCGGCGATCCGCACACCTTCGTCGCGCCAATCCGCCGCACCGTCCTCGCCATCGACAAGGACCAGCCGGTGACCAAAGTGATGACCATGGACGAAATCCTCGCCGAAGGTGCGAGCCAACCCCGCTTCGTCACCACGCTCCTGGGCTGCCTCGCCGCCATCGGATTGCTGCTGGCGTTGGTGGGGATCTACGGCGCCGTCGCCTACTCGGTGAGCCAACGCACGCAGGAAATGGGCATCCGCATGGCGCTCGGCGCGGACCGCGGCGACATTCTCCGCCTCGTCCTCCGCCAGGGTCTCGCGCCCGCCTGCGCGGGCATCGTCCTCGGCGCTGCCGCCTCGCTGGCGCTCACGCGCCTGATGGCTAACATGCTCTACCACGTGAGTACCGCAGACCCGGCGACGTTCGCCGCCGGAGCGCTGCTATTCGCCGGGGTGGCTACACTTGCCAGCTACCTCCCGGCGCGGAAAGCGACGTTAGTCGACCCGATCGTGGTCTTGCGGGAATCGTAGGACATGCTTCAGCTTGTCCAGGCGAGCAGCGCTCGCCCAATCGTTTTGCAGTTATACTAAAATATAACAAAGGCATACGATGCACAGAACCAACTTGCGCAAGGTCGGAGGGTCTGTGATGCTGGCAGTCCCGCCGGCGCTACTGGAGCTCCTGCAATTGCAGCCTGGGTCTACTGTTGGCGTCACCGTAAAGAGCGGTCGCCTCATCGTACATCCGCAGCGCCGCCCACGCTACACTTTGGATGATTTGCTCGCTCAGTGCCATCCAAAAGCCCGGCGCAACCAAAGGGACCGCGAGTGGCTCGATTCCAAGCCCGTCGGCCGTGAGTTGACCTGATGGAACGCGGCGAGATCTGGCTCGTGGACCTCGATCCTGCTCAAGGCCACGAGCAAAAAGGGCGCCGTCCCGTTCTCATCGTCTCGCCGGAGCCGTTCAACCGGCTGACGAAAGTGCCTGTGGTCCTTCCGATAACATCCGGGGGAAACTCTGCGCGAATGGCCGGGTTTTCCGTGGGTCTTTCGGGAGCCGGAACGAAGACTACCGGCATCGTCCGCTGCGACCAGCCCCGAGCCCTCGATCTCGCCGCGCGCAACGGCAGAAAACTGGAAAACGTGCCCGACGCAATTATGGACGAGGTTCTCGCAAGACTGACGCCGATCTTCGAGTGACTCTATTTGCCCGGCAGACTCAACTTTTCCGTCACCACCTGGTGCGATTCGATCCGCACCGGTGTCGCCGACGCCAGATAAGGCTCGACTGCCTTCGCGTTGGCGTATTCCAGATCCATACGGTCCGCGGTAAACAGCAGGTAGTCGCCTGCCGGAACATTGGTGAAATCGTAGCTGCCATCGCTATCGGTCTGAAATCCCCGGGGCGGGATCGCGGCCGTCGCCCGCTCGCGCGGCGCGAGCACCACCAAAACCCCGGGCGCGGGCTTGTCGCCGTTCATAACCAGCCCCTTCAGCCTGCCGGACTCATCGCTCGCCTCGATCTTCAACTCAACTGGCGAACCCTCCATCAACTCGAACGCCCCGTCGCGGATCTCCGCTCCCGAGGCCGACATTTGCGAGATGAAGAAACCGGCGACACCTCCGATCACCGGACGGAACCGGGCGATCGGCGGGTACGCATATTCAAAAATGCCGTCGCTGTTGATCGGAAGGCCCACGGCAGTGTTCGTGGTCTCGTTCACCATGGTGACGTATGGTGTGCCGTGCGGCTTGATCCCGTTCTTGTACGTCACCACGCCCGTGATCTTGGGCGAGGGCTGGAAGATCACGCTCACCGTCGCTTCGCCGCCGGCCAGATCCACTACTTTGCGCATCGACCCGCCCTGTCCGGTGACTCGCACCACATAACGCCCGGGCGCGATTCCCTCGATGGGGACACTGTTTCTAAAGAACCTTGTCCCGGCCAAGGCTTCCAGTCCGCCCACCCCCACCGAATAGAAACTCATCGATCCATTACAATTCTCCGCTGCGCAATCCGCATGCACTGTGACGGCCTGCACGGACGGCATCGCCAGGTTCGCCTGCGTCTCCCCGCCCGATTCCACCTTCAACCGTCCGGCTTGCCCTGCGTCTGTCGTCGCGGGGTAATAAGTCGTCGGATATGCCATGTTCAATCCCGGCTCACCTGCCCGCATCGTTCCGAATTGCCCTTGCATGTACCACGGCTCCGCGGTCGCAACCAGATAGTAGGTGCCGGCCGCCACCGGCCCCACACGATAATTCCCCAGGTCATCGGTGTGCGCCGTCCATGCCACGCTCGTCACCTTCTTTCCACCGGCAAACACGTTAGGGATGCTGAAGGTCTCCGCCTGGGGTGCAAACATCGAAACGAAGGCAGCGTGGCCGGTATCAGCTTTCAAAAAGACCTGGCAGCCTGGTTTGACGTCGGCAAACTCAGGAGCATCGTCATCATTCGCCGCAGCTTTCTTAGATTGTTCAGGAGCTGGGCCGATATTGTGCACCACTCCCGTCACCGTCACCGCTGGCCATAACGGCATCGAGAGACCATTAATGCCGCTCTCGGAAACATGTACAGGTATTTCGCCCCGCGCCATCTGCCCTTCCACCGCCGTCAGAATATAGTCGCCCGGAGGAACGGCGGTGATTTCAAACCTCCCGGCCGTCCCGCTCAAATTGACACGGCTGTCGTCCGCTAGCTCTTCGCCATCTTGCCGCAACGAGAAGGTAACTCTCTGATGAAGAGTGTAATTCTCCAGTACGCCGCGAATCGTGGCCGACGGGACTAAATTGATCCTGAAATCCGCGCGCGCCTGGGTGCCGGCGGCAATCGCGATGGGAGTGGTACTGTCGAAAGTGCGTCCACCCCCCGCGTATACCGGAACGAAACTCAGCCACGAACTCGGCCGCGGCGTGCCTTGGCCGAGGAAAAAATAGGTACCGCCATTCCTTCCGGCCGCTTTCAGATAATATTGCCCGGGCTCCAGCCCCCAAATCCGGAAGCCTCCGCGATCGTTGCAGACCGCACTGTGATTCGAGGTGATCGACCGCACCCCAGCCTCGATCCGCGCGGTGTAAGCCTCGATCTTGACACTGTCCACCGGCTCGCCGTTCTGATCCGTGACGGTTCCCTCTATCACTCCCAGAGGAGAGAGCTTTACAACGATGTTACCGGCCGACGCCGAGAGGTCGATTTGCACCCGTTGCAAGCCCTCTACGTTGAATCGGGCTGCAAATCCCGGCTTCTGGGCGTTCACCACGTAGTGGCCTGCTGGCAAGCCAGTGAACTGATATTCGCCGCTGACTCCCGAAAGCACGCTCTTACTTAGGAACGGAAGACGCGGCCCCGCTTTCACCCCTTCCTGAAACTCGTTGATTTCCTGAGGAGTCGGCGTCTTGGAGACCGTCACCATGGCGTTCCGAATCGGTTCGCCGGTCTCCAAATTGACCACCGTACCGCTCAGCGAATATCTATCGCCATTCGACTGTGCGTAAGTGCACAGGAGAGAATCAGCGTGACAGCAAATCCCCGGACACTAACAGGCATCTGCACGGCATTAGTATAACTCGCCTTCTAAGTCACGCCAACGATATCTTACTTCGATTCGCCAACCGGATTTTTCTCTGTGCCCCCTGCGCCTCTGCGTGAGAAAAAACAGGCTCCCGGCCCGAAAATGTCAGAGCAACCCATACTTGCCATATCCATAACAATCCACATGTTTTATGCATTCCCAAGCGAGCCCGGGAACCGACCCCCATTCGACTCCGCCCCCGCAACCTGATACACTTTATTTTCATGACCGCCAACCCCATCGCCCGGCATCGTCATCATCGCCATGCCCACACGCGACGGGTGGTCTGCTGATTTCTCAGTAAATCGAACGAAAGGACGCCCGCCAGCACGAACGGCGGGCTTTTTTATTTTGTACTCGCAATGAATCTCGATTTTCAAAAATCCGACGGCCTCGTCACCGCCGTCATTCAAGACCATGCCACCGGCCGTGTTCTCATGGTCGGCTACATGAATGAGGAGGCTTTCCGCCGCACCGTCGAGACGGGTTTCGCCACCTTCTATAGCCGGTCCCGGCGCAAGCTCTGGCTGAAAGGCGAAAGCTCCGGCCACCGCCTCGTCGTCAAGGAAATCGCCGCCGATTGCGACCTCGACGCAGTCCTCGTCAGGGTCGAAGCCCTCGGCCCCGGCGTCTGCCATGAGGGCTACCAAAGCTGCTTCTTCCGGCGCCTGGAAAACGGCCAGTGGACCGTCACCGACGAGCGCACCTACGACCCCGCCGCGGTGTATCGGAGCCGTGACCGCGAGGGAGCGGTATGAAACTCAAGCTCGGCATTCCCAAAGGCAGCCTCGAGAACGCCACCATCGACCTCTTCCGCCGCGCCGGCTTCGCCATCACCACCTCCAGCCGCTCCTATTTCCCCGCCATCGACGACCCCACCATCGAATGCATGCTCATCCGCGCGCAGGAAATGGCGCGCTACGTCGAAGACGGCATCCTCGATGCCGGACTCACCGGCCGCGACTGGATCCAGGAAAACGAAGCCGATGTCGTCGCCGTCGCCGATCTCGTCTACGCCAAGCAAAGCTTCGGCAAAGTTCGCTGGGTGCTCGCCGTCCCCGAAGCATCGCCCTTCCGCCGCGTCGAAGACCTGCAGGGCAAGGTAATCGCCACCGAGCTCGTCGCCACCACCAAGCGCTACCTCGCCGACCATGGCGTGAAGGCCAAGGTCGAATTCAGTTGGGGCGCCACCGAGGTCAAGCCGCCCGTCCTCGCCGACGCCATCGTCGAAGTCACCGAGACCGGCTCGTCCCTCCGCGCCAACAAGCTCATGATCATCGACACGGTGCTCGAATCGAACACTCAGTTGATCGCCAACAAAGCATCGTGGGAAGAGCCCGAGAAGCGCCAGAAGCTCGAAGATATCAAGATGCTGCTTGAAGGCGCCATTAACGCGCTCGGCAAGGTCGGGCTCATGCTCAACGTCCATAAGGACAACCTCCGCGGCGTCCTGGCCGTTCTGCCGGCATTGAAACGGCCCACCATCTCGCATCTCAGCGATGAAGACTGGCTCGCCGTCAACACCATCCTCGACGAGACCACGGTCCGCGACATCATCCCGCGCCTCAAACAGGCTGGAGGCGAAGGCATCGTGGAATATCCGCTGAATAAAATCGTACTGTGATGCGCATTCTCGAATCCCGACAAATCGGCCGCCTGCTGGCGCGCAAGGCGGCGCGCTTCACCGAGGCCGAAGCCGTCGTCCGGCCCATCCTCGACGCCGTCCGCAAGCGCGGCGACCGCGCCCTCCTCGAATACGCCCGCCAGTTCGACAAGCTCACGCGCCGCAGCGTGGCCGTACCTTTGCGCGAACTGGCCGCCGCCCGCAAAGCGCTCACGCCCAAATTCGCCCGCGCCGTGGAAGTCGCCGCCACCAACATCCGCGCCTACGCCACCCGCCAGATGCCGCGCGAATGGACACACCAATCGGCGGGTCTTCGACTGGGACAAATCGTCCGCCCGCTCGACACCGTCGCCGCTTACATCCCCTCGGGCCGATATCCGCTGCCTTCGACCATCCTGATGACCGTCGTCCCCGCGCAGGTCGCCGGCGTGCGTACCATCTGCGTCGCCTCTCCGCGGCCGGTCACCGAAGTCTTCGGCACGGCCGGCCTGCTCGGCGTCGAACACGTCTTCCAAATGGGCGGCGCGCAAGCCATCGCAGCCTTCGCCTATGGCACCCGCACCGTGCCGCGCGCCGACCGCATCGTCGGACCCGGCAACATCTACGTCGCCGCAGCGAAGAAACTGCTCGCCGGCGAGGTCGGCATCGATTTCGTCGCCGGGCCCACCGAAATCCTCATCATCTCCGCCGACGGCGACCCGCGCCATCTCGCCGCCGACATGCTCGCCCAAGCCGAGCACGATGTCGACGCCTCCGCGGTCCTGCTCACCACTTCGAAGCGTCTCGCCGCCGCCGTCGTCAAAGAGGTCGATCGCCAACTCGCCGATCTCCCCACCGCCGCCGTCGCGCGCAAGTCCATCGGGCGCAATTCCGCCGTCGTTCTGGTGCGTTCCCTCCACGAAGCCGTCGAAATCTCCAATCGCTTCGCCCCCGAGCATCTCAGCATTCCCGACGCATCGCTGCTACCCGGTATCCGCCACGCGGGCAGTGTCTTCGTCGGCCCGTACAGTCCCGAAGCCGCCGGCGACTACGCGTCCGGACCCAATCACGTCCTCCCCACCAGCGGCGCCGCGCGCATTCGCGGCGGCTTGTCTGTCACCGATTTTGTGAAAGTGATCTCCGTACAGGAACTGAGCAAAACCGCGCTCGCGCGTCTCGCGCCCGCCATCACGACTCTCGCCCGCGCCGAAGGGCTCGAAGCCCACGCCCGTTCGGTGGAAGTGAGGTCCGCGTGAGACTGCCGAAGGGGGCCATCAAACCCCGGCCCGCCGTTCAGCAAATGGCGCCCTATTCGCCGCCCACCGGAGGACGCGCCGGCAAGCTCCGTCTCGATTTCAACGAGAACACCGTCGGCTGTTCCCCGCGCGTTATCGACGCCATCCGCACCTGCGTCACCGCCGACGCCCTCGCCGTCTACCCCGAATACACCGACGCCAAACAGGCCATCGCCGCCTATTTCCACGTCAAGCCCGAGCAGTTCGTCTTCACCAACGGCACCGATGAGGCCATACAGGTCTTCATCAACACCTACATCGACGACGGCCAGGAAGTCCTCGTCCTCAAGCCGGCCTACGCCATGTACCGCTTCTACGCTGAAGTGGCCGGCGCGAAGATCAAGGAGGTCGCCTACCCGCAGCCCGAAATGGAATTCCCGCTGCAGGAAGTGCTCGACGCCATCACGCCCGAAACGCGCGCCGTCCTCATTTCGAACCCCAACAATCCCACGGGCACCGGCCTCTCGCTCCTCGGCATCGAGCGCATTCTGCATCGCGCCCGCAAAGCCGCAGTCCTCGTCGATGAGGCTTACTACGAGTTTTCCGGCGTCACCGCCCTCACCGAGATCGAGCGCGTCCCCAACCTCTTCGTCTGCCGCACGTTTTCCAAGGTTTTCGGCATGGCCGCCATGCGACTCGGCTGCCTCTTCTCGCACGAGGCCAACATCGCCTACCTCCACAAAGCGCAATCGCCCTACAGCGTGAACGCCATGGCGGTCCTCGCCGCGAAAGCCGCCGTCAAAGACACCGCTTACGTGCAGACCTATGTCGCCGAAGTCCTCGCCGCCCGCGAACTGCTTTGCGTAGGACTCGAAAAGCTCGCCATCCCCTACGTTCCCAGCTCCGCGAACTTCGTCCTAGCCCAACTCGGCAAGCGAGCCATCGAAATCCGCGACGCCCTCCGAGGGCAGGCCATCCTGGTCCGCGACCGCAGTTACGAAGCCCCCGGCTGCGTCCGCTTCACCGTAGGCACCAGAGAGCAAACCCGCCGCCTCCTCACCGCTCTGGAGGAAATATGGTGCGGATCATGACAGCCGCATTCCTCCGCCCCTCTGCGTCCTCAGCCACCTCGGCGCTCTCCGGTTTTGACTTTGCATTTGTTTTCTCAGCGTCTCTGCGCTTCTGCGGTGAACTATGAATCGCCCCATCCCCTACGTCCCCAGCTCGGCCAACTTCGTCCTAGCCCAACTCGGCAAGCGAGCCATCGAAGTCCGCGACGCCCTCCGAGGCCAGGCCATCCTGGTCCGCGACCGCAGTTACGAAGCTCCCGGCTGCGTCCGCTTCACCGTAGGCACCAGAGAGCAAACCCGCCGGCTCCTGACGGCGCTAGAAGAAATATGGGCTGAACAATGACAGCCGCACTCGTCCACCCCTCAGCGCCCTCAGCGCTCTCCGGTTTTGACTTTGCATTTGTTTTCTCAGCGTCTCTGCGCCTCTGCGGTGAACTATGAATCGCCCCATCCTCATCTTCGACATGGACGGCGTCCTGGTAGACGTCACCGAGAGCTATCGCGAAACCATCGCCGCCACCGTCGAGCATTTCACCGGAGCCCGGCCCACCAACGACCAGATCCAGCAGTTCAAGAACCAGGGCGGCTTCAATGACGACTGGCAACTGTCGCACTACATCATCAATGGAGTCGGCTTCGACGTCCCCTTCGAAGAAATGAAGGCACACTTCCAGGAGCTATTCCTGGGCACGAATGGCACGGGCGGACTCATCCTCCGCGAAAAGTGGATCGCCCGTCCTGGCGTCCTCGAAAAGCTCGCCGAACAATTTCGCCTGGCCGTCTTCACCGGCCGCCCGCGCGAAGAGGCCGACATCACCCTGCAGCGCTTCGCCCCCAACCTCACCTTCGACCCCATCGTCGCCATGGAAGACGTCGCCCAGAAGAAGCCAGCGCCCGATGGCCTCCTCCGCATAGCCGCCGCGAACCCCGACGCCAAGCTCATCTACGTGGGCGACTCCATCGACGATGCCCGCTCGGCGCGAGCCGCTAAAGTTCCCTTCATCGGCATCGCCGCACCGTCCAACCCGACCTATCTCGACCTCGTCTTCCTCTTCCAGGAAGAGCAAGCCCACGCCATCGTCGACGACATCAATTATCTCGAAGAGGTCTTCGCCCAATGAGAACCGCCACCATCCAACGCGACACTAAAGAGACGCAAATCTCCGCCACCCTCCGCATCGAAGGCCGCGGCACGTACGACATCTCCACCGGCATCCGCTTCTTCGATCACATGCTCGAGCTCTTCACCAAGCACGGAGGCTTCGACCTTACGCTCAACGCCGACGGCGATCTCGATGTCGACCAGCACCACACCGTCGAAGATACCGGCATCGTCCTCGGCCAACTTTTCTCGAAAGCTCTCGGCGACCGTAAAGGCATCAATCGCGCCGGCTACTTCGTCCTCCCCATGGACGAAACCCTCGCCGTCGTCGCCCTCGATCTCGGAGGCCGCCCAGCCCTGGTATATAAGGACAAGGTGAAGGTCCGCCAAGTCGGCGACCTGCAAACCGAACTCGTCGAAGACTTCTTCGGAGGCTTCGTCAACCACGCCGGCGCCAACCTTCACGCCAAGGTCCTCTACGGCCGCTCCAACCACCACAAACTCGAGGCAATCTTCAAATGCTTCGCCAGAGCCATGAAATACGCCTGCTCCAAAGACGCCCGTCTGAAAGACCAACTCCCTTCGACGAAGGGCCTCTTATGAAGTTTTTGCTGTTCTCCTTTGCGCCTTTGCGTCTTTGCGGGAAGATTCTTTTAGTTCTCCCGCAAAGCCGCAAAGCCGCAAAGAAAGGCCGACCTCCTATATGACTTTTCTTCTCCGTGTCCTCTGCGCCTCTGCGAGAGCATTCCTATGATCGCCATCTTCGATTACGGCGCCGGCAACCTCCGCTCCGTCCAGAACGGTCTCGACGCCATCGCCTGCGAGTACACCCTAGTCCGCGATTCCCAAGGCCTTCTCCAGGCTGACAAAATCATCCTCCCCGGCGTAGGCCATTTCGGCCAAATGATGCGAGCCTTAGACGCACTGGAAGTCCGCGAAACCCTCCTGGAGCGCATCCACGCTGCCGTTCCATTCTTCGGAATCTGCCTCGGCATGCAGGCGCTATTCGAGTCCAGCGAAGAAGCCCCCCAAGTCCGCGGCCTGGGCCTGTTCCCCGGCACCGTCCGCCGCTTCTCGGAAGGCATCCGCGTCCCCCACATGGGCTGGGACCGGTGCGAACCCCTGCATCAAGCAAAGCTCGGCCAATCGCCCTACTACTACTTCGCCCACAGCTACTACGTTCCCGAAGTCCCGCACCTCGCCGCCGAAGTCTGCACTTACGGCGTGCGCTTCATCGCCTCTCTGCGGCACGGCAACGTCTTCGGCACGCAATACCACCCCGAGAAATCCGCCGCCGCGGGACAGGAAGTCCTCAAGAGCTTCGTCACATGCTAGCCAAACGCATCATCCCCTGTCTCGACGTCACCGGCGGCCGCGTCGTCAAAGGCGTCCACTTCGTCAACCTGCGCGACGCTGGCGACCCCGTCGAGCTGGCCGACCGCTACAATCACGACGGCGCCGACGAGCTCGTCTTCCTCGACATCACCGCCTCCAGCGATGCCCGCGACATCATGGCCGACGTGGTCGCCCGCACCGCGCGCAAAGTTTTCATCCCCTTGGCGGTCGGCGGAGGCATCCGCTCCATTGCCGACGCCCGCCGCATCCTGCTCTCCGGCGCCGACAAGGTGTCCGTCAACACCGCCGCCGTCCGCCGACCCGAGCTCATCGGCGAACTCTCCGAGGAATTCGGCGCGCAGGCCGTCGTACTCGCCATCGACGCCCGCCGCCACGCTCCTGGCGCGTGGCACGTCTTCACGCGTGGCGGCCGTGACGACGAAGGCATCGATGCCGTCGCCTGGGCCGCACGCGGCGAAGAACTTGGCGCGGGCGAAATTCTGCTCACTTCCATGGATACCGATGGCGTCCAGGACGGCTTCGATTGCGCGCTCACCGCCGCCGTCTCGCGTGCCACGCACGTGCCGGTGATCGCCAGCGGCGGGGCAGGGGAGCCCGAGCATTTCGTCCGCGTCCTCACCGACGGGCTCGCCGACGCGGCCCTCGCGGCATCCATCTTCCACTACGGCACGTACACCGTGAATCAGCTCAAGGAAGAGCTTGACCGCCGCGGCATCCCGGTGCGGGTGACGAAATGATCATCCCCTGCATCGATCTGATGGATGGCAAAGTCGTCCAGCTTGTGCAAGGCCGCGAGAAGGCGCTCGAAGGCGATTCGCCTGAAGAGATGCTTCGCAAATTCGCCGCCTTCCCCGAGATTCAAGTGATCGATCTCGACGCCGCCATCGGCCGCGGCTCCAACGGCGATTTAGTGCGTCTGATCGCGTCGAAGTGCAAAGCGCGGGTTGGCGGGGGCGTGCGCACCGCCGCGCGCGCGCAGGAACTGCTCGAGCAAGGCGCCCACCGTGTGATCGTCGGCACCGCCGCCTTCACCGCGACTGGCATCCACGCCGAATTCCTCGCGCAGCTCGACCGCGAACGCACCATCATCGCGGTCGACTCCAAAGACGGCCGAATTGTCGTCAAGGGCTGGCGCGAATCGACCAACCTGACCGCCGAGGCTGTCCTACACGATCTCGAGCCCTACTGCTCCGGCTTCCTCTGCACCTATGTCGACAAGGAAGGCATGATGCAGGGCACCGACCTCGACTGGTTCCGCCGCCTCCGCGCCGCCACGTCCCTCGAACTCACCGCCGCCGGCGGCATCACGACGCTCGAAGAAGTCCGCGCCTTGCAGGAAATGAACGTCCATGCCGCCCTGGGCATGGCAATTTACACGGGCAAATTGCGCCTGGAAGACCTCGCCGGCGCAAAATGATCCGTCAATTCCACTTTCGCCGACGGAAACGAAAGAACTTAGTGGGACATGCTTTAGCTTGTCCAGTGTGCGGCGAGCTCTGCTCGCCTGGGCAAGCTGAAGCAGCTGAAGCATGCCCCACCTCTGACCCTACTTCGCCCCCACCACCACAATCGTGAACGAGTCCGGCACCATGATTCCGCCGCGGCCGCGGCCGCCGCCCTTCTGGTCTCCCTTAGGCGCTGCATCGGGCGGAGGCGGAGGAGCAGGCTGCGTCTCGGCCGCGATCATCAGCACGCGATTCGTCTTGCTGTCGAGTGTCAGCGTCTTCGCGCCGCGCATGGTCGCCACGTTCTGCTCCACCGAGAATTTCGTCCCGCCATCATCCTTGATCACCGTCAGCGTACCGTCGCCGTTGGAGCTGAATGCCTCCATCGTCTTCGGATTGAACGTCGCGCCATCCGTGCCCATGCCGATCGGAAGCGCGTCGATCACCTTGCCCGTGTCGGCATTCAGAATCACCATCGTCGCCGGATTGTGGCACGTGGCGAACAGAATGCGATTCTTCGCATCGAACGCCAGTCCGCCCGGTCCGCCGCCTTTGCCCTCGAGCCCGTACGTGGCAGTGACTTTCAGCTCCTTGGTATCCACCGCGGCGACGGAGTCCTTATCTTCCAGATCGACCCACATGTGACCCTTGCCATCCGTCACCGCCTGCTCCGGTGCGCCGCCCAAATCGAGCGTGCCCACCACCGACCCGTCCTTGGTATCGATGATCGTAGCGTTGGGCGCGCGGTGGCTGAATATCCACACGCGTTCATTGAACGGATCGAAGAGAATGCCGTCCGGTCCGCCCTGCACCTCGATGGTCTTGATCGGCGCCGAAGTCTTGGTATCGAACATCGCCACCGGATTGCTGCTGGCGAAGCCGTGGCCGCTCTTCGGGTCCACCGCTACTCCGCGTGCGTTGACATTCGGGATCTCGGCCAGTAGCTTTAGAGAGTCCAAATCGTAGACCGAAACGCGCGGCGAGACGCTCGTGCGCGGCACATATAACTTGCGTCCATCGGAATCGGCGAAGACGTAGTCGAAGCGCCCCTCGCCGCCCACGCGAGCTTTCTGGAGCACTTTATTGGGCCCGGAATCCTGCGCCACGGCGAGGCTCGCAACTGCGAGAGCCGCCAGGCTGAGAACGAACAGCACGTTTTTCATAACTTTCTCCTCTACTTACCAACCACCAGGACATGGAAACTGTCGGGCATCACCGGCGGACGACCCTTCTGACCCGCCGCCAATGTGCCATACTCCGCTGCCAGCAGATAAATCTTGTGCATCTTCTCGTCGACCGTCATCGTGCGCGCCCCGCGCTCGGTAGTAACGGTATCGACCGCTTCATACTTGCCGTTTACCGGCTTGACGATGGTCAGCGTCCCATCCCCGTTGGAACTGAACGCCAGCCCGAGGGTGGAATCGAAGCCCGCGGCGTCCGGTCCGCCGCCGATGGCCGGAGTGGCGACGATCTTCCAACTCGGGATGTCCACCACGATCATCATCTTGTTGCCGCAAACCGAGAACAGCTTCTTGTTCTTGACGTCGATCGCCAGGCCGGACGGCCCTTCGCCCGGGGCGAGCGGCAGGCGCTTGGTGACTTCCATCTTGACGGCGTCGATCTGCAGCAGCTCCGAAGGATCTTCCAGGTTCACGAAGATCGTACCGTTGCCGTCGGTCTGGCAGAATTCGCCGGTTGGGCCGGTGGGGAAGGTCTTGATCACCTCGCCGGTTTTCGCGTCGATCACGGTCGCGTCCGTGCCTCCGTGGTTGATGGCGAACACGCGCTTGGTCTTCGGCTCGTAGCAGACGGCGTCGGGCCGATTGCCGGCGGCCGGTTCGCCAACCTTCTCGAGGGTCTTCAAATCGAAAATCGTCACGCTGTGAGCGGTGTTGTTGCCGTTGGTGACAAATCCGCGATTCAAGTCGTTCGCGATGGCGATTCCATGGACGCCGTGGAGCTGCGGAATGTTCCCCACGACTTTGCCGGAGTCGGGATCCACAACTTCGACGCTGGTGCTGTGAGAGACGTACAAGCGGCGGTTAACCGCGTCGAAGGCGGTGTAGTCCCAGCTGCCCTCACCGCCAATCTTGATCTTCGTGATTACCTTGTAGCCTTCGGCGGCCCATGCCGCGCCGATTGCCAGAACTACTGCAAGAACTTTCTTCATATGTGTCGCTCCTTTGTCTGTCTGTGTTCCACGCTGTGGCGCAGGCACTCCTGCCTGCTGGGTCGAGACTCTTCTCGACCCGCCCCGCCGAGACGATTCCCGGCGCGGCAGACGGAGAGTCCGCGCCATGTCATCGCACGCATTTCCTTACTCCCGGCCTCCCAAGTAGTAGTGAACGGCCGGAGTCACCACCAGCGAAAG
>Ga0182016_10001196_pt1 | contig 31772 bp, 28 predicted proteins | sample 712S2MmetaG_FD_120491 | JGI IMG/M metagenome (GOLD analysis project Ga0182016, IMG submission 120491) | Permafrost microbial communities from Stordalen Mire, Sweden - 712S2M metaG | ecosystem: Environmental > Terrestrial > Soil > Wetlands > Permafrost | place: Sweden: Stordalen | collected...
GGCGGCAGCCGTGCAGGGGTCCCGGCATCTCGGAGAGGAACATGGACGGCACATGCGACACCTTGGCCGCGAATACCAGCTCTCCCATGGCGCTCACCCCCAATGACAGCCTGGCGCAACCATATCACTAATATGTTAGTGATCGTCCTCCGTACCGTTCGCCGGACGCTAGGCAGATCCACGTATTGCCGGCGATCCGATCAGGCCGCCATCAGGCCGACGCGCCGCCTCCCGGCTTGGCGGCGTCGAGGTACGCGACCCGTTCGATCATGACGTTCTTCCCCGATTCCACCGTCGGCCGCACCACCTGCTCGAAGAACAGCCGCTCGCTCGCGGAAAACTGCTCCGCCATGATCCGCCGCAGGGTCGGTGCCAGCGGATGCGGCGAGGTGCCCAGGAACACCTCCCAGGACGTGATGAGCGCCGGCACGACGTCGATGTGCAGCTGCAGGTGGATGTCGCAGAAGCCGGCGCCGTTGGCCAGGTTCACCAGGTCCCGCTCGGAAAAATGCACATGCGGGCACGCGGCATAGGCTTGCTCCGTATCGGGATATTGCGCCGCCTTCCACCGGTGCAACAGCGTCAGAAAGCGGTCGACCGGTCCATCGCCCGGGGTGTCCATCCGCTTCCTGAGCGCCCGGGCCGCGAAGGCTTCGTCCTGAAGTATCGGTTCCGCCATGGAGATCCGGCCGCCGGGCTTCAGCACGCGCAGGCATTCCCTGAAGGCGGCCTTTTTGTCGGCGACGTAGGCCAGGGAGGCGCGGGTCAGGACGGCGTCCACGCTGGAATCCGCGATCCCAACGAGCGCTTCGGCCGAGCATTCGAGAAACGTGCATTGACTGCGGATGCCGCGGCGCGCGGCTTCCGTCGCGGCGTGGCGCAGCAGAGGCGCGGACACGTCGGTGAGCACCACCTGCAAGGCCGGTCCGATCCGCTCGATGGCGCGGAAGCCGAGCAGTCCGGTTCCGGCGCCCACATCGACCACGCGCATGCCGGGCGACAGGCGCGCCAAGTCCAGAACCCGGTCGGCAAATCGCAGCACGTCCTGCTCGACCACGATCCCGTAATCCGGGTCGTCGGCGTGCCGATCGTGCAGAAGCCACTGGGACCATGGATCCGATTCAAGCTCTGGCGACACGGTGAACTCCAGGCGTCGTGAGTTATCGACATCGCGAGGCGAGCGCAATGTTCCGCCCTCAAGTTCCGTCGCGTCCGGCCGAAACGAAAGAAGCTTTGCACAGCAAAGCTGCGGCGCCGCTGCGCCCGGTATCTTACATAAGAGGTAACTTCGATATGAGCATTTCCAGCATCTCCCCCTCCGTCACGCCCGTGATCCCCGCTCCGGCAGCGCAGCCGAAGGCGGCTCCGGCCGCCGCCGCGGCGCAGAAGCCGGCGGCGCCGCCCGCGGTGTCGGCGCCCGTCGACAGCGACGGCGATCACGACGGCAGCGGCCGCGGCGGAATCAGCGTGAGGGCGTAGCGGGAGGCCCATACCGGCGGGCGCGGCAGGTCGCGCCCGCCTTGACAGCAATGTTACTTTGCAATACAAAGTAACTCGACTCACCCGAATGCTCCCCGAAGACGCGGTGCCGCTCCGGCACCGCGCGTCGTCGGTTGACCGCCGCCGCCCGGCGCCGCCGGGCCGAGTTCCGGCCGTTTTGAAATTATTCGAAGTGATTTGCACGGCCGTGGAACTTTGTACCGCAAAGTAAGGTCAAGTTCCCCGGAACGGTGCTGCCGTGGGTTTGTCGGCCGGGCGCCCCCGGTGTCCGCAGAGGATTGAATTCGATGTTCCGCAAGGAGAAGACGCTGAAAATTTCGCCGGCCCTGGCGGCAACGCTGATGATCTGCTGCGCTTGCGCCCGCGCGACGGAGTTCGATCTGAGCCAATACCGGGGCAAGGTCGTGTACCTGGATTTCTGGGCCTCGTGGTGCGGCCCGTGCAAGCAATCCTTCCCCTGGCTCGCCGGCATTGCACGCAGCTACGCATCGAAGGATCTCGTGGTGGTCGCCGTCAACGTCGACAAGGACCGCTCCCGCGCAGAGCAGTTTCTCAATGATTACCCCGCCGGTTTTCCCGTGCTCTACGACCCCGCCGGCGAAATCGCCACGGCATACAAGGTCACGGGCATGCCGACGGCCGTTTTGATCGACCGGGTAGGACACGTGCGCTTTCAGCACAGCGGATTCCTGCCCAAGAACGAGGGAGAATACGATGAACAACTGCGAATCCTGCTCGGCGAATCCGCCCGCTGAGTCCAAGGCCCGCGGATGGGTCCGCCGCGCGGGACCGGCGCTTGGTGCGCTGGCCGTGGCGGCTGTCGCGGCTTCGAGTGCCGGCTGCGCGACGCTCGGCGCGAAGCCCTGGGATCACGACTTGCTGGCCGAGCACGCCATGCAGGTCGATCCCTATCCCCTCGAGACCCGCGTGGATGCGCACATCTACTTCAGCAAGGAGGCATCGAGCGGCGGGCGCAGCTTCGCCGGCGGGGGATGCGGGTGCAATTGAAGAAGAGTGACCCGGCCGGCGTCCGCCGCGCGCTGGCGGCCGCGGCGGCCGGCCTGCTCGCCGGCGGCCCTGTGAGGGCCCAGAGCCCGCAATCGGACCCGCCGTCGACGACCGTCGATTCGGCGCTCCTGGTCTATCACGAGGTCAACCGTGTTCAGGCCATCGAACCCGAGGTGAACGTCAGCCACAAGATCGACGACGACAGGACGTTCTCGTTCGGTCTCGCCGCCGGCTCGCTCACGGGGGCGACCCCGTTCGGCGCGGTGCCGTCGACATTGCCCCAGACCTATGTGCGCCCCTACAAGGTCATACCCCTGGGGACTCCCGTGACGGTGACGTCGGCGTCGGGCGGATCGACGGTGGTTCTCATCCCGCCCGCCACGGGGGCGAAGACCCGCACCTTGGGCGCGAGCTGGGTGGTCCCGCCCGGCACTTATCCTCTGGAACACGGCTTTTACGATCGCCGTCTCGCCGGGAACCTCGGATGGGAACAGGCATTGACCCAGTGGCTCAAGCTGGACGGCGGGGTGGCGTACTCGAAGGAGCACGACTATCGGTCCGAGAGCGCCCACGTCGGGCTCGCCCGGGATTTCAACGGGCACAACACGACGCTGAGCGCCGGGGTGAATTACGAATCCGATCTCTCGTTCCCGATCGGCGGAACGCCCACGCCGCTCACCGAGATGAGCGCGCAATGGAAGGGGCCGAACACCTCGCTCCACGAAACCGACGCGGTGCTGGGGCTTACCCAGGTCATGAATCGGCGCTGGCTCTCGACGCTGAGCTACTCCTTCAGCGAACTGCACGGCTACCAAACCGATCCCTACAAGGTCATCTCGGTGGTCGATCCGGTGACCGGGCAGCCGACGCAGCAATTGTATGAGAACCGTCCGGACTCGCGGCGCAAACAGAGCATCTTCTTCGACAACAAGATTCACGTCGCCACCGACGTCATCGCGGCGTCCTTGCGCGGTTACGAGGACGACTGGGGGGTCAAGTCCGTGACGGCGGACCTGCGCTACCGCTGGCAGCCCGATCCCGATTATTACGTCGAGCCGCACCTGCGCTACTATCGGCAGGGGGCGGCGAATTTTTTCCACAACTATCTCGTGAGCGGCGCAGCGCTTCCGGAATACGCGTCCGCCGATAGCCGCCTTGCCGAGTTTCATGCGCAGACGTACGGCGTGAAGGTGGGAATGCCCTTTGACGAGACGTATGAAGTGTACATGCGAGTCGAGTACTACGATCAACACGGCAACGGGTCGCCCGCGGGAGCGATCGGGCAGCTTCAGCAGCAGAACCTGTTCCCCGACCTCAAGGCCTACACCCTGCTCCTGGGGTTCACGTATGCGTTCTGAGGCCCCCGCGTAGCCCGTGTCTTTGCGCGCCCACAGCGCCGCCGAGCGCCGCGATGCGGTGACATCGTTCACGGCGATGGCCAGTCCGTGCTCCGTTCTCGTCGACACCGAAGACCACGACTTGGGCCTCGAGGCCGGTCGAATCGTCCAAGCCGAGGCGCTGCGCATCGAGGCCAAGTTTTCGCGCTATCGGCCGAGCGTCGTCACCCACCTCAACCGGCACGCGGGACAGCCGGCCGAGGTGGATTCGGAGACCGCCGATCTCCTCGATTACGCCGCGGCGTGTCACGCGTTGAGCGACGGACTATTCGACATCACCGCGGGGGCGCTGCGGCGCGTCTGGAGATTCGACGGCTCGGCGGAGGTTCCCACGGAGGGTCAGGTTCGCGAGGCGCTCGACTACGTCGGCTGGCACCGGGTGACGTGGGATCGGCCGATGCTGACTCTCGCCGCGGGAATGGAAATCGATCTGGGCGGCATCGGCAAGGAATACGCGGTCGATCGCGGACTCGCTCTGGCGCAGGCGCGCATGTCCGCCCCAGTGCTCGTGAATCTCGGCGGGGATCTGCATGTGTCGGGGCCGCGTAGAGACGGCAGTCCCTGGCGCGTGGCGATCGAGGACGTGAACTGCACCGGCGAGGCCGCCGGCCTGCTGGAACTGGCCCGCGGTGCGCTCGCAACCAGCGGCGATGCGCATCGTCATGTCCTGAAGGCCGGGGTCCGCTACGGCCACATCCTGAACCCGAGCACCGGATGGCCGATCGAGGGGGCGCCCCGCTCGGTCACCGTGCATGCCGACACCTGCAGCGAGGCCGGGCTGCTGGCGAAGGTCGCCCTCTTGCGGGGGGCGGGCTGCGAGGAATTCCTGAAGTCGGAACGGGTGCGGGCCTGGTGCGTCCGGTGAGATCAAACGGCACGTTCGACGTGGACGGGCGGCCAATCGCGCCAACAGCCCGTTTTATGTTCAATGCCGCGCCCGGCGCGATCGCGCCGCACTGATGCGCTCAAGAAGCGGCTGCCGCTGCCGCTAAGTGCCCTTGGGCCCGTTATCGGAACGGCCACCCTTGATCAGCTAGTTGGGAGCGAGGTCGTCCGTGAAACTCAAGCTAACCATTGGCACGCGTCTGCTGCTCGCGTTTGGCGTCGCGATCGCGGCGTTTTGCGGCACCATCGCCCTCGGCATCGCGCAGCTCGCGAATTTCAAGACGACGGTGCACTCGATCACGGCGGGGGATCTGCCCAAGGTGCAGACGGCGACCTCCTGGATGCTGCAACTGCAGCAGGCGTCGCGTCACACCAGCAACATGCTCATCCTCGACGATCCGGAGAAGATCAAGGCGGAAGTCGCGGCCGTCGAGGACGCTGACAAGACCACCAAGAAATTCATGGAATCCCTGACCGAGAGCGCCGATTCGCCCGCGGAGCAGGCCGCGCTGAAGGCGGCGATGGACGCCCGGTCGGTGTACGAGACGCTCGAGTTCGGGTATCTGCGGTTGATCGAGGCCGGCGTCATCCCGTCCGCCAAGCGGGTGTTGCTCGACGAAGCGATGCCTGCGCAATTGCGCTACCTCGACAAGCTCAACCAGTTCGTCGAACTCGAGCGGGCGCAGATCAGGACCCGCGCCGACGCCGTGGATCCCGCCTATGAGCGCACGCGATCGATATTGCTGCTGCTGTCGTTGGCGGCCGCCGCCCTCAGCGGCATCGTGGCCTTCGTGTCGGTCCGGGAGCTCAAGCGCCAGCTGGGCGGCGAGCCTGCGGACGTCGCCGCGGTCGCGAACAAAGTGGCCTTGGGAGATTATTCGAGCCACGTGGTGCTGCGCCGCGGGGACACGACCAGCCTCTTCGCCAGTGTCGCCAAGATGCAGCAGAGCCTGGTCGATCGCATCGAGGAGGATCGCCGGCGCGCCGAAGCGGACCAGGTGCAAGCCGCCGAGAATGCCCGAATCCGCATCGCCCTGGACGCCGTGTCGGTCGCCGTGCTCTTGGCGGACGTCGACGGGAAGATCATCTACGCCAACGGATTCGCCACGACCATGTTCCGGCTTCGTTCCGGGGAGATCCGCAAGGCCCTGCCGCAGTTCGATGCGGATCGGGTCGTCGGCATTTCCTTCGACGCGTTTCTCCGCTCGCCCTCGCACGCGCACGACGTCCCGGCGAACCTCAAGACCATACATACCCAGGACATCAAGATGGGCGACGCCTCGCTGCGCGTCATCCTGAATCCGGTGGTCGACCCGGAGGGCAAGCGGCTCGGCACGGTGGTGCAATTCATCGACCGCACCGAAGAACGGGCCATCGAGGAGGAAGTGCAGGCGATGGTCTCCGGAGCGATCGACGGCAACATGACCATCCGCATCAGCGAGGAGGGCAAGGACGGCTTCTTCAAGACCCTGGCGGCGGGCATGAATCGCCTCGTCGGCAACACGGCGGATGTCTTGCGCGTGATTTCCACCGCGGCCACCGAGGTCGGCACAGCCACCGCGGCCATCTCTCAGGGCAACGTCGATCTGAGTCAGCGTACCGCGCAGCAGTCGTCCAGCCTGGAAGAAACGGCGGTGTCGATGGAGAAGATGACGGCCGCGGTCAAGAACAACGCCGACAACGCCGCCGAGGCCAGCCAACTGGCGCTGGCCGCCCGCGATCAGGCGGAGAAGGGCGGCAGCGTGGTCCAATCGGCGGTCGGCGCGATGACCGAGATCAACGCCTCGTCGAAGAAGATATCGGACATCATCGGCGTCATCGACGACATCGCGTTCCAGACCAATCTCCTGGCGCTCAATGCGGCGGTCGAGGCGGCTCACGCCGGCGACCACGGCCGTGGATTTGCAATCGTGGCCTCCGAGGTCCGGATCCTCGCGGCGCGCAGCGCGGCCGCGGCCAAGGAAATCAAGAACCTGATTCGCGAGTCGGTGGCGAAGGTCGACGACGGCTCCAAGCTGGTGGACGCCTCCGGCAACGCCCTGCAGGAGATCGTGAGCAGCGTGAAGAAGGTGACGGACGTCGTCGCCGAGATTGCCGCCTCCAGCCAGGAACAGGCCGAGGGCATCGCGCAGGTCAACCGGGCCATCATTTCCATGGATGAGATGACCCAGCAGAACGCCGCGCTCGTCGAAGAAGCCTCGGCGGCCGCGCAGGCCATGACCGAACAGTCCGCGAACCTCACGCAGATGCTGAGCCGCTTCCGCGTGGGAGATTCGCTGCGGGCGGAGAATGCGGCGCCGCCCGCGTTGCCGGCGGTCTCCCCGGAGCGGCGCTCGCCGGCCCGGGCCTGGGCGCGCTCGACCGCAAGGAAGGCGGCGGCGGGCAGCAGCACCGACTGGACCGAATTCTGAGCGGTCTTGGGCCGGCGCAGCGCCGGCCTATGAATTGAATTCGCGTCTGTTTATAGTACGAAGGCCCGGGCGATCGGCGCTCAGGGCTTCCAAAACCGCACACGGAATCCGCCACCCTCAATGCTCATGCCGGCCGACTCGGCCATTCCGATTTTTCACGTCGTCGGCTTCTCCGGCCACCGGCAACTCGCCGATCCGGCCGCCGCCGCGCGAGCCATCACCGCGGCGCTGCAAACCCTGCGCAAGGAAGTCGCCGGCGAATGGATCGGGTTGTCGTCGATCGCCACGGGCAGCGATCAGCTGTTCGTCCAGCAGCTGCAGAATCTCGGCATGTCCTGGCACGCCATCCTGCCCCTGCCGCGGGCGGAGTTTCGCAAGGACTTCGCGCCGGACGGCTGGTCGGAAGTGGAGCGGGCGCTCGCGCGCGCAGAGCACCTGCGGGTCATCAACGCCAAGGGGGCGCGCGAGGACGCTTATCTCGACTGCGGATTGGAGACCGTCGACGGCGCGGACGTGCTCGTCGCCCTGTGGAACGGCCAGGCGGCCAACGGCAAGGGGGGCACCGCCGACGTGGTCGCTTACGCCCAGTCCATCGGCAAGCCGGTGATCATCATCGATGCCCAGACCTGCGACCTGAGGCGCGAGAACTGGAACAGCCTCGCCCGCGGCGATTCCAGCCTGGCCAAGCTGAACGAACTCCCCGCGGTCGAGCAGGGCGGCGGCCGGAACCCCTTCAACGCTCCCGACAACGTCTATCGGTTTCAGCAAAAATGCGATGCCGCCGCCAGCCACGGCGCGCCGCAGTTCCGCCGGCTGATCGTCTCGACCGTCGTGCTGCACGTGATTGCCACCCTCATTGCCGCCATGACCCTCGCCTATGGAATGCACAACGAGGCGCTGCCCTGGGCCAAGCTCGCCTGCCTCACGGGCGCGCTGGCCGTCGCGATGGTATTGCGCCACCACGGCCACTCCCGCCACAGCTGGGTCCGCTGCCGGCTGGCCGCGGAATTCTGCCGCTCGGCGCTCGCCACCTGGGGCCTTCCGCAGGACGCGCCGCTGTTCGAGAACCTGGACCTGCCGGGCGTGCGCGGCCTCGGCCGCTCGCTGCACATCCTGCACAGCCGATCGTTCACCGCCCAGCCCATCGCCATGGACGAGTTCAAGCGCGTGTACCTGGTGCAGCGGATCGCCGACCAGGCCGCTTATTATCACCGGCAGGAAATGCGCGCGCTGCCGCTGTTCACGCGCCTCAAGACCGGATTCTGGATCGCCACCAGCCTCGCCCTCGCCTGCACGCTCGCCTATGCCGTCGCGCAAACGATGAACCTCGAAGTCGCCGCACAGGTCCGGACGACCGTGTTTTACTTCCTGCCCATCTCGCTGCCGGTGGTGGCCGCGGCGTTCATCTCGCTCATTTCGATCAACGACCTGCAGCGCCGCGTGGCGCGCTTCAGGGAGATGCAGATGATGCTGGAGGAGAGCCGCAAGAAGGTCTCCTATTGCCAGACGTGGAACAGCCTCGAACGAGTCGTCCTCAAGACCGAGCATGCGCTGATGCAGGAAGTGCTCGAGTGGCACTCCATCACCAGCTTCAGCGAATCGCACTAGGCGCGCGCGGATTGCACCCGGTGCCCGCGGATCGCAAGCCCCTGCCGGCACCGTGCGCGGCGGGCCGCCGCCGCGACGCGAATGGGACGGACTACTGGCCGGCTTTGGGCGGCATGATCGGCTGCACGCCGCCGCAGTCGGCGCCGAGAAATTTCATCTCCGTCTCGATGTGCCGCTGGTGGGTCTCGCCGCTCGCCTTCTTCGTCGTCATGTCCATTTTTGTCGAAATCAGGTCGCCCGTGGACGTCGTTTCACCCTTGCCCGTCGTGGTATCGCCGTTGAAGCTGCAATTGACCGTATAGGACGCGCGATTGCCGTCGCGCGTCATCGACACCGGCTGACAATGCTCATCCTTGCCGGTGAAGGGCTTCTCCTGGCTCGCAAGCTCGGGGCTCACGCAAATCCGGGTGGCGCCGTCGGCGCCCATGGACGGGCCGCCGCGATCCTTCATCATCGCTTCCATCCGCGCCCGTTGCTCGGGAGGCATGTTGGCCATCGCGGCCTGCATTTTCGATGCCGCGTCGGACATCATGCCGGTCTTGTCCTGGCCGTCGACCACCATCTTGACGATGCGGGTCTCCCAGAGTCCCGGCTTCAATCCGAACGAATTGGCCCAGACTTGAACCGCGGCCAGCCCGGCCAGGCCCGCGATGATGGTTTTGCGCATGTCGGTCTCTTTGGTCAGTGCCGGGCCCAGCCGCCCGGATAGGCGCTGTATAACGCCTCGCCGGGAATCGGTCAACCGGGCCGACGCGAACGGAGTTGACCCAAGCCAAGCCGAGGGGTGCAATACTCCCTTGGCGCACCTCGGTCGAGGGCGCAGCAAGAAGCGACATGGAGGGGCGGCGAATGAACACCATCTCACGGTGGGTGGCAACGCTGTCGTTGCTGTTGGGGTCGGTCGCGGCGAGCGCACAAACAACCACGTATGCCTTTACGGGCGTCGTCACCAGTTCCAATACCACGGATCTCGTGGCAGGGCAGTACGTCACGGGCACTTACACGCTCACCTACAATGGCGCGGATCAAATCATCGGGAATTTCCCAAACGGCCCGTCAAACGCACCCTGGGTCATCGGATCAACCGGTGTGCCGTATAACCCCGTCTTTGCATCCTTGGTGCAAGTCGTCAAGGCCACCGTGTATTCATCGAGCACCACGGCTCCTCCCAGTGATCCTGACGATGCCTCCGCGGTTTCAGCCAACGGCTTTTCGACTTTGTCAGCTTCCGAGGGCACACCGGCGTTCGATCTCGGTTCCTACTTTTCGATCGTTGAAGCCGATATTGCCAATGGGCTGCCGTATACGGGAGTAGGCGCTCCGGTGACGCTGTCAACCAAACAGAGCGCTTCGGGCGGGTTCGTGAACGGCGCCATACTCATCGGCTACGAAATTACCTCCCTGACACCCACACCCGCCCCGCCGCCGGCCACGCTTTTTGCCAAGTTGCTGAAAGACGCCACCGGTGTCGGGACGGGAACGACGCTCGAGACTTTGGTCGAGCTGGCGCAGAGCAATTACAACGCGAACAACATTCCGGCGGCGTGCGGCGCGTTCACGAAATTTTTGCACGATCTCAAGGTTCAGAACGGAACGGCGATACCGGCGACTCTGGACTTGTCGCTCACCAGACAAGGGCAAGCACTCGCAGCTACGATTGGGTGTAAGGATTAGCCGGGGGATTCGGCGGAGCCCGCCTGGACAGCCGAGGTCACCAGCCACTTACCAATGAGAAGCCCGGCCACCCGCGCAATGGCGGGTTTGAAGCGAGCCGACCGGCAGCAGACGGCCACTTTGAGTCATTCGATCACCGGAAATGCGCTCCTGTGAGCTGTCGTTCGTGACGCGCGGTAAACTGATTGGGCGAAGACCCAAGACAGATGGCGGACACCTTGGCTTTCCAATGCCCGATTAACATTCCGTAAAGAACCGTATATATGGGACAGATGATGGGGTCGTTTCAGCGTGCGAGTCAGAGGCATCTCCGGTCGTGAGCTCGCGCTTCGTGCCGTCTTTGTTACCCTGAAAGGCATGGTCTTCTCCCCACCGATACCGATGCGACTGAGGATTGCATTAATTGCGCTCGGTTGTCTTGCGCAGCCTCAAGCGTGGGCGCAAGAACATGCCCAAGACATCGTAACCGTCGTGGCAGAAGATGTCTTTGGCACTTCGTTTGGATTGCAATCTGTGGGGTTGTATTCCCCGACGGATGCGAGAGGGTTTAGCCCACAGCAAGCCGGAAACCTTCGCATCGAAGGTCTTTATTTCGATCAAGAATCTGCCAACGTAGGATCATGCATTGTTCGGCAAACAACGATGCGAATCGGGATCGCCGCGCAAACCTACTCCATGCCAGCTCCCACTGGAATCGCCGACTATACGCTGCGAATACCGGGGGATCAGTGGGCATTCAGCGGCACAATGAGTCGGGGCCCATTCACCGGCGCAACCTTTCAGCTCGAGGCGCAAATGCCCATCGAAGCGAACAAGCTGAGCGCCGATGTGTGTGTCGCCAATTACCTCGATGTTACGCCCGACAATGACCGTCACGACGACTGGATGTTCCTCGGAACGACGCTGCGGTGGCAGCCGGTGATCGGCACGGAGGTCGTCCCCTTTTGGTCTTCGGTTCAGGGTGGCGATCGTGAAGTGTTGCCCACCGTATACACCAATGGCGCGATATCGATCCCGATGTTCCGGGAGCGGGATCTCGAGACTCAGCCGTGGTCGAGTCAGGGCTGGCAAATGAGGAATTTCGGCGTGGTAAGCCGCAGTACGTTCTCTGATCATTGGAAGTTGGCGACTGGATTATTTCACTCGCAGGAGCACGATCCCCCGTCGTACTACCCGTATCTGGAGTTAACGGGAGGCCGGTTGACGGACTCAGTGCTCGATGTTCCTCCTGCAGTGAATGTGGAATCAAGCTCGGGAGAGATGCGACTTGTCGGGACTGCTACTTACGATAAACATCAACAGATTTTCGAAGTCTCGCTACGGGGCCGATCGGTACGGCGGAGCTTTGGCGGCGATGACACGATCGACTTTGGTAACGTCACCTTGAGCCAATCGATCCCAGCGCTGCCTCCAGCCTTGAACTTTACCGCTACCAGCCTAGATCGCGTACGCGAGCTCGACGTGGGGAGCAGCTACGAGGAGCGATGGCAGGGCGTGGGGTCGATCGCGTTCGGCATCATCCAGGAGAACTATCGGCGTACCATCACCATACCGGGCATCGAGCCGGCGACCGATCGCCTGATGCCTTGGAGGATCAATTCGCGGTTTACGGTCGTCGCTACCCGCGACTTACTGTTCTATGGCAGCTACACCCAAGGTCTCGAGGACTCTGCCATTGCTCCGTCAAATGCGATCAATCGCGGTGAACCACCGGCAGCGAGTCGGACATGGCAAGTGGATGGGGGTCTGAAATACACGCCTTTAAAGGATCTACAGTTAATCCTGGGCGGCTTCCGTATCGATAAGCCCTATATTAACCTCGATACCGCAGATGTGTATCGACCCCTCGGGCGCATCCAGTCGTCGGGCATCGAAACGTCCCTGTCCTATGAGGCGGGCGGCTTCACTCTGCTCGCTGGCGGTGTTCTGCTCAAACCGCGCATCGATTCATCAGTTCCGCAATCCCAGATCATCGGTACCGAGCCCTTGGGTCCTGTGCCCCTAACCTTGACGGTTAATCTGGATGTTGCCCCGCCGGCCTGGGGTCCTTGGGCGGCTGGCATGGCGCTCAATTGGTTATCGTCCCGGCCCGAAACCCTCGATGATCAAATGTCGCTGCCACCCCTTACGACTCTGGACGCCAATATACGGCATCGGTGGAAATGGGCTGACGGTTCCGCAACGCTATCGCTCGGCGTGACCAATCTTTTGAACACCCATGGCTTGCGGCTGACAGCCCCGTATTTCATTGTCTGGCCCGAACCGGATCGCGCAATCTCGCTGACTCTAACGACGGATTTGTGAAGTGGAGAACCCGATAACAAATAAATTTTTCAGCCCTGTATGGCGCACGTGCGACTGCTGCAACGTAGGCAGCGCCGACGCATAGGGGATCAGCGACGAAATGACCGTCGCAAGTAACCACCACTTACGCAAGGTCTTCAGGTGTGATATTCCCACTCGGCAATTGCGTACATAGAGCCGTCACGAGAAATGACAGAGGTCAGGAACGAACAAAATAGGGGGAGGACCTCGACGCAAGAGGTTAATGCTTTCGTTGCTAGGAAGCTGCCGCTCGCATCAGGCAGCTTGGGGTCGATTGCGGACGATTTACCCCGCGATCGAAGCGGTTGGAAGGCACGCGACGAGTAGCCTACGACGTCGGCGGCCTCTGGCTCACGAGCATTCTTAAGTTGACATCACAGCGGGGAACACTGCATGGTTACGTCTCAACTCGTCCAAGCGGCGCCCACCTGGCTGTCGGAGGGGGAACTGAAATCGCCGCAATAACCTGGGGACACTTTCCTGCGCGAGCCGGCGCGGATCGAACCGCGTTTCTCTCGTTCACGGTCCTAGTCTGGCTGGGCGTGCTATCGGGCTTTGGCACCGATAGCTTTGACCACATAAAAAAGTTCGGGCTGGACTACCCCTTGATCGTCCATTTTCATGCCGTTGCCTTCGTCGGCTGGTTGGTTCTGTTCACAGTCCAGGTCGCGCTGATCCGCACCGCACGGCCGCACATCCATCGTCGGCTGGGCATGGCAGGTGCGGGGCTCGCGGCGGCGATGGTGGTACTGGGTCCCGCAACCGCGCTGGTCGTCGATGCCAAACGCTTCGCAGCGACGGGCCATGCGCCGGTATTTTTGGCGGTCCAGTTCGCTGACATTCTGGCCTTTGCCGGACTGACGGCTGCGGGCCTGTTGATGCGCGAGGTCCCCTCGGCGCACAAGCGTCTAATGCTGCTGGGCTTGATCTATATCAGCGATGCCGGATTTGCTCGATATTTGAACGATTTCATGGCCTCGCCCTTTGGTCACGGCTTTTGGGGTGAGGCGGCGGGACTCTATCTGGGGAGCGATCTGCTGATGATTGGGCTCGGCGTCTACGATCTGGCCACGCGTCGCAGGCTGCACCCCGCGTATATTTGCGGCGTTCTCTGGGCGATTGCTTTCCAAGGCACGGCTTTGGAACTGCTGGGCAACCCAACTTGGAAGACTCTGTCGTTGCACCTGATAGGCCACTGAGACTGTTTGAGAAAGGCCCATACCTTCCAGTTCCGGGAAAGTGACTCGGCGGGGCGTCGAGTTCCTGGCCAGACGCCCCGGTCGCCCGCTCTTACTTGACGAAGCCGACGGCGTTGACGTACCAGGTCTGGCCGGTTTTTCCGGTTTGATCCTGCAGCATGAACTTGTACATGGTCGTCAATCCCGAGGCCTTCATGTCCGATAGCGGGACGGTGTAAGTCACGAATTCACCGACCTTCGCGGCGCCTCCATATGGGGTCAAATCGTCAACCCCACCGACCACCGTGTCATCCTTCAACACGCCGTTCACGATGTTGTATTTGAAGATCGTCAGGCTCCACTTTTGGTCCGCGATGGTTGCCTTCAATTGCAGGGTAATCCCCGAATAGGACGAGACATCGCACGACGGCACCTTATAGCCGTCGATGTCCGGTCCCACCTGGGGGCAGTAAGGCAGCCAGAATCCCCAGGGAGAATTCACATGGACGGAGAGGTCCTCGGTTCCGGGGTCTCCCACGGAGTTATGGTAGTTGAGCGTAACGACGTCGCCAGACCAGTCGCCCGGCCAACGGAACACGCCGTCGTGATAAATCCACGAGGCGACAGTCCGCGGAGCCGCGGTGGATTCATTGACTGGCGAGAGACCCGAAATGGAAAGATCCGGCGTGGCGCCGCCGGCGATCGCGGGAATCGACGCGGCCAGAGACATGGCCAATGCACACGAACGAACTGCATGAAAATTCATCTTGGTTGACCTCCAAATGTTTTGGGCAAAAGCATGCCCGCGCACCTGTACAGCAGGTGACCGGAAATTTTCGAGCGGGACTTGTTAGGCGACGAGCGCGGCGTGAGTTTTAACCCGTGCGTGCATGCGTCACAACTGTCGCCAGAACCATACGGTTCTATTCGCCGACGTCGGGAGCGCCTGCTTCCATGATCATGTCCATCCCGCCCCATTGATCCTGCTCGTTCGGGTAGACATGAGTCATCCAATTCAAGACCACCGGAATCCACAATCCCTGCGCCGCATGGCAGGCCTCTTCGGTGTCGATACTGCCTTGCGGCCCAAAACGCGCGTTCGGCCCGAACTGCTCGCCGGCGGGCAAAGTTTTCGGGCCGCCGCAAAAATCCACGTGCCGATGCCAGGTTGCGATGCTCAACGGAGCAATCGCATTCAACTCCTCTGGTGAAGCGCCGGCCGGGGCGGTATACATCACGCCGACGGCTTTCAGTCCTGCTGCGGTCCGCCGGTAGAGAATCGACCCCGGGCGGCTGTAGTCGACGTGCTGCTGTTCCTGACGCCGGCGGCGGTAGTTGGTGTAGTGGATCTCTTCGCCCATCCGGCCGGTTGCGAAAAAGGGCTTATAGCCGTCGCGCAGCGCCGTCTCCACGTCACGGTACTGGGACACCACCGCGCCCGCGGCTGCGAGGATTTGCCCGGCGCGCGCTGTGTCGCCGGGCGCCGGATCGCCCTTCAGCGACATCTGCATGTGCCCCATCTTCATGGAAGGCACCGGCGTCTCGTCCGTTTTCCCGCCGTAGTGGCGGAGCAGCCGCTCCCACACCGGAAAGTCCTGCGCCAAAGCGCCGTTGGCGCAGCCTGTCAGCACCACCGCCAGCCATGCATTTCGGATCATGCGAATTTGTCTCGACACGAGTCTCCCCCAAACCCCCCGCCTTGCGCTAAAGTGCGATGCACCATGCGGGTTCGACATTCATTGGCGCTCCTGGCTCTGTCGGCGGCCGGCCTTCACGCCGCGATGCTGCAGGCCGAACAGCGTACGCTCGTTCCGGACGACTACTACCAACTCCTGGATGTGACCGAACCCCAGGTATCGCCCGACGGCGGCGCGGTGGCGTATGTGGTGACCACCAACGACCGGACAGCCGATGCCGCCAAGAGTGCCGTGTGGCAGGTCAACTGGGATGGCACGGATGCCCGCGCCATGACCCAGGGCGAGGACGCCAGCCAGCCGAGATTCAGCCCCGATGGCCGCTATCTGGCCTTCTTGTCGTCGCGCCCGCCCGATGCCACGCTCCAGGTATGGCTGCTGGACCGGCACGGCGGGGAGGCGCGTCAGCTCACCCATGGCAGCGGCGAAGTTTCGAGCTTCGCGTGGTCTCCCGACGGCAAGCGGGTCCTGCTGGTGGTGGGAACATCGAACGCCGGCGCCGGGCACCCGCCCAAGCCCGTCGTGGTCGACGGCTATCACTTCAAGAACGACCAGGACGGTTATCTCACCACCGAGTCGCACAAGCACCTGCGGGTGATCGACGTCGCGAGCGGCGTCGCGACGGACCTGACCACCGACTCGCAATTCAACGACGATCATGCGGTTTGGGCGCCGGACGGCAAGACCATCGCCTATGTCAGCAATCATGGCGCGGACGGCGAGCGCAGCGGCATCGAGGAGATCTATCTGATCGAACCCGCGGCCGGGGCCGTGCCGCGCAAGCTCGCCTCCGTCCACGGACCCAATAGTCAGCAGCTCGCATTCAGCCCCGACGGCCGGTTCCTGCAGGTACTTCAGGGACTGGAACCCAAGTACTACGCCTACATGGCGGACCGGCTCGCGATCATCACCGTGGCGAACGGACAGGTGCAATCGCTCACCGACGATCTGGACCAGCAGGCATCCTCCCCCGCCTTCAGCGACGATGGATCGTCGATCGATTTCATCGTGGAGGACCATGGCGCCACCTATGTCGCGCGCCGCGTGCTCGCCACCGGCAAGACCGAACGCTTGGGGCCGGCCGGCCTCACGCCCCTCAAGATCGCCGCGGCGGGCGGGCACACGGCGATCCTCGGCACCCGCGACGACCTGCCGCCCGAAGTGTTCGCCCTCGAAGCCGGCAGTCCCCGGCAGCTGACCACCCACAACCGCGCGTTGATGGCCGGCCTGACCTTGGGCGCCGTCGAGGACATCCGCTTCAAGAGCCGGGACGGCACCGAGATCCAGGGCCAGATCGTCAAACCCCCGTCCTACGCGGCGGGACGGCGCTACCCGACGGTGCTGTGGATCCACGGCGGACCGAACGGACAGGATCAGCACGAGTTGATCCCCGAGGGCTACTCGCCGTCGCTCGAACGTCAACTGCTGGCCGCACAAGGCTACGTCGTCATCGCCGTCAATTACCGGGGCAGCACGGGACGCGGGCGGAAATTTCAGCAGGCCATCTTCGCCGACTGGGGCCACAAGGAAGTGGAGGATCTGCTCGCCGCCGCCGATTATGCCGTTGCGAAGGGTGTCGCAGACCCGGCCCGATTGGGGATCGGCGGCTGGAGCTATGGCGGCCTCCTCACCGATTACACCATCGCCAGCGACGCGCGCTTCAAGGCCGCCATCAGCGGCGCGGGCAGCGGCGACCAGATCGGCGTGTACGGCGTCGACGAATATGCGCTGCAGTACAACGCCGAACTCGGGCCGCCCTGGAAGAGCGAGGCGCTGTACGTGAGGTTGTCCTATCCCTTCTTCCACGCCGACCGGATCCACACGCCGACGCTGTTTCTGGGCGGCGACAAGGATTTCAACGTCCCCATCGCCGGGGGCGAGCAGATGTACCTCGCGCTGCGCACGTTGGGCGTTCCCGCCGAGCTGGTGGTGTACCCGGGCGAGTTCCACGTGTTCACGCGGCCGAGCTTTCTCAAGGACCGGGCCGAGCGCTACGCCGCCTGGTACGCGAAGTACCTCAAGGATTGAGCAGAGCCCTCTCAGGGACTGACAAGGGCCCGGCCGCGCTCCAGGAGCTGTGAATAGCGGATCGAATCGATGTTCGATCCGCACACGATCAGCCCGGCCCGCTTGCCCGCCAGCCGCTGGCGCAGCGGCCCCAGCAACGCGGCGGTCGCGGCGGCGGCCGCGGGCTCGGCCACGAGTTTCGCGTCCCGGAACAGATGGTACATGGACCGGCAGAGGTCGTCGTCCGACACCCGCACCATCTCGTCGACGAAGCGCCGGCAGACGCCGAAGGTGTAGGGCAACGCGTAGGGCGCCCCCAGGCTGTCCGCCACGGTGTCCACGCGGTCGAGTTTCTCCGGCTTGCCCGATTGAAAGCTGCGGTACATGGCGTCGGCGCCGAAGGGCTCGACCCCGTAGACCGCGCAGGACGGATCGATTTGCTTCACCGCCGCCGCAATGCCGGCGCACAGGCCGCCGCCGCCCACCGGCACGACCACGGCCTCGAGCCGCGGCACCTGTTCCATGAACTCGAGGCCCACGGTCGCGGTGCCCTCGACGGTGAGCGGACTCTCGAAGGGATGGATCAGCGTCCTCGACTCCTCGCGCTCGATCTGCCTGCAGCGGTCGAAGGCCGCGTGGACGTCGGGCACGAGAATGACGGTGGCGCCCAGGTCCCGGCAGCTCGCGATGCGCGCGGGACTCGCGCTCTGCGGCATCACCACCGTGGCGCTGGTTCCCACCAACCGCGCCGTGTAGGCCACGGCGATGGCGTGATTGCCCGCGCTCACCGCCACCACGCCGCAGCGCCGGGCCTGCGAATCGAGCGCGGTCATGCAGTTGAGGGCGCCGCGCAGTTTGAACGTCCCGGTGGTCTGAAAAAGTTCGAGCTTCAGCCAGACTTCGGTGCCGCCGCCGAAGCAGGCATCGATGATGCCGGTTCGCCAGCGCCATACGGGGGTCTTTTGCACGCTGCCGGACAGCCGGCGCGCCGCCTCCCGGATCTGCTCGAGGGTCGGATGGGACTGCGGCGGCAACCCGCCCGTCCCGGCAGTCGAGGGTGTCCCGGAGTTCATCGAGGTCCTTGCGGGGGTCTCGGCACGGCCGCCCGCCACGGGTAACATTCCTGCATGGCCGCTTTATACCGCGAATTCACCACCCGAGCCGAGATCGATGCGCAATACGACATCGATCTGGCCGTACCCGACCACGAGGTCTACTCGCGCCATTACGTCGACGCGAGCCGCAGCGCGCGTGAGGCGCTGCGTTGCGAGCTCGACATTCCGTACGGTCCGACGCGCGAGGAGCGCCTGGACATCTTCCCCGCACCGGCGGCCGGCGCCCCGGTGTTCGTGTTCATTCACGGCGGTTACTGGCGCTCGCTCTCGTCCAAGGAATTCAGCTGCGTCGCGCTCGGGCCCCATGCGCTGGGGATCACCACGGTGGTGGTGAATTACGCCCTGGCCCCGACGTTCAGCCTCGATGAGATCACGCGCCAGGCGCGCGCCGCCGTGGCCTGGGTCTCGAGGAACATCGGGCGCCACGGCGGGAATCCGCAGCGTGTGGTCATCGGCGGCCATTCGGCCGGCGCGCATCTGGCGGCCATGTGCCTGGCGACCGCATGGGACGAGGACTACGGCCTCGCGCGCGATCCGCTGGCGGGAGCGGTGCTGGTAAGCGGCATCTACGACCTCCATCCGCTGCGCCACAGCTTTCTGCAGCCGCCGCTGCAGTTGGACGACGGCCTGATCCGCCGCAACTCCCCGCTGTTTCTGGTGCGGACGTGCGCCACCCCCGCCCTGGTCACCTGGGGCGGGCGGGAGTCGGCCGAGTTTCACCGCCAGTCCGACGCCTTCCTCACCGCCTGGCGTTCGGCCGGCAACCGCGGCGAGCGCCGTCCGCAGGAGAATCGCAACCACCTCGACGCCATCTACGGCTTCGAAGACCCGAACAGCGCGCTGTGCGGCTGGATGGCCGAGGCGACCCGCTGATCCGGCGGAAGCGGCCGCTGCGGCAGTACGAACGTCTTGCGGGCGACCTCGGAGTCGAGCTCCGCCTTCGGGTAGTAGTGCAGCAAGAGGTCCGGCTCGAAGAGTTCCGGATGCCGGCGCGCGAAGGCCGCCCACCCGCCGCCATCCCCATGCTCCCACAAATGCCGGCCGATCAAGGCAAGATAGGCGACCGTGATGGTCTCGTGATACCGGCCGGGCTTTCCGAGGCGCGCGGCATGGTTGCGGATGGCGTTGCGCATGCGCTCGAGGGCCTGCGGAAACTCGCAGGTCCGCAGATACAGATAGGCCGCGCGCACGTGCGCCGCATGGCCGAATTCGGCTTCGGCGAGCCGGCAGCTCTCCAGCGCATCGAGAAACGACTCGTCGGTCATGATTTCTCCTTGAGCCGATGGCTCGCCCGGGCATCCAGATCGAGGTCGTAGATCGCCTTCAAGTCGGCGATCTTGCGCAGGGTCTCGGCGCTGAATGGCGCCTTGCCCTCGAACGCATGCAGCACGATCCCTTCCAGCAGATCGCCCAAGGTCATGTTCTTGAACTCCGCGAGCGCCTTCAGCACTTTCAAGATGCGCCGCTCCATGCGCACGCCGGTCTGGACCCGCTCTATTTCCGCAATTTTGGGGGCTTTGGGCATGGCCGCTCGCACCGGGTAAGTTGGTACCAATGTACCAACTTACCGGCGGATCCGCAAGCGGGAAAAGGGTGACCGGCGCCAGCGGCCGATGAATCGAGGCGCAGGCCGGCCGGTTGTACGATCGCCCGAACGGGTACAATGCGCCGGATGGAACGACCTACTCCGAGGCCCTCAAGGTTCCGCTCATGAGCACATTGCAATTCGACGGCGTGGATTATCCCGACGGCATCGCATCCGACCCGAACGTGCTCGGCTGGATGCAAGGCGACGCGGCTCCCGACAAGATCATCCGCTTCTCGGACGACCAGTTCCTGAACTTTCCGCAGCTAAGATGGGCGCTGTCCCACATGCGCGAACTCGTCCCCACGGTCAACGTCTGGCGCGGACCCGGGCACCGCTTCGATCTCGGAATGCCGGCCCCCACCGACGAGGCGACCATCGACGAGATGCTGTTCGACGACCTGGACGGCCGGCGGCGGTGCTGGGCGGATGCGCTCATCGACACCTACACCGACGGGATCGCCGTCCTGCACCGCGGCCGGCTGGTCTACGAGCGCTATCGCGGCGCCCTTCGCCCGGAATTGCAGCATGCCTGCTTCTCCATCACCAAGTCGTATGCGGCCACCCTCGCGGCGACGCTCGTCTACCAGGGCGTGCTCGACCAAAATCGCACCGTGCAGCACTACCTGCCGGAGATGGCCGGCACCGCCTATGCCGACGCCACCTTGCGGCAGGTGCTCGACATGCAAATCGGCGTCGCCTATTCCGAACTCTATTCCGACCCCAATGCCGAGATCTGGGCGTATTCGCGCGCCGGAGGCCTGCGCCCGCGGCCGGCGGATTACCGCGGCGCCAATGGCTTTCACGAATTTCTGCTGACGCTGCGCAAGGAAGGCGAGCACGGACAGGCGTTCGCGTACAAGACCGTCAACACCGAGGTGCTGTGCTGGGTGATGTTGCGGGCCACCGGCCGGCCGCTCGCCGAGATGATGTCGCGGCAGCTTTGGTCGCCGCTCGAATGCGAGGAAGACGGCTACATCTGCGTCGACTCCGAGGGTGTCCCCATGGGCGGAGGCGGCCTGTCGGCAACGCTCCGGGACCTGGCTCGATTCGGGGAGCTCATGCGCTGCGACGGCGCTTCGCCCGATCGGCAGATCGTGCCCGAAGCGGTCGTCGCCGACATCCGGCGCGGCAGCGACCCGCAGAAATTCGCCTCGGCCGGCTACACGCTGCTGCGCGGCTACTCCTACCGCAACATGTGGTGGGTCACCCACAACGAGCACGACGCCTTCGAGGCGCGCGGAATCTTCGGCCAGCGCCTGTACATCGCCCCCGGCGCCGAGATGGTCGTGGCGCGCTTCGCCTCGCACCCGATCGCCGCGAGCGCCGCCAACGACCCGATCACCATGCCGTCGCTGATCGCCCTCGGAAGGATGCTGCGCGGATACTGAGGGCGCGCGGCCGCCGCCTCGAGAGCGGCCCGGCCGCTACTTCAAGGCCGAATCGAGCAGCTCGACGAGCGCCCGCCAGTGGCGCTCCGACGCCGCGGCGTCGTAGACCGGCGTGTCGCGGAACACCCAGCCGTGACGGGCCGGATAGGTTTCCAGGGTGTGATCCACCCCGGCGTTGGTGAGCGCCTCCTCGAGGCGCTGCTTCATGTCGTCGGGGAAGGACGGATCCTCGATCGCGCCGGCGACGTACACCGTTGCCCGGATCCGGGGCGCGAGCCGATGGGGGCTGTCCGGCGCATCGGTGGCGAGCCCGCCGCCGTGGAAGGACGCCGCGGCGGCGATGCGTTCGGGATAGGTGCCGGCCGCGGCGAGCGCCATCGAGCCGCCCATGCAATAGCCGGTGACGCCGATCCGTCCGGGCTTCACGTCCGGCTGCGCCGCCAGCGCATCCAAGAACGCGCCCGCATCGGACATGACGTTCGACAGCGTGGTGTGCACCCGGAATTTGTCCGCCAGCATCTTGCGCAGCGCCGGGTCGCCGAAGATCGCGCGCGCATCCATGGGCTGGTAGGGGCCGGACCGATAATAGAGATCGGGCAGGAGCACGAAGTAGCCGTGGCCGGCGAGACGCTCGCCGAGTTCGAACAGCGCCGGACGAATGCCCAAGCCGTCCATGAAGACGAGGACTGCGGGCCACGGTCCGGCGCCGGCCGGACGATACACGTGGCAGGGGCACCTGCCGTCCCGGGTGGCGATGTTGATCGTGCTCATGACTCGACGCCATGGTAGCGGCTCGATTCCCGCAGAGCCACCTCTGCGGGGCCGCCGCCGTCAATGCGGGCCCGGCAGGAACGCGACCAGGAGCACCGCCACGATGGCCGCCGGGCACACGTATCGCAGCAGCACGCGGCAGGTCCTCCACAGCGGCCCGCGGCCGCCGATCTCGGCGGCGAACCGGGCCTCGTCCAAGCGCCAGCCGGTGAACAGGCACGTGAGCAGCGCGCCCACGGGCAGGAGCACGTTCCCCGATACGAAATCCACCGTCTCGAACACCGTCTTGCCCGCCAGCACGGGCACGAAAGGCAGCGGATGCCAGCCCGCGAGCACGTTGAACGACAGCACGGACCCGACGCCTGCGAGCCACATGGAGGCCGCCGTGGCCGATGCCGCGGCCCCGCGGCGCATGCCGAGCGACTCGAGCCACGCAACCACCGGCTCAAACGCGGCGAGTGTCGGGGTGAGCGCCGCCAGGATGAGGAGCACGAAGAACACCGTACCGATCAGGCGGCCGCCCGGCATCACGGCGAATGCGGTCGGGAGCACGTCGAACACCAGCGCGGGGCCGCCGGCGGGATTCAAATGGAAGCGGAACGCCAGCGGGAACACCAGAAGCGTGGCCAGCAGCGACACCAGCAGGATGGAGCCCGTGACCAGCATCGCGGGGCGCACCAGCGGCGCCGAGCGCGACATATACGAGCCGTAGGCGAGCATCATCCCGATGCCGACGCCGGTCGCGTAGAACGACTGGCCGATCGCCGCGAGCACCACCTCGCCCGACAGTGCGGACCAGTGCGGGGCGAAGGCGAAGCTCGCGGCCTGCGCCACGTTGCCGGTGGCCAGCGAATAGCCGTCCAGCAGCAGCAGCAGCGCGAGCAGCGCCGGCGCGCGGAGGCGGCTCGCGAGTTCGATGCCCGGGCCCACGCCGCGCGCGGAGATATAGGCCACCGCCGCGAGGAACAGCACCTGCCAGGCGGTCAAGGCCCAGGGGTTCGACAGGAAATCCTGCCACTCGGCCTGCAGCGCCGGCCGCGGGAGGCCGGCCAGGGCGCCGCGACCGCACTTCCATGCATAAGCGACCACCCAGCCCGCAATAAGGGTGTAGTAGGAGCCGATCATGAACGCGGCCAGCGTCCCCATCTGACCGATGGCATTCCAGCGGCGCGAGCCCCCGATGCGCACGGCCATGACTCCGGCTGCCGCCACGGGAGCCACCTGCGCGTAGCGCCCGATCATGTACTCCGCGACCAGGAGCGGCGCGGCAATGAACACGCAGGCGATGACGAAGACACAGATGAACGTGCCGCCGCCCAGGGTTCCCGCCAGATAGGGAAAGCGCCAGATGGTCCCGAGGCCGACCGCCGCGCCGACGGTGCCCAGGTAGACTGCGAGCTGCGAGGACCAGTTGGGGGACCTGTTCGGCGTCGGCATCGTTCTGCGTTTTCCAGCGGGCGCGCGGCGCGCGCCCGGGCAGCATAACCCAGCGGGATCCGAGGCGCGACGGACGGCGGACGGTCGGAATTGCGGTGTTGCTCCGGTACACTGCGAATCGCCGAAAAAAAAGGGATGAGCGCATGCACAACTCCGGCCGCGGGTCGCTGACTCGCCGACTGTTCATCGGTGGAATCGCGGCTCTGCCAGCCCTGTGGCCGCCTGCCCGGGCGGCCGATGCCGCCCCGCGCACGCCGCCGGTGCCTGCGTCGGCCGATCAGGTGCTCAACGTGATGGAATTCGAGCGCCTCGCGCAGGAGGCGCTGCCGCCCGCGCATTTCGGCTACATCGCGACCGGCGCCGACGACGATCGGACGGTTGCCCGCAATCACGACGCCTTTGGGCATTATGAGATCCGCGCCCGCCGCTTCGCCGACCTCACTCACTTGAATTCGACACGGACCGTCCTCGGATCGTCCTGGACCAGTCCCCTGTATCTGTCGGCCGTGTCGGCCATGCGCGCATTCCACCCCGATGCCGAAGTCGCGGTGGCGCGGGCAGCCGCTGCGCGCGGCCTGCAGATGATGCTGTCCACCGGATCGTCCACGCCCGTCGAGGCCGTCGAGCAGGCGTGCGCAGCGCCCGTGTGGCAGCAGCTCTACCCCACCGACGACTGGGCCGTGACATCGGGGCTGGTCCGGCGCGCGGCCAGCGCCGGATGCACCGCCGTCGTCCTGACCGTCGACTCGCACGGACGCAGGAACAATGAAACCCTGCTGCGCGCCATGCAGCGGGACGGCCGCTCCTGCACCGATTGCCACCCGGGCAATTCGCACGACATGTGGCGCCGCGGCCCCTTGTTCGCCGGCCTCGACGTGTCGCGGGTCACCGCGCTGGCGCCCGATGATCTGACCGTCCAATTTCTCGATCGCCTGCGTGCCATCGTCAAGAGCCGGCTGATCGTCAAGGGCATCGTCACGGGGGAGGACGCCGCCCTTGCCATCGAGCACGGCGCCGACGCCATCGTGGTCTCGAACCATGGCGGGCGCAACGAGGAGACCCTGCGTGCGACCATCGACAGCCTGCCGGAAGTGGCGGCCGCGGCGCGGGGCCGGGTGCCCGTCTTCCTGGATGGCGGAATACGCCGCGGCACGGATGTGTTCAAGGCCCTCGCCCTCGGCGCCACCGCCGTCGGCATCGGCCGGCCGCAGGCCTGGGGACTGGCCGCGTTCGGCCAGGCGGGTGTCGAGGCCGTGGCCGACATCCTCAATCGCGAGCTCGGGGCTATCATGCGCCAGGCAGGGACGCCCACCCTGTCCGCGATCACGCGCGACCGGGTGGTGCGCTCCCAAGCGCCGGCATGACGCGCAACGATCGATTCGAGAGGACGCCCAGCGTGACAGAGCATCGACCTCATTTCGCCCTGCGGGCGGCAACTGTCGCAGCGCTGCTCGCCGCCCTCGCGGCCTGCTCGCTGGTCTCGCTGAAGAGCCCGGAGAAGCCCCTGTCCACCCGAGACTTGAATGCGCGCATTCTCACCCGCGAATACTCCGCGCACTTCGTCTCGGCGACGGGACAGACCGCCGATCAGATCGCGAAGGCGATCGACGATCCGGCGATCCGGCTGAATGCGCTGCGGTGGAAGATCTCGGCGGCCAGAAAGAGCCAGCGCGCGGCCAGCCAGATGGCGCCCATGATGGGCCTGCTCGACACCTGGGCGCTGGCCGTGCAAATGTCCGATTTCTTCACGAGCGGTGAGGGACAATCCCTGTTCGGCCCGCAGCAGGACGCGGCCGCCGCCACGGCCGCGCAGCTGGCCCGCGAGATCGAGACCCTCGCGCGCCGCGTCGGGACCCCGGAGGAATTCGCGAAGAACCAGCAGTTCATCACCCGCTTCGCGCAGGACAATCCGCTGCAGACCCTGGATTTCGCCCGCGCTTCGATCGTCGAGGCCTGGAGCCGCGATGCCGGAGGAGAGGTCAAGCTGGTGGACTCTCTGGGCACGGTCCCCGAGGCGCTGGCGGACGCCGGCGACCGCGTTCGAATGTACGGCGACACCGGCCCGGAACTGGTCGTCTGGCAGGCACAGCTGGCGGCCCAGGAGTCCGGCGTCAGCAGCCAGGAAGTCAAAGCCGCGTTGCGGCGCTTCGACGAGCGCATCGATCAATTGAACGCCATGATCAATTCGACGCCTCAGCTCGTGAGTCACGCGGTGCGCGACGCGAGCACCCGTTTCGATTCCAGCTGGGCCCGGATGGTGTACGACGTGCACGTCGAGGAGGGGAATCTGTCGGCCACGGTGAGCGCCGAGCGCCAGGCCGCGGTCAGCGCTCTCGATGCGGAACGCGCGGCGCTCGCCGCGGACGCCGCGCGCATCGCGAACCAGGTGATCGCCGATACGGGGGAGCAGGTACATCGCCTGGTCCGGGACGCGCTCATTTTGGTGATCGTCCTGGCCATGGTGGTCCTGGGCGTACCGTTCGCCGCGGGTTACTTCGTAGGACGGGCCCACCACCGGAATCGCCGTGGAATCACCGCACAACCGGAATGACCGGCGGCGCGCGAACTTCGCGCAGGCGATGGCGCGGGCCGCCGCCGTGACGCCGGCGCCGGCGCCGTTCATCGCGGCCCTGGCGCTTGCGCCGTGGATGGCCTGCCCGCCGGCGGCTGCCGAAGTCGCCGATGCCCCCACCTTCGGCTCGCTCGCCCCGACGCTCACCCTCGTGCGCAGCGGCCCGCCCCAAGTGGTGTACAGCTGGAGGAAACAGCAGTGCACGGCCAAATCCGTGCCCGATGCGCCGGCCCGCGCGTTTCGCGAACCGGGCGGCGACATCCGGCTGATCGCGGCTGGTTTCGACAGCTGGAGCCTGGTGGGACGCTCCTTCGACCATCTGCACGTCGACTGCCACGCGCTCTGGCAGGGAGGGCGCAAGGCGAACCCAGGACTCTATGACGACATGTCGTGGATCGGGGCCACCTATGCCCTGCCCGGCGGCATCGTGATCGGGCTCGCGAGCAACGAATGGAGCGCGTACCGGCACCGGGAGGAGGCCGGCGCGGTTCCCATCAATTGCGAAGACGCACACAACGATGCCTGCCTGCTCTACTCCATCACGCAGATCGTGTCCCAGGACGGAGGGAGCTCGTTCCGCTATGTCGAGGGCGATCATCTGGCCGCGGCGCTGCCCTACCGGTTCAATCCCCAGCCCACGCAGGCATCGAGCGCCGGCGTGGCGACGGTGTCGAACATCATCTCCCGCGACGGATTCCATTACGTGTTCCTCGGTGTGCGGGGCGTGGGCGAACAGAGGAGCGGCAGCTGCCTGATGCGCACGTCCGACCTGCCGCATGCCCGAGCGTGGCGGGCCTGGAACGGAAGCGATTTCAGCGTCGAATTCGCCGACCCTTACGGCGGCGAACCCATCGAAGCCGGGAAGCACCTTTGCACGCCGGTGGCGCCCGACGAGGTGAGCTCAATCCAGCACGTCGACTCATACGACACCTATGTCGGCCTGTTTCGCGGCTTCGGGCAATCGGACGAGGGCCGAGTGATTGCCGGCGTGTTCTATGCGACGACGCCCGACCTGATCCACTGGAGCCCGTGGCAGCTCCTCATGCAAATTCCCGCCGAGCGGGACTGCCGCGAAATCATCTACCACCCCTCCATGCTCGCCGACGACGATGCGACGCCGAATTTCGAGGGCGGCGGCGATCATCCCTATCTGTACTTCGTGAGGGTCAATCGGACCGGTTGCCGGCCCTCGATCGACAGCGACCTCGTGCGGGTGCCTCTGGAGATCCGGGCGGTCGTGCAAAAAAACAAGGCGAAGACTCACGAACGGATGCTGGACGCCGGTGCGCCTCGCGACAGCTCGAGCCCATGGCCGCGAGGTCCGCTTTCGCGCAGCCACAGCAGCACCACCGAGGACAAGGCCGCGAGGCTCAACAGCCCGAAGAACCACAGCATCGTCGCATAGCCGGCGGGATTGGCGGGGCCGGCGCCCGCTTCATCCGCCAGCCAGCCGGCGAATCGATTGGAGCTCCACAAGCCGACGTTCTGCAGCAGCGTGATGATGCCGAGCGCCAAACCCAGCCGCTTCGGCTCCACGAGGAAGGTCGTGGACGGCCAGATGACCGCCGGCACGAGGGCCCAGCTGACACCCATGAGCACCGTCGAGAACCAGGGATTGAGATCGGTGAGACCCAGCACGAGGAAGGTGACGGGCAGGAGCAGCGTGCCCATGACCAGCATCAGCGCGCGGTGCCCGACACGGTCCGCGAGCATCCCGAACAGCGGGGTCGCGACGACCGCGGCAGCAAACACCCCGGAGTTCACGTTGCCGGCCTGTTGCAGTGTCAGGCCTTTGGCGTGCTGCAGATACTCGATCGCATAGGTCTGGCGGAACGGAAAGAAGACGGCCGCGTACAGCACGTGCAGGCCGAGGATGTACCAGTACGACGGATCGAATCGCCAGTTCTGCGACCAGGACCGCGCGCGCGGGGGCGCCGCGGCGGCGGACGAGGCCGGCGGTTCCGCCGGCGCCGGCACCCGCCTACGGTCGAGCCAGCGGAACAAGAACGCCGCCACCAGGCCGAGGCCCGTGATTCCGGCGCCCATCCACAAGGGCGGCTGCCAGCCCGCATCGTACAGCGGCCGCGCCCAGCTCGGCGAGACGTCGAGCGAAAAGGATCCCACCCGGGCCAGGCTCAGGAAAAGCGCGATGGCGAGCGCCACGCCGCTGCGCGAGAACCACTGCGCGATGCCCGCGACCAGGGAGATGAAGATCGCGCCTTCGCTGACGCCGAACACGAACCGGCCCGCCCACATGAGGTCGTAGGGCATGCCGATCGCCGTCATCACGGCGCCCGCAAAGCCGATGAGCGCGGCCCACAAGGTGATCCGGCTGGGGCCGTAGCGGTCGATCAGCACCCCGTTGAGCACGGCGAGCGGAATGTTGGGCAGGCTGATGACGGCATTGAGATCGCCGACCTGCGATTGCGTGAAGCCGCGCTGGCGGATGAGCAGGTCCGCGATCGGCCCTATCGCATCAGATTCGTAATAGCTGCTGAAGATGGCCGTTGCCGCGAGACCGAGCGCCAGCCACCGCAGGGGCGACGTGCCGCGGCCGTCGTCGGCATCCGCTCCGGCTCCGGCGTGGCTCACCGGAAGCGGGCGCCCTGGCGTGCGAGTTCCTGGTGAACCGCCTCGATGTTCAACCGGTCGAACGGCTCGTCGCGCCGCAGAGAAACGGCTGCCGCGACCCCGGCGCCCTGCCCGCTCACCGCGCAACACATCATGTTGCGCGCCGATGCGTGCGACAGGCTGTCGCCGCCGATGCAGCGCCCGGCCACGAGCAGGTTGCCGACTCCCTGCGGCACCAGGGAACGGTACGGCACGTGCCAGTATCGGCCCGTGGTGGGCAGGATCAACACGCCGTAGCCGTCGATGAATTCCGGAAAGATGCCGATCGCATCGGGAAATCGCGCCTGTTCGCGGACGTCGTTGCCCGTAAGGTTGTACAGGGCGTCGATCTTGCGGGTGTCGCGGATGCCGAGCGTCATGCCGAAATTCCGCAGCTTCGCCTCCTCGCAGCCCGGCATGAACTTGCGCAGCGCCTCCAAGGCGTAGATCGCTTCGCGCCGGCCGCGCATCTCGCCGAGGGTCAGGTCGTCGGGGTTGGTGCCGTCGATCTCGGGCACGTGCACCAGGTTCAAATAGGTGAGATCTCCCTGATCGGTCACGGTGCCCCAGGTGCCGGCAATGGTGTGAAGATGCGGCGGAATGATGCCCGCCTCCAGCGCCTTCTTGAACGGCTTGCGCAGGAAGGGGGAAAACATCGTGTCTTCCTTGCCGGTGGTCTCGTAGTCCCATTCGCCGTTGCCCGACCAGTCCGCATACGTCTGCGGATCGGCCTTGACCGCGTCGATGAACCGCCGCTTGTTGACGCCCGACATGGAGAACATGACGGAAGCCGCCATCATCTTCTCCTTCGGCGTCTTGTGGTAAGGCGCGCCGGCGCGGGCCGCGATGTCGGCATCGCCGGTCGCATCGATGACCCGTTTCGCGAGAATGGCCTCCCTTCCGGCCTTGCTCTCCGTGATGACGCCGCAGACGGCGCCCTGGTCCAGGATCGGCGCCACGCACAGCCGGTGCAGCAGCGGCTTGACGCCCGCCTCCTCGACCAGCACGTCGGCCACCCATTTGAACATCTCGGCGTCGAGCGCGTGGCTCAGGGATTGCGGTTCCGGCATCGCCGCCCCCATGGCCTTCGCGCGGGTCTCGAACTCGATGCCGATCCCCTCGCAGTCCACGGTGTGCTCGTGGCGGTACCACGCGAAACCCTCGACGCCCACCTGCGTGATGTTCCCGCCGAAACAGCCATTACGATCGATGAGCGCGGTGCGCGCGCCCGCGCGCGCCGCGGCAAGCGCCGCCGCCAGGCCGCCGGGACCGCTGCCGACGACCAGCACGTCGGTTTCCAGGACGACATCGACCGAACGGGCGGCCTCGGGGATCTTTTTCATTGCAGGTGGATTCCAGATTGGGACGCAGTTTAAGGCGTTTCAGACGCCGGCGAAAGCAAGCGAGCAGGCCGCGAGCGTTGTTCCCCGCTCAATGTGTACGCTCATTGATTGGCGCTCCCCATCGCATGGTGCCTCGTTGGCCGTCAGGTAGGGATCGCCTAATTTTTGCACTTGGAGAGCACCAAGCGCATGCTTTAAGCGTTTCTCCGCCTTGTCGTTAAGAAGCCAGCCATGCACGAAATCCTATCGGAAATTGATATTGGCGCCACTCCGGAGCGAGTGTGGTCCATTCTGACGGACTTCGTCGCCTATCCCAGCTGGAATCCGTTCATTCGTTCCGCCAGCGGGGACATTGAAACGGGCCGGCGACTGACCGTGTCGATTCAACCGGTCGGCGGCCGGGCCATGACCTTTCGCCCCACTGTTTTGCTGGTACAACCGAATAGCGAGTTGCGCTGGCTTGGGCATCTTTTGTTCCCGGGGATCTTCGACGGAGAACACTTCTTCAAAATAGCCACCAGTGCGTCTCGAGGGGTTCGATTTACGCAAGGGGAGACATTTAGCGGTGTGTTGGTGGGTCTTGCGAAGGCAACCCTCGATCGTGGGACCAAGCCTGGCTTCATCGCCATGAATCAGGCACTCAAGGCGCGAGCTGAGACCGCCTAGAACACTCAAGTCAGGAGTGAGACGAACTGCGCCCAGTCCAAGGATCAAGAAGCATCGCTTAGGGAATCATAGTGCCGGATTGCTCGCCAGGCGCCAGATCGGCGCTGCAATAACGGAAAAATTCCATTGAAATGAAAGACATATGCGCTCACATCCAGCCTCTTGCGGAGCCGGGTTGCAGCCGCTTCCTGCAGCGCGTGGCGTATGAGGAGTTGCGGGCGCAGCGGCGACGCCGTCGTGGCTGACAACGTTTGGTATGCACGTCAGGGAGCAGCATGGAACTTTTCAAGATACAGGCCACGGGCCTCAAGGCGATCGGCCTGCTCGTGGTCGCGCTCGGGGTATGGGTGATCCTCAGCGGACCCCGGTTCTCGCGAATGTGCGGCGACCTCGACGAGGTCGCCAAGACGATCACCTTCGACATCACCACCCGGGAGATGCGGCGCCTGGCGAGCGATGCCCATGGCAAGAGCTGGGTTGAAATGAAGGCCCAGTTCGACATGGCCCAACGGACCAATCAGCTGCACGTCATCATCACGGACCTGAAGTGCGCCGACACCTTCCTGATGGGGATCGTGTGCCGGGCGAATTATCA
>Ga0182016_10001197_pt1 | contig 31741 bp, 26 predicted proteins | sample 712S2MmetaG_FD_120491 | JGI IMG/M metagenome (GOLD analysis project Ga0182016, IMG submission 120491) | Permafrost microbial communities from Stordalen Mire, Sweden - 712S2M metaG | ecosystem: Environmental > Terrestrial > Soil > Wetlands > Permafrost | place: Sweden: Stordalen | collected...
GACAAGGGCGAGTACGAAGCCCGCACCGAATGGCACCGCGTCTACGCCTGGGGCAATCTCGCCAACTTCGCCAAGACGCTCCAGAAGGGGCAGCTCGTCAGCCTGGAGGGGAAGATCAAGTACCGGACGTTCGAGGAAGATGTCGAGGGCAAGCCGTTCAAGCACACCATCGTCGAGATCCACGCTTCCAGCATGAGGCGCCTCTCGAAAGTCGAAGCCGCCGACGGCGCGGACGAGGAGTAGTCCTCGCCGCACAGCCTAGGGGCGAGTTGGTCGCCCTTGGGCGGCCTTCGAGCCTACAAGCTTGGTTGGGAACAAGTCCTGCTCCTGCCGAGTGCAGGCCAGAGGCATCAGTTTTTACCGAAACCATCGCTTGACAGACAGATGGTGAATTCGCCACCGCCTAACAGGCGGTGGCTTCGGGTTACGGCTGGAAGCCGGGTCGATCGGCCATGCGGCCGATTGGACCACCTTTTTGAAATCATCGTCTGACTCGGGCGGCTTTTGCTCCTCGTTATATGGTGAGCGCAATATAAAGCCCATCTTGTTTGGATCTTTGGATCTATGTCAGGTCACAATCTTGAGGAATGAAACAGCTCAGGGCAGAACTATGGACGAAGTGGCGAGGGTTGGTATCAGAGCAGAGTCAAAGCGGTCAGACGGTGAGTGGATTCTGTCGTGACCGTGGTTTTCGTGATTCGCTTTTTTACGATTGGAAGAAACGGATTCGCGAGGGCGAAGCGGCGAAGTTTGTGGAAGTGAAATTGAAGGAGCCGAGTGAGCAACGAAAGCCGTCGCCGGAACGTTATCCAGCAATCGAGATTCGCCTGAGCAAGGGGCGCAGCCTTTTGGTAGGGCCTGGATTCGATGCGAGTCATCTGCGTGCTTTGCTGGCAGTGCTGGAGACGGAAGCATGATCGGTCTTCCGAGCATGCATGCGTTGGATCATTCGCAGGGTCCGCGCATTTGGCTGGCCATAGAGGCGACGGACATGCGCTGTGGTTTTGATCGGCTGGCGGAGCGAGTGAAGTCGGTGATCGGCCAGGACCCTTCCGGGAACAGTCTGTTCGTGTTCCGCTCGCGTCGTGGAGACAGGTTGAAGATTTTGGCGTGGGATCGTGACGGATTTGTTCTGTGGTACAAGCGTCTTGAGGCGGGAGTTTTCAAGCTGCCGCGATTAGATGCCGGAACGCGTTCGGTTGAGTTGCGTGCGAGCGAGTTGGCGACGATCCTTGATGGGATCGATATGTCGAACCTGAAGCGCGTGCCGCGCTATGAACGTGCAGCCGGAACCAACAAAAACAACCTGCAAAGAGTTAGTGCGTGAGGTAACTTGCGAGGCTCGACTTACTTCCAATATGGAAGTGGACAGCGAAGCCAATCTTGTTGCTCTGCCCGATGACAGCCAGGCGCTGAAAGCAATGCTGCGCACGCTGATCAATGAGCGCGACCAAGAGAAGCGACGTGCCGATGTACACGAGCAGCTTGCCGAAGAGCAGAACAGGCGTGCCAACGATCTTCACGTTGAAAATCTGCGGCTCCAGTTGGAGTTGGAGCGGTATCGGAAGTGGTACTACGGTCCTCGCGCCGATCGTCTGCAATCCCCTGGCGATCTGGCGCAGATGCTTCTGACGTTCGCCGAGGAGATGGATCGCAAGCCGGTTAATCCGGACGACGTTCCATCGCGCAGCGAACCGGCAGAAGAACTTCGGCGCGTGAAGCGGCGCAAGGGACGGCGTAATCTCGCTAACTTCGAAAATCTTCCTGTAACCACCTGCGTCCACGAGCTGAGCGAGCAGGAGCGGGCTTGCCCATGCTGCGGCATCGAGCGCAAGGAAATCGGCACGGACCAGAGCTGGCAGGTCGAATATCTTCCCGGCCACTTCGAACGCATCCATCATTTGCGCAAGAAATATGCCTGCCCGGGCTGCGAGAGCAATGGAAACAACCCGCAGATGGAAACCGCAGCCAAGCCGGAGACAACGATCGACAAGGGCATGGCCGGATCGGGGCTGCTGGCTTACATCGTAACGAGCAAGTTCGCTGATTACCTGCCTTTATATAGGTTGGAGGACATCTTTCAACGGCAAGGGTTCGAGATCTCGCGGGCGACGCAATCGGTGTGGTGCGGAGATATAGCCGATCTGGCGGAACCGTTGTACGAACTGATGGCGGAGCGAGTGCGAGCTTCGCATGTTGTGGCCACCGATGACACCATCATGCCCATGCTGAGCAAAGGTAAGACAGCGAATGCACGAATGTGGGTCTATGTTGGCGACGATGGCTATCCGTATAACGTCTTCGACTTCACGTTGAATCGAGGACGCGACGGACCGAAGTATTTTCTGAAGGATTACCGGCAGGTTCTTCTTGCAGACGCTTACGGCGGCTACAACGGCGTCGTCGCGGGCAACGAGATTACGCGTGCCGGATGCTGGGCGCACCTGAGACGGAAGGTGATCGAGGCCGAGAAGGCCGCTCCCGAGATCGCTCGGGAAGCGATCGAGTTGGTGCGTGCACTCTACGTTGTAGAAAAGCAAGCCAGGGATCTATCTGTAATGGCACGGCTAGAACTGCGCCAGGAAGAGTCGGCGCCGGTGCTGGCGCTACTGCGTGAGAAGCTTCTTGAGTGGAAAGAACAGTTGCTGCCAAAGCATCCCATGGCCGAAGCGGTGAACTACGCTCTGGGCCAATGGACGGAACTGAACGTGTTCTGCTCGGACGGTGCGGTGGCTATCGACAACAACGTCTCGGAACGAGAGATGAAGCGCGTCGTTCTCAATCGAAAAAACAGCCTCTTCGTTGGAAATCCGCGTGGCGGCAGAACAGGGGCTATCCTGGCCAGCCTGACCAGCACTTGCCGCCGGCACGATATAGACCCGCAACTGTATCTCACGCAGTTGCTGACGAACCTCTCGCAGGTGCGCAAAAGCGAACTGCCCAACTGGCTCCCCGACCACTGGAAACGGCTTCAGGTGGCACGCCTGCCTTCGTAGCACCTGTACTTCACATACCGCTCACCCAATTCTGCCTTTCCAGTCCTTCTCTATCGCTTAAATTTGAAGCCCGCATACTTGGTCATGAGGAAGGTTGGCGAACTGTTATTTCCGCAATTCCAAGAAGATGGGTAGCGGTTTCCAGGGTCAGCTTCCCAATACCCGGCGGCCCCGGAGGGAGCGTCACCTTTAAGTGATTGATATCAATAAATTGGATTTTGTCGTCTGGAATTGTCTGAGACTTCTTCGAGGCGTCGACCCAGGTTCCAAGGAAACCAGGAGCGAAGTTCCTACCCACAAGTGCGATCTCAGCAGGAGCGTTGCCAGAATTGATTGGGTCTACTGGATCAAGGCTAAGGGCGTTTAGTGGGAAGGACTCACAAGCCGATTGACCATCATCATTCACAAGGAATACGAGATGCGACCCAGCAAGGTACTCACCTGCGTCCAAAAGGTCCACCTCCACCTTAGTGTAAAAAGTTGTTCCAGAGCTTTGATCCTGTTTAATCAGCCCTTTCACGGTGAACTGATCCATGCGCAACTCGTTTTCGTCCACCTTGACGACGGCGGAGTCGGACAGATTTTGGCCCTTCACCTCCATCCTGATTACGGCTTTATGTCCAACGGCCGGTGGAATGACTTCGATTATCGTCAGCAATTCGATAATTGGGCCGGGTTGTCGGACAAACTTGCCCGCCAAATACCCCGCGGAACTGATGCCCATCAAGGCAAGGAACGCGCTCGGAACATCAGGCAATTGGGTGAGAGCAGCGGGGTCGCTTGAGAGGATGATTCCGAGAAAGCCCAGACACCCGACGAGGGTCCAAATGAAAAATTGGAAGCGTTCGCCGGCAACCACACCGCCTGTGCTGATGAAGTCTGCCATGGAAGGGTGAAGTGGTCCAGACCCTTTTGAGCCTCGATTGACTGTTATTCCCACTGCGGCAACCGTCGTCCCCGCGCTCACGCCAAGTAGTGTCGGAAGGTTGTCGGGAATCGATGGAAAAGAAAACGTCCATTGGATGAACATGCGACAGAAAAACAGATATACGTATCCAAAGACGGCGACTGATGTCCACGCCAGGAGTTGGAATTTGGACAGGCTAAACGAGTTGGATTGCCTATCGAGAAAGAACGCCGCGAGTGGCCCCGTCTTTTCGCCAGCCAGCTTGCTTTCTTTGACACCCCGGAGTACCAACAGGAAAACAAGGGCAGCCAGGACGAAAAACACTGCAACTGCCGCGATCCGCAACCTCTCCGCCCGCATTCCCGAAAAAGTAATCTTTTGAGCGTTGGAGATGTTGTTTCCGACCTTGATCTCGAAGCTAACTGGGCCTTCATAATGCCCGGGATGATAACCGGAGACGTTGAGTTTCTGCCCTTCCATACCAGGATCGTAGGACAGACACACCTTTTGGTATGCTTTCGCCTCTTTCCATATTGCACAGTCGCTGTCCAACCCAACGTCCACCGGTCCGTAGCCGACCGCGATAAGCGTATTGTCCGAAGCCTGATGGGCAAGGTTTTGCCCAGCGATGACAAAGTTGAAACTCTTACTATCGGGATCGGAATAGTCGGTCGCAGGCGCAATCGCGTCTATGGTTACTTTGGCCGAGGCGTCGGGGACAATCCGCAACTCGCCAGGAACAGGTAGTTCAATCGAGTCGAATCCAAGAAAAACGAGATAGTCCCCGGTTGGAGCGTCGTCGGGCAGCTTGAAGGTGACGCTCTTTTGATCCGCGCTGGCTGTACCAAGGATTTGGTAGCCGAGATCCCCTTTTGTCTCCTTCCCAGTGCGCAAGAATACCTTGATCTGCTCTTGCGGGAAGCCATCGCCATACACCACGACTGACTGCCCGCGAGTAGTTACAGGAAGACTCGGCTGAGGAGAAATCGTGGCCGCGCGAGCCACGCCGATCAAACCGAAAAAGGCCGCCAGCAAGTACAGACACCGCAGTTTCATAGACGCTCCAGCGGAATGACAAATCAGCGTGGTGGGAAGGCAATCAATGAGTGCCAAAAACATTACACTTGTTGTTAACTGTTTGCAAGAGAAACGTTTGGCAGACCTCTCGAACCGAAACCCTTGACAAGTTAAAAGGCCCGTGCAAGATTAGTCACACCTATTCTGTTCCCAATGCACTGACAACGAAGCAGAGCCTTTTCTCACTCTAGGCGCTTCAAATGCCGAAAGATTTCGGATATCTCCAGATACTGGCCGAAATCGATTGGCTGTTCATTCAACCTGCAAAAGCAACAGCGAGAATCATCTATGCCCGATCCGATCCCAACGACGCCTGCAGCGTTCCCTCGAAACAAGCGCCGTCTGCTCTTTGTCTCCGCAGTCGCTACACTTCTCTCCATCTCCGGCTGCGTGTCTGATGATGAAGTCGACAAGGCCACTAACCAGTTCGTACAGGCCGCCACAACACTCACGCACGACTATCAGTCCCTGCTGGCAAACGCAAACACTGTCGAAGCCAACAACTACATCGTCAACCAGACCTTCGCCGCCGAGCCGATCAACGATCCAGGCATCAAAGGCAGCGCGGTCCTAAGCGCCGACGAGATCAAGTCCCGCGGGGATGCCATCAAGGCTCTCACCGATTACACAACCGCTCTCGCCACTCTCGCCGCCGGCAAGCCCGGCGATCAAATTCAAGCCGACGTGGCCACTGCCAGCACCAGCGCCAAGTCTGTCACCACGGGAATCACAACGCTGGTCGTCACTCCGCCCAAGGGCGCCAAGGCCCCCGACTTCGGCACACCGGCCGCTGCAGCCGCCACGGCCATCGGCGATGTGCTGAAGGTCATTGAAAACCACCGTAGCGCCTCGGAGATTCGCGCAAGCATCAAGGAGAATGATGCGAAGATTACTCCGCTGTATAAGGCGCTGGAGGACGAATCCACCTTCTATTTCGAACGCCAGACTTCCCAAATGCGCCTAGTGGAGATCACTCTTCTCCATACGTACAACGTCGCGATCGCCGCCAAACCCGTCGATCAGGCGCAGTTGCTCCAGTTGAGCGATCACCTCGAGCAATACGAAAAAGACTCGGCAGCACTTGAGACCTCCGACCCCACTGCAGCGATCAAGGGCTTTGAAAGCGCGCACGCGGCACTCGTTGACCTCGTTACTGCCGTGAAGCCTGAAGAAAAGAAGAAATTTCTCGCCGAGCTCATCGCGCAGGTCAAGTCTTTCGCTGCTGAGGTCAAAACCCCATCAAAGAGTTCCAGCACCACAACGAATCCCACCTCGTAAAGTAGGAGATCTCTCGTGAATCCATCTGATCTGTCGGCTTCCATCTCCAACAGCCTTACACAAATGGACACCATTCTCGCAAGTGGGAATCCGCCCTTCACTTCCCCACAATGGCAGCAGCTCTTTGCCCTGAGGAAGCATCTCGACGATCAGCAAAGAACCCTCCTCCAGCAAACCATTCAATCTGACGACGCCGCTGTCGAGCAAGCCGCCGGTGACGTCAAAACCGCAACCACCAGTCTGACATCTGCCATCGCCCAGCAAGCCAAGATCGACTCCATCATCAAAATCGTCTCGGAAGTCTCATCCGCCGTCGACGCAGTCCTGAAAGCGCTATAGGCCGCCGGATGTTCATGCAAAGCGCCACTTCCCCCCTTCGGGATCGTAATCAACGATGCTCGTTTCGAGCCACGTCGGCGTTGGAAACGTGCTAAGGCCTGTTAACCGGCCAAAGCACTCATCCACCACCGTTTTTAGGAGTTCTAGGAGATAGGTCCTCGCAAACGCCGATTGCGACGGCCATATCTTCTTCACTTCACTTTGTCGCTGCATCGCGGGCGTAGTGTCGGCTTGTGTGCAGGCATTTTTCTGACTGGTTTCCTTCCTGAGAGCCTCAGATCAGTTGTGCCGCAGCAGTCAACTTCGGAAACCTGGATCTGGTTCTTCCTGCACTCCGCTATGCGGTGCCATCGGCATGTTGCGAAGGCGTATCCCGGAGGCGGCAAAGATCGCGTTGCCAACTGCAGGCGCCAGGCCCACAAGGCCGGTTTCGCCTGCGCCGGCCGAAGGCAAGTCCTTGCGGTCGATGAGCACGATCTCAACCTGCGGCGTGTCACTGAACCGGGGAACGCGGTACTGCGCGAAGTGGGGGTTCAGAATGCGGCCATCGGCAAAGAGGATTCTCTCGAAAAGTGCGCCGCCGATGCCCTGAACAATCGCGCCCGTAAGCTGATTGCGCAAGCCATCGGGATTCACGATGGCGCCGGATTCCCAGGCTTGAACGACACGGCGGACGCGCACTTGCTTGCTGGCGACATCGATTCCCACTTCGGCGCAAGTGGCGACGTAGCCTCCCTTGTCCACTCCGCCAGCGATGCCAAAGCCGCGCTCGGGCGTGGACTTCAAGCGGCCCCATCCGAACTTGGTGGCCGCCGCGTGGAATACAGCCCGCAGCCTGGAGTCGGCCAGGTTCTTCAAGCGGAACTCCAGCGGGTCCATGCCCGCAACATGGGCCAAGCCGTCCATGTGCGACTCGCGGGCGAAGTGGTTGGCTGTTGAGGCAAGCCCGCGATAGGAACCCTGGCGCAGAGGAGACTTGGCCGCATGATATTGAATGAGTTGATTGGCCACGTTGTACGGAGTGCCGATAGCGGCGGGGCCCGAATTGAAATTGTGATGCTCCCAGGCGACCAGGGTTCCGTCGCGCCGCGCACCGGCTTTGATCTGGATCAGACCAGCAGGGCGGAAATAGGCCCAGGTGAATTCTTCGCTCCGTGTCCAGACAACCTTGACGGGTTTGCCGGCGGCTTTGGCCAGGCGGGCCGCTTCAATGGCCGCCTCGCCGGTATGCTTGCCGCCATAGCCGCTGCCCATGTCGGGTTGGATCACGCGCACCTGGGAAGGAGACAAGTGAAACGCCTGCACGAGTTCGTCGCGAACGCCAAAAGGGCGCTGGGTTCCGGTCCAAACAGTCAACTTGCCATCGGTCCACTCGGCCACAACGGCGCGCGGCTCAAGAGGCGCGTGGGCGATGTACGCGACGGTGTACTGCTCCTCCAGCTCCAGGTCAGGACCGTCATAAAATAGTTTTCAACGCGCTCTACTGAGAGTCCTTCGCTGGTTGACGGTGTCTGCATAAAGAAATTGGGGAAGCAACTTTACGCTGGAGAGTTTTATGGTCGGACACTCCTGCGTCATTCTTGCGGTGATCTTACTCTTGCCGATGTCGAATACCGCGCCCACAGTAATCTACTGCGTCACTCGCACGAGCGCGCATACTTCTGTCTAATACGCAGGGGAACCTATGTCGAAAACAATTCGCGGAGGGTCCGCGTTTGCGGGCCTGGGATGCTGGTCTTTCATCCCCCGGAGAGCCGCACTCACAATCGTTTGGACATGAGCCGGTTGCCTCCTTCAATATTGAACTCGGCGCAGAATGGCTGGACCGCCTCCGTGAATTGGGAGGCATATTGGACCAGCCTGTCGAATGCCGGGCCGGGAGGGTCACTAGGCTCGTTCTGCAACTCTTCCAGGAATTCATCAGCGCTGATACTGACTCCAGCCTGTCGATCGAGCGCATCGTGCTGGAGATTTTCGCCGCTTACATCGGCAAACAATCGACTGCGGTCGATTCCCGCAGACCTGATTGGCTCAGACGAGCTTGCAACAATCTGGACTCTTGCCTTGATAAGTCTCTCTCGCGTTGCCGCCTGGCTCAAAGCGCCGGCGTGCATCCCATCTATTTCGCGGAGGTGTTTCGCCGGTTCAATGGATGCTGGGTAGGAAAGTACATGCGCCGTCGTCGCATCGAATGTGCGCGCCGGTTACTGGCGAATCCTGGAAGCGTATCGGCTGCGATGACAAGTGGAACTGACCTTCAAACGGTTGAAATCCATCGCACACATCGGCCATGTGCCCAAACATGATGACCAGAGCAGCCGGGCCTGGTTGTATGGAAAACTCTTCGTAGCCTTGCTCAGTCAGAAACTGGCGCACGTAGGAAAAACCATTTCCACCTGGGGCTACATGCTCGACGAAACCGCGAACTCGAAGTGCGTGGCGTGAGTTTCAGTTCCTCTTCCACCAAATACTCGCTGCCATCCACCCGCCTCTACTCCTGCAGGCTGTCTTGCAAAGTTGGAATCAAGTGGCTGCAGCCCTGAGCGAGCCAAACCGCAAACGAAGACCACAGCTCGATACTTTATCTTAGCGCTTATGGGGCCAGAGCCCCGCCCCTCCGGCCAGGGTCCCCGGCCTGTCCCGCCCGGCATCCCGGTCCGTGGCCAGCCCAGCCCGACAGTTCATCCTCTATATGTTTCTCTATCAGCCAGGATGAACTTCTTTCAGACTGGTTCTGTTCCGAAACAAGTACAGCACCGTCCCGCCCAGGGCCGACGCATATAAATAGCTATATGCAGCGGGCATGTGGAGGAGCGAGAAGGGGATATGAAAAATCCCCTGGAGTATTTTGCAGAGTTGCGTGATCCGCGTGTGGAGCGAAACCGGGAACATCTGCTGGAAGAGATTCTGTTGATTTCGATAGCCGCGGTGTTGAGTGGGGCCGAGAGTTGGAACGACATTGCCGATTATGGCGAAGACAAGCAGGAGTGGTTGAAGACGTTTCTGACTTTACCATCCGGTATTCCGTCGCACGATACGTTCAACCGGGTGTTTGCGGCGCTGGACCCGGAAGAGATGGAAAAGGGCTTTGTGGCGTGGGTTTCGTCGATTGCCAAGCTGACCGCGGGCGAGGTGGTGGCCATCGACGGCAAGGCCTTGTGCGGCACGCACGAGAGCGGCAAGAAGACCTTGGTGCATATGGTTTCGGCCTGGACCGAGACAAATGGCCTGGTGCTAGCACAGCGTAAGGTGGATGAAAAATCGAATGAGATTACGGCCATTCCAAAGCTGCTGGACGCGCTGGAGTTGACAGGAACCGTGGTGACCATCGATGCGATGGGCTGCCAGCGCGAGATTGCCAGCCGGATCATCGACAAGAAGGCCGACTACGTACTGGCGGTCAAGAACAACCAAGGGCTGCTGGCCGAGCAGGTGAGAGACTCGTTTCTGCTACTGGAGTCCGACGCCGTGGCCGAGCAAATCGACTATGGCCACGGGCGGGTCGAGCAACGCAAGTGCTCGGTGATCGCCGACCTGAGCCTGATCGAAAAAGCTGTGGAATGGGCTTCATTACAAGGGTTGGTGCGCATCGAGTCAGAACGCTACCACAAGACATCAGGCAAGATCGAGCGCGAAATCCGTTACTACATCACCGGTCTCAGGCCCGATGCCGCCCGGCTGAACTCGGTGATCCGCCAGCACTGGGGCATCGAAAACAAATTGCATTGGGTGCTCGATGTGGGCTTCGGTGAAGACCTCGACCGCAAACGCGCCGGACACGCCGCGCAGAACTTCTCCGTCCTCAATCGCATCGCCCTCAACCTGCTCAAACAGGACAAATCTTCCAAACGAGGGATCAAGGGAAAGCGCCTCAAAGCCGCCTGGAACCATCCCTACCTGCTCAAACTAATCGGGATTTGGTATGCGTCGGCCCTGCCGTCCCGCCTGATGGCTTTGGCAGTTCGAGGGAACTGTGCTATGGATCCCCGGGGTTCGGCGTCAGTCGAAGGAGTTCTTTCCCAACCCTGACGCTTCTGCCCGCGCCCCCGGCTTAACCGGAACACCGGCCGGCGGGGACGCCGGCCCCGGTCACTGACCAAGCCAGAACGGTTCAGGGAACGGGTCATTTTGGCAGTTCGGCCCGGGTGGGATTGGAACTGGATATCTTTATTGACGCTGGATCTCTAAGCAGACTGTGCTGCGCTGTTGCCGGCTTCGAACAGGTTTGCCTCGGCCTGTCGACGTCGCAGCAATCCGGCGACGATTGCACCGCCTGCGTGATCCCACAGGTCAAACTGGGCAGCAGCGCTTGCAAAGTCTCCGGTGTTGAGCTCTCGGAGCATCGTGGATCCCCTGAAGGACTCGGCCCCGAGGTTGAAGACGAAATCGACGAGCGCATCGAATTCGTCCTGGGCGAGTTGAACGGTCACATCGTTGTTAACGCAGGCTGCCGCAGTGCTTACATCCTTTGCCAGCAGGGCTTGCGCTTGATCATTGGTAATTCTGAGTCCAGGTGTAACATCGGGCCCCGTGTGGCCATATCCGATTGTCCAAACGCCGACTTGATCCTGATAAGCAGTGAGACTGCAACCTTCAAACTGCTCCGTCAAAGCGAGGCCGTTGGCACTATAGGTCAGGTTATTCAAGCTCATCAGCGCATTCCTCCGATCAATCATGCTTAGCTGTGATTCACAGCGGTGCTATGTCAAAACGTGCCTATTTTCCTTGATAATCAAAGAGCGTCGACTCAAGACACAGTTGAATGTTCAAAATGTCATTGATCGACATTCTGTGGTGACAAAAGCGCCGCGAAGTATGGATTCAACATCCGACCGTTCGGGTCTGCGGTCCGAATGAATGTGGAGAACTGAAGCCAGCGTTGCCCGTAGGCCGCTTGCACCTGCGCTTGCGTCACGAAGGGGCTCTGGTTCAGCAATGGAATGCCATTCTGCTGCGATGCGAAATTGTTAAATGCTTGGAGAAAGGCTTGCCAGGTGGTAAGGTCCGTAGGGGCGTGAATAGGATCGATGGAAAAGATCTCCTGATCCTGCGTATACGACAGTAAGGAACTGGAGTCCTGGCGGATATGGTAGGCACCCAGCGGCATGTTGCAACGGAAGCCTGTGTCCTTGAAGTATTGATCGGCAAAGTCGAGGTAAGCGAGGTACGTTGTCAGCCACTGTGAACGCGGAAATGCCCAGAATGTGAAGGCGTATTTGGCGTCGCCCGGCGTTGCGTGGTAATCGATGATCTTGTCGGGGGCAAGCAGCGTAATGCCCCCAGTAAGATGGAGCGCGGAGTAGAGCAGGTTTGCGGCGTCGAAGTCTCCTTGCTGAAGGGCATTGCGCAGAGTGGGATCGGCGGCGAATCGATCGATGAGCTGGCCCTCATGGGCTCCCGCGTAGCTCCAGAGCGAGCGGCGAGCGTCTGCTAGCAGCGAGGAAAGAATTCCAGGCTCCGCAACCTGAAAGCGCTGCTGGAAAATCGCTGTCCTGCCCACCGTCCAGCAAATCAGGCCCTCCGAGGTATCGAGAAGATTGTCGACTTCTGCCTGGGTAAGCTGGTCTGCAGGACGCGGCAGATAAGTGAAATGAAGCGCCTCAATGGGTTTTATTTGCAGAGTGACTTCGTACACGATGCCGCAGAGGCCATAGCTTGACCGCATCAGGTACAACAAGTCGGGGTTATCCGCTTCAGAGGCTTCGGCGAGGTCGCCCGTTGGCGTGACCCACTTCATTCGCGTGACGTAGGAACTGACCTGGCCAAAATGAATGCCGTCGAGAGCATCTTTGCTGTGGCAACAGGCCGCTGAACCGAGCGTCATATTTCCGATCTCGATGTTGAGCATCATCTGCAGCTTTTGAGCGCGCAGAGCGTTTGCCGCGTCGATAATCTGCATGCCGGCCTGGGCGGTAAATGTCAGGTTTGTGGCGTCGATCGCGACCACGCTGGCCATCTTTGTCATGTTGACCATGGTGCCGTCGGATGAAGCGCACGGAGTCAGAGAGTGGTAGTTCCCCACGGCGCGAACGGGACTCGGATAGGTAACTGGGTCGCGTAATATGGCCTGAATCTCATCGACCGACTGCGGGTGGGGGAGTTGCTGGGGAGAGGCGGTAATGCTGCCGTCGTAATTCACAATCTGGCTGGCCATCATGAATCTCCTCAAGATGTCATTTCTGAAGTCTCCAATTCAAAATCGTTCTATACCGCTCGCATCCTATGAGACGACGACCTCAGTACCGTAAGCCGGCCCGGGCGAGCCATTGACAAGCGAAAGATTGTCCGGCCGGTAAGTGTTGTCCGACTGACAGCGGACGATCACGCTATTGGCGAGAGTGGCGTTTTGAGCAATGTCTATCGATTTCGGGAACAGCCAGAATGGACTCCACGACTCATGCTTCGTGTCTAGTGCGTCCTTACTGTCAATGGGGCTGGGGTACGTGGACAAGACGCCGGGGTCGAATACGAGGCCCAATGACTGGGCTTTGGCCATCATCCAGCTGAACGTGATGTCGGAGAGCGCGGTTCCCGAGCCTGCATCGTCGGCGTATCCGCCGCCAACATCGCAATGGACGCCGCAGAAGTAGACCTGTTCCATGACCTGTCCTTGAGCAGGTGCTGAGGACCATAGCGTCGAGGGAAACTCCGCCCGGCGCTCGTCGACGGCCACTGCATGGTAGGCATTCAGAATTAGCGGCGACAGGCTTGTGTCGAGGAATCCATAGAGCAGCGGACTGACCGCGCCAAAAATAGCCGGAATTCCCAGTGACCCAACCGTGTCCCACACACCCACCATGGTCATTGTTGCTGGGACCAAGCCGTAGGCGCCAAGCGTCGCCAGAATCGTTGCCCTCTGGCCCTTGTTTCGATACGCCTGAAATGCCATATCCACGAGATTTGTGTCTGGATTCTTGGTCGGAAGGCCACACGTGGCGATCATTCCCGCCAAACTGCGGGCCGTGTATGCGCCGCGGCTGAAACCGAAGATGAAGACTTCATCGCCGGCCTCGTAAACACTGGAAATCGTAGAATACCCATCCTTGATCTTCTGGAAGATTCCCGTTCGGAACGCTCCGCCAAGCAGTTTTTGGATCGGCGTCCCGTCTGAACCGACGCCGTCATCGTAGAACGAATATTGTTCGCCAGGAATGGCGACAATCACCTTTGACAGCCTGTAAACGTTGGTGTCGTTGTTGACGGTGTCCCACGTACCGTCCGCGCAAAATGCGATTCGTCTGCCCATAAGCTTCGACCTCCCTTTCAATGCACTGCATCCCTGGAGGGATGCGGTGCAACTGCTGAATCAACAAGTCAGGCTGAGCCAAGCGGGAAACTGGACCGCGGCGCTGGGTGCGCATTCCATACCTCAATTGCCCTCTTGTCTTACTGGTTCGCAAACGAATCATCGGACTCGGCTCCGGGGCGCGGCTTCCATGCCAAGCTGTAGTATTGGCCTCGATCGCGCGCCCACGGATCGAATGCATTGATTACCGGGTCCAACTCGTTGGTCAATTCAGGAATGTTTCTTAGCAGAATGCGCTTCATCGGAGATACTGGTTGTTTATGCCCGTTTGGAGTTCCCTTTTCCATCACCACCGGACCGGGACCGTTATGGTTTACCCAGTCGACACCAAGCGTGGTGTAGAACTCTGGACGGAAACAGGAAGTGAAGAAGCGATCGCTGAAGAGCCGTCGCGAAGCATTCAGAATAAAGACGACAAACTGAGTTTCGGAAATAGCAAACCCATGTGGGCGCCGATACTCCGCCAGGTATCCCACCGCAGTATCCACGTCCTCGATGTTGTCAATGAGCGTTCCGTCGGAATGACCGAGGCAGTCGTTGATTGGCGATCCGTCTTCATTCACTTGCGCATCGGTAATGACTTTCGAGGCATCACATACGTGTTGGCCATAGAGCTCTCGCAAAGCCCGTACTGCGTCCTGCTGTTCAAGCTGCGCGGGGGAACCCGGCGCAACTCCAGGATCCATGAAATCGTCGAAGCTGGTCATCTGGTGCAGCCCATATTGCCGCCGGAATTCATTGAAGCGCGGAACTCCATGTTCGCGGTCGCGAATGATGTCGAGCGCCACGACATCGATCTGTTGCGTCGTGCTGTCCAGCCTGCCCAGTTTCAGGTTTTGCAGAAACATGGGGGAATTGTGCAGCGTGAGCAGTCCCAGCCTTTGGCGACCCAATGTCAGTCCCCAGTTTTCAAGCCCCATGGTCTGCGTAAAAGGGGTTGCGTTGCCCTGAAAGGTTTCGACCACGGGAATGCGTTTGGCAATCTTGTTCGGGTCGACTTTCAAATCACGATACTCGAGCAGATCGGGCACGAGCGGATGCAAGCGATACACGGATACGAATTCCTCAGGAAAATTGAAGGGCGAGCCGAAATGATTCACGCCTCCATTGGTGAATTTCGGATTCGTAATGTCGTATCCATGAACCTTGCTGCCAAGACCGAAAATCCCCGGTCCGGACGCGAAGACTGAATACCACTCCGTAGCTTTGACAGCATCCTCTGACTTGCCAAAATTGCGAACCACGACATCGCCTAATGCCTTCGACAGTAATCCGCCGCTCTCACCCAAAAGTCCGTTCCAGTTGCCATTCATCCCGAGGTAGAGAGGCTCGTTATAGAGCAGCTGCGGAGTCCATTCCGTGGTGTGTATTTTGGCAATCTCCGCCGCCACGACCAAACGAGCAATTTCGAACAGCTCATCGGGAGTTACATCCCGATAGCGAATGACCTTCTTGGGTTCTGCCGGATCGCGAAGCCCGCAATCCGCGTCCGGCGTCTCTGCCGCGACACGCTGGAACTCCGAGACGAACGAGTTGTGTTCGCGAGCGAACAGGTTGTGCAGAAAACTGAGGCCAACCGTCCAATTGTCAGGAAAGGCTGCCGCTTCCTGGCCAGTCCACTCAGGATTGATGGGATCGTTCGGCCCGAAAACTGGCAGGTACCTGGGTCCCGACTGGCCAGCGGCGGGGACCAGGAGCACCTTTGCAGTATCGGCCGGATCGCGTTTCACCCGCTGGCGAGAGGTGTCATCGAAACCGTAGAGTTGTGAGGCGTCCCACCATGCCGTGTTGGTGTTGGCCATGGTCTTGGGCGCGCGCGCAAGATAGGTATGTTCACCGGAATCAAATGTGCCGGGAGGGGCATCCTGGGCAACATAGCCCTTATCCATCCTGTCATCGGGGCGGCAACCAAGTTTCGCAATGTCCTCGGGCGTGAGCGGCACCTCGACATTGTTCACAAGCTTGGTTTCACATCCAACCTTCATATACTGCGGTGCATTGTGCCCGTTCTCAAGATGCGAAAACCAGTCGTGTGTCATGAACTGGATCCAATACGCAGCGAGCACATTGAAGAAGGGGGCCTTCTGGAAATCGCAGTTTGCATCCTTCGAATCGTTGGGAAGGCCATAGCCTGTCTGGCATTTGTCCGGATTGGATTGGATTCGTGTAAATAAACGGCGGCTGATTACCTGGGGATCGGGCTCCAGAAGCGAGAGACGATTTCCGTGGCGATTCCGTGTGAGTTGATCCAGTCCCAAATCAGGGAATGAAGTCTCGAATTCCACGTTGCGCGCAAACAACATGCCCGACGAACCCATCGCTGGATTCAGGATGTCATTGCAAATTCCTGTGACCGTTCGCCAACGGATCAGGTTGCCTTTGCAAACCTGAACTCCATCGCCACCGACCGCTTTGTAATTTGGGTCGCTCGGCTGAAGCCGCATCTCCGGCCACACCTTGATTGCAGGACCGGCCACTCCATTGTGGCCCTGCACGAACTCAGAGAAGCTTCCCGAGTTATCAAAGAGATTGAATTTGATTAGTTCGATTCTCTGCAGCTCCAGATCCACCAGAGCCCCAGCAACACCGCGTTGGGCGGGCAGCTTCTTTGAGATGAAGCCCGTTGGTAAGGAGGTCATATCGCCCGTGCCCCAATAATTGCCCCAATCGACCCACGGGGTTCCTCGAAACTGAAGCGCTTGCGCGCCGCCCCGGCAGAGTGCAGTAGCTTCGGAAACCTTCCCTTGAAAACGGAGCCCGCGCGCATCCGGGATCTTGAGGGCGGCGAATTGGTCCGCGACCATCTGGCCGCATGCCAACAGAGCCTTCGTCTCCTCCTGCTTGTCCGAGGTCCCATCAGAAGGACTCTGGCTTAAAGTGGGAGCGGATTGCGCATTGAGCAGGCACGCGGCGGCCAACACGAAGAGCACAAAACTGCGAGGCTTCATAACTCCTCCCATTGTTCCCAAAGCCAGCCTCGGGTACAGTAGCTTCCGAAGACCGCACATAGGTGAGACGAAATCGCCCTTATCAAAGGAGTGCGACGGTTTGCGAAGCTCCAGCAGGAGATTTCCTGCGACGCCACAACTCCAGGAAGCATTGCGCAAAAGAAGATAAGTACATCCAGCCGCATCGCGATTGAACGCACCCCTTGGGGGCCTAATTCGTTCATCTGAATGATTACCTGGCCAATGACAGCTGGTAAGTTGTCGAGCGAACACAAACTGGAGAGGTGAACGGCCAGATTTCTTCGATTCCGATGTTATCGAATTACGCGAACCCAGCAACGAATGTCAAGTCATATTTTCCATGCCGGTCAACGGGAAGTTGCGAATGAGAGGGCAAACTAGGGCACCCCGATGGAGCCTGCCAGCAATCAGTCTACTTGTCCTCGATGCGGGCGCGAGACCATAGCGAATCGCTGAAGAGTTCAGAGATCTCCGGCGATCCGTGCCAAGGATTGAATCGCCAGCCAGTACAAGGCTAACTGCGTACCGGCTGTAACCTAAACCAATCGAAGGCTAACATTGCGATTGGTTCAAAAAGACTGGGCCTCTCATTTTGCCCCCTGCGGCGGCAGCCTGACTCCATCGATTACTATAACGACTACAACTTGGCGGCTCCCAATGGTCAAATTACCTTCTCGCCAATCGCTTCGTGCACTTCCACGACCTATGACTCTGGAACGAACACGTGGGAAGCGACCGTTCCTATCAGGGGCGACAACGAGATATTCCTCGCGTGTCTGGCCTTTCCATTCCTGTACCCGGAGGCTTGCCGGGTGGAATCAGTCCGGTGGACTGGACGGGATCCTTCGGTGTTTCGCCAAGTAGCCCGGGCGTGCAGATCCAGTGGCAATGGGGCGCGGCTGTCTGCTCCAAGTTCACAACCAATTACAACGCTCTCGGCATCAAAGCCGGGCACCAAACGGCGTGTGGACCGAGCGACGGAGACCACGCAGGGACGCCGGAAGGCGCGAACAGCAGCGATGTGCCCTGGAAGAACTACGTTGTTGGTGGTGCGCGGGGCGGCGGCGGCTCGAACTGGACGGGTTCGTGGAGCAGCACGAATAAGGTCCAACTTAGTTGTGCACCATAATTGTTTTGAATGCTTTTTTAGAATGCTCTGTGACGATGACTTCCTGATATATTGCGCTGTTTCAATCCGTGCAGGGTCGCTTTTTCGGAAGCGAAAGGCCGCCCTTCGAGTTGTGGACTTGGTCGTCTGCCCGATGCTATATGCCAGCGTGAGTGTTAGTGCAACGCAGTTATCGAGTTAGTCAGATAGCGCAGTCGGGGGCATGGAAAAGTGGGAAGCGGTTTTCGCCTTCCACTTTTCGATGCCCCATATTTCTTTCCACTTCCCAGGCCGCAGGCGCAAGTGGCCGGTATCCCAACGACGAGTGAGGCCTGGCGGTGTTGTAGTAGACGCGCCACCGTTCAGCCAGCAGCTGCCCCTCCTTCAACGAGTAAATGATCTCCCCGTTCAGGAACTCGTCCCGCAGCTTGGAGTTGAAGCTCTCGCAATAGCCCTTCTCCCAGGGAGAGCCGAATTCGATATACAACGTCTTGGCTTCGGTGTGATCCAGCCATTTGCGCAGTACCCTGGCCACGAACTCGGGGCCATTGGAGCGAATGTACTCTCGTATCCCGTGCTGGATCATGGCCTCGGGAAGTACTTCGATCACATCTCGGCTGTTGAGCCGGCGCCGAGGGCGAATCGCCAGGCACTCCCGGGTCAACTCATCGATTAGGTTCAGCATCCGTACGGCCCTTCCATTGTGTGTGAATGTGCTGACGAAGTCGTACGACCAGACGTGATTGGCCACCTGGCAAGATAACGAGCAATGCCAGGCCAGCGACAGAGTAGTTGCAGCTCCGACGCAAGTTCACGGGAGTCTCTTTCTTCGATACATAATTGATTACGGATGCCTTCACGTGCTCGAAAGGGGCAGCAACGAACTGGTCCTCTTCTCTTTCTCCGCCTTATCGCAGGAAATTTCTTCCACACGAAGCGGTTTGTGCATGCGCCGGTAAGGCGACGGAGAGGGCGAGGAGGGAAACTGCTGCGGCTTTCAGATTGAAACTCAAGGTGTGCCCCTTGCGTCGATGCTTCGGCTCATTCGCTCACTTGGTCGGATATATAGCTGTTCTCCAATTGCTGTAGAGCGAAGATGCAGCAGCTAAGTGGCTCTTTCATCAAGGAAAATCCACTCTGTTCGGCACTCAAAACGCCACATACAAATTGGAGAACAGCTCTAGAACTGATAATGCTTCACCCTCATGACGCAAGCTCTGCTACGTTGACGGAGTGGGCCACCTTCCCCCTATTTGACGATTAGGCTGACTACGCCCGAACTTGTTGCCTGGTGGGTCTGATTTGCTTTAGAGCCTGCCCCACCGCAACTGGTACTGAAAGTCGTCGCAACTAACAGGAGTAGCCCCACGCAAGCAGAAAGCCAGATGCCCCGTGCAGCTAATTTCCTCCTCAGAACCAAGAGGGGCAGCAAAAGGATTGGTAGCAGAATTCCAGCGGTGGCCGCACCCGGTACAGCTTCTGTAAAGACAACTGTCACCTGATAAGTTCCTGTGGGTGTCGTCGCCGATGTCGCAATTGGCACCGCATTGCTTGAAGAGGAATAGCTGCAGGTTGCTCCAGCGGGAAGGTTTAGGCATGTTATGGAGTCAATCGTCACACCCGTAGGCGCGGTCACCGGATAGCTAGCTGTGGAACCGGCAGCCACCGTCGCCGTCAATGAGGTAAATGTTGGCGTCGTTGACGTTCCAGACCCGGCCGTATCCACCTCAAACTGCAGTGAATTGGAAGTGCCACCGCCTGGAGTTGGATTTCGCACGGTAATTGTGGTGATTCCTGTATTTGCAATTTCGGCCGCTGTGATCTGTGCCGTGAGTTGCGTCGCACTCACGTACTGCGAGGCGAGAGCGGAAGTCCCCCAATACGCCGTCGAACTTGCTGCAAATCCAGATCCGGTGATTGTAAGCGTGAAGGCTGTACCACCGGCGCTGGTAAATGCCGGCGACATGCTACTCATGACTGGCATGGGATTCGCTGGAATATTGATGACGTAGGCGGCTGTCGCCGCGGCACTGTTGGAATAACCGCTGGCTGTCGCAATCGCCTCAAGCGTTTCTGATGACGAGACGGTGATTGCGCCCGTGTACTTGGTAGATGAAGTTGTCGGCGTTGTTCCATTGGTGGTGTAGTAGAGAGTTGCGCCAACCGTCGCATCGCTGACCGTCACCGATTGCGCTGCAGTGTAGGTCCCTGCCGGAACGCTGAAAGTTGGCGTCGCCGCGGACGGTGGAGTGTTCACCACCTGGGTCACCGCGTTTGACGTGCTCCCGGCAAAGTTCGGATCGCCGCTGTACACCGCTGTGATCGAATCCGTACCCACCGGCAACGCCGTTGTCGTTAAGCCTGCGGAATTTCCGCTCAGAGATGCAGTCCCCAGGCTCGTGCTCCCGTTGCTGAACGTCACCGTGCCGGTGGCTGTGCCGCCAAACTGTCCGGTAACGGTAGCCGTTAGAATCGCGGATTGTCCAAAGGTGGAGGGATTCACCGACGAAGTCAACTTTGCATAGGACTTGGCCTTTTCAACCGCCTCGCTGACCGGACTCGACGTGCTGCCGGAAAAGTCCGTGTCGCCGCTGTAGGCCGCCGTGATCGAGTCCGTGCCAGTCGGTAGCGCCGTGGTGGTCAGACTGGCTGTGCCGCTCGTTAACTTCGCTGTTCCCAGTATGGTGGTGCCGCTTAGGAACGTGACGTTCTCGCCGTTCGGAGGCGCGCTGCCGCTCGAAGAGACGGTTGCAGTCAAAGTGACGGGCTCTTGATAAATCGACGGATTCGGCGCGGGAACCGGCGTGAGCATCGTCGTTGTTGCGGTCAGAGCCGGCATATAGATAAAGCCATGGAATACGGAATTGGCGTCGAGGTAGCTTCCGGCGATTTCGATCCCGCCGGTCTGCGAGTTTATGGCTATGCCAAGGGTTCCGTTCAATGCGCCGCTGGCGTATGCGTTGGGATCGTCAAAGGATGTAAAGATCCCGGTTTCGGCGGTGCGCAGGAAGCCGTGGATTGTTCCGTTGGTGTCTACGTAACTTCCGGTCAGGTCGCCCACCGCGTCCGACACAACGAAAAACGTGCCGCAGATTTTTTCGCCGCTCCCCCCACCGGTGGTACACGGGTTTATGTCTGCTCCAGGCACATCGAATGAAGTAATGGTTCCATTCACGCTGCGGATGAAGCCATGCTGTGCGCAGCTTGTGTCGAGATAAGTTCCCGCCACATCACCCGCCGCGTCGATGCCCGAAGCAAAAGTGCCACCGAAGTTCGAGCCGTTGTTGTGGTTGACGCATGTGCCCACGCCCGTAGGGTCAATCGGCGTATACGCGCCGCTGGCCGAGCGCACGAAACCATGTTGCACGGTACTGGAATCGATATAGTAGCCGGTAATCACTCCGGAAGCACTTATGGCAACGGGTGTTGTACCCTGTTTCTTGCTATTCGTGCCCTCGCCGGTTCCCGCACTTGGGTCGTTAATGGGAGTGAACGTCGTTCCATCGGCGGAACGCATAAATCCGCCGTAGACAGAGGTCGTTGAATAGTTCCCTGTGGTATAGGTTCCGATGATCACACCCGAGTCATTGATGCTAAGAACCGTAGTTCCGCGGTTTTTAGATTGGCTTGCGGCCGGAGCGTCGAATTTTATTATTGTGCCATTGACGGCGCGCACAAAGCCGTGAGAAATCTGGCTTCCGTCAATATATGATCCCGCGACCACTCCGGAGGTATTGATGGTCGTAGGAATGGTTCCTTCCCCCGAACTGGAGCCCGCACCAGAAACGTCGCAGTTTGAAATTGAGCCCCCGGCAGGGCGCACAAAGCAATGCATCACGCTGGTCGTGTCGATATAGACACCCGCGATGTCGCCCACCGCGTCGACGGCGGTGACAGCGGTTCCTTGCTGCGCCCCCGTTCCTGCGCCTGGAACGTCGATGGTGGTGAGGGTACTACTGCCCTGCGACGCGGCAGGCGTGGTTAGGCCAAGAGGCAACCAAAAGAGGGAAACAACGACTAGAGCACGACGAAAACTGACAGTCTTACCGTTCCCGTACATTTTGACTCCTTGCGCCCTGTTCAGGTGTGAACCCCAGCACAATCTATCCGATTGCAGAATTGACGGTTGACTGAGCAGAGGCGATCTATCATCGCCCTCGGGCGGTTGTAATGGGATCTCTGAATTGCAGTCACGTACCCCGTGAAACTAGCATGGAGTCGCACGTATGGACTCTGAATCAAGCGCAGTTCATATTAAATTGGTATGGAATCTGACGGACGGCGACTCAGGAATTACCAACAGGCAACTTTAGTCATTCATTGTGATTACCCACAGACGGGTATTCTGGGAACGCTTGTCGATGTGGCAGTCTTCTGGGTCCCGGAAGTCGATGATCGGCATGTGGTCGCAAGGGCCATTTCCACAGATATAACTGCTCCAATACCAATCCGTCGGAGTCAAGGGATCTCGACGGAAACGAACGCTGTCTTGCATCCGACCAGGCATCGGACTTTTTGGAATTCAGCCTCTTCCTGGGCGCTAAACGGATGATCGTCTTTGCGGTTCAGATAGAACTCTTTATGAGCGCTTCGAAAGAAGTCAGCCGGCGTGACGGCGCGCAGATGAAAGCTCTTGTCGAATTCATACAAAATGACGCAATTCGGGTTGAGCGAGCATTCCGAGACAAGCAATCGAATCCGGCCCTCATCAATGGTCATATCTCCACTTTGGTTATAAACCTCCAGATCCTTGTTCAAATCGCTGCGAGGAAACAGCAGGCGAGCTCGCTCTTGGGCAACGCCCACGCCGTGAAGTTGAACCTCAGGCCGGACAGCTTCCGTCGAAGCACCAAAGACCTTGTCCGAATCCAGAACGATCAATGTCGCCTGACGGTATCCATTGCTGATTCCAGAGGCGATGATCTCTTCCCGCCCCTCGCCATCAAGGTCGGCCAAGGCAAGGTGGTTTAGAATTCCCGAGTGCCAATACTCTGAGACCGTCTTGCCTTTGGAATCGACGATAGCTATCTGATCGGGGTAAAAAGGGTGACATTGGCTTGAAACGACGATTCGTCGATGACCGGATTGCCCTGCCTTCAGAACCACAAAGCCAAACGTAAAATATATCACCGGGGTGCCAACGAACTCGGGCAGAGCTCTTCCAGGCGTCCAACGCCATATCTCTTGGCCCCGGTCCGAAAAGCAGATCAGCGTCGTCGAGTGAGAATAGGGGTTGCCGGCGGGGTGGTAAAGGAAGAGAGCCTCTATGCGGCCATCACCGTCCAAATCCCCAATCCATAGACGCTGCCCCAGACCGTGGTCGTAGTATTCAGGCCAGAATTCGTCAGAAAAGCTCTTGTGCCAAAGTTCCTTTCCCTTCGCATTGAAAATTGTAAGTGTTGTACTGTCCAGACGCCCAAATTGAGGTCGGCGATCTCCCGATTCGATTTGGATGACGTTGTACGTCACAACGCAAATGGCAACTGCGGCAGCAACCGTCTTCAGCCATCTGCGGGGGTTCGCCGATGGTGCCGGCGGAGGCTCCAAATCCTCGACAACATCCCGAGGTTCGGCTACGATCCACCGCTTTTCCTTCGAACCGTCTAGAGTTGGCATTGAGCGATTTGGAAGGCTAATCCCGATGGGGTCGGTCGTGCCTTCCATCTCGTAATAGGACTTCAGCGCTTTTCGTAGCCTGTTTATTTCAGTCGCTACATCGGCAGATCGCTTTGTCTTAGTCTCTTCTGGCCACAGTTCCTTTATTACCCGGTCCGGCTTGAGGCTAGTTTGAGAGTCCATGTTGTTGAACAGGACTTCCAGCAGTTTCTTGAGCTGGTCTTTGCCCGTGAAGCTCTCACTTTGGAGGATTCTGCCGATCTGTTCCCAGATATCTTTGCGATCCATAGTCGTGACGACCTCCCGTTGTTCGGGCTTCCGCATTAGCACTGCAACTAGATGTCAGCCGATGATGAGGCCAATTATTGCATAGCACTTAGCAGTTGTCCGTTGGGCTCATAACTCAAAGGTCAGCTCAGAATTGGTTGGCCATCTCAACCAGAGGAAATCCAGCGCTGCGTCAGTAAAGGGGTTCCCACAGTGGGGTTCCCAATGGAAAGGAACTGAAATTTATCTATAAGAATAAGAAGCGTTTATGCGATTGAAGCGCCATGATTACGATTCACAAGTTGTTGATTCTACAAGACATTGCCAGTTCGGGACCAAGGGTCGGAGGTTCAAATCCTCTCTCCCCGACCATCGTAGGTACAGCATGACCTTGCCCTCAGAATGCGTATCTCTTAACCGGCCGGTTTAGGGGGATGTTTGTTCATCCCCGTCGCCGTTGTGGCGGTGGTAATGTGGGAATCGCCGCAGCGATTTCCAAGGTCTGGGGGAAGGGTGGGAAAACAGCTTCATCGTTTTCCCATGCTTTCCACGGACCGGCATTTCCACGGCCTCTCTCGGTCGTCTCTGCACTCAGGCCGCGATCTCCGTCGTGGCGCCCTCCCAGTCTTGCTCGAACTGGACCGGGCTGACGTAGTTCAGCGTCGAGTGCATGCGTGTTTGGTTATACCAGAGCAACCAGGCGATGGTTTCATCCTTAGCCTCGCGGATGGTTCGAAAGCGCTGGCCGTGCAGCCGCTCCACCTTCAGCGAGCCGAACAGCGTCTCACTGCAGGCGTTGTCCCAGCAGTCGCCCTTGCGGCTCATCGACGGCGTAATGCCGCACCTTTTGAGCAGCTTGTTGAAGTCGTCGCTGGCGTACTGGCTGCCTCGGTCGCTATGAAAGATCAGTCCCACCTTCTTGTCCGGACAGCGACGGAACCAGGCCATCTCCAAGGCGTCGATGACCAGATCACGCTGCATGTCTGGCCGCATCGACCAGCCCACCACTTTACGACTGAACAGATCAATGACCACGGCCAGGAACAGCCAGCCCTCGTCGGTCGCGATATACGTGAAGTCACCCACCCATGCCTGGTTGGGCACGGCCACGGTGAAGTTGCGATTCAAAAGGTTGGGCGCAATCGGCAGATCGTGCCGACTGTCGGTGGTGGTGACGCGGAATCGCCGCTTGCCGCGGGCCTGAATGCCGTGCTGATGCATCAGCCGTTGCACCCGCAGCTTGCCCACGCGAATGCCCTGGGTCCGCAGTTGCCGCCAGATGCGCGGCCAACCGTAGGCTCCGCGATTCTCCGCATAGGCCGCGCTGATGTGCACCAGCAACGCTTCGTCGCTCAGATGGCGGCGTTGCGCAATCTTCCGGCGCCGCGCCAAGTGTTGATGGTAGCCAGAGACGCTGACACCGAGCACGCGGCACTGCACCCGGATCGGCCAGATCCGCTTGTGACGTTGAATAAAGGCATATTTCACTTCTGGCCCTTTGCGAAGAATGCCGTCGCTTTTCCCAGGATGTCGCGCTCCATCCTCACCCGCGCCAACTCCGCCCGCAGACGGCTGATCTCCATCTGTTCCGCACTCACCTGCGGCTTGCCGCTGGCTCCCTTCAACCTCCCGGACCGATGCAGCCTGATCCAGTTGCCCAAGGTCTGCTCAACCACTCCCAGGCTGCGTGCTGCTGCTGCCATCGTCTGGCCCGACTCCACAAATCCAACCGCCTCCTGCTTGAACTCAAGCGTGTACCGTCCCCGCTTCGCCTGCGTCATCTTCCTGTCCCTTTCGCCATTAAAGCAGCTGGCTAAGGGATACGTTTTGCGGGGGCAAGGTCAAACAGCCAAGAGAAGTGGAAGCCGTGGGCCAAGCAGAAGTCGCTCTGTCGCGGTGTAAATACAAACTCAGAAACTCGATTGTTTGGCAAAATAAGTCACCTGATTAGGCGAACGGAGATCCGGTTTTCATCTGAAACACACAGCGTAAACCACTCATATGCGGCCTCGCAAGGAAGAGTGGCTTCCCGCATGACCGCAAGCTAAAACGCAGTTTCGGTGGCATTGAGAGACAGATGTTCGAATTCCCAGACCTTGGTAGTCGGCTTCAGAGTCACCCGGCGGATTCAAGATGTGCTCTTAGTTGCGCACCAAAGGCGTCGCTTCCCAGGCGTCCGATTTGGCGCATCTGAAAACCGATTCCGATTACGGTCTCGCCTGCAGCGGGGTTTTTCCCGGTCAGCGCCACTAGATCAGTGTGAATGCTCCTGACAACAACGATTGGCTTCTGCGCGGACACTGCGATACTCCCCGGAATTCTGGACAACCCGTTGAGTTGCCTATCAAAACAGTGGAGCGACAGCAACAGCCGTCAGTCCGCATAGGAAGAAGATAAACATCCAAACCAGTGCTGCTTTTGAGCGCGCTGGCGCTGTGCTGAACTCGCGCCAGATAAATACGCCCCAGCACGCTGAGATCATGGTTGCGCCCTGGCCGATTGAGTAGGACACGGCAGGCCCGACGACCTGCGCCCGCGAGGCCACAAAGTTCGCGATTGTGCCCGTGCACCAGATTGCCCCTCCCACAACGCCCCAGAGGTGCCAGATTCCCGGCGCACTCCAGTACCCTTTCATCGCAGCCGGCTCGCGACCGTCTAGCGGTATTCGCATCAGAAGGTAATTTACGGGAACGGAACATGCCGCCACACCAATTGCGAAGAAGAGGACCGCCGCATATGGGCCCGGTGCGCCCTCTCCCGTCATGGCTTTGGCGACGAATGGATAGAATGTGCCCATCAGGAGCCCGCCAACCAGGCTGATTACGATGCCCCTCCGGCTCGTCGCGCGACGGCTTGACTCGCGCAGCCGATACGCAATCGCGTCGAGCACAATCGCCGTCACCACCAGCACAATCCCGCCAAACAAAAGACGCGGATTTCCTTTAGGCGAAATCACGTAGTTGGCGATCGCGCCTTCCACGAGCGCCAGCCCAATGCCAATGGGAAATGCAACCGCCAAGCCGGCGATGTCGATGGCGGCCACCACCAGCAGATTGGCGATGTTGAATACCACCCCGCCGACGAACGCCAACACGATGGGTTGTAGACCGGCGTGCACAATGTCTTCATAGAAAGGCCTGCCCGCGCTTCCGAAGCTCCCTAACGTCAAGCCCCAAAAGATAGCTCCTGCCACCAAACCAATAACATAGTCCCAATAAAACAATTGAAACCTGTACTCCGGACAAAGCTTCAGGGTGTTGGCCCACGATCCCCAGCACAGCATGGTCAGAATCATGAATGAGAGAGCAATGAAGTACGTTTCAGGTTGATACATGCGTAGGCTCCAAGTCAGTTAAAGAACATCCAAGATTAGCAGACGGAATGCATCATCTTCGGCATTGCCATCGAACCCTTCTCGTATTTTCTATTTCCGAGTCTCAACTCCCGGAACGCGAACGGTTCATAAACCCAATCCACCTCGGCGGACAGAGCTTATATCTGGCCACGCGGGCGTATCCTCTGTCTCGCCCTAAAGTACCAGCTTCGCCCCCTCCTGGCTGATGTGGGCTTCTCGCGCCCCACTCACCATTCCAAAGAGGAATTGCGTGCTGCCGCTGGGATAGGTCGTATTCACATTATTCCACCGGGTGTGATTGAGGGCGTTGAAAGCGTCAGCCCGGAACTCAATGTGGAGGCTCTCATAGACAGGGAATGTATTGGCCAGCGATAGAGATGCCCCAACCAGAACGATCCAGGGTCCATCCAGGCGCACGAATAGAAAAACACGAGCACGAACACTTGCTTATGCATAGCGACGAAGGTCTCAATGACAAACTGCCTGCTATGCGCAGGAAGTATTCACATTCCTCCATCTCGCGGCCGGATCACGTGATCCTCGACATGCGGTTCCGAACCCCGGTAAAGTCTCTGCATGACGATGTTACTTGACCTCTTGAATTCGTCCATTTGGGAATACTCGTCATCGATGGCTCATTGGGTCCGGTGAATCGGCTTGGAGGCCCGAACAGCAGCCGGCTTTGAACCGACGACTCCTTGGCCCTCGCGCACAGTATAAAAGCGATCTGCAGGAAGTTGAGTCAGGTTCTCTTTCGCCCCTGACGGCCACAGAATCTCAACCTTGTCCAGATGGTCGTGGCTGCCCAGCCCAAAGTGCAGGCGCAAATCGTGTTGCGACAGATAGCTTCCGCCACTCAACACTTCGCCCAATTGCACCAGATCTCCCGCCGTCGCTCGTACGCGTGCATTCAAGGCCAGACGATTGCTCTTTACGCCTTCCAGTTGAAAGCTGACCCAATGGTTTTGCGGACCTCCTTCTGGCCGAAGGATCATCGGCGCATCCACCAGGTTTTCAACCACCGCCTCCATCCTCCCGTCGTTAAAGAGATCGCCCACAGCCATCCCGCGGCTTACCTGGGGCAACTGAATCGCGGCGCCTACCTGTTTGCTGATGTTTTTGAACCTCCCTTCATGCTGGTTCAAGAACAGAAACTTCGGTTCAAGATACTTGCTTGCTGTATGGAAGCTATCCACCTGCGGATATACGTGTCCGTTCACCAGGAAGTAATCCTCCCAGCCATTGTTCGCAAAATCCACAAATGCGCTTCCCCAACCCACATAGCCCTGGGTGCCTCTGGCAATTCCCGATGCAATCGACACATCGGTGAAGTTCATTCCTCCCTCATTTCGATAGAGGGCAGCATATTCAATGTCAAAATGCGAAAGCAGCAGCGACATGCGCCCTGTGTGTAGGTAGTCGCCCAGGGCCACTCCCATATTGGCTTGTTCAACTCCATCCTCGTTCGCCGCCACTCCGGAAGAGAGGCCCACATCCTCGAACTTTCCTTTACCGTCGCCTTGGTAGAGGTAGTTCGCTTGGCCGTCGTTTGTAACAAAGAGGTCCAGTTTCCCATCATTATCAAAATCTGACCATATCGCAGTCAGGCCGTAACGGCGCTCCGGATCGTCCACCCCAGACTTCTTTGCTACATCAGTAAACGTTCCGTCGCCGTTGTTATGGTAAAGATTGTCCGAGGATCCCTTCAGTCCGCGAGGGCCACACTGCACATCGAAGCCCATGTACTTACACGATTTGCCTGAACCGAATGCAGGCAGATCGTCGAGATGAAAGTCGACATAATGTGACACAAACAAATCGGCCCAGCCATCGCTGTCGTAGTCTCCAAAGGCCGCTCCCGTCGCCCATCCGGAGTCGCCCCCAAGTCCACTTGCCTTGGTTACATCGGTAAATGTCCCGTCGCCATTGTTGCGATAAAGCACCACACCGCCCAGGCAAGTCACCAACAGGTCGGGCCATCCGTCGTTGTTGTAGTCACCCACCACCGCGCCCATAGCCCAGCAGGGATAACCTACCGCTGCCTCTTCCGTAACATCGCTGAATGTCCCATCGTGATTGTTATGAAACAGAGCGCTCCGAGCCTGTACTCCGCGTTGGGCTGTCTCCACGCTCTGCGCATTCGTGAAATAGATGTCCGGCCAGCCATCTTGGTCGTAATCAATCAGCGCGACTCCCCCACTCATCGACTCCACAATGTATTTCGCCTCGGGGCTGGATAAGTGCTCAAAATGGATGCCCGTCGACGCCGTAATATCCACCAACTGTGGATAGTTGGCAAGGATACCAGTGGCCTTTCTCTCGGCCGCCCCTTTTTCGCGCTCGGCTGCAGGCAGCGGGGTTGCCGTCCCCATCTGACCTACTGCTGCGGTGTGCAGACACAGTATTGAAAGACCCACGCACGATTTCAGAAACATCGTCCGCAGTGACGACGACTTCCCCACGATGCTATGTGCTCCGACCCTATTTCTCATCCCGATCATCGGCTTCGTGTTGACCCGAGAGGACTCGCATATCGTGAAACACCTTTTCCAGCTTTGCCTTCATCTGCTTGTATTTCAGATACTCATCAACCTGCTGTTTTGCCTCGTCCGTCTTCCCTTCTTGGCGATAGAGGGTGCCCAGCCGATAGTGCGCAACATAGTCTGTAGGATCGATTTGAATTGCCCTCTCAAGCATTTGCCGTGCCTGTTCGCGCTGGTTCTTCGCCACCAGCAGCTTGGCCAGTTCTGTGCAGGCGTCGCTGTCGTTTGGGTTGATCTCCAGCGCTTGGGAAAAAGCTGCATATGCGGCATCCATGTCGCCACGCTTTGCTGCAACCAATCCCAACATCAAATGAGCCTTTTCGTCCCTCGGATTCACTGCCAAAGCAGCCTTGAACTCGGGTTCAGCCTCCGCTTGGAGTTTCGCGTCGGCCGAGTGATAGAGAAAGTCTCCCAGCTCAGAGTGGAGGCCGGGAAGCCGCGGATTCAATCGGATGGCTTCGCGGAAGTTTGCGATGGCTGGCGCCTCGTCTCCGTGCCGGGCCAGCTCGCGCGCCATCGCCTGGCGCATCTCTGCGCTACCCGGTGCCGTCAAGGCCATCGTCAGCATTGTCTTGCCAGCCAGGTCTGAGTAAAGCCGGTAGGCCAAGTAGAGCAGAGATGTATCGGTTGGTTGTGCTGCCAGTAATGCGGATGCTACGGTTGCGGCCTTCTCCAGATCCCCGGTAGCTGTGTAGTTACCGATCAAAGCCTTTCCGACTTCGCTCTGAGTCTTTTCTTCCTTTAGATGAGGGAAAGTAGCTTCCAAATCCCCGCGGCTCGCGTTGTTGTCTCCCAACCTGCCCTCCGAGAGACCCAGCAACGCCTGAAGCTTCCATAACTCCGGCTGTAACTTGATAGCTGCACGTAACTCTGGAACAGCATTCTTGTAATCACCGCGAAAGAATAGGAGGACTCCCAGGTTTCCGCGCGCATCCACATTGTCAGGGTCGAGAGCAATCAGCTTCTGCAACTCCGGAATCGCCAGGTCCGGCCGCTTCTCTTGTAGATATTGCTGCGCCGTACGCGAATGCAGATTGATCTCGTCCTGCTTGCTCGGGGTGGTCTGGCAGACAGAGACAACAGATATGGCGGCAAGCAATGACGCGGTAAACAGTACAGATTTAGCGGACATGGCAATCACATCATACCAATGGGAATCGCCGTAGGAGACAGAATGAAGAAAGAGGGGCTCTGCGTCTGCGCAATCAGACCCCAAGCCGCGCTGAGTGGCATAGAAGGCGCCTTATCCCAACGGTGCAGGTTCATACTATAAGAAAGGGCGGCGACATGCGCCGTCCTTTCCTGTTGCGGGCTGAACCTGGATTAGAAGGTTATCCTGCCGATTAGCTCCACCGCGCGGCCACCCACCGTCAACGAAGTAACCGAAGGTGTGTGACCCGGGCCCATGACACCGTCCGGTAATCCGAAGCTCGGATGGTTCAGCACATTACTGGCATCAGCGCGAAGCTGGAACTTCGACTCGCGCCAGATGGTGAAGTTCTTACCCAGCGAGAAGTTGATGTTCGAGAGCGACGGACCACGCAGGCTGTTTCTGCCCGCATCTCCATACGTTCCCGCGGGCGGGTTACTGAAGGCATTCGCGTTGTACCAACTCGCGTTGGGCCCGATTTTGCGGCCCCCTGCGTATGGATTTACTCCCGGAACTACGTTGGCAAACAAGCCTCCCCCCTGAGAGTAGGTATTCCAGTAATCCCATTCCTCAGGAGTGAACGGGTTACCTGACTGCCACTGAACCGTTGCTGCAGTCTGCCATCCGCCGATAACTTCATCCAGAATGGAGTTGCTGTTCAGAAACTGTGCGCCCTTGCCGAAGGGCAGTTTGTAGACGATACGTCCCTTGAACATGCTGCGGATATCGTACGCTGCAGGCCCATAGTTCGAGCGCAGGTCCCATCCGTTTTGGCCAGTATTGTAAGCGCAATTCCATGCGCAATTGTCCGCCTCGTCCAAGTACTTTGA
>Ga0182016_10001198_pt1 | contig 31726 bp, 31 predicted proteins | sample 712S2MmetaG_FD_120491 | JGI IMG/M metagenome (GOLD analysis project Ga0182016, IMG submission 120491) | Permafrost microbial communities from Stordalen Mire, Sweden - 712S2M metaG | ecosystem: Environmental > Terrestrial > Soil > Wetlands > Permafrost | place: Sweden: Stordalen | collected...
CCCCCGGCGGCTGGCCCACCCACTTCGACCGGGCCTCCACCCTGGTCTGGGCCGCGGTCCTGCTGCTGGGCGCAGACGCCGCCCTGGAGGCCGTCCGCCGGTTCCGGGACCGGGACCGCCCCCTCGGGCGCCGTGGGCCTCCGCGGTAGCGTGCGACCGGGACCGGTGTGCGCCGCGGCGGAGTCACCTCCGCGTCGAGGTCACGACGTCGGACGGAGTGCCGGAAGGATCGGGACGTAACGCATGGGCGAGCACGGCCAACGCTGGATCAGGTTCCCCCGGGGCGTGGCGCTGGCGGTCGTCGCCTGGGCGGCGGTCTCGTCCGCGCTGCTCCAGGGACTCCTGTTCCGCTACGGGTCGGTCGACCTCGACGACCTCGACTACCGCAACCAGGCGGGCGCGCTCCGCCACGGCCACATCACGCTGTCGGCGGCCACGCACACGCCGTACTTCGTGCCCTACCTGACGGGTGTCCACGACGGCCGGATCGTCTTCACCCACCAGCCGCTGTGGCCGGCGTTCATCGCCGTGTTCGACCTGGTCCACGCGCCGACGGAACTGGTGGTCGCCGCCAGCGCGGCGCTGTTCGCGGTGGCCGCCTGCGTGCTCGTCTCCGAGCTGTTCGACGACACGCCCCTGGCCACGGTGACGTTGGCCTTCGTGGCCCTGTCCCCGATGGTGGTCGTCCAGAGCGGCACACTCCTGGGCTACCTGCCGACGTTGACGCTCGGCGTGGCCACGACGGCGCTCGTGCTCCGTGCCGTCCGGCGGCCGCGACGATCCCTGGCCGCCGCGGCCGGATTCGTGGGCGGCCTGCTCGTCTTCAACCGACCCTTCGACGCGGTCCTCTTCGTGGTGCCGCTGCTCGTCTACGCGGTCGCCGTGCGACGACGGATCCCGCTCGGGTCGATGATCGGCTGGGCCGCCCTCGGTGCGGCCGTCCCCGTGGGCGTGCTGCTGGCGTACAACGCCGCGGTCATGGGCAGCGTGGCCACCTTCCCCTACACGGTGCACCCGCAGGACACCATCGGCTTCGGGCTGCGGGCGAGCTTCGGCCCGACCGGGTTCCACTTCGGCCTTCCCCAGGCGTGGGCGGGACTGGTGCACAACACCGGTCAGGCCGTCCGGTGGACGGCCGGGGGTGTGGTCGGCCTCGGGCTGGCCGTGGTGGGCCTGGTGGCCAACCGGCACAATCCCAGGCTCTGGACCGTGGCGAGCTGGGTGCTCCTGTTCCCCGCGGGCTACTTCTTCTTCTGGACCACGTGGAACATCGCCAACTTCGGTCTCATCGGTCCCCTCGGACCCCTCTACTACCTGCCGTCGCTGGCCGCACTGGCCATCCTGGCCGGAGCCGGGGCCGTCGCGGTGTGGCGGTGGAACCGGATCGGCGCCGGGGCGGTGCTGGTGGCCGCACTCGTGCTCAGCGCACTCACGTTCCAGAGCTCGTGGTCGACGAACCGGTCGACGCTGGACGCCAACCGGTCGTCGGCCCGGCTGCTCGACCGCCCACCGGTCACGCCCCGCCTGGTGATCACGCCGCCCTCGTTCCCCGGTGATCCCTACCTGCGCGAGCAGAACCCTCCGGACCTCGTCGGGCCGGTGCTCTACGCCATGAGCCCGTCGATGACGGAGACCCTCGGGCTGCTGGAGTCCCGTCCGGGCGTCCAGGCCTACCGTGTCGAGTCCCTGAAGCCGTTCAACGGCGTGTTCGGACCGTCCGCGACCCGGCTCACCCCGACCAGGGTGGAGCAGGCGCCCGAGGTGCGCGTCACGCTCCGGTTCCGGGCTCCGGCACGGGAAACGTCCTTTCCGATCTCGGCGTACTGCCGGACGGCCGACACCGGGGGGGCGCCGCGACAGGTCGCGCTGACGCCGGTGGACGGCGCGTACACGGTGACGTGGTCGATCACCCCGGCCGGGGTGTCGACGGACGGGACGTCGTGCCCCCTGCCGTCCGGGCCGGCCACCCAGTTGGCCGTCGGGTTCTGGGAGTCCGGCAACGGGTCCGTCGGTCACGGCAGCTACGAGTACCGGTACGCCGTCGGGACGGATGGCACGTCCTCGGTCTCCCTCCTCGTCCCGGGCGAGCCGTGGCGGCGGTACGTGTTCCCCGGCGACAAGGTCGCCGAATCGAACGAGGACCTGACCGGGGTGCTGACCGCCCAGGTGGGCGCCGGGTGACCGTACCGGGTCCGACGGCACGGCCCCGGGGAGGGGTCGCCCCACCCGCGACCCGGACGGATCGCACCCGCCGGGCCGCACTGCTCCGTCGGCGCCGGTGGACGGTGGGCATCGTCTGCGCCGGTCTGCTCCTGGTCGTCGGCGTGTGGGTCGCCGCCGTCGCCGGTCACGACCCCGGCCCTCCGGCCGCCCGCCCGCCGGCGCGGACCACGGTCACCCCGCGGTACACGAATCCGGTGATCGACCACGACTTCCCCGATCCTGACGTGGTCCACACGGGATCGACCTACGTCGCGCTGTCCACGGGCACCGGCGGTCTCGACGTCCCCATGGAGACCTCCACCGACCTGGTCCACTGGCGGTCCCGGGGCGACGTGCTCCCGGCGCCCCCCTCCTGGGCGGTGCATTCGTGGCAGTACGTGTGGGCACCGGACCTCGTACCGGTGCGCGGCGGATGGGTGCTCTGGTTCGCCGCCAAGGACGCGCGCTCGGGACGGCAGTGCATCGGCGTGGCGAGCTCCCCGTCGGTCTCCGGGCCCTTCCGGTCCACGTCGGACGAGCCCACGATCTGCCAGACGTCGCTGGGGGGCTCGATCGACCCCTTCGAATTCGTGGATTCCCACGGTCACCGGTGGCTGCTGTGGAAGAACGACGGCAACTGCTGCGGTGTCCTCTCGCAGATCTGGTCCCAGCCGCTGGCCGCGGACGGGGTCGCCCTGACCGGCACGGCCACGCCCATCCTGTCCTACGACGGTGGTTGGGAGGACGGAGGCCCACCGGACGAGTCGACCATCGAGGGGCCCGACATGATCGAGGTCGACGGGGCCTACCACCTGTTCTTCTCCGGCGGGGGGTATGCCACGGCCGGCTATGCGGTGGGGCACGCGCGCTGCACGTCCCCCGTCGGACCGTGTCAGACGACGTCGCCGTACCCGGTCCTGGCGTCGTTCGGCACGGTCGCCGGTCCCGGGGGCGAGAGCATCTTCCGGGGCGGTGGCGGGACGCTGTGGATGGCCTACGCGGCGTGGACGCAGCCGGAGGTCGGCCCCGGATCGGGGGGTGCCCGCAGCATGCGCATCGATCGGCTGACGTTCATCGGAGCACTACCGGTCGTCAGCGGGCCCACGACGACGCCCGTCAGTCTCGTCGGCTCCTGAGGGCGGAGCGGCCACCTCCGGCCGGTCGCGACGCCCGGCGCCTTCGCGGACGTTGCGTCCCCACGCCGACGTGCGCCCCACTTCTGTCCGCCCGGGTGGACGGGTCTATTTGGCGCCGACCCCAGGGTGCAGCAAGCTGGGAACATGACCGAACGTCCTTCCTCAGGGGGCCGACTCGACCAGACACCGCTCCCTCCGGATCAGGTGGGCCTCCTCGAGGGTCTGACGACCACGCGGACGATCCGCCGCTACACGGGTGATCCCGTTCCTCCGGAGGCGCTGCGCGCCATGCTCTTCGCGGCGACGAGGGCGCCCAGCGGGTCCAACCGCCAACCGTTCCGGTTCCTCGTGCTCGTCGACGGCCCGAAGGCGGTGGCGGCCAAGCAGCTCGTGGCCAGAGGGGCCCGGCAGATCTGGGAAGCGAAGCGGGTGGCCGATGGCTACGACCGCGGTACCGGTACCGACGACTCCTCGCCGAAGGCCCGCATGGCGGCCTCGATGCAGCACTACGTCGACCATCTCGGGGAGGCGCCCGTGCTGGTGTTTCCGTGCCTGGTGCGGCACCGGGCTCCGTTCCCGACCGAGAGCGCCTCGATCTATCCGGCCTGCCAGAACCTGCTCCTGGCGGCCCGTGCCCTCGGTTTCGGGGCCGCGTTCACCGTGATGCACTACCCGGTCGAATCCGAGTTGCGCGAGCTCCTCGACATCCCCGAGGAGGTCTTCCTGTCCGGAACGATCACCATCGGCCGACCTTCCGGCGGACACGGGCCGGTTCGTCGACGACCACTTTCCGAGTTCGTGTATTCGGAGGGGTGGGGAGTGCCGGCGGACTGGGCGGTCGACCCGCCGGGCACGAAGTACACGTCAGCTGGTCCACCCAAGGAAGCAGTCCACGGACAGACCGACCGTCCGACACGCGGCGACGGAGCAGCCCGACGGTAGTCCCCCGGGTTCAACGGATCACCTGCGGTGCGCCGGATGGAGGCGTTGCTCCACCTCCGGTCAGCGGGCGGCGGTCGATGACCGGGGCAGGTCCCAGAGGAACGGGTCCCTAGTCCCGCTCCTCCAGCCGTCCGTCCGCATGGCGGGCGAAACGACCCCGGTCGCGGGGCTGCACCGGATCGTCGGTGGGCCACGGCCAGCCGCCGAACCCGGTCGTCTGGTAGTCGGTGATCGCCTGTTCGATGCCGGCCCGGTCGTTCATCACGAAGGGCCCGTACTGCGCGACGGGCTCACCGATGGGTCGGCCCTGGAGCACGAGCACCTCCGCGCCCGGCGACCCGGCCGCCACCGTCACGGGCTCGTCGGCCCGGACGACCACACCCGTCGAGGCCTGGACCGTGTGCTCCCCCACCGCCAGCGAACCCTCGAACACGTAGAGGGTCCGCACCGTCTCCGCCGTCGCCGCCGGAGGGAGCGTCCAGCCGGCGAACGACTCGAGCACGAGGTGCCAGATGGCCAGGTCGGCGTCGGCCCGTGAGCCGTAGGAGTCGGGCGGCGGGACCAGGGGCTCGACACCGTCGACACGGCCGGCGATGACCGTGAGCTCACCCCGGCGCCCGGCGTCGTCGACCCGGGACAGCCGGGGGATGTCCTCCGACCACTGCATCGTGAAGTACGGGTCGACCATCTTGTCGGCGGCGGGCAGGTTCAGCCAGATCTGGAACAATTCCGTGGTGTTCGGTCCCGTGCGGTCGAGCAGGGGGAACATCTCGCAGTGGACGATGCCCGCGCCCGCGGTCAGCCACTGCACGTCGCCGCGTCCGAACCGCGCCGTCGCCCCCAGCGAGTCCGAGTGGTCGATGAGACCCTGGCGCACGAAGGTGACCGTCTCGAAGCCACGGTGGGGGTGTTGGGGGAATCCCGGGACCACGCTGCCGTGGTACATGCTCCAGCCGTCGCTGCCCGAGAAGTCCATGCCGATGTCGCGTGCCTCGAGGTCGGCCGCCGGGCCCAGGTGCTCGTTGGCCGCCGGATAGCGGTCGAGGTGGTGGACGCAGAAGAGGAAGGGGTCGGCCGTCCCCCACCGCATGCCCAGGGGGACGGACTGCAGCACCGGGTCTCGCACGACGTGGAGCCTATCGACCGGCCGTCACGGCCCCACCCGGCCTCCCCACCACCCGGCATCCGCCACGATGGCGGAGGTGTCGGGTCGTCGGCGCTCCACCGGCGGTCCCGGGCCGTCCCCGGCCGGTGGGGCTCAGCGCCGGACGCGGTGGGGCTGGATGGCGCCGGCCGGCACGCGGCCGAGCCGACCCCGCTGGTAGTCCTCGAACGCCTCGCGGATCTCGGCGTCGGTGTTCATCACGAACGGTCCGTACTGGACCACGGGCTCCCGCAGCGGTACTCCACCGATCAGGAAGACCTCCAGGTTCTGGCTGCGCGAGTCCTGGGTGGCGTCGGCCTCGAGGCGCACGGTGTCGCCGTCCACCAGGACGGCCAGCTGGCCGGCGTGGATCGGGCGCCCGTCGGCCCCGACGGTGCCGGACCCGGCGAGGACGTACGCCAGCGCGTTGAAGTCCGTGCGCCACGGGATGTCGGCCCGGGCGCCCGGGGCGACGGTCACGTGGGTGACGGCCAGCGGGGTGTGGGAGATGCCGGGCCCGCGGTGCCCGTCGACCTCGCCGGCCAGGATCCGGACCAGGGTCCCGCCGTCGGTCGTGGTCACCATGGCGGAGTCCTGCCCCTGGAGGTCCTGGTACTGCGCGGCGATGCGCTTCTTCGCCGCCGGCAGGTTGATCCAGAGCTGCACGCCGTGGAACAGCCCACCGGACTCGACGAGGTCGGCCGGCGGGGTCTCGATGTGGAGGATGCCGTCACCGGCGGTCATGTACTGGGTACCGCCCTCGCCGATGGTCCCCCCGCCGCCGTTGGAGTCCTCGTGGAGGAACCGGCCGTCCATCAGGTAGGTGAAGGTCTCGAACCCGCGGTGCGGGTGCCACGGCGTGCCCTTGGGCTCGCCCGGGGCGTACTCGACCTCCCCCATCTGGTCCATGTGGACGAAGGGGTCGAGATCGGCGCTGCCGACCCCGGCGAACGCCCGGCGGACCGGGAAGCCCTCCCCCTCGAGGCCGCCGGGTGCACTCGTCAGGGACTTGACGCGGCGTACGGTCGCCTCGGGGGACGCCGTCATGCGGGGGAGGGTCAGGGTGTCGGCGGTGGGTGCGGGCATGGGTTGCTCCTTGCGTTCATGGGGGTGGTGGCTGATGGGATTGGTGTGGCCGTTCCGCCTCACAGGCCGAACTCGGCGCGGCGGTCGGTCGGGACGAGGTCGAGGTAGGTCTCGGGGTGCCTGCCGATGAAGGACGCGATGTAGGGGCAGACCGGCAGGACCTGGAGGCCCCGGCGGCGGGCCTCGTCGAGGATGCGCTCCGCCAGCTGCCGGGCGGCGCCCGTCCCCTCGAAGCCGTCCAGGGCCTCGGTGTGGTTGAACGAGATGACCCCGTCCTCCAGCGTGTAGTCCTCGATGGCCGCGGGCACGCCGTCGATGCGTAACTCGAAGCGGCCGGCCCCGGTGTCGTCGGTCAGTGTCGTGGTCACGTTCGTTCCTCCCGTCGGTCCGGGCACCCGGTCAGTCAGGTCACCCGGTCAGTCAGGTCATCCGGTCAGTTAGGTGATGTGTCACTTAGTATAGCCGATCTGCGTGAAACGTCAACCACTTGGTAGTCTGGAGGGCGTGACGGACACCACCCCCTGGCTGGACGCGGACGATCTCGCCACGTGGCTGTCCTGGCTGCGCCTGAGCGCGGAACTCCCCGCCGCCCTGAACCGTCAGCTGCAGGCCGACTCCGACCTGACGCTCCAGGACTACGACGTCCTCGTCCAGCTGTCCGGGACGCCCGAGGGCCGGCTGCGGATCAGCGCACTGGCCCGGGCCATCCACTGGGAGCGGAGTCGACTGTCCCACCACGTCAAGCGTATGGAAGCGCGGGGCCTGGTCGTCCGCGAGGCCTGCGACGACGACGGGCGGGGCAACTTCGTGGCCCTGACCCCGGCCGGCTCGGCGGCGCTGGACCAGGCGTCGCCCGGCCATGTGCGCACCGTCCAGGAACTGTTCTTCGGCGGACTCGATGCCGCCGAGAAGCGGACGCTCGGCGGACTGACCGCCAAGATGCTCGCCCAGGTCGGCGGGCCGGACGCCGACCCCCCGGCGGACGGCGGGTCGGCCGACGGGGCCCCACCCCCCGGCACCTGAGGAGCGGCCCCACGCGCCGGTGGCCGGCGGACGCCCCTAGCCCCCGGACGACTCCGTCAACAACGAGGCGACCACGCCGCGCAGGATGTCGCCGAGCTGGTCGTCGGGGATGGATCCGAACACGTCACCCGAGAACTCGAGGGCGCCGACGACGGCGCCGATGGCGCACGCCATGTGCACCCTGGTCTCCGCCGGCACGCTGCCGTCCGACAGGACCTTGCGCAGGCGGTCCTGGATGTCCTCGTGGCCGGCGTCGTGCTCGCTCCGGTGGAGCTCCTCGATGGCCGCACGATTCCGCTCGTGGAAGATGAACAGCGCCCGCTGCTGCAGCATCTGGTCGATCAGGCGGTCGAGCAGACGGGCCCACGACGCCGGCGACGCGTCGTCCCCCATGGCGTCCAGCGCCTCGCGACCGAACTCGTGGAGGCGCAGGTGGAGGGCCATCAGGATGTCGGCCTTGCTGGCGAAGTGGTAGTAGATCGCCGCCTTGGTGAAGCCGAGCCGGTCGGCGATCTCCCGGAGCGACGTCTTGTCGTAGCCCTGGGAGCTGAACAGCTCGAGGGCGATGTCGAGGATCCGCTCGCGGGTCGACGCGCCGTCCGTCCCGGCCCCCGCGGGATCCCCGGTGGGTGCCGACGGGACGTCCTGGGCCACGGTCATGCCCGTATTCTACTTGACGACCGGTAGGTGACCACTTACCATGCGGCGTGAGGTGCACTTGCTGACCGACCGGTAAGGAGATGTCATGCCCGATCAGGCCACCATCAGGGCGGAAGGGCTGACCAAGCGGTTCGGCGACACCGTCGCCCTGGCCGGCGTCGACCTGGACGTCCCGGCCGGTTCGATCCTGGCCGTCCTCGGCCCGAACGGGGCCGGCAAGACCACCGCCGTCCGCATCCTGACCACGCTGACCACGCCGGATGCCGGGCGCGCCTGGGTCGCCGGCCACGACGTCGTGCGCGACCCGGGCGCCGTGCAGCGCAGCATCGGCGTGACCGCCCAGGACGCCACCGTCGACGGACTGCTCACCGGCCGGCAGAACCTGGTCATGATCGGACGCCTGAGCGGCCTCCGGCGCGCCGACGCCCGGCACCGCGCCACCGAGCTCCTGGCGCAGTTCGACCTCACCGACGCCGCCGACCGCGTCCTGACCGGCTACTCCGGCGGGATGCGACGACGCCTCGACCTGGCCGCCGGACTGGTCACCCGGCCACCCGTGCTCTTCCTCGACGAACCCACGACGGGCCTCGACCCGACCAGCCGCGTGCGCATGTGGGAGGTCATCCGGGCCCTCGTCACCAGCGGGGTGACGCTGCTGCTGACCACCCAGTACCTCGACGAGGCCGATGAGCTGGCCGACCGCATCGTGGTCATCGACCACGGCCGGGTGATCGCCGACGGGACGTCGGGGGAGCTCAAGTCCGACGTCGGCGGGGCCCGGCTCGAGGTCACCCTCAGCGCCCCGGCCGCGGGAGCGGCCGACGCGCTGACACCTTTCGTCGCGGGCCCCGTCCATGTCAGCCGGGACGGGCGGCGCCTGCGCGCCCCGGTGCGCAGCGGGTCCGGCCTGGCCACCACCGTGGTGCGGGCCCTCGACCACGCGGGCATCGCGGTGGACGACGTCGAGGTGCGCCAGCCGTCCCTCGACGACGTGTTCTTCGCGCTCACCGGCCACCCGACCGGGTCCGACCCCGACGTGGACGTGGACGTCGGCCAGGAGCTCGACGGACCGGTGGGGGTGGGCGCATGACCACGACCCTCCTCCCCTCTCCCGACGTCGCCGGCCCGCGCCCGGACGGGTTCGTCCGCAAGGTGTGCGACGTCGTCGCCCTCACCGGCCGCAACATCGTGCACATCGCCCGCGAACCGGCCCAGCTGTCCGACGTCACGGTCCAGCCCGTGCTGTTCACCCTGCTGTTCGTCTACGTGTTCGGTGCCGGCGTCGACCTGGCCCACGGCGGCACGTACGCCAACTTCGCCATCGCCGGGCTGCTGGCCCTCAACCTCACCACGTCCTCGATGGGCACCGCCGTGGGGCTCAGCACCGACCTCAACACCGGGGTGATCGACCGGTTCCGCACGCTGCCGATGTGGCGCCCGGCCGTCCTGGTGGGGCGGTCGCTCGCCGACCTGTCCACGGCCGTGGTCTGCGCGGCCATCGTCGCCGTCACCGGCCTCGTGGTGGGCTGGCGTCCCGGTGGGAGCCTGGCGGCCACCCTCGCCGGCTTCGCCATCTTCCTCTTCTTCAGCTACGCGCTGTCCTGGGGTTGCGCCTGCCTGGGGATGGTCTCCAAAGGGCCCGAGTCGGCCCAGGGCGTCGGGCTGGTGATCCTGTTCCCCCTGGCCATCGTCTCCAACGCGCTGGTGCCGACCCAACGGATGCCGCCGGTGCTCCGTGCGGTCGCCGACTGGAACCCCGTGAGCGCGGTGGCCTCGGCCGCCCGGACGCTGTGGCAGAACCCGAACCCGTCCGCCTCCATCCAGACCTGGCCGATGCAGCACCCCATCGCCGCGTCGCTCCTGTGGTCGGTGGCCCTCATCGCGGTCTTCGCACCGCTCGCCACCTACCTCTACCGGCGCCGGACCGCCCACTGACGCCAGCGCACCGGTGCGGCACCGGTCACCGGACGGGCCCTGCGACGGTCGGGTCCCGTTCCGTCCGGTACCGTGGCGCGTCATGGGCGAACGCCAGCGGCCGCGGTGGTTCGGCGCCAAGGAGGGCGGCCTCGGATTCGGCCCCCTGACCTGGCAGGGGCGCGCCGCCACCTTCCTCTACGTGTTCCTGGTGATCGTGGCCGTGGTGATCTACAGCGCCCTGTCGCTGACGCTCCTGGTGATCGGGCTGTACACGGTGGCCTTCGTGCTGGTGGTGGCCTTCACCTCCGACCTCATGGACCACTGGCCCCCCGGCGCCTGACCGGCGCCCCCGGTCCGTCGGGTCAGTCCGCTCCGACCGCCGGCGCGCCCCCGGGGGTGCCGATGGCCGCCGGGCTGAACGGCGACCACGAGCCCGTCGACACGTGGTTGCCGGCGTCGACGTCGAGGAGCACCCCGGTGATCGACGCGGCCTCGTCGGACAGGAGGAAGGCGACGGCCGCGGCGATGTCCTCCGGCTCGGTGATGCGGCCCAGCAGCAGGTGGGCACCGGCGGCCGCCCCGTCGTCGTGCTCCCACATCGGACGGGTGGTCTCCGAGCGGGTGAGGCCCGGACTGACGGCGTTGACGCGGATGCCCCGGGGGCCCAGGTCGTTGGCCAGCGTCCGGGTGAGCGCGTTGAGTGCCGACTTGGCCGCCGCGTAGGCGGCCATGACCGGCGTGGTCTTGCCCGGCGAGCCACTCGAGATGTTGACCACCGAGCCGCCCCCGTCGGCGAGTCCGTGGGCCACCGCCTCCTGGATCAGTGACACGGTGGGCCAGGTGTTGACGGCCACCGTGCCGAGCAGGTCGTCACGCCCCATGTCCAGGGCCGAGCCGACGAACGGCGCGCCCCCGACGGTGTTCACCAGGTGGTCCAGGCGGCCGAACCGCTCGAGGGCGGTGGCGACCAGACGTGCCGCCACCCCGTCGTCACCCGCCGCCCCGGCCACCGCCACCACGGACAGGCCCTCGGCCACCAGGGTCGCGGCCATGGCCTCGAGGCGCGGCGCCTGGCGGGCGTTGATCACCACCGAGGCGCCCTCGGCGGCCAGTCGTCGCGCCGTCGCCGTGCCGATGCCGGGATCAGTCGACGCCCCGGTGACGATGGCCACCCTCCCCTCGAACCGCCGTCCCACTGACTCGTGCATGGTCCGTCCCCCCGGCGCCGGCGGTCGGTCCGCCCACGGTGCTCCAGACGCTAGGCGCCCGCGCCGCCCGGGTGACGCGGGTCCCGTCCCCTCCGCCTCACGCCCGGACGGCACTCCCGAGCGCGGCCCGCGTGCGCGCCGTGACCTCCTCGAGGGTCCCGCGGGCCAGCACGTAGCGGTCGGGCCGCACCACGCAGGCCGGCTGTCCGTCGAGCAGAGCGGCCACCTCGGGCACCGACCGGGCGTCGAGGACGACGCCGTGCCCGTGCCACCACGAGCCGGCGTCGCCCGAGGGGTCGACCGGCCCGTCGGTGCACAGCAGGAAACGCGTCCCGACCCGGTCGTCGAGCCGCACCCCGTCGACCAGCGGCTGGGGGGCGAGGGCGCCACCGCCCGGGCCGACGCAGTGACCGGGGCCCAGCGGGGGGATGAAGCCGGGAGCGGCGGACTCGCCCCGGTAGTCCGCCAGCAGCGCCTCGTCCCGGGCCCGCGCCTCGTCGGGATCGAGCATGCAGATGAGCTGGCCGACCCCCACCGCGGCGTCGATCACCGCCCGGCAGTGGGGCCCGCGCTCGGCCTGGTAGGTGTCGAGCAGCGCATCGTCGGCGGAGCCGTCGAGCACGGCGGCCAGCTTCCAGGCCAGGTTGGCGGCATCGCGCAGTCCCGCGCACATGCCCTGGCCGAGGAACGGCGGTGTCTGGTGGGCGGCGTCGCCGGCCAGGAACAGCCGCCGGTCCCGCCAGGCGGCCGCCACCAGGCCGTGGAACGTGTAGACCGCCGAGCGCTCGACCGTGGCCAAGGCCGGGTCGATCCACGGGGCCATGAGGTCGGCGATGACGTCATCGCGACGGATGTCCTCCTCGGACTCCCCCGGCAGCAGCATGAACTCGAAGCGGAACCGGGGCGCGGGCATCGGCACCAGGGTGTGGGGCCGGGCCGGGTCGCAGACCTGGAGGCAACGGGTGGGCAGGCCCGGCACGTCGCCCGTCAGCAGCAGGTCGACGACGAGCCACGACTCCTCGAAGCCGGTGTCGTGCAACGCCGAGCCGATCCGCCCCCGCGTCGCCGACCGGGCCCCGTCGCACCCGACGACGAACCGCGCCCGGATGGACGAGCCGTCGGCGAGGCCCACCTCGACGCCGTCGTCGTCCTGGGTCATCGCCACCACCTCGACGCCGGCGCGCACCTCGGCGCCGGCGTCGACCACCGCGTCGCGCAGGATCGCCTCGAAGGTCGGCTGGTGGAAGAAGACCGAGGACGGCCAGCCCGTGGCGGCCATCGGGGACACCGTGGTCGACAGCAGGGTGCGACGGTCGGCCGTCAGGAACGCGATCCCGTCGTTGAGGACCGACCCGTCCAGCACCCGGTCGGCGCAGCCGAGCTCCTGGAGGACGCGCAGGGCCTCGTGGTCGCACTGCACGGCGCGCGGCAGCGGGAACGGCTCCGTGTCCCGCTCCACCACGACCACCGACAGGCCGCGACGGGCGCAGAGTCCGGCGAGTGCGGCCCCGGTGGGCCCGAACCCGACGACGACCAGGTCGACGGGCTCCGCCGCGTCGCTCACGACGGCCAGCGTTCCCAACCGGCCTGCAGGGCGTCGAGGTCGTCCGGCACGAGGAACTCGAGCGGGAGGTTGGGTCCCCACGAGTTGGCCACGTGCTCGAAGGTGAACTCGGTGCGACCGTCGGCCTCCCACGCCTCGTCGTCGAGGATCTGGTCCAGGTCGGAGTAGAGCTCGATGAACGAGCCTGCCGGATCCGCCAGGTACCAGTAGAAGTTCGACCCGGCGAAGTGGCGCCCCATCCCCCAGACGTGGCGATCGGGGTCGGCGCGGTAGAGGGCGGTGGCGGTGTGGCCGACGTGGTCGATGTCGTCGCACTCCCACGAGTAGTGCTGCAGCAGCGGGACGGGCGACTCGACGAAGGCGACGTTGTGGTGGTCGGTCGAGCAGCGGAGGAAGGCGATCACCCCCTCCACCGAGTCGCTCAGCCTGAACCCGAGCCCGGCCGTGAGCAGCGCCACCGAGGCGGCCAGGTCGGGCGTGCCGATGACCAGGTGGCCGAGGCGGCGGGGCGGCCGCGGGCCCTCCCGCACGGCGGGGGCGCGGCGGTCGGGCCGCACCACCGATCCGGGGGCGTTGGGCACCACGAGGGTCGGTGCGGCCTGGGCCGGCGGGGGGCCGCAGGGCCGCACCTCGAAGCGGACCCGGCTCGCCGGGTCGACGACCGACAGGGTCCCGTCGGTCCGCGTGGCACCGGCCCCCAAGCCCTCGAGCCGGGCGGCGATGGTCCCCAGGTCGGCCTCGTCCTCGCAGCCGACGCCGACCGAGGCGAGCCGGCGGAACGGGCCTTCGGACACCGTGACGGTGGCGCCCCCGTCGGTCCCGGCGAACCCGGTCCCGGCGTCACCGGTCAGCCCGAGCTCGGCGTAGAAGGCGCACAGGGCCGCCGGGTCGGGCACCACGGCGTGGAGGCCGAGGAGACGGTGCAGGCTCACGGCTGGAACGGCCCCGTTCCGGCGACACACGCATTGCGCAACTCGCCGATGCCCTCGGCGCCCGACACCACGACGTCGCCCGGCACCAGGAAGCGTCCCCGGGCCATGCCGACACCGTCGGGCGTGCCCGTGAAGATGATGTCCCCCGGCTCGAGGGGGCAGATGGAGGAGAGGTAGGCCACGAGGGTCGGGATCGGGAAGATCAGGTTGGCCGAGCGGCTGTCCTGCATGCGCTCCCCCGAGACGTCGCACCAGAGGGGGATGTCGTCGGGATCGGCCACGCCGTCGGTCGAGACGAGGGCCGGACCGATGGGCGCGTAGGCCGGGAAGCTCTTGCCGAGGGAGAACTGCGGTGGCGTCCCGGTCATCTGGACGAGGCGGTCCGACACGTCCTGACCCAGGGTCAGGCCGGCCAGGACGCCCCAGGCGTCCTCCACCGGGACGTGGCTGCAGGCCCGGCCGACCACGGCGACGATCTCGACCTCCCAGTCGACGAGCTCACCCGAGAGGGGCACGTCGGCCGTGGGCCCGGTGATGGAGCTGGGGAACTTCGTGAAGGTCAGCGGCGCCGGTGGGGCCTCCATGCCGGACTCGGCGGCGTGGTCGGCGTAGTTGAGCCCGATGGCGAACACCTGTCGGGGCCGCGGCACCGGGGGCCCGAGGACGGCGTCGGCCACCGCCCCGTCCGGTGTGGCGCCGGCACAGCGGTCCGTCAGGTCGTGGAGCTCGGCGCTCCGGGCCACCGCGGCCATCGGGTCGGCGAGGGCGTCGTCGTCCGCCAGGCGGGCCAGGTCGTACCAGGCGCCGTCCACCTCGAGGGCGGACCTCCCGGAGACGTTGAGCAGTCGGAACATCCACCCTCCCTGTTATCGGTCGATACTGCAGTATTATCGATTGATATGACGCGCGCAACCGCGACACCCGCGACACCCGCTCCGGCTTCCCGGGCCCGCCGGCCCTCCGACACGATCGTCGCCGACCTGCTCGACGCCGCCGCCGTCGAATTCGCGGCCCACGGCTTCGCCGGCGCCTCCACGCGCCGGATCGCCCAGCGGGCCGGGGCGCACCAGCCGCAGATCAACTACCACTTCACCTCCAAGGAGCAGCTGTGGCGGGCCACCGTCGACCACCTGTTCTCCCTCATGGATGCGGCGCTGCCCGGCCCCGGGGGCACCGCACCGCTCGAGGAGGCGTTCGTCGACCTGCTCCACGCCTTCATCCGGTTCTCGGCCGACCATCCCGAACTCGACCGCATCATCAACCTCGAGGCCACGGACCGGTCGGACCGGCTCGAGTGGCTGGTGGCCACCCACCTCCGGCCCCGGTTCGAGGCGGTCGCCGCCGGCTGGCGGCGGCTCCGCGCCGCGGGCGTCGGGGCCGACCTCTCCCCCGGCGAGGTCTGGGAGGTGGTCACCAGCTACGGCGCCATGCACTTCGCCAACGCCCCGATGCTCTCCCTCCTCGGCATCACCGGAGGAGACGGCCGGTCGGAGTCGGACGCCCACGCGGCCCGGGTGCTCGCCGTGCTCCTGCCGTCCCCGGCCGGACGCGGCTCCGCGCCGTAGCCCCGGGCCCCGGACCGGACCGGCCGACGGAGTGCGGCCGGCCCGGCGGTACCGTGTGGCCGGTGAGCGTGCTCGTCGACCTGCAGGACGTGAACGTGACCATGGCCGACCGGACGCTCTTCGACGGGCTGTCGGTGACCGTCTCCACCGGTGACCGCCTGGGGGTCGTCGGCATCAACGGCACCGGCAAGTCGACCCTGCTGCGCGTCCTCGCCGCCCGTCTCGTACCGGACGCCGGCGCCGTCCGCACGGGCCGTGGCGTGCGGGTCGGCTTCCTCGACCAGGCACCCCACCTCCCGGCCGGCACCGTCCGCGACGCCGTCGGGCCCGGATGGGAGGCGGCCGCCGCCCTCGACCGCCTGGGCATGGCCGCCCACGTCGACCGGGACGTGTCCGGCCTGTCGGGCGGACAGGCCAAGCGGGTCGCCCTGGCCCGGGTCCTCGCCCACCCGAGTGACCTGCTGGTGCTGGACGAGCCCACCAACCACCTCGACCTCGGCGCCGTCACCTGGCTGGAGGACTGGCTGGCGGCCTACCCCGGCGGCCTGGTCCTCGTCTCCCACGACCGGTACCTCCTGGACCGGGTCACCACCCGGATGCTCGAGCTCGACCGCGGCGCCTCGTTCGTCCACGAGGGCGGCTACGCCTCCTACCTCGAGGCGCGGGCCCTCCGCGAGGAGCAGGCGGTCGCCGCCGAGGCCACCCGGAAGAACCTGGCCCGCACCGAGCTGGCCTGGCTGCGGCGCGGCGCCCAGGCCCGCAGCCGCAAGCCACGCGCCCGCATCACCGCGGCCCGGGCCCTGGTCGACGGCCGGCCGGCCGAGGCGGCCCGGGCCGGCGACCTCGAGCTCGGCACCGCCATGGCCCGCCTGGGCGACAAGGTGATCGAGTGCACCGGGGTCGGCGTCACCTACGACGGCGGTCCCGCCGTGCTGTCCGACGTCGACCTCACCCTCGGCCCGGGCGACCGGGTGGGCCTCGTCGGGGCGAACGGCACCGGCAAGTCCACGCTCCTCGACGTGCTGGCCGGGCTGCGGCCCCCCACCACCGGCACGGTCGAGACCGGGCCGACCGTGGTGGTCGGCTCCTACGACCAGCACGGCACCGAGCTCGACCCCGCCGCCCGCGTGCAGGACGTGGTGGCCGGGCCGCTGCGCACCCCGGGCTCACTGGCCGATGTGGCGCTGATGAAGCGCTTCTGGTTCACCGGCAACCTCCCCTACACGCGGGTGGCCAACCTGTCGGGCGGCGAGCGCCGGCGACTGCAGCTGCTGGCCGTCCTCGCCCGCCAGCCGAACGTGCTCCTCCTCGACGAGCCCACCAACGACCTGGACCTCGACACCCTGCGCATCCTCGAGGACTTCCTCGACGACTGGCCGGGCACCCTCGTCGTCGTGAGCCACGACCGCGCCTTCCTCGACCGCACCATCGAGACGGTGGTGGCCGTCGGCGCCGACGGCGTGGCCCCGGTCGCCGGTGGGCTCGAGGCCTGGATGGCCCGGCTGCTCGCCCCCGCCCCGCGTGCGCCCTCCCGGGCGGAGGCGACGGCGCCGCCCGACGTCGAGCGGGCGGTGGCCCCGGCGGTGGAGGGACCGCCGCTCGGCCGTCAGCTCCGGGACGCCGAGAAGCAGATGGCCCGGCTGGCCCGCCAGCGCGACAAGCTGCACGACGCCCTCGTGGCCACCGCCGACCACGTCGAGCTCACCCGGCTGGGCGCCGAGCTGCGGACCGTGCAGGACGAGCTCGAGGGGGCCGAGGAGCAGTGGCTGGCCCTGGCCGAGGAGATCGACCGGCGCGGCTGACGGGTCGGTTCAGGGCCCGACGAGGGCGGCCAGTGCCGCGGCCAGCGTGCCGGCCGGATCGGGGTCGGCCCCTGCGCTCCGCCAGGCCACGTGCTGGTCCGGGCGCACCAGCAGGGCCCCCGACGCGTCGATGCCCGACACGGCGTCCCACGCACCGTCGGGGTCGAGCACGTCGGTGCCCAGGCGCACGACGTCGAGCGGGACCGGTCCCCCGACCAGCCCGTCGGCCGCCGCCGACCAGGCGTCCGACCCCGTGAGCAGCACGAAGCGGTCCGGCGCCACGAGGTCGAGCGTCGACACCCGGGCCCCATCCCGGGCCACCCAGGCGTGGGGCAGGCGCCCGCCCGGGCGCGTGGACGGGACGTAGTCGCGCACCGCGTTGCCCACCGTGACGGGCGGGGACCCGTCGGCGAGGACCGGCCCCGTGCCCGCGTCGTAGGTGAAGCCGAGCTGCAGGCCGAGCATGTCGAAGTGCTCGTCCTGGCCCTCGGTGGCCGCGGCGATGGCGGCGCGACCCTCGTCGGTGGCCAGCGCGGCGTCGAAGGCCGCGCGCGCCTCCTCCGGCGGGCCCACCACCCCGCAGGCCACGAAGACGTCGATCATGCGCAGGGCGTTCTCCAGGCTCTTGTCGGCGTTCATGCGGGCCACCGGGCGCCGCTCGGCGCCGTAGGACCCGAGCAGGTCGTCGGGCGCCCACCCGGCCTCCACCGCGGCGAGCTTCCACACCAGGTTGTGCACGTCGGCGACCCCCGTGTTGAGCCCCAGTCCGCCGGTGGGCGGGAACCGGTGGGCGGCGTCGCCCACCAGGAAGACCCGACCGTCCCGGTAGCGCTCGGCGATCTGGCAGGACATGCGCCAGGGCCGCACGTGCTCGATGACGAGCTCGAGGTCGTCGACACCGGCGGCCGCCCGGAAGAGCTCGGCGCAGCGGGCGGGCGTGTAGTCGTCGAACGACTCCGTGGCCGGGTCCCAGTCGTGCATGAACACCCACGTGGACCCGAGGTCGTGGGCCACGAAGACCCCCCGCACCCCGGGGTCCATCGTCCAGTAGAGGGTGGCCGGGCGCTCCCCCACCAGGGGGCGGAGGTCGGCGGCGGCGTGGATCATGACGAAGTCCTGCAGGACGTCGGGCCCCTCCATCGGGATGCCGAGGGCCCCCCGGATCCGGCTGCCCGCGCCGTCGGCGGCCACCACGTAGCGCGACGACACGGTCCGGACGTGCCCGGTGAGGACGTCGCGCAGCGTGCTGGTCACCCCGTCGCCCCCCTGGTCGCCGCCCACCCACTCCACACCCTCCACCAGTCCGGCGACGTGGTCCCGCAGCACCGCCTCGAGCCGGTGCTGGGACAGGTTGCGCAGGGGCGTCGGGGTCACGACGTCGAGTTCGGCGAGCTGGTGCTGCCGCTCGAAGGGGACCCGGCCGAGCTCGTCACCCACCAGCGTCGTGACCCACCGCACCCAGGCGCCGTCCTCGGCCGGGGCGCAGGCGGCCAGCACCCGGTCCATGTCGACGCCGGCCGACCGCAGGATCTCGAAGGTGCGGGCGCTGATGACGTGGGCGGCCGGAGCGGCCAGCGCCCCCGTGCGGCGCTCGACGACCACGTGGTCGATCCCCTGCTGGGCGAGGAGCAGCGAGGCCACGAGGCCCACGGGGCCGCCGCCGACCACCAGGACCGTCGTCTCCTCCGGCAGGCCGTCGACCGGTGGCCCGGGCTCCCCCCCGGTCACAACAGGCCCTCGTAGGCGCCGCCGTCGAGCTGGAGGTTCTGACCGGTCAGGTAGCCCGAGCCGTCGGCGCACAGGAAGGCACAGGCCGCGCCGACCTCCTCGGCGCGGCCGAGCCGGCCGGCCGGGATGGTCGCCGCGATCTCGGCGTACGCCTGCTCCAGGGTGACGCCACGGACGGCCACGGCCAGCTCGGCCATCTGGCGCTGCCGGTCGGTGTCGATGCGCTCGGGCAGGAGGTTGTTGACGGTCACGTTGTCGGACGCGACGTCCCGGGCGACCGCCTTCATCACCCCGGTGAGCCCCGCACGCGCCCCGACCGACGGGGTCATGAGGACGTGCGGCGACTTGACCATGGCACTGGTGATGTTGACGATCCGACCGAACCGGCGGGCCCGCATGCCGGGCAGCACGCCCTGGACGAGCTCGATGGCCCCGAGCATGTTCGCCTGCAGTGCGTCCGCCCACGCCTCGGCCGATACGTCGGTGAAGACGGCCGGCGGTGGCCCGGCGTTGTTGGTCACCAGGATGTCCGGATCCGGGCAGGCCGCCAGCAGACGCTGCCGTCCGGCGCTGTCCGACAGGTCGGCGGCCACCCCGCGCACCTCCGTGGCGAACTCCCCGGCGATGGCGGCGGCCACCTGGGCGACGGTGTCGTCGTGGCGCCCGTTGACGACCACCACGACGCCCTCGGCCGCCAGGGCCTCGGCGCAGGCCCGGCCCAGGCCCCGCGTCGACGCGCACACCAGCGCGGTCCGGCCCCGGATCCCGAGGTCCATGTCAGCGCCCCACGGCCGCCCGGGCGCGGGCGAGGTCGTCGATGTCGGCGGGCAGGAAGAAGTCGGGACGGGACGGCCCGGGCTCCCACGAGGCGATGGTGAACGGGTCCCAGTCGTCGCGGCGCTGCCCGGCCTCCCACGCGGCGTCGTCCGTGATCTGGTCCATGTCGCTGAACAGCTCGAACATCCCACCGGCCGGGTCCAGCAGGTACCAGAAGAGGTTGGCCCCGAGGACGTGGCGCCCGATGCCGTAGACCGACGCGTCGGGCCGCTCGGCCACCACGCCCATGCCGGCCAGGCCGATGGCATCGATGTCGTCCATCTCCACGGCGTAGTGGTTCAAGCACGGCACCGGGGCCGGCATCACCAGGAGGTTGTGGTGGTCCGTCGAGCACCGCAGGAAGCAGCCGACGCCCTGGTCGATGGTGTCCGACACCAGGAAGCCGAGCCCGTCGCGGTAGAAGGCGACGGTGGCGGCGACGTCGGTCGAGCCGAAGACCACGTGGCCGACCCGGCGGGGCGGGGACGGCTCGGGCCGCACGGCCGCCGTCGACCGCCGGTTGACCCGCTCCAGGCGGCCGGGGCCGTTGACCTGGCGCGGCGGGGGCGGCGCCAGGGGCCCGGCGCGGCCCACCTCGACGACGACGTCGTGGTCGGCCAGCGGGTCGTGGCAGCGCAGCACCCCGTCGGACACGGTGGAGGCGACGCCGAGGCCGTCGAGCCGTGCGCCGATGGCCACCAGGTCCGCCTCGTCGGTGCAGCCGAGTCGGAGCTCGGACACGTGCCGGTACGGGCCCTCGGCCACCCGCAGCTGGGACGGCCGCCCGGGTGTCCCGAGCGTCGAGTGGTCGGCCCGGGTCATGCCCAGCCGTTCCCAGAAGGCGACGAGGCCGTCGGGGTCCGGGACGGAGAGCTGCAGGTCCAGTAGGTCACAGAGTGGCATGGTCGTCTCCTCGTTCCCCCCGACGATATCCATTTACTGGGCATATGTCTATCTAGTTCACCGCCGGTCCACGCTGTGTACAGTTGGGCCATGGCGACAGTACCCGTGGCGGAGGGGAATGGGGCGGCCCCGACCGTGCAGTCCGAGACGACCAGACCACCCGAGACGCGCGGGCGCCCGAGGATCCGCGAAGACGACGAGATCCTCGATGCGGCCCTGCGCGCCTTCGCCTCGCAGGGCTACGACGCCATGTCGCTCCGGTCCCTCAACGCCGAGCTCGGGCTCAGCCACGGCACCATCAGCCAGCGCTTCGGCACCAAGGAACGGCTCTACTACGCCGCCATCGACCGCGGGTTCACCACCTTCTTCGAGGACATCGCCCGCCGGCGCAGTGTGGCCCTCGGGGCGGACGCGGCGTCGGGCGAGGTCGACGACCTCGACGAGCTGCGGGCGACCATCCGCTCGTTCCTGGGCGCGGCCCTGCTGCGGCCGGAGCTCGGGCGGCTGATGAACCAGGAGGGGCTGAACCACTCGCCCCGCCTCGAGTACATCGTCGACAACGTCCTCGTGCACCTGTTCGCCACCGTGGGGGTCGTGCTCGACCGGCTGCGCGCCTCCGGACGGATCCGGCCCGTGACGGCGCGGGCGCTGTTCTTCCTGGTGGCCCACGGCGCCGAGGCGCCCTACACGCTGCGCGCGCTCTCTGAGGCGTTCGACACCCTCGACGGCCCCCTCGACCCCGAGCGCCATGCCGACGACGTGACCGAGCTCATCATGCGGGGGGTCCTCGTCGCCTGACCGGCGCCCGGCCGCCCCGGTGGAGTCCCGTCCCGCTCTCCTAGAGTGCAGTGACCGCCGGGACCGAGGAGATGCAGGCCATGGGCAAGACCGTCATGATCACCGGGGCAGGATCCGGCTTCGGCCGGGGCGCCGCACTCGCACTGGCCGCCCTCGGGCACACCGTGATCGCCACCACCGAGACCGAGGAGCAGGCCGCGGCCCTCCGCGCCGAGGCCCCCGGGCTGACCGTCGCGAAGCTCGACATCACCACGGACGACGTGTCCGCCGCGGCGGCCTGGGACCTCGACGTGCTCATCAACAACGCCGGTGCGGGCCAGACCGGCCCCCTGGCCGACGTCCCCCTCGACCGCGTCCGGCGGCTCTTCGACGTCAACGTCTTCGGCACCCTGGCCGTGACCCAGGCCGTACTGCCGCGGATGGTGGCCCGGGGCAGCGGCCGCATCATCATCATGTCGTCGATCGCCGGCGTGCTGTCGGCTCCGACGTTCGGCCCGTACTCGATGACCAAGCACGCGCTCGAGGCCATGGGCAAGGCCATGCGCACCGAGCTGGCCGACCAGGGGGTGGACGTCTGCCTCATCAACCCGGGCCCCTACCTGACCGGCTTCAACGACCGCATGGCCGACTCCATGTGGGAGTGGTTCGGCGCCGACGCCGTCAACGCCGGTGCCACCCCGCTGTTCGAGATGATGCGCGACTTCGTGAAGAACGACCAGCGGGACCCGGTCGAGGTCGTGGACCGGCTGGTCGAGCTGACCGAGGCGGACACCACCGAGGAGCACAACTTCGTGCCGCCCGAGCTCGCCGCCTTCATCGGCGGGTAGGCGCCCGGGACGCCCGTTCCCCACCGGAACGGGCGGGTTCCCCGGGCAGGCGTGGACACGAACTCCCAGGTCAGCGGCGAGTTCAAGAAATTTCCGAGAAATCGCTCAAGTTCCACCGGGAGGGTGCCGATACGGCGAATGGAGAGCGATAGGCGCGGCCATCGGCACTGTCCCCGGACCGTGGCACTGTCCCCGGACCGTGGTGCGCGCCGGGCGCCGGCTGGCCACGAGCCCGACGCCCACGAGGCGGCTCGAAGCGGATCCGCAGCCCCGGACCTCCCCTTCGCGGCCCCATCGCACGCTTCTGACCAGGGGTTTAGAGGAATTCTGGAATTTCTCGGAATTTCTGCTCAAGTTTCCCGGCCCGCGTGCCGATGGGGGGGTCAGGTAGAGGGGTCTGACGGGTGGTCCACCCTGTGGACCGCCGGGGCGGACCCGGCCGGCAGCAGCAGGGCCAGCGCCCGCCAACCGAGCAGCCCGAGGCCCACGAAGGCCAGGGCCACCAGGACGAAGGCGATCACCACCCCCTGTCCCGAGGCGAGCCGGAGTCCCATCGCCACCGCCACGCACACCGGCCACACCACCACCCCGGTCGGCACCAGCGCGGCCGGCGACCGCCACGCCCGCCCCACGCCCCAGCCGACGGCCAGCCCGGCCAGGAACGGCCACGCCGTGCGCGCCACGCCGGCGAGGGTCAGCCCTTCGGTGTGGGACGTCCGTCCGAGCACGACGAAGACCAGCAGCCACGCGGCATCGAGCAGTCCGGCCGGCCCGGGCCGGACCCGGCTCGTCCGCAGGAGCTCGCCGGTCGTCGTCGCCGCGTCCACCACGCCCCGGACTCAGGCGTCGGGCAGGCCGGGATGCTGCCGGGCCACGATCGGCAGGAGGACCCGTCGGGGCGACAGCCAGCCGACGGCGGCCGACGCCTTGTTGGGCAGGCCGGGGATGGCCACCGCCTTGTTGTCGTCCGTGCCCTCGACGCCCACCCGGGCCACCTCGGCGGCCGACACCCAGAACAGCTTGGGCATCGACGACGCCATCTCCTCGGGGTCGATGCCCGCCGCCTCGGCGAACCCGGTCTCCACCGGTCCCGGGCACAGCGCCGTGACCGTCACCCCGTGGGGACGCAGCTCCTGGCGGATGGCGTGGCTGTAGGAGAGGACGAAGGCCTTGGACGCGCCGTAGCCGGCCTGGCCGGGTATGGGCTGGAAGGCCGCGGTCGAGGCCACGTTGAGGATGCTGCCGCTGCGGCGCTCCACCATGCCCGGGGTGAACAGGACGCAGAGGTGGACGACCGCCTCGACGTCGGTGCGCACCATGGCGAGCTCGCGGTCGGGGTCGGCCCGGTAGACGGGGCCGAGGGTGGAGAAGCCGGCGTTGTTGACCAGCACGTTGACGGACAGGCCGAGCTCCTCGAGCCGTCCGGGCAGGGCCGACCGGGCCGCGGGGTCGGTCAGGTCGGTCGGCAGGACCTCCACCCGTACGCCGTGCCGGCTGACCAGGCTGGCGGCCAGCTCCCGCAGCTTCGGCTCGGTGCGGGCGACGAGCGTGACACCGAGGCCTCGGGCGGCCAGGAGGCCGGCGATCTCGACCCCGATGCCGGACGAGGCTCCGGTGACGAGGCAGGTGCGGTCGGGGTGCGGGGCGGGCAGGCTCATGTCCCGAAGCGTACGCGTCGCACACCCGGGGCCGTCCCCGGGGTCAGGAGCGCCTCGGACCCAGGAGGCCGACCCGCCGCTCCTCGACGGCCCGCAGGTGGAGGGCCCGACGGGTCAGCAGCCACCGACCGTCGGCCCGCACGTAGTGGTCGGCGTAGCGGAGGTACCAGATGGTGTCGAGCCCCCCGGGTCCGTCGTCGTCCGGAGCGGCGCCGAGGTGATGGGCGACTCCGGCGACGTCACCGGTGGCCGTCCCGTCGTCCACGTCGAAGGTGGCGCCGAGCACGGCGTGGTGCGTGGCGTGGTAGCGGGCCAGGCCCGAGGGGATCTGCTCGAGCTGGGCCCGGCCGGCCCGGCGGACGGTCGGTGTGCCGTCGCCGCCGGGACGGGGCACCCACAGCTCGCCGTCCGCGGTGAACAGGTCGGCGAAGGCCGCGCCGTCGAGGGCGTCGACCGCCGCCGCGTAGCCGAGGGCCACCCGGCGGAGGGCGTCGGTGTCGGTGGGCGGGCCCGGCCGTCCGGCGCCGGTCAGGAGAGCGGTCCGAACCGTTCGGCGAAGGCGGACACCTCGTCGGCCAGGCCGTCGAGGTCCGGGCTCATCGACGTCGACAGGAGCATCCGACGGATGCCGGCGGCCTCGGCCGTCGCCACCTCCTCCTCGGTGGTCGTGGGCAGGTACCCCGACACCGACAACTCGATTGCGTCGGGGTCGCGGCCCGCACGTTCGGCTGACTCCCGCATCTGGCCCACCCGGAGGGCGAGGTCGTCGGGACCGAGGCCGAGTGGTTGGAAGCCGTCGCCCAACCGGCCGGCCCGGCGGGCCGCGGCCTCGCTGTGGCCGCCGATGTGGAGCGGCACGCCTCCGGGGCGGAACGGCTTGGGGAACGAGTGGGCATGGGCGAAGGACACGAACTCGCCGTCGAACGACGCGCCCTCCGGCCCGGAGTCGGCCCACAGCACCCGCATGGCCTCGATCGTCTCGTCCATGCGCCGGCCGCGCGTCCGGGGGTCGGCACCCGTCGCCCGGAGCTCCTCGTCCATCCAGCCGACCCCGAGGCACATCCGGACCCTGCCCTTGGACAGCACGTCGACGGTGGCGATGCGCTTGGCCAGGACCACCGCCTGGTGGTTGGGGACGACGAGGACGCCGGTGGCCAGCGTGATCCGATCGGTCACCGCGGCCAGGAAGGCCATCAGGTCGAGCGGGTCGGGGATCCGGCAGTCGTCGGGCAACGGCATCCGGCCCGATGGCGCATAGGGATAGGTGCTCGTGTAGTCCGAGATGACCACGGCGTGCTCCACCAGCACCAGCGACTCGAATCCGGCGGACTCGACGTGGTGGGCGAACGACGCCATCCAGTCCGGGTCGGCCGTGACCCCTGTGCGGACCGGTGGGATGATCCCGAACTCCATGGACTCGACTCCTCGACAGGGTGGGTGCCCGGGGTGCCGGGCCGGCGGACGCCCGAGCGTAAGCCGGGTAGGCGCCCGTCGCCACCGCTCGACCCGATGCGGACCCCGGGGGCGGTGGACCGGCGGGATCCACCGGGGCCCGGACGCGCAGCAGCCCGGGACGCAGTCGTGCGGCCCGGGCCGGCGAGGGGATCCGGCGCCCCCGACCGGGCCCGACCGGTGGCCGGGTCCGGTCGGTGCACCGGTTGTCGTGGCGACGCAGTCGCCCAGTGGTAGGCCGCTGGGCGTTCAGTCGCTCAGCGGCCAGACACCCAGCGGCCAGACACCCAGAGTTCAGTCGCTGAGTGCCGAGTCGCTCAGCGTGATGGGCTCGTCGTCGAGCAGCAGGTCTTCGGTCGGCAGGTGGCTGCTCGCCGCCTCGGCGGCCTTGGCCTCGTTCTGGGCGGCCAGGTGCTCGCGGATGCGCTCGTCGACCTCGGCCATCAGCTGCGGGTTCTCGGTGAGGAAGTTCTTCACGTTCTCGCGGCCCTGGCCGAGCTGCTCGCCCTCGTAGGTGAACCAGGCCCCGGACTTCTTGATGAAGCCCAGCTCCACGCCCACGTCGAGCAGCGACCCCTCGCGGCTGATGCCCTTGCCGAAGGCGATGTCGAACTCGGCCTGCTTGAACGGCGGCGAGCACTTGTTCTTGACGACCTTGACGCGGGTCCGGTTGCCCACCTGGTCGGCGCCGTCCTTGATGGTCTCGATGCGACGGATGTCGAGGCGGACCGACGAGTAGAACTTCAACGCCCGGCCGCCGGGGGTGACCTCCGGCGAGCCGTACATGACACCGATCTTCTCTCGCAGCTGGTTGATGAAGATGGCGATCGTCTGCGACTTCGACAGCGTGCCGGTGATCTTGCGCAGGGCCTGGGACATCAGCCGGGCCTGGAGGCCGACGTGGGAGTCCCCCATCTCCCCCTCGATCTCGGCCCGGGGGGTCAGGGCCGCCACCGAGTCGATGACCAGGACGTCGAGGGCACCCGAGCGGATCAGCATGTCGGCGATCTCGAGCGCCTGCTCGCCCGTGTCGGGCTGGGAGATCAGCAGGTCGTCGATGTTGACGCCGATGGCCTTGGCGTAGACGGGGTCCATGGCGTGCTCGGCGTCGATGTAGGCGCAGATGCCCCCGTTGCGCTGGGCCTCGGCCACCACGTGCATGGCGAGCGTCGACTTACCCGACGACTCCGGGCCGAAGATCTCGACCACGCGACCCCGGGGGAGGCCGCCGATGCCGAGGGCGAGGTCGAGGGCGAGCGCCCCCGTCGGGATCGACTCGATGTTCATGTGGAGGTTCTCCCCCATCCGCATGATCGAGCCCTTGCCGAACTGCTTCTCGATCTGCCCCAGGGCCATGTCGAGTGCCTTGTCACGTTCCATGTCTTGTCTGCTTCTCCTCGGTGCTGTCGTTCACTGGACCCGGCCGACCGTACGGATGGGGTGTGACGCCCATCCCCCGGAGGGGTCCCGGGACCTGCGTCCCGGGGTCGGTTCCCCTCGCCTGCGGTGCGACGCCGACTGCGTTGCGGCGGTTGACTGCGGTGCGACAGGTCCACTGTAGACCCGAACGTCTGTTCGATGGGGGGATCTCCGGGAGTCCCCGTCGGCCCTCCCCCATCGCACTAGCGTCACCGCGATGCCGAGCGACGACACGACCCCTCCGCCGGCCCCCGGTCCGGGTTCCGGCGACGGCGCCGGACCCCCGTCGGACGGCCAGGGGCCGCCCTCCATCATGACCCGCCAGGAGCGGCGCGCCCAGCGCGATCACGGCTCGAGGACCCGCTGGTACGTGCTCGGTGCGGCCGTCGTCGTGCTGATCGGCGTGGTCCTGGCGCTCGTGCTCAGCCACAACTCCGCCGCCAAGAAGACCGTGGCGACGACCACCACCACCCATCCCGCGGTCCACACCACCACCTGCCCGCTGACGGGCACACCGCCGTCCGGCGGGACGGTGCCGGCCCGCCCGGCCCTGGCCGTCAAGATCGGCAACTACACCGCGGACCGCCCGTCGGCCGGACTCAACCAGGCGGACGTGGTCTTCGAGGAGCCGGTGGAGGGCACCTACACGCGGCTCCTCGCCGTGTTCCAGTGCCAGGGGGCCGACCTCGTCGGCGACCTGCGGTCGGCCCGCCAGCCGGACGTCGCCATCCTGTCGCAGCTCTCCAATCCGATCTTCGTCCACGCCGGTGGCATCCCCCCGGTGCTCGCCCTGCTGTCGGCCGCCCCCCTACAGGACCAGAACATCCTGCTGGGTGGGTACAACTCGGTGATCATCCATCCCTCCGGCCGGTACGCCCCCTACTCCACGTTCACCTCGACCACCCCGGCCTGGGCGCTCGTGCCCGGTGACACCACACCGCCGGCGCCGATATTCACCTACTCGCCCGCGCCGCCCACCGGCACCGTGGCGGGGTCGGGCGCCAGCGTCCACGTGCCGTTCTCCGCCACCTCCGACGTCACCTGGACGTGGAACGCCACCACCGGTACCTACCTGCGGTCCTACTCGGGCGTGCCCGACAAGCTGGTCGACGGCAGCCAGACGGCGGCGACCAACGTGGTCGTGCTGACCGTGCCCACCAGCACCGGACCGTGGCTCGAGAACAACGAGGGCGGCTACGAGGTCGAGGTCAACGCCATCGGCACGGGTCCCGCCGTCGTGCTGCGCAACGGCATCGCCATCACCGGGACGTGGAGCCGGTCGTCCCTCACCCAGCCGGCGACGCTGCGGACCACCGGTGGCGCCACGATCACCCTGCAGCCGGGCAACACCTGGGAGGAGCTGGCGCCCCAGGGCGTGGCCGTGACCACCACGGCGGCACCCGCCGCCGCACCCTCGGCCACCTCCACGACCCGTCCCTGACCGCGACGGGCAGGCCGTCCGGGCCGGACGTCGGTCAGTTCAGGCCGGCGTCGAGTCGAGTGACCGACGCAGGAAGTCGAGTGCGGCGATGGTGGCGTACTGACGGATCCGGTCGCGGTCGCCCGGCACGGTGAACGCGACCGCCTCGGTGGCGCGGTCGGGACGGGCCAGGCCCACGAACACGGTGCCGACGGGCCGGCCGTCCTGCTCGGTCGGCCCCGCCACGCCGGTGACCGACAGGCCCACGTCGGCCCCCAGCACCCGGCGGGCGCCGTCGGCCATGGCCCGGGCCGCGTCCTCGGTGACCACCGGGCCCTCGGGCACGCCGAGGACGTCGAACTTCACCTCGGACGCGTACGACACCACGGAGCCTCGGAACCACTCGCTGGCGCCGGGGACGTTGACCAGTCGCGACGCCGCCAGGCCGCCGGTCAGCGACTCGGCCAGGCCGAGGGTGAGGCCGTGGACGGCGAGCGCCCGGGCCACCGCGTCCTCGATGGCCTCGTCGTCGATCCCGAACACCACGTCGCCGGCCACCCCGGTCAGGATCGACCGCACCGCCGCCTCGTGCCGGTCGAGCGACGCCGCGGCGGTGGCGTCGTCGGCGGCCCGGACGGTGACCCGCACCTTGATCCCCTCGATGCCGCTGGCCAGGAAGGCGATGGTGGCGGTCCCCCCCGACGGGTCGGCGCCGGCCGCCTCGTCCAGCCCGTCGATGTAGGCGGCGAGCGCCTCGGCCAGACCGGACTCGCTCATCCCCCAGGTCCGGATCACCCGGCTGCCGATCGTCCCGGACGACTCGCCCCGCTCGGCCATCCGCGCCTGCAGGTCGGGGGCGATGGCCCGCTCGAACATGTCCGACATCTCGTAGGGCACCCCGGGGACCGCATAGACCACCTTGTGCCCGACCGGGCAGATCAGGCCGGGGGCGGTCCCCATCGTCTGCACGATCAGGGTCGCCCCCTCAGGCACGTCGGCCTGGCGCAGGTTCGAGTCCGGCATGGCCCGGCCGCGGCTCGAGAACATCGTCCGGATGCGCTCGACGACCGCCTCGTCGCGCCGCAGGGGCACGTTCATGACCTCGGCCAGGGCGTCCCGGGTGATGTCGTCGTGGGTGGGCCCCAGGCCCCCGCAGACGATGACCGCGTCGCTGCGGGCCAGGGCCGTGCGGAAGGCGAGCACGATCCGCTCGTGGTTGTCCCCCACCGCCTGGTGGAAGTGGGAGCCCACCCCGATGGCGGCCAGGTGCTCGCCGAGCCACTGGGAGTTGGTGTCGGCGATCTGCCCGAGCAGGAGCTCGGTGCCTACCGCCACGATCTCGACACGCACGCCGGCTCAGCCCGCCCGTTCGACGGCGGCCCGCCGACCGTCGACGTAGTACTGCGCCCCGGTGAACACCGTCAGGAAGGCGGCCACCCACATGGCGCCGTTGAGCAGCGTCCAGTGCCCGGCCAGCGGAGGGGCCAGGCACATGCCGATGGCGATGTCCTGGACGAGGGTCTTGAACTTCGCCGAGTTGCGGGCCGGGATGGAGATGCCGTGCCGGCCGGCGACCGAGCGGTAGATGCTCATGGCGATCTCCCGGACGGCGATGACGGCCACCGGGAGCCACCACACGATGCCCTTGGCCACCAGGGCGACCAATGCGCCGAGCACCACGACCTTGTCGGCCAGCGGGTCGAGGAAGGCACCTGACCGGGTGGTCCCCTGCTTGCGGGCCAGCCAGCCGTCGATGCCGTCGGACAGGGCCAGCAGGCCGCCGAAGACGAAGGTGAACCAGCTCGCCCCCCAGAGCATGATCAGCACGATCACCACGGGCGTCGCCAGCAGTCGGAGCATGGTGATGGCGTTGGCCGGGGTCAGCAGGGCCGAGGGCCCGAACGTCGTCGTTCGGTGACCGGCGGGCCCCTGGATCGCCGGGTCGAGGGCGCCGTCGCTCATGCCGGTCCCCCGGTGCCAACGGTCGCCAACGGGGACCCCGCGCCACGCGGGCCGTCGACGGGGTCGGCGGTCAGGTCCGGCCCGTCGGCGTCGGTGACCATCACCTCCACGAAAGAGCCGACCGGCAGGTGGGTGGGGACGGTGACGATGCCGTCGATCTCGGGGGCCTCGCGGTAGGTGCGGGCCTCGCCGGGCGCGTCGACGAGTACCTCGACCGTGGTCCCGATGAGGTCCTCACGGCGGCGCGTCGTGATGTCGTCCTGGAGCTCGGTGCACTCGCGGATCCGCTCGTGCACCAACGCCTCGGGCACCTGGCCGTCGAGGTCGGCGGCGTAGGTGCCCGCCTCGTTGCTGAAGGGGAAGAACCCGACCCAGTCGAGCTGGGCCTCTTGGATCCAGGCCAGGAGCCGGTCATGGTCCTGCTCGGTCTCGCCGGGATAGCCGACGATGAACGACGAGCGGAAGGCGGCGGTCGGTTCGGCCGAGCGGATCGAGCGGATCCGCTCGAGGAAGCGGTCACCCTCGCCCCAGCGTCGCATGCGCTTGAGCAGGGGCCGCGACACGTGCTGCAGGGAGAGGTCGAAGTAGGGCACGCCGGTCGCCAGTATCGCGTCCACCAGCGCGTCATCGAGGGTCGACGGGTAGAGGTAGAGCAGCCGGGTCCACCGCACGCGGGCCGACACCGCGGCCAAGAGGTCGACGATCGGGCGGTGACCGCCCACCGCCGGTCCGTCGATCCGCGGCACGGTGCGGCCGCCCGACCGGTCCAGTGCGAACGACGACAGGTCCTGGGCCACCAGCACGACCTCGGACAGGGTGCCGGCCGACCCGCCCAACTCGTCGACCTCGGTGAGGATCGACGCCGTAGAGCGTGACCGCTGCTTGCCCCGGAACGAGGGGATCGCACAGAAGCCGCAGTTGCGGTCGCAGCCCTCGGCCACCTTCACGTAGGCCCAGGGCGCCGAGGAGCGCGGGCGGGGCAGGTTCAGGAGGTCGAACGCCGGAACGGGACCGGTCGTGGGCTTGGTGCCGAGGGTGACCGGCGTCGGGACCCCGTCGTGGAGGTGCGACCCCCCGTGGGCATCCCCCGTCAGCGGGGCGCCGAAGGGAGCCACGAGGTCGACCTCGGGCAGCGCCTCGGCCAGCTCGTCGCCGTAGCGCTCCGCCATGCAGCCGGTCACGACCAGGCGGGCGCCGTCGCGTCGGGAGTCGGAAAGGGAGAGGACGGTGTCGATGGACTCCTGGCGGGCGGCCTCGATGAAGGCACAGGTGTTGACCACCACCAGGTCCGCCTCCTCGGGGGAGGCGGCCGCCTCGAAGCCGTCCCCGGTCAACGTCCCGACCAATTTGTCCGAGTCGACCTGGTTCTTCGGGCAGCCCAAGGTCTCAATCCAATACCGCTCGGCCACCGGTCCAATCTACCGGGGTGCAGCGTGCGGGGCTCCTCGGGCTCGAGATGAGCTCATTTCGGGCCGGCGGAGACGGTCCCGTCGTCGGAGATCGGAGCCGGTCATCGACCACGGTCATGACTGTTGGCTGAGGGTCCGCGCATGAGCCCCAGA
>Ga0182016_10001199_pt1 | contig 31719 bp, 27 predicted proteins | sample 712S2MmetaG_FD_120491 | JGI IMG/M metagenome (GOLD analysis project Ga0182016, IMG submission 120491) | Permafrost microbial communities from Stordalen Mire, Sweden - 712S2M metaG | ecosystem: Environmental > Terrestrial > Soil > Wetlands > Permafrost | place: Sweden: Stordalen | collected...
CGGCGGTTCGACCGACAACGAGCACGTCAAGCTCGCCTGGCGGCGCGACCACAAGGACCTGCACAAGCTGCCGATCTGGCAATTCGCCGACAGCAACGGCTCGCTGGTCGACGGCCTCGGCGTGCGCTCGCCTGACGGCGTCGCCTATCGCGTCACCGTCGTCGTCGATCCCAGCAACGTCGTCCAGCACATCTATGCGACCAATCTCAACGTCGGCCGCTCGCCGAAGGACACCTTGCGCGTGCTCGACGCGCTGCAGACCGACGAGCTCTGCGCCTGCGGCCGCGAAGTCGGCGGCGCAACGCTGAAGGTCGCCTGAGCCGATGTCGATCGACGCGCTGAAGGCGCGGCTTCCCGAAGCGTTCCGCGACGCGCGGCTCAACTTGTCGACCCTGGCGAGCGAGCAGACGCTGGACGAGCCGACGAAGTGGGGCCTGCTGTTCGCCTGCGCCATCGCCACGCGCAACGCCGAGGTGCGCGACGCCTTCGCCGCTGAAGCCGCCGCGCGCCTGCCGGCGGAAGTTCAGCAGGCGGCGCGCGCCGCCGCGACGGTGATGGCGATGAACAACGTCTACTATCGCGCCGTCCATCTCGCTTCCAACTCGGAATACGCGAATATGCCGGCGCGGCTGCGGATGAATGTCATCGCCAATCCCGGCGCGCCGAAGCTCGATTTCGAGCTGTGGTGCCTGGCGGTGTCGGCGATCAACGGCTGTGGCGCCTGCATCGACTCGCACGAGAAGGTGTTGCGCGACGCAGGCGTCGCCGCCGAGGCGATCCACGCCGCGCTGCGCTACGCCGCCATCGTCCAGTCGACTGCCGTCGCGATCGAGGCGGCGGCGACGCTGGGCTGAACCGCGCAAGGCGAGGCGACAAACGAAAAAGCGCGGCCGTCAGCCGCGCTTTTTGCATGGGCATGCCCGCGGGCGATCGCGCGTCAGCTGAAGCGGAACAGGCCGGTCATCATGTTGCGCAGGAAGTCGGGCTCTGCGCCGCCGGTCGGGGTCGTGCGCGAAACGAAGTCGAATACCTTGCCGTCCTTCATGCCGTATTTGGCGATGCGCGACACCTTGCCGGTCGTGTCGAAATAGACCGCCAGCACGGTCTGGTCGGTCATCTTGGCCGGCATGAACGCGAGCTGGCGCTGCATCTTCTGGCCGATGTAGTACCAGGCGTCGCCGCCGACGGTCGAGGTGGTCGACGGCGTTCCCATCAGCGAAAGCGCTTCCGGCTTGGTCGTCTTGCCGACCTCGATCTGATCGAGCGTCTGCGCGTCGACCTGATAGCCGCGGTCGAAGTCGCCGTCGTAGCCGAGGCAGCCGCTCAACGCCGCCGCGAGCGCGAACGCGCCGGCCGCCGCGAGCAGGCGAGAGGCGCCGAACCTGGAATTCCGCCGCATCATGGCTTTCCGCTCCGCCGCTTCCCGCTTGCCAAATCGCCCGGCGATGCCTAACCCGACGCGCAGGCCAAATGCAAGGCGCCGCATGTTCTTTGCCCGCTGGCGCGCCCGGCGCGCCAACCGCCTCCTGATCGACCAGATTCACGGCGAGATCGTGGCCGCGGCGCGCGCGCCCGCACTTTACCAGGAAGCTGGGGTCGCCGACACGATCGAGGGCCGCTTCGAGATGGTCGTGCTGCATGCGGGGCTGGTGGTGCGCCGGCTCCTCGCTCTCGGGCCGGAAGCGGGGGACATGGCGCAGGAGCTTGTCGACCGCGTCTTTCGCGGTTTCGAGGACGCGCTGCGCGAGATGGCGATCGGCGACGCCGGCGTCGCGCGGCGGATCAAGACGATGGCCGGCGGCTTCGCCGGGCGCAGCCGAGCTTATGCCGCGGCGCTCGATTCCGGCGACGAGGCGGCGCTCGCCGCAGCGCTGGCGCGCAACGTCTATGGCGCGTCGGCGGCGCCGCCAGAGGCGACGGGTCTCGCCCGCCGCGCCGCCACCGTCGCCGCGGCGCTCGACCAGGCGCGCTACGAGGATTTCGCCGCCGGGCGCTTCCGCTTTCCCGCCGCAGAAGGAAAAACTCGATGACCGACGCGCCGCCGTTCAGCCGCCGGGTGAGGGTCGACGCGCTGTCGGCCGAGGGCCTGTCCCAGACGATCGAGGCCAGCCCAGACGAGCGCGCGGCGCTCGCCGCGCTCAACCGCTTGCCGGCGATCGCCAGCCTCACCGCCGCCTTCGCCGTGCGGCGCAGCGGCCACGGCGGCGTGCGCGTGACCGGCGAAGTCCACGCCGAAGTCACCCAACTCTGCGTCGCCAGCCTCGAGCCATTCGCAGCGACCGTCGAGGAGCCGGTCGACGTGCGCTTCGCCCCGGCCGAGGACGCGCGGCCGCTGCGGCGCGATGGCGACGACGGCGACGAGACGGTCGAGGTCGGCGGCGAGGATCCGCCCGATCCGATCGTCGACGGCAAGATCGATCTCGGCGCGCTGGCGGCCGAGTTCTTTGCGCTCGGCCTCGATCCCTATCCGCGCAAGCCCGGCGTCGCGTTCGATGCGCCCGAGACGCAAGGCGGCCGGGATTCGCCGTTCGCCGCGCTCGCCAAGCCGAAGACGAAGCGCTGACGCGCGGCACTTGTAAGCGCGGCCGCCGGCCGCGCAGACGCGCTTGCCGAGCGCGTCTACAAGAGCTTCTCAATAGCCCGGCGGCGCGCGGTCGAACCACGGTTGCGCCTGCTCGAGCTGGCCGGCGAGACGGAACAGGGTCGCCTCCTCGCCCATCCGCGCGACGAACTGCATGCCGATCGGCAGGCCGGAGGCGCTCCAGTGCAGCGGCAGCGAGATCGCCGGCTGGCCAGTGACGTTGAACAGCGGCGTATAGGGAATGAAGGTGAGCGGCTTCTTGAGCAGCTCACGCGCGAGCCCGGTCGCGCGCAAGAACCAGCCGGCGTCTAGCCGGCCGACCACCTGAAGAATGGCGGCCTCGACCGGCGTCGGCTTGAGCGCGCCATGCGGCAGCGGCGGTTGGGCGAGCGTCGGCGTCAGCAGGATATCGTATTGCGCGAAGAAGGCGCCGACCTGGCGCGCCCAGCTCTGCGCGAATCGCGCTGCGCCAGCGTAGTCGGCGGCGCTGAACGAGCGGCCGAGCGCGCCGATCACCCAGGTCGCAGTCTCGAAATCGCCGAGGGCGAGCTTGCGGCCGACCAGCCGCGCCGCTCGCTGAATGTCGACGCAAGTTTCGGCGGCGACGATCTTGATGAAGGCGTCGAGCCACGCTTCGCGGTCGAGCGGCGGCGTCGCCTCGACCACGTCGTGGCCGAGATCGGCGAGCAGCTTCGCGGTCGTCTCGACGCCGGCGACACAGTCGGGATGGACAGCGTCGGTCAGCATCGGCGAAACGGTGAAGGCGACGCGCAGCCTGCCGGGAGGCGCGCCGACTTCGTCGACATAGGGCCTCGCCGGCGGCTTGATCTCGTAGGGCGCGCCGACGTCCGCGCCCTGGACGACGTCGAGCAGCGCGGCGCAGTCGCGCGTCGAACGCGTCAGCGCATGGCCGATGGTGTAGCCGCGCCACGACTCGCCCTCGATCGGGCCGGTCGGCGTGCGGCCACGGGTCGGCTTGAGGCCGACGAGGCCGCAGCAGGATGCCGGGATTCGGATCGAACCGCCGCCGTCGGACGCATGGGCGAAAGGCGCCATGCGCGCCGCCACCGCAGCGCCCGAGCCGCCGCTCGAACCGCCCGAGGTGCGGCTGGCGTCCCACGGATTGCGGCACGCGCCGAAGGCCTCGGGTTCGGTGACCGGCGCGAGGCCGAACTCGGGGGTGTTGGTCTTGCCGACGAAAATCAGTCCGGCGCTGCGAAAGCGGTTGACGAGTTCGCTGTCGCCTTCGCGCGGGATTGCGGCGAGGACGCGGTTGCCTTCGCTGGTCGGCGTTCCCGCCAGCGTCGCGCCGAGGTCCTTGAGCAGGAACGGGACGCCGGCGAGCGGGCCGGCGAGGGGGCCTTGCGCCGCCGCGCGGGCGCGGTCGTAGAGCTTCTGGACGACCGCATTGACCGCGGGGTTATGCGCCTCGATTCTCGCGATGGCTTCCTCGACGAGATCGATCGGCGCAACCTCGCCGTTGCGCACGAGCTCGGCCAGGCCCATTCCGTCGTAGCGCGAGAATTCAGCGAAACCGGCCATCTCCCTCGACTCCTCGTCAACAGCTTGGGCCGGCGCCGCGGGCGGGGGCGCGGGACGCCGCGGACCTCATCCTCGTCCAACGAAGGCTCGGAGGGCAAGCGCGGCGGTCGACGCAACGAAGTTGCCTTGCGGCCCGAAGCGGTTATTGTGCCGCGCGCCGGCGGGGCGCCGGACCCCCCGCGGGACAGAAAAAGGGTATGAAAAGGGACATCCGCATAGCGCTCGACGTGATGGGCGGCGATCACGGGGCGCCGGTCGTGCTCAAGGCGGCCGCCATCGCCCTCGAGCGAAGGCCGGACGTCGAGTTTCTTCTCTTCGGCGACGAGACGGTTATGGCGCCGCTGCTGGCGGGGTTTCCCGCCTTGCAGGCGAAGTCGCGCGTCCGTCATTGCGAGGTCGCGGTCAAGATGACCGACAAGCCGAGCCAGGCGTTGCGCGCCGGCCGGCGTTCATCCTCGATGTGGCAGGCGATCGAAGCGGTCAAGAAGGGCGAAGCCGACTGCGCGGTGTCGGCCGGCAACACCGGCGCGCTGATGGCGATGGCCAAGGTCTGCTTGCGCACCATGTCGCAGATCGAACGGCCGGCGATCGCCGCCATGTGGCCGACCCTGCGCGGCGAATCGATCGTGCTCGACGTCGGCGCGACGATCGGCGCCGACGCCGAACACCTGATCGATCTCGCGATCATGGGCGCGGCGATGGCGCGCATCGTGTTCGACATCGACAGCCCGACGGTCGGCCTGCTCAACGTCGGCGTCGAGGAAATCAAGGGCATCGAGGAGGTCAAGGCGGCGGGCCGCGTGCTGCGCGAGACCGCGTTGCCCAACCTGCACTACCACGGCTTCGTCGAGGGCGACGACCTCGGCAAAGGCACGGTCGACGTATTCGTCACCGAGGGGTTCACCGGCAACATCGCGCTCAAGACCGCCGAAGGCACCGCCAAGCAGATCTCCCAATGGATGCGCGACGCGATGAGTCACAGCTGGCTGTCGCGCCTGGGCTATCTGCTCGCCCGCGACGCCTTTCGCGTGCTGCGCGACAAGATGGATCCTGGGCGAGTCAACGGCGGCGTCTTCCTCGGCCTTGACGGCGTCGTCATCAAGAGTCACGGCGGGGCTAACGCCGAAGGCGTCGCCGGCGCGATCGAAGTCGGCTACGACATGGTCCGCCAGGAGCTGCTCGGCAAAATCCGCGACATGATCGCCCAGGCCAACGAGGCGCGCGCGCCGACTGCCGCGCCGGCCGTCACCTGAACTGCGTCTAAGCCCCGGGGCTGCTCTCTTCATGAACCCAACCAGACTTCGTTCCACCGTCCGCGGCGTCGGCTCTTGTCTGCCGCAGCGCGTGATCGCCAACGCCGAAATGGCGACGATCGTCGACACCTCTGACGAGTGGATCGTCCAGCGCACCGGCATCCGCCAGCGTTACGTCGCCGCCGAAGGCGAGACGACGTCGACGCTGGCGACGCACGCCGCGGAAGCGGCGCTGGCCGACGCCGGCCTGACGGCTGGCGACATCGACCTCATCGTCGTTGCGACCTCGTCGCCCGACTACACCTTCCCGGCGGTCGCGACCCAGGTACAGGCGGCGCTGGGGATGACCCACGGCGTCGCCTTCGATCTGCAGGCGGTCTGCTCCGGCTTCGTCTTCGCTGTCGCGACGGCCGACAAGTTTCTCGTTTCTGGCTCGCACAAGCGCGCGCTGGTGATCGGAGCCGAGACGTTCTCGCGCTTGCTCGACTGGAGCGACCGCACGACCTGCGTGCTGTTCGGCGACGGGGCGGGGGCGATCGTGCTCGAGGCGACGCAGAGCGACGACCGGCTGACTTCGCCGGGAATCATCTCGACCCAGTTGCGCTCCGACGGCCGACATCGCGCAAAGCTCTATGTCGACGGCGGCCCGTCGACCACCAGGACGGTCGGCCATCTGCGCATGGAAGGCCGCGAAGTTTTCAAGCATGCGGTCGGCATGGTGACCGACGTGGTCAAGGCGTGTTTCCATGACGCCGGCGTCACCGCCGCCGACATCGACTGGTTCGTGCCGCACCAGGCCAACCGCCGCATCATCGACGCTTCCGCCGACAAGCTCGGCCTGGCGCGCGAGAAGGTCGTCGTCACCGTCGATCGCCACGGCAACACCTCGGCCGCGTCGATTCCGCTCGCGCTCGACGTCGCGGTCAAGGACGGGCGGATCAAGAAGGGCGACCTGGTGATGATCGAAGCGATGGGCGGCGGCTTCACCTGGGGCGCCGCGCTGATGCGGTGGTGAGCCTCGAGATGGAGATCGGCGATCTCAGCCTCGCGGAAAGCGAAGCCGCGGTCGCGCTGTGGGAGGAGGCGGGTCTGACGCGGCCATGGAACGATCCGCGCTCCGACATTCGCTTGGCGCTGGCGGGCCCGGACTCGACCATCCTGGCCGGGCGGATCGAGGGCCGCTTGATCGCGACGGCCATGGTCGGCTGGGACGGCCACCGCGGATGGCTCTACTATCTCGCCGTCGCCAAGGCGGAGCGACGGCGCGGCTACGGAGCGCGGTTGGTGCGAGCGGCCGAGGACTGGCTCGCGGCGCGTCAGGCGCCGAAGCTGCAGATGCTGATCCGCGCTGAGAACCAGGCGGTGATCGCCTTCTACGAGACGCTGGGTTATCGCCGCTCCGACGCGGTGATGCTGCAGCGCGCGTTGCGCTGAGGCGCGGCGGGCCGCGATGCGCGCGCTGGAGACGGTGGCCACGGCGGTCGAGGCCCACGGGCTCGCGGCTCATGGGGCCTTCGACCTCGGCGACGAGGAGCGGCGGGGCGCGCTGGCCGGCGCCGCGACGATCGTCCTCCTCGGTCTCGACGGACGGCGCGGCTGGGCCGCGTTCTCGGCTTCGCCAGAGGCGCTCGACGGCGGCGCCGATCCGCTCGACCGCTGGAGCCGGCGCGTCGTCGACGGGCTCGCGACCGCGCTCGACGCGCGTGCTCTCCATCCGTTTGGCGGTCCGCCGCACTGGCCGTTCCAGCGTTGGGCGATGCGCGCCGAACCGTTGCACGTCTCGCCGCTCGGCCTGTTGATCCATCCGAGCGAAGGCCTGTGGCGCGGCTACCGCGGCGCGCTCGCTTTCACTGAACGCCTCGCGTTTCCCCCGCGCGCTGCGGCGCCGAGCCCGTGCGAGACCTGCGACGCGCGGGCGTGCCTTTCCGCTTGTCCGGTCGGGGCGTTCACCGGCGCGGGCTACGACGTCGCCGCCTGCGTCGCGCAGCTCGAAAGTCCAGCCGGTCGCTCCTGCATGGAGGGCGGGTGCATGGCGCGGCGAGCCTGTCCGGTCGGGGCCGACCGCGCGCATGCGCCCGCCCAGGCTGGGTTCCACATGCGCGCGTTCCTGTCAGCTCGCCGCCCGGCCTAACGCCTGCGGCGCGGCGAAAACCCTTGACCGGGGCGGCGCATACGGCGAAGGCTCGCGCACGTCCGCGCTCTTGCCGCCGCTGCTGGTTTTCTTCGTCCTGTGCGCCAGCGCGGCGCTCGGCTTCATCATCAACGGCCGGCTTCCCGCACGGCATCGCACGCCCGACTCGATCGAGCTCGTGCACCTGGCGCTCGGCCTGCTGGTGACCTTCACCGCGATCGTGCTCGGCCTGCTGACCTCCTCGGTCAAGACCGGGTTCGAGAACGGCTATCAGGCGCGCGGGCCTTACGCCGGCGAGCTCACCCAGTTCGATCAATGCCTGCGCGACTACGGCCCCGAGACCGCGGCGACGCGCGCGCGATTGCACAGTTATGTCGCCGCCGTCATCGCCTCGACCTGGCCCGACGAACCGGCGCCGCAGGGCGTCTCTTTCCCCGATACGACTCACATGCGCCAGATCGGCGAGGACCCGACGCTCGCCAACATCATCGACGACATCGGAGTCGCGGTGCGCGGGCTCGAGCCGACGGACTCCTTCCATCACGCCCAGGCGGCCGCATGCGCGAGCGACTATTCGGACGTCGTCAAGAGCCGCTGGACCGTCATCGAGGGCGTGCACGGGTCCATCTCGGCGCCGTTCTATTGGGTGCTGGTGTTCTGGCTGGCGATCGTATTCGCCAGCTTCGGCCTGCGCGCGCCGCCGAATGCGCTCAACGTCATCGTTATCGCGATGTGCGCTATCTCGGTCAGCTCGGCGATCTTCGTCATCCACGACCTCGATGTGCCGTACGGCGGCCTGTTCGGCGTGCCGAGCGATTCGATGCGCCACGCACTCGTCGACATGATGCGGTGATCCGCCGGCGGCGCTGGCCTCACTCCATCGCCGCCGCGGCCGAATGGCCGCTCGGAGCTGGCGCGCTCTTGGCCCCACGGATCAAAGCGAGCAGCGGGAAGGCGGAGAGCGAGACGAACATCATCAGCAGAAAGTCGTTGGAATAAGCGATGATCGCCGCCTGCTGGGTGACGATGCCGTCGAGCTGCGCCAGACCGCCGAGCGTACCGGTGGAAAGCGCCGCGGCGTCGGGCAGCTTCAGCGCATCGCTGAACGGCGTCACATGCTCGACCAGCTGGCTGTGGAACGTCGTGACCATGTTGGTGAGCTGGGCGATGACGATCGAAATGCCGACCGACGAGCCGATGTTGCGGATCAGCGTCCACAGCGCCGCGCCCTCGGTGCGCAACGCGCTGGGCAGTGTGGCGAAGGCGACGGTGTTGAGCGGCACGAAGACGAAGCCGAGACCGACGCCCTGGACGACCGAGTAGATGGCGATCGTTGAGGCGGACGTATCCGTCGTCCAGCCGACCATGACCCATAACGACGCGGTCGAAAGGACCAGGCCGATGAAGATCAGGATCCGGGCGTCGTATTTGCCAAGCAGCCGTCCGACCAGCATCATCGCGAAGAAGGTGCCGACGCCGCGCGTGCCGAGCAGGTAGCCGCTCGCCAGCACCGGGTAGCCGAGCAGGTTCTGGATGAACGGCGTCACCAGCGCCATCGTCGCCAGCAGGATGATGCCGATGATGAACATGAAGACCAGCGCGACCGAGAAGTTCCAGTCGCGGAAGATGCGCACGGCGATGAACGGCCGCTTCGAGGTCGCCGAGTCGACGATGAAGAAATAGAAGCCGACGATCGAGAGGATCGCCTCGACGACGACTTCGCCGGAGCCGAACCAACCCAGATCCTGGCCGCGGTCGAGCATCATCTGCAGCGCGCCGATGCCCAGCGACAGCGACAGGAAACCGAACCACGAAAACGGCACGTCGCGGCGGGTCGGGCTCTCGCTCATGAAGGCGGAGAGGCCGACCACGGTCAGGATGCCGAACGGGAGGTTGACGAAAAACACCCAGCGCCAGGAATAATATTCGGTCAGCCAGCCGCCGAGCGTCGGTCCCATGATCGGCCCGAGCATCACGCCCATGCCCCAGATCGCCATCGCCGCGCCGCGTCGCGCCGGCGGATAGGCGTCGAGCATCACCGCCTGGCTGAGCGGCACCAGCGCGGCGCCGAACACGCCCTGCAGCAGGCGGAAGGCGACCATCTGTTCGATGCTCTGCGCAACCCCGCACAGCATCGAGGCGAAAGTGAATCCGGCCGTGCAGACGATGAACAGCTTCTTGCGGCCGACGCGGGTCGCCAGCCAGCCGAGCGGCGAAGTCATGATCGCCGCAGCGACGATATAGGAGGTCAGCACCCAGTTGATCTGATCCTGGGTGGTCGACAGCGAACCCTGCATGTAGGGCAGGGCGACGTTGGCGATCGTCGTGTCGAGCGCCTGCATAACCGTCGCCATCATGACACAGACCGTCAGCATGGCGCGCGTCAGCGGCGCCATGTTTTCTGCGGTCTGCTCCGTCATTGGGCGGCGGACTTGGCGTTCGAGGGGGACACAAACCACGACTCGAGCCACACGAACGGCCCGAGCAGAAGCCCGCTGAGCGTGCGCGTCTGGCCGGTGTCGATCGAGACGACCGCGCTCATGCCGGCGCGCAGGCCCTCGGAGTTCTCATTCGGGTCGAAGCAGAAGCGCAACGGCACGCGCTGGACCACCTTGACCCAGTTGCCGCTCGCGTTCTGCGCCGGCAGGATCGAGAATTGCGCGCCGGTGCCGGGCGCGATCGAACAGACCGTTCCCTTCCACTCGCGGCCGGGGAACGTGTCGATCGTCACGCTCGCCAGTTCGCCGGCGTGAACGTAGGTGAGGTCCGACTCCTTCGGATTGGCGTCGACCCAAAGCCCGCGGTTCTCGACGATGGCGAAGACCGGCTGGCCAGCCGGCGCAACGCGCCCGAGCTCGATCTGGTCGACCTGAGTCGCCACGCCGGCGATCGGCGCGACGATATGGGTGCGGGCGAGGTTGCGCTCAGCGTCGTCGAGCCCCGCCTTGGCCTGAATGTAGTCGGGGAAGGAGTCGATCGTCGACCCCGGTCCGCCGCCGAGCTTGGTCGTCGTCGTTTGCTGCATGTAGCGCGTGAAGGCGAGGATCTGCTGGTACATGAGGAGGGAGGCGCGCGAGGTGTCGAGATCGGCGGCTGTGCCGGCGCCAGTCTTCACCAGATTGGACTTGCGGTCGTAGTCCTTCTGGCGCAGTTGCACCGCCTCCTCGCCCATCCGGATCTGGTCCTCGTTGCTGGCGTAGGAGGCCTGCAGATTGGCGAACTCGACCCTGGCCGCCGCGACGCGGCCCTGGGCGAGCTGCAGCGCGGTCTGGTAGGGCGCCGGATCGAGGTCGAACAGCGGCGCGCCGGCTTCGACGCGCTCGCCTTCGCGCACGTGCACGGCGACGATCGGGCCGGTGACCTGGGGCGTGATCAGCGACTTGTCGGCGCCGACATAGGCGTTGTCGGTCGAGACGTAGCGACCGCCCGACAGCCACCACATGCCGCCGAGCACGACCGCGACGGCGGGCACGACGACGAGCAGGATGAAGCGGCCGAGGCCGGAGCGCCTGCGCGGCGCGGGGGCGGCGAGCGCCTCCTCGCGCGGCGGGGCCGACGGCGAAGCGGGGTCGGCCGGCGCGGTGGGCGCGGTCGGCGCCGGCTCGGCCGGGCGCGGCGCCGTCGCCGGCGCCCGGTTGAGCGGGGTCGGTTCGTTCGATCGTTCGCGGGGGCTCATGGAAGATTGCGACACCGGGTCAGCCTCCGCAGCTCAGTTCGTGCTTGAGATTGGAGCGGATCCGCTCGAGACCCGTCCTCAGATTCGTGATCGTCGCTTCGTCGAGGCCATTCAACGCGCGACCGAGCACGTCGTCGCTGAGGACGTCGAGACGCGTGAGAGCCGGCGCCGCGTCCGGCGTGAGAAAGAGGCGGTTGGCGCGGCGGTCGGCGGCGTCCTCGCGCCGCTCGACCAGGCCCGAGGCCGTCAGCTTGTCGATCAGCCGCGCCAGCGTGATCGGGGCGAGATCGAGCATGTCGGCCAGCTCACACTGCTTGAGGCCCTCGCTGCGCCTCAATTTGCTGAGCACGGCCCATTGGGCGCGCGTCATGTGCACCTCGCGGGCGCGATGGTCCGAATAGGTGCGCAACATGCGCGCAACATCATGCAGCGCGAACGCAAGTTCGCGTGAAGGAGAGGCGGCGGTCAATCTGGATTCTCGCTTATTATATGCCTCCTTATAATAAGCGGGCGTTGCCTTCGCAAGGGTCAGGGGGTCGAGTTTCAGCATCGTCGTTTAATTTCCGCTTTATTCACGCTAAATAATCGTTATTTGTTCGGGATTTGTCGCGGCCGAGCGGCGATCACTCCGCCGGCGCCGCGGCCGCCTCCTCTTCGGTCGGCTCGCGGTCAGGGCTGATGGCGGCCGGTTTCGCGTGGCGCATCATCAGCACGAACGGGAAGGCGACCAGTGAAATGATCGTCATCAGGTAGAAGTCGTTCGAATAGCTCATCACCGCCGCCTGCTGCGTCACGATGCCGTCGAGGATGGCGAGGCCGCGCTGGCTGTGGCTGGCGAGCGCCATCGCGTTGGGCAGTCGCATGGCGTCGTTAAACGGGGAGATGTGCTCAGCGAGCTGGCTGTGGAAATAGGCGGTGCGACTGACCAGCTGGGCGATCAGAACCGAGATGCCGATCGACGCGCCGATGTTGCGCACCAGCGTCCACAGTCCGGTCGCCTCGGTGCGCAGCTCCTTGGGAAGGGTCGAAAACGCAACGGTGTTGAGCGGGGTGAAGACGAAGCCGAGGCCGAAGCCCTGCAACATGCCGTTGACGGCGATGGCGTGGCCGGAGACGTCGTCGTTCCAGCCGGCCATCACCCATTGCGCATATGTAGCGAGCGCCAAGCCGAACAGCATGAACGGCCTCGCGTCGCGCGTGCCGAGAATGCGACCGACGATGCTCATCGCCACGAAGGTGCCGATGCCGCGCGAGCCGAGCAGGTAGCCGCTCGCCAGAACCGGATAGCCGAGCAGAGTCTGCAGCATCGGCGTCAGCAGCGCCATGGTCGACATCAGCACCAGGCCGTTGAGGAACATGAGCACCAGCGCGAGCGAGAAGTTGCGGTCGCGGAAGATCCGCGTTTCGATGAACGGGCGTTGCGAGGTGAACATGTCGGCGAAGAAAAAATAGAAGCCGGCGACCGACAGGATCGCCTCGGCCCAGATCTCATTGGAATCGAACCAGCCGACGTCCTGGCCGCGATCGAGCATCATCTGCAGCGCGCCGACGCCGATCGACAGCGACAGGAAACCGAACCAGGCGAACGGCAAGTCGCGGCGGATGCGACTTTCCGGCATGAACACCGACAGCCCGAACGCGGTCAGGAGGCCGAACGGCACGTTGACGTAGAACACCCAGCGCCACGAATAGTTCTCGGTGAGAAAGCCGCCGAGCACCGGGCCCATGATCGGCCCGAGCATGATGCCCATGCCCCAGATCGCCATCGCCGCGGCGCGCTGGGCGGTCGGGTAGGCGTCGAGCATCACCGCCTGGGCAAGCGGCACCAGCGCCGCGCCGAACGCGCCCTGGGTCAACCGGAACAGCACCATCTGCTCGATGTTCTGCGAGACGCCGCACAGCATCGAGGCGACGGTGAAGCCGACGGTGCAGACGATGTAGAGGCGCTTGCGGCCGAAACGCGCCGACAGCCAGCCGACCGGCGAGGTCATGATCGCGGAAGCGATGATGTAGGACGTCAGCACCCAGTTGATCTGGTCCTGGGTCGTCGACAGCGTCCCCTGCATGTAGGGCAGCGAGACGTTGGCGACGGTGGTGTCGAGCACCTGCATGATGGTCGCCGTCATCACGAAGACGCTGATGATGGCGCGGCGCGAGGCCGACAGTTCACGCAGGGATTCGACGATCGGGCGGTGCAGAGCAGGGCGAAACGTCGACGTTCGCCCTCCCGGCCAATGGTGCGCCAGAGCCAAGGCGGTACTCGCTTATTATATGCAGGCTCATAATAAGCGACGCGCGGGCCGTCAGCTTTGCGCCAGGCCAATTTTTGCCAATTTCACCGTCGCCGGCGCGCTTTTAGCTGCCACGGTAGGTGGAATAGCTCCACGGCGTCGTAATCAGCGGCACGTGATAATGCGCGCCGGGGTCGCCGACGGCGAAGCGGATCGGCACGATGTCGAGAAATGGCGGTTCGGCCGTTTCAGCGCCCCGCGCGCGAAAATAGTTCCCAACATGGAATGCGAGTTCGTAGACGCCGACCCGCGCTTCGGCGGCGGCGACCAGCGGCGCGTCGGTGCGGCCGTCCGCGTTGGTGCGGGCCCGTCCGATCAGCGTCCGCAGGCCGTCGGCGCCGAGCGCGAAAAGCTCGATCTCGACTCCGGCGGCCGGTCGGCCGATGCTGGCGTCGAGAACATGCGTCGTCAGTCCCGCCATGCGCTCACCTCATCCGTCGTGGTCCGTCTAGTCGAATCCCTCCGCCTTTGGTAGGACAAAAGCGCCCGCCGGATGGTCCGGCCATGCAGAATCTGCATGCGTGGATCGACTGCGTCGCAATTGCCAATCGACAGGCCTCGTGACACAGAGGCAAAAGCCGCGGGGCGACGGAATTTGCCGAATCGCGGCGTCAGGGAGGCTGCATGACCGACGACCTGAGGAGCGACGCCGCCGAGACCGGCGAGTGGCTCGACGCGCTGGATTCGGTCGAGGCGTTCGAAGGGCTTCACCGTGTCGACGCTTTGCTCGACGCGGTCGTGACCTCGGCGCGGCGCAAGGGCGCCCAGTTGCCGTTCGCCGCCAACACCGCCTACGTCAACACCATCCGTCCCGAGGATCAGCCCCCGCATCCCGGCGACCGCAGGCTCGAGCAGACCATCCGCCGCTACATCCGCTGGAACGCGGCGGCGATCGTGTTGCGCGCCAACAAGGAATCGTCCGAACTCGGCGGCCACATCGCCAGCTTCCAGTCGGCGGCGACGCTTTACGACACCGGCTTCATGCATTTCTGGCGCGCCGCCGACGACAGTCACGGCGGCGACCTCGTCTATTTTCAGGGCCACAGTTCGCCTGGCATCTACGCACGCGCCTTCCTCGAAGGGAGGCTGAGCGAGGACCAGCTCGTCCATTTCCGCCAGGAAGTCGGCGGCCATGGCCTGTCGTCCTATCCGCATCCATGGCTGATGCCGGAATTCTGGCAGTTTCCGACCGTTTCGATGGGCCTCGGTCCGCTGATGGGCATCTATCAGGCCCGCTTTCTCCGCTATCTGCACGGCCGCGGCCTCGCCGACACCTCCGGGCGCAGGGTATGGGTCTTCTGCGGCGACGGCGAAATGGACGAGCCGGAATCGCTCGGCGCGATCTCGCTCGCCGGACGCGAGAAGCTCGACAACCTGATCTTTGTCGTCAACTGCAACCTGCAGCGGCTCGACGGGCCGGTGCGCGGCAACGGCAAGATCGTCCAGGAGCTCGAGGGCGCTTTCCGCGGAGCCGGCTGGAACGTCATCAAGTGCCTGTGGGGCTCGAACTGGGACCCGCTGCTCGAAGCCGACCATTCCGGCAAGCTGCGCCAGTTGATGGAGGAATGCGTCGACGGCGAATACCAGGACTTCAAATCGAAGGACGGCGCCTACATCCGCAAGAACTTCTTCGGCCGCTACCCCGAGACGGCGGCGATGGTCGCCGACTGGAGCGACGACAAGATCTGGTCGTTGACGCGGGGCGGCCACGACCCGATCAAGGTCTACGCCGCCTACAAGGCGGCGGTCGACCACAAGGGCCAGCCGACCGTCATCCTCGCCAAGACGATCAAGGGCTACGGCATGGGCTCGGCCGGCGAAGGCCAGATGATCGCCCACCAGGCCAAGAAGATCGGCGGAGAAGCGCTGAAGGGGTTTCGCGATCGCTTCCAGATCCCGATTTCCGACGCCGACCTGCCGAAAGCGCCGTTCCTGCGGCTGCCCGAGGACAGCGAGGAGATGAGGTATCTGCGCGCGCGCCGCGCCGCGCTCGGCGGGCCGCTGCCGTCGCGCCGCCGCTCGTCGGCGCCGCTGGAGATTCCGCCGCTGTCCGCCTTCGAGCCGCTGCTCAAGCCGACCGCCGAGGGCCGCGAGATCTCGACGACGATGGCCTTCGTTCGCATTTTGACGACGCTGTTGCGCGACAAGGCGATCGGCCAGCGCATCGTGCCGATCGTGCCCGACGAGAGCCGCACCTTCGGCATGGAGGGCCTGTTCCGCCAGATCGGCATCTTCAGCCAGGTCGGCCAGCTTTATCGGCCGCAAGACGCCGACCAGCTGATGTACTATCGCGAGGACCCCAAGGGGCAGATCCTCCAGGAAGGCATCAACGAGCCCGGCGCGATGGCCTCTTTCATCGCCGCTGCGACGTCCTATTCGACGTCGAACCAGCCGATGATCCCCTTCTACATCTACTATTCGATGTTCGGCTTCCAGCGCGTCGGCGATCTCGCCTGGGCGGCGGGCGATATGCGCGCGCGCGGCTTCCTGATCGGGGGCACCTCGGGCCGTACGACCCTCAACGGCGAAGGCCTGCAGCACGAGGACGGCCACAGCCATTTGTTGGCTTCGACCATCCCCAATTGCGTCGGCTACGATCCGACCTACGCCTACGAACTGGCGGTGATCGTCCAGGCCGGGCTCAAGCGCATGTACGCCGACAACCAGGACGTCTACTATTACATCACCACCCTCAACGAGAATTATCCGCATCCCGGCATGCCGGAGGGCGCGGAAGAGGGCATCCTGCGCGGCATGTACAAGCTGCGCGCGGTCGAGGCGAAAAAGGGCGGCCCGCGCGTGCGGCTGCTCGGCTCGGGCGCGATCCTGCGCGAAGTCGAGGCTGCGGCGGCGATGCTCGCCCAGGATTTCGGCGTGTCGAGCGAGATCTGGAGCGTCACCAGCTTCACCGAATTGCGCCGCGACGGCCTCGACGCCGATCGTTGGTCGATGCTGCATCCCGAACAGCCACGCCGCCTCTCCTATGTCGAGCAGGCGCTCGCCAAGGGGACCGGACCGGTGGTGGCGGCGACCGACTACGTCAAGGCGATCGCCGATGGGGTGCGGCAGTTCGTGCCCGCGCGCTATAAGGTTCTTGGCACAGATGGTTTCGGCCGATCCGACTATCGCCGTCGGCTGCGTTCGTTCTTCGAGGTCGACCGGCGCCACGTCGCGCTCGCCGCGCTGAAGGCGCTCGCCGACGATCAGCTTCTGCCGACCCGGCGCGTGACCGAAGCGATGGCGCGCTACGAGATCGATCCCGAAGCTGCCAATCCGGCGCGAAACTGAACGGCTCGCGGCGTTGAACTGACCGAACGGATGGGCGCGAAGGAGATCTGGCGGTGGCTGCAATCGAAGTCAAAGTGCCCGACATCGGCGACTTCAAAGACGTGCCGATCATCGAGATTCTCGTCAAATCGGGCGACGCGGTGACCGCCGAGCAGCCGCTGCTGACGCTCGAATCCGACAAGGCGACGCTCGAGGTGCCGGCCCCGGCCGCCGGCGTCGTCGGCAAGATCGTCGCCAAGATCGGCGACAAGGTGTCGATGGGTTCGCCGCTGCTGATGCTCGAGGCCACGGTTGGCGCGACTGTCGCAGCGCCGCCGACGGAGGCGAAAGCGGAAGCCGCGCCGCCGACTACGTCCGCGCCTGCGCCCGCCGCGCCTGCGCCGGCCGCCGAATCCGTCAGGTCTGCTGCGGCGCGGCCCTCGACTCTCGCGGTCGACTTCTCCGGCGTCTTCGCCGGCCCGGCGGCGCGGCGGCTCGCGCGCGAACTCGACATCGACCTGACGACGATCCAGGGCACCGGCGACAAGGGCCGCATCACCGTCGCCGACATCAAGATCGCAGCGCGCGGCGGCGGCGGGGCGACCGGCGCCGCGCTGCCCGACGTTCCGACTGTCGACTTCGCCAAGTTCGGCCCGATCGAAACCGTGCCGCTGTCGCGCATCAAGCGCATCTCCGGCCCGCGGCTGCACGCCTCCTGGGTCAACGTCCCGCACGTCACCCATTGTGACGACGCCGACGTCACCGAGCTGGAAGCCTTCCGCAAGTCGCTCGACGACGCGGCCAAGGCCGACAAGGCGGCGCCCTATCGCGTCTCGCTGCTGCCGCTGTTGATGAAGGCGTCTGTCGCGACGCTGAAGGCGTTTCCGACATTCAATTCCGCCTTGTCGCCCGCCAAGGACTCCCTGATCTATCGGCGCTATTGGCACATCGGCGTCGCCGTCGACACGCCCGACGGCCTCGTCGTCGCGGTGGTCAAGGACGTCGACCAGAAGGGCGTCATCGAGCTCGCTCGGGAGCTCGGCGCGCTGTCCGCCAAAGCGCGCGACGGCAAGCTTTCGCCTGCCGAGATGCAGGGCGCGACCTTCACCATTTCTTCCCTCGGCGGCATCGGCGGCACGGCGTTCACGCCGATCGTCAATGCGCCGGAGGTGGCGATCCTCGGCGTCGTGCGCTCGCGCATGGCGCCGGTTTGGGACGGCAAAGCGTTCCAGCCGCGGCTGATGCTGCCGCTCTGCCTGTCCTACGACCATCGCGTCATCGATGGCGCAGCGGCGGCGCGCTTCATGCGCCGTCTCTGCGACACCGTGGCGGACATGCGGCGCGTCCTGCTTTAGCCGCGACGCGTGTAAAAGTGACGGTTCGGCTCGGAGAGCGCGTTCATGGCGGGTGAAATCAGGCTTCCTGATATCGGCGATTTCAAGGACGTCCCGATCATCGAGGTTCACGTCAAGCCCGGCCAGGCCGTCGCCAAGGAAGACTTGCTGATGACCCTCGAGAGCGACAAGGCGACGCTCGAGGTCCCGTCGCCGGCAGCCGGCGTGATCGGCGAGATCAAGGTCAAGGTCGGCGACAAGGTGAGCCAGGGCGCGCTGCTGGCGACCTGGGCCTCGGGCGGCGAAGCGGCGCCGTCAGCGCCCGCCGCCGGGGCTGCGCCATCGCCCGCCGCTCCGGCCGTGGTCCCGACGCCGGCCGCCGCGCCGGCGCACGCCGATTTCGAATGCGAGGTGCTGGTGCTCGGCGCCGGGCCCGGCGGCTACGCCGCCGCCTTCCGCGCCGCCGACCTCGGCGTCAGCGTCGTATTGGTCGACCGCCGGCCGACGCTCGGGGGCGTCTGCCTGAACGTCGGCTGCATACCGTCGAAGGCGCTGCTGCACGCGGCCAAGGTGATCGACGAGGCGGCCGAGATGTCGGCCCACGGGGTCGTCTTCGCGCCGCCGAAGATCGAACTCGACCTGTTGCGCGATTGGAAGGATCGGGTGGTCAGGCGGCTGACGACCGGCCTCACCGGCCTCGCCCGCCAGCGCAAGGTGACCGTGCTGACCGGCGACGGGGCTTTCACCTCGCCGCACACGCTGGCGGTCAAGGCGCCGGAAGGCGACCGCGCGGTGCGCTTCAACAGCGCGATCATCGCCGCCGGCTCCGAGCCTGCCGCGCCCGGCTTCATCCCGCACGATCCGCGCATCTGGGATTCGACCGCCGCGCTCGAGCTGCGCTTCATTCCCAACCGTCTTCTGGTGCTCGGCGGCGGAATCATCGGCCTCGAGATGGCGACGGTCTACAGCGCGCTGGGCTCGAAGATCACCGCGATCGAAATGATGGACCAGCTGATGCCGGGCGCCGACAAGGACATCGTCGCGCCCTTCGCCAAGCGGGTCGAGAAACGCTACGAGAAGATCCTGCTCGAGACCAAAGTGACAGCGGTCGAGGCGCTTCCTGAAGGCATAAAGGTCACGTGGGAAGGCAAAGGCGGCTCGGGCGAGGACGTTTTCGACGCGATGCTGGTTTCGGTCGGACGTCGCCCGAACGGCGGAGCGATTGGCGCCGAGGCGGCGGGGGTCGCCGTCGACGGGCGCGGCTTCATCGTCGTCGACCGGCAGATGCGCACCAACGTCCCGCACATCTTCGCCATCGGCGACGTCGTCGGCCAGCCGATGCTCGCCCACAAGGCGGCGCACGAGGGCAGGGTCGCCGCCGAAGCGGCCTGCGGACATAAATCCTCGTTTGACGCCAAGGCTATCCCAGCAGTCGCTTACACCGACCCTGAAGTCGCGTGGGTCGGCGTCACCGAAACCGAGGCCAAAGCGAAGGGGCTCGCCTACGGGAAGGCGGTGTTCCCGTGGGCGGCGAGCGGCCGTTCGCTGTCGCTCGGCCGCGACGAGGGCCTGACCAAGACGCTGTGGGATGAGGCGACGGGCCGCCTGATCGGTTGCGGCATCGTCGGCCCCAGCGCCGGCGATCTCATATCCGAAGCGGCGCTGGCGATCGAAATGGGTTGCGACGCGGAAGATATCGGCCTGACGATCCATCCGCATCCGACCCTGTCGGAGACTTTCGCCATGTCGGCCGAAGCGTTCGCCGGCACGCTGATCGACCTCTATCTGCCGAAGAAGAAGAGCTGAGGCCAGCCGGCCGCCGCCTCAGCGGCCGCGCCGGTCGACGACGCGACTCGGCGCGATCGCGCGTCCGACGATGTGAGCTGCGGCGGGATCGCCGCCGAGATTGTCGGAGCGCCCGATCATCACCGGCTTGGAGAACAGGTAGCCCTGAGCGACGCGGATGCGGGTGTGGTCGCGCAGATAGGCGAGTTCGTCCTTCGTCTCCACGCCCTCGACCATGACCGGCGTCCCGAGCGCCTCGCCGAGCGACTCGATCGCTCGCAGCAGGCCCTGGCTGCGCGGCCGTTCGTGGATCGCGGTGATGAACGATCGGTCGACCTTGATCTCGTCGGCGTCGATTTCAGCGAGCGTCGACAGCGACGAATAGCCGACGCCGAAGTCGTCGATCGAGATCTTGGCGCCGATCTCGCGCAGCATCGGCGAGACCTGGAGCTGGAACTGCGCCGCGCGCAGCAGCGCCTCTTCGGTGAGTTCGATGGTGAACCGCTGCGCCTTTCCGCTGGCCGACAGGCGGTCGGCGAACGCGCGCATGAAGCGAATGTCGCCCGCCTGTTGGGCGGCGATGTTGAAGCCGAGCCTGAGATCGGGGCCGAAGGCCGCGTCGATCGCGTCGAGCGAGGCGAGCGTCTCCTCGAACAAGAGCAGCGTCATCTCGTTCATCAGGCCGAGATTGACGGCGAAGGCGATCAAATCTCCGGGTGAGCGCGCGTCGCCGTTCTCGTCGCGCCAGCGCATCAGCACTTCGAGGCCGGCGATCTTGCCGACGCGAAAATCGACCTTCGGCTGCAACGCGCAGGCGAAACGGCGGTCGCGGACGGCGAGGCGGAGGCTCTGCTCGATCCGGGCGTGCTCGAGCGCGTGCTGGGCGATCGCCGGGTCGTAGAGTCGCCCCTGGCCGCGATAGCGCCGCTTGGCTTGCGCGAGCGCAGCCTCCGCCTTGGCGATCAACCCGGAGGCGGCGACGTCATGGGTCGGGGACAACGCGACCCCGGCGGACGCGGAAAGCAGGATCTCGACGCCGGCGACGTGGCAGGGGTCGCGCAGGCGAGCCAGCAGCCGCTCGATCCGCGCCAGCGCCGCCGCCGGTTCGCCCGGCTCGGCGATCAGCACGGCGAACTGATCGCCGCCGAAGCGCGCGGCGACGTCGTCGCCGCCGATCGACTCGCCGACGCGCCGCGCCGCCTCGGCGAGCAGCGCGTCGCCCACCGAGCGGCCGTAGAACTCGTTGACCGAGTCGAACTGGTCGAAGCCGATCGCCGCCACTGCGAATCGCGCCTGGCCAGGCGCGCCGCCGAGCGAGCGCGCCGCCGCCTCCTCGAAGAAGACGCGGCTCGGCAATTTGGTCAGCGGATCGAAATAGGCGCGCTGGAAGAGTTCGTCCTGCAGCCGTCGCTCGTCGTCGATGTCGACCGCGGCGCTGACGCTGTAAGAGTCGGCGCCGAGCCAGAAGACCGCGGTCTCGATCAGCGCCGCGCGGCCGCCGCGCGATACGGTTTCGCGCCTGCGCTTGGGGTCGGCGGCCGCGTCGGCGGCCGGATTGGCGTAGAGGCGCGCTCCATCCGCGGCGCGGATTTCGACCGCGATCGGCAGCGCTGCGACGGCCTGGTCGACGAGCCTCGCGCGGTCGTCGGAGCGAGGGGGTCCGTCGGTCGTCTCGTTCGCCATGGCCTCCTCCTCGCCGCCTGGGCGGGGATCATATCAGCGTCGGAGGAGTTGGGCGCGGATCAGATCGAGGCGGGTGGAGCTCGGCGAGACCCCGTCGCGGTGGATCGGCGGGGTCGGCTCGAGGCGGGACTCTGCCGCGACCGGGTCGAAGCGCGGCGGCGCGGAAGGGGTCGGCCCCGACTTCGGCTCTCCGCTCGCCTCAGCGGCGGCCTCTTCCTTGACGACCAAGCGCGCGCCCGCCGCGCCGCGCCACCGCTCGACCACCTGCCTGACAAACGACTGGCCGTCGCCGGCGCCGTCGTCGGCGTCGTCGTTGCGAAAGGTCTCGCTGCGCGGCACCTGCGCGGCCGGCAACGGCTTGAAGCTCAGGCGGGTTGGCAGCGGGAAGCCTTCGCCGAAGCCGACCACTTCGCGCGTTCCCAGGGACGGGACGAAGGCGACGAGATTGGCCGCCGCGTCGGTGACCGCCGAGCGCAGCAGCGCCTGGTCGCGGTCGTTGACCATGCGCATCGCGAACAGCGTGCTGCACTGGGAGATGATGGTCGGGTCGAGCTCAGCCGGGCGTTGGGTGATGAGACCGAGGCAGACGCCGTATTTGCGTCCTTCCTTGGCGATGCGCAGCAGCGCGCGGCGGGTCGGCGCAAAACCGACGCGCCGGTCGACCGACGCGTAGCGGTGCGCCTCCTCGCAGACGAAAAGCATCGGCATCGCCCCGTCGCTCCACAGGCCGAAGTCGAAGGCGAGGCGGCTGAGCAGACTGACGACGGCGTCGACGACCTCCACCGGCAATCCGGCGAGCTGCAATACGGTCAGCGGTTGACCGTTCGGCTCGAGGCGGAACAGATAGGTGAGGATCTCGCCCATCGTGTCGCCGCCGACGTTGGCGTTCTCGAACATGAAGGCGTAGCGCGCGTCGTTGCGCAGCCCGTCGATGCGGGAGAGCAGGTGATGGTGGCGCATGCGCGAGGCGCGGTTTTCCAGCCTGCCCATGCGCTCGTCGATCAGCGCGACGAGGTCCTGCATCGTGTAGGGCACCGGCGTGTCGACGGTGAAGCCTGCGTTGCGCGGATCGATGCGGCGCAAGCTGACTCGCTCGCTTTGTCCGCGCTGCGATTGGTAGAGACTCTTGGCGATTGGGATCTGCTCGGCGAGGATCTCGACCTCTTCCTCGACGCCGGGGCGCCCGTAATAGAGCGCGTCGACGAATTCCTCGAAGTTGAACAGCCAGAACGGCAATTTGAGCGTCGCGGCGCTGACGACATTGCCGCGTGCGCCGAAGCAGCGGCCGTATTCGTTGTGACCGTCGAGCAGGAAGACGCGCAGGTCGGGCCGCGCTTCGAGGATCGCGTTGATCAGCACCGCGACGCCGCTCGACTTGCCGACGCCGGTCGAGCCGAGGATGGCGAAATGCTTGCTCAGCAGATTGTCGACGTCGACCGAGGCGCGGATGGTTTCGTCGTGGTGGAGCGAGCCGATGTCGATCGTCCTCGCGCCTGAGCTGCGGTAGATTAGCGCCAGCTCTTCGGCGCCGATGATGCTCGCGCGGTCGCCGATCGCGGGATAGGCCGAGACGCCGCGGACGAAATGCTCGACGCCGTCGTCGCGCCTGATCTCGCCCATCAGGTCGATGCGCGCCATCGCGCCGAATCGCGGTTGGCTCGGATCGAGGTTGCTGTCGACTTCGGTGACGACGCCGATCAGGCGATGCGAGCCGGCGGCGATGGCGAGGAAGGTTCCGACCGTCGCGCGCATCGAGTCGCTGAGCGCCGGCGCCGGCAGGCCGACGCGGGCCTCCGACCCTCTCACGCCGAGAACAGCGCCGAGCGACGACTCGTGCGGAGAGGGCGCGTGGAAATCGAACGTCGCGACTGTCGTGGCCATGGATCAGCTTCAGCGGCGTTGCCGCGGGGAAAATCAACGAAATATTGACGAGCGATCCTTTCGGCAGGGTTAACCCGATCAAATCGTCTTGAATTCGGCGGCCGATCGTCGATCTTTGCGACGGACGGAGAGGCGGGATGCGGCAAGGCTTGGACTCATGCGCCGAAGCGAACGGCTGCTTGCGCGTTAGACGGCGATGAGGCTCTTCGCTTACGGGCTCGGCTACACCGCGCGGCGCATCCTGGCGCGCCTGCCCGGCGTCGAAGCGAGCGGCGCCACCCGCGATCCCGAGACTGCGCGCGCCTGGGGGCGCGACGGCGTCGCCGCCTGGGCGGTCGACGATCCCCTGGCCCGGCCGAACCTGGTGGGGGCGCTAGGCGCGGCGGACGCGCTCGTCGTCAGCGCGCCGCCCGACGAAGGGGGCGATCCGGCGCTGCAGCGCTTTTCCGCCGCGCTCGCCGCGGCGCCGGCGTTGAAGCGCGTCGTCTACCTTTCCAGCGTCGGCGTCTACGGCGACTGCGGCGGGGCCTGGGTCGACGAGGCCTGCGCGCCGAAGCCCGTTTCGCCGCGCGCGACCCGGCGGCTGGCCGCTGAGCGCGCCTGGCGGGCCTTTGGCGAAGCGCGCGGCGTCGCAGTCGACGTCCTGCGGCTGGCCGGCATTTACGGCCCCGGCCGCAACGCCCTGGAAAAGCTGCTGACCGGCGAAGCGCGGCGGATCGTCAAGCCGGGTCAGGTGTTCAACCGCGTCCACGTCGACGACGCCGCGGCGATCGCCGTCCGGCTGATCGAGGCGGGCGGGCCGGGCGCAGTCTGGAACGTCGCCGACACGGCGCCGGCGCCGCCGCAGGACGTGATCGCGTTTGCCGCAGCGCTGATCGGCGTCGCGCCGCCGCCCGAAGAGGATTTCGCCGCCGCCCGGCTGTCGCCGATGGCGGCGAGCTTCTACGACGACAATCGTCGCGTCGATGTCGGCAAGCTGCGGCGCGAGCTCGGCTATCGCTGGCTCTATCCGACCTATCGCGAAGGCCTGGTCGCACTGGCGGCGGCGAGAGAGGGGCGCGCCTGACCCGAGGCCGCCCTCACTTCGGCGGATCGTCCTCCGCCGACAGCAGCATGCCTGAATTGGGCTCGACCCAGGCAAGCTTGTCGCGCACCGACTTCACGCCCGAGATGTTCTCGGCGATCACGCGCAGGCCCTCGCGCAGCCGTTCGTCGGCGATCGCGCCGTCGAGCGTCACTTCGCCGTCCTTCGACGTCACGCGCACCGAAGCGCGTGGCGCCCAGCCGCGCGACTCGATCTCGGCCTGGACGGAGGCGCAGATCTCGGCGTCCGAGTGCGGTTTGGCGGTGCGCTTGAGCTCGACGTAGAGTCGCTTGAGCAGGTCGGAGCGCGAAACGACGCCGATCACGCTGCCGCCGCGCACCACCGGCAGACGCTTCACCCGGCGCCGGATCATCGCGTCGACCGCTTCGGCGAGCGGGGCGTCCTCGTCGATGGTGACGACGTCGCGGGTCATGACCTCGGCGACGGTGCGGCCGTGCTCGTGGGCGTAGGCGTGGGCGAGGCGCCCGCCGCTCAACAGCGATTCCAGCCAGCGCGGTCGCCGCCTTTCGGTGCCGAGTTCTCCGCGCCGCATCAGGTCGCCTTCGCTGAGGATGCCGACCAGCGCCTTGCGCTCGTCGAAGATGCACAGCGCGCTGATGCCGGCTCGCAACATCGTTTCGACCGCTTCAGCGAGGGTGGCGGTTTCGCGCACCCCGATAATGCCGTGCGTCATTGCGTCGCGAACCCGCATGTCCTTTTCCTCTTTGCCCTTGCAGGCAATCTGCCGCGAATTGCGGTCCGGCGCCTTGACCGCGCGCAATGCCTGCGGGCAGCACGTTAGAGCCGCGGCGCGGCGCCCTGTATAGCTCGCCGGGCGTCGATCGTCACAGGAGCGCGAGCCGTGTCGAATCCCGTCGTCGTCGAGGTCCTGCGCGGGGCGCGCGTGGAATCGCGCCACCGCGGCGCAGCCGCCGTGGTCGACGCCGACGGCGCGGTCGCGCTGGCGTTCGGCGCGATCGACGATCCGGTCTTTCCCCGCTCTGCGGTCAAGGCGCTGCAGGCGCTACCGCTAGTTGAAAGCGGCGCCGCCGATGCGTTCGGGCTCGGCGAAGGGGAGATCGCGCTCGCCTGCGCCTCGCATTCCGGCGCGCCGGAACATGTCGCGACGGCCGCGGCGATGCTCGCCAAGGCCGGTCTCGACGTCTCTGCGCTCGCCTGCGGCGCCCATTGGCCGCTCGCCGAGGACGCAGCGCGGGCGCTCGCGCGCGCCGGCGGGGCGCCGTCGCCGCTGCACAACAATTGCTCGGGCAAGCACGCCGGATTTCTCTGCCTTGCCTGCGCGTCGGGGTGGAAAACGACGGGCTACGAGCGGCCGGACCATCCGGTCCAGCGCGCCGCCAGGGCGGCGATCGAGGAGGTCGTCGGCGCGGCGCTCGGCGAGGAGGTCTGCGCGACCGACGGCTGCTCGATCCCGACCTACGCCGTGCCTCTGCGCAATCTCGCGCTGGGCCTGGCGCGGCTGGCGACGGGCAGGGGCCTCGCGCCGCGCCGCGCCGCCGCCGCGCGCCGCATCCTCGCCGCAGTCGCCGCAAACCCGGCGCTGGTCGCCGGCGAGGGGCGGTTCGACACCGAGGTCATGCGTCTGTTCGGCGCGCGCGTCTTCGTCAAGACCGGCGCCGAGGGGGTCTATTGCGCCGCCTTGCCGGAACTCGGCCTCGGCCTCGCGGTCAAGGTCGACGACGGCGCGACGCGCGCGGCGCAGGCGACGATCGCCGCGCTGATCGCCCGATTCCTGCCGCTCGACGACGACGAACGCGCGCGCTTCTCCGCTTTCGCCGCGCCGATCCTGCGCAACTGGAACGGGATCGAAGTCGGCGCGTTGCGGGCGGCGGGGCCGCTCGCTTAAGGGCCGCATCACCTTGCCGCCGGAAGCGGGGGCCTACAGCGCGTCCTCGCCGGATTCGCCGGTGCGGATGCGGTAGGCCGCCTCGATCGGCGAGACGAAAATCTTGCCGTCGCCGATCTTGCCGGCTCCCGCCGCGCCGCGGATCGCGGCGATCGCCGAATCGACCAGGCTGTCGGCGACGACGACTTCGATGCGGGTCTTCGGCACGAAGCTCACCAGATATTCGGCGCCGCGGTAGATTTCGGTGTGGCCGCGCTGGCGGCCGTAGCCCTTGACGTCGGTGACGGTCATTCCGCGCACGCCGAGCTTGTCGAGCGCCTCGCGCACATCGTCGAGCTTGTAAGGTTTAACGATGGCGGTGATGAGTTTCATCTGGGCGGCGCTTCCTCTCTTCGCCAGGCGTCCGACGGCGTCCTGACCAATTCGTCGGCAATATGCACAGGAAATCGGTTGCTGGAAACGTTCGTACGCATATCGTTCACGCAAATTGAAGGGGGGATGACCGCCGGGGGCGATCCAGCGCCGGCCAGGCGCTTGCTCCCGGTCGAGAAAAGTTCACGCGGTCGGCGGAGCCGGAGGTCGCGCGGGCGGCCAGAGGTCTTTATGAAGTCCGGCAGAAAGTCCAGCTCGCGTCGGACGCGGACGATCCGCGGCGCGCGATCGCGGCCGGTTGGGGAACGTTGATGGCGACGGAAGTCACTTTGCCGCGCAGCGACGGCGACGCGGCGACCCGCGCATTCAGCCGCTGGCTCGCCGGCGAGGGCGAGCGCGTGCGCGAAGGTCAGGCGCTGTTCGAGGTCGAGGCGGGCGGCGCGACGAACGCAATCGCGGCGCCGGCGAGCGGCGTGCTGCGTGGCCTCCGCGCCAAGGCGGGCGATGCGCTGTCGGCCGGCGCGACCGTCGCCTGGATCGCCGGCGAGGAGGAGCCGTTCGACGCCGACCTCCAGGCGCTCGCCGGCGAGCTTCGCGCGCTGCTGGCGCCCGTCGCGCCGACGGCGGAGGCCGAGGCGCCCGAGCGCGCGCCGCCCGGCCGCGCGCCAGTGACGGTCGCTCCGCCGGCCGCCGGCGGCGCGCGGCTTCATCGCGTCTGGCTCAACCGCGGCGAGGGCGCCCCGATCGTCTTCATCCACGGCTTCGGCGCCGATCTCAACGGCTGGCGGCCGCTGGTCGGCCGGCTTCCGGAGACCTGTTCGGCGCTGGCGTTCGACCTGCCCGGCCATGGCGCTTCACCCTTCACGGGCGAAGCGTCGCTCGCTGCGCTGACGGCTGCGGTCGCGACGGGGCTCGCCGAAGAGGGCCTCGCGACGGCGCACCTGGTCGGCCATTCGCTGGGCGGCGCGGTCGCGGCGGCGCTGGCCGCAGCGCCCGGCTTCCATGCCCTGTCGCTCGGGCTGATCGCGCCCGCCGGTCTTGGCCCGGAGGTGAACGGCGCCTTCGTCGCCGGCTTCCTGCGGGCGCGCTCGGAGGCGAGCCTGACCCCGTGGATGCGCGCGCTCGTCGCCGATCCGGCGGCGCTCGGCCCGGCCCTGGTCAAGACGATCCTGCGCCAGCGCGAGTCGGGCGGGCTGGTCGAGGCCCAGACGCGCGTCGCCGAGATCCTGTTCCCCGACGGCGCGCAAGCGATCGACATTCGGCCGCTGCTGACCGCGATCGCGGTTCCCGCGAAGGTCATCGTCGGGGTCGAGGACCGCATCCTGCCGGCGCGGCAGGCGGATGGCCTCGATGGGCTGATCGCGCTGCATCGCCTTGCGCGCGTCGGTCATATGCCGCATCTCGAGGCGCGCGCCGAGACCGCGCGGCTGCTCGCCGAACTTGTGCGGGCCGGCCGCTAGCCCGCTGTAGCCTTCTCCTCGGCGGCGAGCAGGGAACGCGCGGTCGTTTCGTCGGTCACCAGCGTCGTCGGCTTCAACAGGCGGGCGGCGGCGCGAATCGCGGCGATCTTGGCTGCGCCGCCCGCCGCCATGATCCGGACCGGCGCCGCCGCGACGGTCTCGATCGGCGCCGACATGACCCGCGCGTTGATCGGATGATCGATCAGCCGACCCTCGGCCGAATAGACGTAGCAGAGCGCCTCGCCGACGGCGCCGTATTCGCGCAGCCGTCGACGCTCGGCCTCCGCGACGATGCCATAGCGGACAACCGTCGAATCCGGGTCGAGCGAGCCGACGCCGAACACCACCGCATCGAGGCGGCGAGCCAGATCATAGACCTCGGCGATTCCGCAGCGTTCGACCAGCGCCCGCCGCGTCTCGGCTCCGTCGACCAGCGCCGGCGCTGGGATCAGATAGCAGTCGGCGTTATAGGCGCGCGCAAATTCCCAAGCGAACTCGGCCGGGTTGATCGCGCCGACGTGCATGACGCCGCCGACCAGCGACACCGCGGTCACTGATTTTGCCGCGCGCTCGCTCAAGTGGTCGAGGGCCTCGCGCAACGTGCGGCCCCAGCCGAGGCCGATTCGCATGTTGTCGGCGACGAGCTCGGAAATGACCCCGCCGAGCGCGGCGCCGATCGGAGCGGTCGGGTCGGCGCCGGGCGCCGAGAGCGGCGCGACGATCGCTTCGCCGATCCCCAGCGCCCTGGCGAGAGCGATCTCGAGGCTCGCGAGGTCCGCTGCGCCGCGCGCAAGCGCGATCCGAACCTCGCCGAGCGCGCGCGCTTCGGCCAACATGCGCACCACAGTGACGCGACCGACGCCGAGCGCCTCGGCGACGGCGCTCTGGGTCATTTCCTCGACGTAGTACATCCAGGCTGCGCGCCGACGCAGCCGTTCGCCTCGCCGCAGCGGCGCGCGCTGGCGGTATGGGGCAGGCTCGGCTTCCGGGGGCGTCTTGGCCATATCGGTCTCAATCTGTCGCGAATCGTTGAAGTTTAACGCGGAATCGAGGGGCAAAGCGCCCCTTCGACGCACGAAGACTTTGATGAATTGGTAATTCCTCGCCTCTAAGTTCGCGAAATTGAAACGGTCCGCCAGGAGAGTCGATGCCGATCCCGGAGGTGACGCCGCGCGCGATCCTGGGATCGTCGTCCGCAGTCGCCGTCGGCGCGGCTTTGGGCCGGGTCGCGCGGATTGGCGGGCGGATTGGGGCGCTGTTGCGCCAACAGGCGATCGTCTTCGGCGCCATGCGCGTCGCCGTGGTATGCGCCGTCGCTTGGGGCGTCTACGCTCATGAGCGCGCCATGCTCGTCGACGAGAGCCAGCGAGCGACGGCCGCTCTCGCTCAAACCGTGGAACGCGACGCCGGCCGCACGCTCCGCCAGCTCGACGCGGCGCTCGCCCGCATCGTCGGCCGCGTCGATCGCGACGGCGCGGCGATCGATTGGACGTCGCTGGCCGACGAAGGTTCTGCGCTGGTCGGCGACCGCGCCGCCTTCGCGCTGTTCGACGCCGCCGGTTCGGTCTCGCTCGGCGCAGCCGACGCGGTGACCGGGGCCGACCGGCACGCGCTGTTCGACGGCGTGGGCCTCGGGGGCGCCGGGCCGTCGCTGCTCGCGGGCAAGGGGCGCCTCGTTTTGGCGCGGACGTTTGCCGACCGCGACGGCCGCGCGCTTGGCGTCGCCGCCGCGGTCGTCGATCCGTCGACGCTGATCGTCGAGGCGCCCGACGGCGCGGGGATCGCGCTGGTCGACCCGGCAGGCCGACCGCTTGCCGAAGCGGGGGCGCTTCGCGGCGCGATCGGCCGAATCCTGCCGCTCCCCGAGCGGCTCCGCGGCGCCGACCCGACCCGGCCGGCGGCGCTCGGCGGCGACCAACCGGGTTACGCCGCCGAAATCGCCAATTCGCCGCTCTCGATCGTCGCCACGCCGCCCGACGTCGACCGCGACCCGCGGATCGTCCGCTGGCGCGCAGAGTGCGTCGCCGCCGCCGGAATTCTGTCGCTGCTGATCTTGGCGATGGCCTATGCGCTGGCCCTGCGGGCCTCCCGCTTCGAGGCGTGCGTCGCCGAGCAGGCGCGGCGCGATCCGCTGACCGGCCTCGCCAACCGCACGGCGATCCACGAGCGTCTCGACCAGGCCTTCGCCTCGCCCAACGGCGATCGCGCCATCGCGCTCCTGGTCATCGACCTCGATCGGTTCAAATACATCAACGACACCCATGGCCATCCGCTCGGCGACGAACTGTTGCGCGTCGTCGCCCAGCGGCTGTGCGCGCTCGCCGGCGCCGACGACCTGGTCGCGCGGCTCGGCGGCGATGAATTCGCCGTCGTTCAGATGGTCGCCGGCTACGGCGACGAGGCGGGCGTGCTTGCGCTGCGTATCTGCCGTGAGCTCGCCGCGCCCTACGAGCTCGGCTCGATTCACGCCTCGGTCGGCGCCAGCATCGGCGTCGCCTTCGCCACGCGCGACGCGATGGCGACCAGCGAGCTTCTCAAGGCGGCGGACATGGCGCTCTATGCCGCCAAGGCGCAGGGGCGCGGATCGGTCCGCTTCTTTCATCCCGACATGCACCACGCGGTTCGGCGCAAGGTGACGATCGAGGGCGGGCTGCGCAGCGCGATCAAGCGCGACGAATTGTGGCTGGCCTACCAGCCGATCAAGAACGCGCGCACCGAGAAGACCGTGGGCTACGAGGCGCTGCTGCGCTGGCGGTTCGGCGCGACGATGGTGCCGCCGTCCGAATTCATCGCCGTCGCAGAGGAGACCGGGCTGATCGTGCCGATCGGCGCATGGGTGGTGGAGCGCGCCTGCGCCGACTTGAACCGAGTTCCGCCCGGCGTGCGCGTGGCGGTCAATTGTTCGCCGGTGCAGCTGGAGTCGTTCGATCTCGCCACCCACGTCCGTAAGTGCCTCCATCACTTCAGCCTTTCCGCCGACCGGCTGGAGATCGAGGTGACCGAGTCGTTCCTCATCAACGACAGCCCGCGCATCGCCGCCCAACTGCGCCGCCTCAAGGAAATGGGCGTGCGCATCTCGCTCGACGATTTCGGCACCGGTTATTCGAGCCTGAACTGTCTCGAGCAATACCCGTTCGACTGCGTCAAGATCGATCGCACTTTCGTGCAAAAGCTCGAGCGGCGCGAGCAGACGCGCGCAACGGTGCGCGCCATCATCGAGCTCGCGGCGAGCTTCGGCATGACGAGCATCGCCGAGGGCGTGGAAACCCGCGCCCAGCTCGCCGCGGTGGTCGAACTCGGCTGCGCCGAAGCCCAAGGTTACCTGTTCAGCGAAGCCAAGCCGCTCGAAGAAGCGCTGGCGCTGGCTGCGCTGGAGGGCGCGAGCGGCGCGCCGCGCCAGCGTATCGCCAGCGGTTGAGCGCGTCACTGCGTTGTGGGCCCGAGCGCCCAACGAGCGCGGCATGGAGCCGCATTGCGTTGCGACGGGTCTGCGGGCCTGGTCGGCGGGCGCC
>Ga0182016_10001201_pt1 | contig 31694 bp, 29 predicted proteins | sample 712S2MmetaG_FD_120491 | JGI IMG/M metagenome (GOLD analysis project Ga0182016, IMG submission 120491) | Permafrost microbial communities from Stordalen Mire, Sweden - 712S2M metaG | ecosystem: Environmental > Terrestrial > Soil > Wetlands > Permafrost | place: Sweden: Stordalen | collected...
ATTGGGAACGTGATAGTAGACTGCCATCGGGTCGAAGCCCAGCTCTGCTCCCAGGCGGCGCATGGAGAGAGCCTTGAGCCCCTCGCGGTCCACCAGAGCGAGCGCCGTTTTCACAATCTGCTCGCGCTTGAGCGGCACGCCTTTCGCTTGTCGGCGCTTGTTGCGGGCGGCTGAGCTCCGGCTGCGCCCGGCGGCTAGTCTCGTTCTCTCATTTGCTGGCAAGGGGCGAGCTCCTTAGAACCTCCTCGGAACACACGAATTATACAGCGTAGAACTGCCAAGTGGATATAGAGAAAGAAGATACACTTTTCTTAGATGATGCCATGAAAAAATTCGGATGGGGATTGACAGGTCTGCTCTACAGCGTAGAATCAATTCCGTAGCCGAATTCTACGCTGTAGAACTCGGCTACGGAAAGGAAGACTCCCATGAAGATCGCCGTCCTTAATGGAGACCCCAATCCCGCCTCGTGCTTCAAGAATTATCTCCGCGCAGTCGCCCGCCGGCTCACGGACTCAGGCCATGCGGTCACCATGCTCGATCTTGCTGAGCTTGATTTGAAAGGCTGCTCCGGTTGTTTCGGTTGCTGGGTGAAGACGCCGGGCAAGTGCGTCAAGCGCGACGACAGCGAACGGGTTTGCCGGGCTGCGATGGACGCCGACCTGCTGCTGCTGGCCTCGCCGCTCGTTATGGGCTTTACCACCGCCCTGCTTAAGCGCGCCGCCGACCAGTTGATCCCGCTCCTCCACCCATACGTCGTGATTGAAGGCGGCGAGGCGCATCATCGCGCGCGCTATGCTCGCTATCCAAAATTCGGGCTTCTGCTGGGCGCAGGCGGGGACAGCGATGCCGAGGATATTGAGATTACGACGGCAATGTGGACGCGGATGGCACGCAACTTGAAGTCGCGCATGGTGTTCACCGCGGTCGCCGGCCGCGTTCCAGAGGAGGTAGCCGATGAGATCGCTCTTGTTGCTTAACGGCTCGCCACGCGGCGAGCGGTCAAATTCGATGAAAATGCTGTCGCGGGTTGCTGAAGACTGGCAGCAAACTGGCGGTCAAGCGCCCGAAACGCTTCACCTGGCACAGCCCGCCTGCTTTGTCCGCGCCGTCGAGGCCTTTGGCGAGGCCGATGTCGTTTTGTTGGGAATGCCGCTTTACACCGACTCGATGCCCGCGCTGGTGAAGGCATATATCGAGGCCCTGGCCCCGCGTGCGGCCTCTCGTGGAGTTCGTACACCAACGCTCGCGTTCCTTGTGCAGTCCGGATTCCCGGAGGCGCTGCACTCGCGTCCGGTCGAGCGCTATCTGGAGAAACTGGCGCACCGCCTGGGATCGCCCTATGCAGGAACGATCGTGCGCGGCGGAGGCGAGTCGCTGCAAATGATGCCGGATGAGGCGAACAAAAAGCTATGGGCGCAGTTGCGAACACTAGGCGGGCAATTGGCTCGCGACGACCGTTTCGGTCAGGCGGAACTGAAGGCAGTGGCAGGAACTGAGCGGTTTTCTGCTCTCACCACCGCACTGCTTAGGGTGGCCGTCAAGCTGCCCATTGTGCAGTTCTATTGGAACAGCCAACTGAAGAAGAATGGCGCGTGGGAGCGCCGATTCGACGCTCCCTACGGGCCAGCCTTCCGGTCGTAGAAAAGACGATTCGCAGTTGGACGGCAATAGCTATTCCTTATTCCCTGCCCCGCGTTTCTTCGCGAGCCGGGCCACTACAGCCAGTTCGCGCAGAACCTGGTGGAGCGGACGAGCGGGCGTGCCCCACAAGACGCTTCCCGGTTTGACGCCCATGCCCTCGTTGGTAACTGTCTTGCCGCTCAGCACGCCGGACTGGCCGCCAAGAATGACGCCGGGGCCGATATGCGCGTGGTCGCCGATGCCCACCTGGCCAGCGATCACCGCGCCATTGCCCACCGTGCAAGAGCCGCTGATGCCAACGCCAGCAACCAGAATGACGTCCTCGCCGATCTCGCAGTTGTGGCCGACATGGACCAGATTGTCGAACTTCGTTCCCCTGCCGATCTTGGTTTGCTTGAGTGCGCCGCGGTCGATCGTGGAGTTGGCGCCTATCTCGACATCGTCTGCAATGAGCAGCGTACCCTGCTGCGGAAACTGCGTGTAGGCGCCGGTAGCTGGGTCGCGAACGTAGCCGAAGCCATCCGCGCCCAACACCACGCCTGCGTGAACCATCACACGATTGCTTAGCGTGGTTCCGGGATAGAGAACAGCGCGAGGAAAGATGCGGCAATCGTCGCCGATGACGACGCCTTCGCCGATGACCGCTCCCGCCTCGATACGCGTTCCCTTGCCGATGCTTGCGCCCTCGCCAACCACTGCGCACGGGCCGATGGAGACGCCCGCCCCAAGCTTCACATTTGTGCCGACGACGGCAGAGGGATGCACTCCTGCGGCCGGCGGCGCAGGCTTGAGCAGCTTGCCAGCCCACGCAAACCACAATCGCGGCTGCTCGGCCTCCACGACGCACTTGCCTTCGGGATACGCTTCAGCCAGCCCGGCGCGCAGAAGCACCACACCCGCACTGCTGGCCAGCGCCTTGGCCGCCGATGGCGCGTCCTCCGCAAAAACCAACTCCGCAGCCGAAGCAAGAGCGGAAGAGTTCACGCCGGTGACCACGAACTCCGGATTCCCTTGCGCCAGTTTTCCGTTCAGAATTTGAACCAGTTCGCCCAGCTTCATGCGTTTCTCCTTTGCAGAGTCAAGCGCTTCAATAGATTCCCGGCTCGCCAGCCGGCCTCGTTTTCCAGCGGCGGTGAATCCACAGCCACTGGTCAGGATAGCGCCGAATCCAGCTCTCGATGGCGCTGGTGCATTGTTGCGTGGCGGCGAGAATGTCTGCCTCCGCGTCAGCACTTTTCTCGAAGACGAGTTGCGGGCCAAATTGCAGCATGTATCGCCGCTCGGCCTTTTCCCACACCATGAATCCCGGCAATACAGCCGCGCCGGTCTTCAGCGCCACGCGCGCCACGCCCAAGGCGGTGCAAGCCTGTTTGCCAAAAAACTCCACAAAGATGCCCTGCGGCGGAGTCATATTTGTGTCCATCAGGAGGCCCACGGTTTTGCCCTTGCGCATGGCCGTCAGCAGGCCGCGCGCAAAATCGTCCTTGTTCAGCACGCGGTTGCCGTGCATGCAGCGGATGCCGTTGACATACGCGTCCAAGGGGCGGTTATCGAGGGGCCGCGCGACCATGCTCATGGGATAGCCCATCAGGGAGTGATAGAAGCTGGAGAGCTCCCATGCGCCCAGATGGCCAGTGACAATCAGCACGCCCTTGCCGCGCGCCTTTGCGGCGAGATAGTGGTCAAGACCCTCGGTGCGAATCCAGTCACGGGTATTTTCAGCGGTGTAGCGTCTCATGCGGCAGAACTCGACAAGCTGCCGCCCAAGGGAACGGAAAACACCACGGAGAATCTTTTGGCGCTCGCGGGCTGTGAGCCTGGGGAAGGCCAACGCCAGGTTGCGCTCGCCCACGCGGCGCAACCGGCCGAGCACATAATACGCGACGCAGGCAATCCCGCCGGCAACAAGACGCGCCGCCCCGCGCGGCAACCAGCCCAGAGGGCGCGCCACAATCATCACCAGCCAATACTCAAGCTTCTCTCGCATCGTCAAAGGCAAATCTCACAGCCGTTCCACAATTGCTTTACCCCGAAACCACTTCCATCAAGTGGCATTTTCATCAGCCGGGGTTCCCGGCGACAGGTCTTAGTCGCTGGGGTGGAAGAAAATGTCACCCTGCGCGATACCAAAAAGGGCGGGTGAATTGTGGGACCGCTCTAAGTGTAGCCTCTGGACGCAGGCTCGATACCGCAAAACAAACGAAGGGGCAGCCCGTTGCCGGGCTGCCCTCATAGTTTGCGGCATTGCCTCTATCAGCGGTGCTTGGCGGCGACAAAATAATGCGCCACGGTGGTGACAAACGGCACCGCGCCCTGAGGAACCGGCACATTGCCCTTCAGAATCGAATCGAAGGTCTGCGATTGGCCGAAGTACAGTTCGGTATCTTCGGAGTTTTGGGTTACGCTGGTGCCGTCCAGGCTGATGCCAGCAAAGACGCCTTTGTTACGCGAGTAGCTCAGCAATTCGGCGCTCAACTTCCAGTCAGTGGCGGCCTGTGTGTCACGGCCGACGGGGCCGGCCGCTGCGGAAGCATCGCCGCCGATCTTGAACTTGTTCTTCAGCAGATCCTGGAAGCCGCGATCATTCACTGCAACCAGCACAAGGTCAGTGGACTGGCCGCCGATCTGGAAGCCGAACGAGCCGCCTTCCATGCGAATGAATACCGGCGCGCTCCAACCGTGGCCGGTGCGGCAGGTTACCACCCCCTGCCCATATTGCGCACCCCATACAAAGGCGCCTTTTTTCATTCCCGGAATCACGCCCACACAGGTTGCCTGGTCGAGAATATCCATGGGAATGCTGTTGTCGGGAGTGGCCATAATTTCGTCCAGCACGGCCTTGGCGGCGTCGATGCGCGCCTGCAGGCTCTCGCGCGTGGAACCTGCGAAGGCGGTGACTGGAAGCAAGCAACAGAGACAAAGCAAAACAAGTGTCTTTTTCATATTCTTGTCCTTTCCCCTCCGCGGCTCAGGCGCCGCGCGAGTAGTCGAGTCGCCGAGAATCAATCGACGAGGTTGAGTTGCCAGGTTTCAGCGCCGCAAAATTCAACCCCCGTAGCGCTGTAGTCCAGTGGAACCCTAATGGCGCCCGCCTTTTCACCCGGGTATCCCAAGACAGCTATAACATACCAGCCCAGGCACTCATGCTCAAGCCTCATAACGGCTCGATAAAACATGTGCCAATATCTCTTCCGTGGCTGCCCGGGAAAAAATGAAGGCAAGCCGAGGAGGCTTGCCCTGACGATCTATTTAAGTTTGAATGCTGAATGAAACTGGCCAGTGATGCGCTGGACCCCGCAAGCCGCTTTGCTCGGCCCAAAAAAGAGGAGTTCCCAGACTACATGGAGGATATGCCCTCTGGGAACTCCTATTCCCCAAATCTTCGTTGCTTCTATAAATGAGTATGTGGAAAAGCGGGAATTAATTCTGTACAAAAACGCTCAATTCTAGAAATATTTATAGACTGTGGTAACCGCGCCTGTTTACCTAAAGGTAAACAGGCGCGGACGCTGGGGGAGGGGGAAGTAAATCCGAAGTCACGATTCAAAACAGATCAGAAAAAAGAGGAGTTCCCAGGCTTCATGTCAGACACGCTGCCTGGGAACTCCTTCCCCAGATCTGCGTTGTTTCTATGAACGAGTCTGGCGGGAGCGGTCATTATTGCGCAAGATTACAGAGCACGTGTGTAGATAAGTAACCTCTTTTGTTTACTTATCGGTAACGGGAAAAGCAAGTGCCTGGTTCCCGCGGCGCTCACCCTTGCGGCGATCCCTGATGCCGGTGGACTGAAGCAGCGTGGCTTCGGAGGCGCGCATCAGCAGATTGATTCGGTTGTCCGCGCCTGTTTTGCGCATCAACCTGCCGACATGCGCCTGAACGGTGCTCTCCTCGATGCCCAACTGCTGCGCAATCTCGCGATTGGACCGGGCCGTCAGAATCAGTTCGAGTACCTGCAATTCGCGCTCTGTCAGGTGAGGAGGGCCGTTGGAGAGGCTGGCATCTGAGACCGTCAACAGTTGATCGATCAATTTGGCGAGCAGGCGCCGCGGCGCCCAGATGGAACCGCTGGTGACTTCTTCAATGGCCTGGCGCACGTTTCGCGGGCTGGCCTTCAAATCAAGGTAGGCACGAGCGCCAGCCAGCACCAAATCCATAATCAGCTTTTCGTTTGCTTCCGGGCCAATCACGATCAACCGCATCTCGGGACGCCTGCGGCAAATGTCCTTGACTGCTCCCACCCCGCTGGGAAAAGCGTTCAGGTCCACGACCAGAAACGTCAGCGTTCGGTCAGATAACAGTTCATCGAGATCTCCGAATACCGGCGCCAGCGGAGCAAAGCCTTCCGCGGACCACTCTTCAAAGACGCCGGCGAGCCCCTCCAGGCGGAGCGGCTCATCAGTAAGTACACCGATGCGAATCGGCTTATTGTTGCTGCGTGAAGACATCGTGCGCCTCTCGCATTGCAGAAGAACCTGACAACAAAGCGAGAAGCACTAACCCCGCGTCGCTATGGGAATGGATCCCTTCGTTCTCCAAATCGTTCTTCAAAACTGGTCCAACCACTTCCCTTCACACCAGACTAGAGTCTGGGGAGCATAATTCCCTGCTGCTTTTGGTATTTGCCTTTGCGATCGGCATAGCTGACCTGGCAAGGCTCATCCGAGCGGAAAAACAAAATTTGGCACAGCCCCTCATTGGCGTAAATCCTGGCCGGCAGCGGCGTGGTATTGGAGATTTCCAGCGTTACAAATCCCTCCCATTCCGGCTCGAAAGGCGTCACGTTCACAATGATTCCGCAACGCGCATAGGTGGACTTGCCCACGCAGAGCGTGAGCACATCCCTGGGAATACGAAAATATTCGACGGAACGCGCCAGCGCAAAGGAATTTGGCGGCACAATCACCGAATCAGCCTGAACGGAGACAAACGACCGCTCATCAAAGGCCTTGGGGTCGATGATGGCGCTGTTCACATTGGTGAAAATCTTGAATTCGTCGCTGACGCGCAGGTCATAGCCGTACGAGGAAAGCCCGTAGGAGATGACGTTGCCGGCTACCTGCTTCTCGCTGAAAGGCTCAATCATACGGTGCTGAATGGCCTGTTCCCTGATCCAACGGTCGCTCTGAATTGACATACCTCTCCTGTTGCGGGCCTGCATCCGGTCCGGGGTTGAATTTGCCTTGGGCTGAGGAACGCTACGCCGCCTATCTTAAAGAAAAACAACGGCCAATTTCAATATACGGCAATCAAACGGCGAACTGAGGGTAACGTGGGGTCACTCTGGCGGAAAACGCCCGCCCTCACGCAAGAAAAAAGCGTTCCTGATGAAATGTGGTTTCTCGGGGTATTCCAAAAATGCTCTAAATCCTGTAGCATCACTACCGTAGGTCGTAGTACAGTCAATTCAGTTTCGTCAGCGAGGTGCCCATTGATTAAGCAGGACATCGTACATCATGTGATTGAGCGCACGGGACTGCCCCGCACGAAGGCCGAGGCGGCCGTGGATACGGTCTTCGAGGGTCTAAAACAGGCTCTGACGGCCGGCGAGCGCATCGAGTTGCGCGGCTTTGGCGTCTTCAGCGTCCGCGCCCGCAAGACCGGCATCGGCCGCAACCCCCGAACCGGCACCGAAGTGAGCATCGCTCCCGGCAAGGCAGTCCGCTTCAAACCCGGCAAGGAATTGCACGTGCTGGAGAACGGCGCGGCGACGAAGTAAAGACAGTGTGGCGATGAGGCTCATCGCATATTGTGGCTCAGTCGGGCCACGATATAAGCGCGACCACAAATGCCTTTGTCCGCTCCCGAATCAGCGTTGACGTGAAGGAAAAGGCTACCGCCGTGCTTCAAGAGATGGGCCTCAGTGTCTCCGGCGTGGCGCGCATCGTTCTGACCAGGGTGGCAAGGGAGAACGCTCTGCCCGCCGACTTCAAGCCCAACAAACTCACGCGAGAGACCATGCGCGAGACTGGCGCGCGAGACCAGCCCGCTTTATGGAGCCGGCTGCTTAAACCGGCTCGTGTTGTCCAGTTGCTCCTGCGGGTTGGGATCGGCCAAGAATTGGCCCACACCCGGATAGAACTTGTCTAAAATTCTCACTGATTGACGTTGAGCGTTAGTTTGGCTCCAATGAACTGCGTCTCGGTGCTGGAGTCTGGCACACCGGCCCAGACGCTGAAGATTCCGCTGGTAGCGGGCGACCCGGTGTTGACGATCTGCGTGTTGCCGCCGCCACCGCCTCCGCATGAGGTGACGCAGGAGAGGGCCAGCGCGGCGAGTATGCAAGCCAGCAGCGGGCGCCAGCGTCTTCTGCGCACTCCCCAGAACATGAAGGCGAGCACGGGGGGAACTGCCCAGGGCGTGGTGTTGAACGGGGTGAGACGAGATTGTGCCATGGTGGTGATGGTGACCGTCACTGGAGCCGCGGGACCGCCTGAGGTGAGATTGACCGTCGCCGGGCTGACGTTGCAGGACGCGCCGGGGACGGTGGCCGTGGGATTGAAGAGATTCATGCTGGAGACGCAAGTGAGGGTTGCGGTGCCGGTGAAGGTGGAGGAACTAAGTGTAAGGTTATAAGTCGCGGTCTGGCCCGGGTTGACAGTGGCTACTGTGGTCGCGGCATTCCATCCTACCGGCACCCCCCAGTATTCAAGGGCCGTATAAGTCACCGGCAAGTAGTTACTGTCGCCGGAGTAAGCGGCGGTGATGGTGTCATCCCCCTGGGATAAGACGACGTTCGACACGGTGGCTTGCGCAGGGTTGCCGGTGACCAGCACGGGAGAGCCAACCGCGACGCCGCCGACGAAGAACTGGATTGTGCCGGTGGGCTGGACTGCCATCGGGCTGGTTTCTGGAATGGCGGAGAAGGTGAGAGGCTCGCTCAGAGTGTAGTTGGGATCGGTTTGAGTTGGAACGATGTTGATTCCGCCGAGCGGCATCCCCTTGCCAACCTGGACGGTCGAGATCTGGGTGGCGGCGGGTGGGTTGGGACTGGCGGCGAAGCTGCCGTCACCGCTATAGGTCACTGAGTAGATGTGCGAGCCGAAGGCGGGGCAGGGCAGCGATGGGTAGTTGGGAAAGAACTCAATCGGGCCAAGCGGCGGACAGACATTCAGGTAGGCATTGCCGGTGTTTTCGAGCGGGACTTTGGCGAGCACGCTTCCGTTGTCGAGGAAGGTGATGAGGCCGGAGGGAGTTCCCTGACCGCTGACGCCGGCTACCGAAGCGGAGAACTGTGCAGACCATCCATACGACCAGTTCGTCGAGGAATATGCCAGTTTGCTCCCACTTGCCTCGATGCCCCAAGCTGCAAAAGTGGTGGTGCTCTGCTCTGAGGTGACGGTAACGGGGATGGCATTTGAGTCGCTGGCGGCAAAGGATGAGTCTCCGGGAAACCGGGCAACGAGGTTGTAAGTGCCGCCGGGGAGGCCGCTGACGGCGAAGTCGCCGGTGGTTGCGGCGCCGGAACTGGCTGAAAGTGGGGCCGCGAATACGCTGGTGCTGCCGGGTAGGGTTCCACCCTCGGCGATGAGCGCGATATTGCCGGTGGGCGTGGCGACGGAAGTATCGGCGGCAAGTTTGGTCACGCTGACATTGAAGGTGACGGACTGTCCGTGGGCGATGTTGATGGTGGTAGCAGCGGGATCGGTGGCAAGGTTGACCTGGGTACCCTGAAAGCCGGCGACGGCGCTGACCCAGTTGGCGACGAGGTTGGCGGCGTCAACGGAGCCGAGTCCGCTGGCGAGGTCGTAGCCGGGGGCAGCGTCGTAGCCGGTAACAGGTGGGTATCCAGGAACAGAGTTACTGCCGGAGGTGATGTCGTGGAAGGTGCAGGCGGTGGGTGTAGAGGTGGTGGGAGTGGTTTCGTTGCTGGAGTTGCAGTTGGAATATTGCTCGGAGACAGCCAGCGGATAGAGGACGTAGTTGGCGAGTCCCTGACGGCCGTCGCCGGGTGGGTTGGGTGATGGGGAAGCGACGGCGGTCCTCGCCTTTTGATTGACGATGGCCATGATGGCGGCGAATGCGGGCGCGGAGAAGGAGGTGCCACCGGCCTCGTTCTGGAAAGTGGACTGAGTGAGCGCGCCGCCGGTGAGCTGGCAGTCGGGGGTCGATGCGACAGTGGTGAAACAGAACAGGTAGCCGTCGTGATCCGCTGACGCCGAGAGGGAGACGTCAGGGACGCCGCGCGGAGCTATGCCAGGCTGATTGGGGAGGCTGTAAGTCTGCAGCACGCTCAGGCCGGTAACTGGCAAGGTTTGCCAGGACGGCGCTGGATAGATGGTGCTGACTCCACCGCCGCCAGCGGAGAAGAACGGGATGTTGAGGTCGTCCCACACCATCTCGGGGATGTAGCCGATGGCCGATCCGAGATTTGCCGCGTTGGTGACGCTCCAGAAAGTGCTGCCGGCGGCTCCGTTCACGGTTTCGTCGAATTCGGTACCGCCGACCGCGGTGACGTACGGGCTAGAGCCAACACCATTTACCGTAGCTACGTTGCCTACATTGTTGTATTCGGAGCCAGCCGAGGCGCAGCCAGCCGCGCCGGCATCACCGGATGCGACAAAGACGCTCATGCCCTGCGCAGCGGCCTGCTCCCAAACCTCGTTCCAGAGAGCCATCTGCGCGGTTCCGAGGTTCGACTCGCAGCTGCCAAAACTGACGCTGACGATCTGGGCCATGTTCTGGTCAACAATATATGCAGCGGAGAGCTCGGCCGGATCGGCGGTCGCCTGTGGTCCGGTCACGACCAGGTCGATCGTCGCGCCTGGCGCGACGGCGGCGGACCATTCCGTGTCGATAGTCGCTTCCTCGCCCAAGCCGAGGAATGTGTCGAATCCAGGATCAGGCCCATTCTCGATGACGTTTGGCGTGTTTGCAGGGAGAGCGAAAATCTTCTGAAACGCAGCGAGGTCGCTGGGCTCGATGTCAGCTTCAGCCACGATGGCGATGGTCTGGCCGCTGCCGTTGAGGCTGGATTTGTATAGGGGCGCGAGATCGTAGATGGTCGCGAAGTCGCCGGGGGTGAGGGCATGCGCACCGTTCCATGACGCGGTGATGGCTGGGGAAGCCTGGGTGGGACGCACGAGCGCTGGCCGGGTGAAGAAATCGTGGAGAGGCACGCCCTGCACCACGGAAGCCAGAGCGGCAGGGATGGAGATATCGGTCGCATTCGCGATATGTGTCTCGCCGTTCACGCTGTAGCGCCGCATCTGCGTATGAAACGCCGCATTCACTTGGCCCGCAGACCCGGAGAATTCGATCCACATGCCGCTCTTGGCTATGCTTCCAACTTGAAAACCCTCCTGCCGCAGCCACCCGCTGATCGCTGCAATGTCGTCGGGTGAAGGACCAAATTGCTCGCCAAACTTCGCCGGCGCGAGCCAGCGATGGTAATTTGCCGAACCTTTGGTTTGCTGGCTGTCAAGAAAGGCGGCGAGAGCCTGCTGCTGTTCGGGGGATCGGCTCAGGACCAGAATCATGCGACCAAACTGTTGCGCATCGCTGACCGCGCCCAGGTCGGTGGCGCTGCGCAGGGGCAAGTGCGAATGGGCGATGTTGAGTCGCGCCGCATCGTCGACCGGGCCGGCAATCCGCGGCTGTTGCCCACACATCGTTGTGCTAAAAAGCCCGAAGAAAATGCCTGCAAAAACAAACGATCCAATCACGTTCTGGATCGCACTTCCGGAGAACTTTGCGTTATACGGCCAAGCCGATCTTCTCTTCACTTTGCCTATCCTCTTTGGAAGCGAAAAACAGTCAACAGACAAACCCAACTGCATTCTAAGCTTCTGCGCTCAAGATGAAGTGGAATTCTCTTCCCCTTGACTAACGCAGCCATCCACCTCAGGCGCCTACATCAGCCGCAGCGCGTCCACATCCACTATCAGATTGCGGCGTGGGATCTGAGCAGCGTCTGCGTGAGCCAACATTCCGCGTAGAGCCGCATTGAGCGCCTTGCGCGAGGCGGCCTTGAGAATCAGGTGAAAGCGATAGACGCCTTTGATGCGCGCAATGGGCGCGGTACAGGGGCCCAGCACACGCACACCCTCCGGCGCCGCTTTCTCAAACCACTTGCCCAGCGAAGCCGACCAACCCGCCGCCTCTTCCAACTTCGCCGATTGCACCAGCACATTGGCCAGCACGCCAAAAGGCGGATAGTGCATCCAGCGCCGGTATTTCAATTCGCGCTCGACGAAGGCGGAGTAATCGTGCTTGCTGGCGGCTAGAACGGCGTAGTGGTCCGGGTAGTAGGTCTGCACCACCACGCGCCCCGGCAGATCGCCGCGTCCAGCCCGGCCCGAAACCTGCGTCATCAGCTGAAAGACCCGCTCGGCAGCACGAAAATCCGGCATGGAAAGAGAGTGGTCGCAGCCCACCACGCCCACCAGCGTAACGCCATGAACGTCGTGGCCTTTGGCGATCATCTGCGTGCCCACCAGCAGGTTGATCTCGCCCGAATGCAGGCGGGCAAGAAGCCGTTCCAAATCGCCCCGGCCGCGCACTGTGTCACGATCCATGCGGCCAATCCGCGCACCCGGAAAAATTTCGCCCAGCCGTTCTTCTCCTTGTTGCGAGCCCGCGCCGAGATAGTAGAGATGTTCGCTGTCGCACTTGGGACAGCGCGCCGGCACTGTGCGCTTGAAACCGCAATAGTGACATTCCAACCGCTGGCCCGCGCGCGCAACCCCGGCATCCAGAGACTCGGACGCCGCCGGCTTGTGATGCGTGAGGGAGATGGCGCAATTCTGGCACTCCAGCTTTTCGCCGCAGGCGCGGCAGATTACCGCAAACGAGTAGCCGCGCCGGTTGAGCAAAATCAGCGCCTGCTCGCCGCGATCCAGCGCCTCGCGCGTCTGCGCCACCAGCGCCCGCGAAAAAAGCTGCTCCTGCCCCGTCTCCTGAAACTCGCGCCGCATGTCGATCAACTCGACGGCGGGCAGCGGGCGATCCATCACGCGGTCGCGCATTTCGATCAGCTTGTACCGGCCCTGCGCTGAGTTTTGCCAACTCTCCAGAGACGGTGTGGCCGAGCCCATCACCACCACGGCGCCCTCTATTTTGGCCCTCATCACGGCCACATCGCGCGCGTTGTAGCGCGGCGTCTCCTCCTGCTTGTAGCTCTGGTCGTGTTCTTCATCCACCAGAATGAGGCCCAGATTCGGTACGGGAGCAAAGATGGCCGACCGCGTGCCGACCACAATCGGCGCTTCGCCCCGCCTTATGCGCCGCCACTGGTCGCTGCGCTCTTCGGGCGTCAGCGCCGAGTGCAGCAGGGCGACTTTTTGCCCGAATGCCGCGTCCAGCAGGCCCACCGTCTGCGGCGTCAGCCCAATCTCTGGAACCAGCAGGATGGACGAGAGCCCGCGGTCCAGCGCCCGTTGCATCGCGGCAAGATAAACCGCTGTTTTTCCCGAACCTGTCACGCCATGAAGTAGAAACGGCTGAAATCCTCCAAGAGCCGACGCCAGGCTGGCCAGCGCGTCCACCTGCGGCTCGTTGAGGCGCAACGGCCCAGGCTGGCCTTGCAATCCGCCCAGGCGAAAGACGGCGGGCCGCTCGTCGATGCGCACCAGGCCGCGACGGACCAAAGTCTGCAGCGTAGAAGAAGGCAGCTCCTTTCGGCGCAACTCGGCCAGGGGCAATTCGTTGCCGCAAGCCGACAACTCGGCCAAAATGGCCTGCTGCTTCGCGGTCAGCGCGGGCAGCCGGACTTCAGGAACCAAAACGGCGAATCGCTCCATGCGCCGCGCATCGCGTTCCGCAGCAGCCGTCTCGCGCGCAATCCACTTTCTGCGCGTAAGCCCGGCCAGCACAGGCAACGTGGCCGCGGTAGCCGTGCGCAGCGTGGAGACCTTCACCGGCTCGCCTGAAGCCAGGCGCGTGAGCACACGCCGCTCCATATCCTGCTCTTCGGCAGAAAGCTTCCCTTTGCGCTTTGAACCGCTCTTTGAAGTTCGGGGAAAAAGCTGGTTCGTGCCAGGCTGTTCCGTGTCAGACTGGTTCCAGTCAGGCTGGCCCGTGTCAGGGCACGACTTTAGTCGTGCCGAAAAAGCATCCAAATCATCCTGGGCTTTAGCCCCTGAGGTACGCCCTTCGGAAAATTTCCCCAAGCCTCGCGGCGAATCTCCATCCAAACTCCGCGCCAGCACATCCCGTCCCAGATCGGTAATGCGGTAATAGACCGTCCGCCGTACCTCAGCCATCAGCGGCAACATCCCCCGCAGCACCTCGCCCAGCGGAGCCAGGTAGTACTGCGCCATCCATTCGGCCAAGGCGAGCAAATGGTCGCTCAACAACGCCTCATCGTCCAATACCGCTTCGACATAGCGCACCTCGAAGTCAGCCGGAGCCTTGGCGTCGAGCGCGGCGACTACCCCAATCAGTTTTTCTTTGTTAAAGGGCACAATCACCCGCGCTCCCCGCTGCGGCAGTTGCCCCTCGCGCACCGCGTAGGTAAATAGGCGGTCCAGCGGCACGGGCAACGCGACTTCGCAATAAGAAGGCATGGGCGGCAAACCTCAGTGTAGGGGATGGGGGCACGCAGAGCTTGCCGCTTGTGCATATCGCGTCCAACCGGCACATTGCATTCCCGCCCTCAGGCAGTACAATTCCTGCAAATGGCTTCTGAAATCACACCGCCCGCCGCTCCCGTCCCTGCCGCCCCTGCCGCCGCCCCGGTGATTGCGCCCGACCCAACCCATCCTGTCACGCTGGCCATCGACGTCGGCGGCTCCGCGCTGAAGGCCATGCTGCTGGATGCTGCTGGCAAGCCGGTCAGTGAGCGGCTGCGCATCGCCACTCCTGCCATGTCAACGCCGGAGGCGGTGCTGGCCGGGCTTGATGACTTGCGCCGCCAGTTGCCGGGCTTCGACCGCGTCTCCGTCGGCTTTCCCGGCGTGGTCAAGCGCGGCGTAAGCATCCTGGCCAACAACCTCCATCCCGATTGGAAGAATTTTCCCTTGCAAAACAATCTGATCGATCGCTGGAAGAAGCCTGTGCGTGTAGCCAACGACGCCGATGTCGCCGGCTACGGCGCCATCAAGGGACATGGAGTCGAGTTGGTGCTCACGCTTGGCACCGGGCTGGGCAGCGCCCTGTTCACCAACGGCCACCTGGTTCCCGGCCTTGAGCTGAGCGTGCATCCCTGGCGCAAAAAAGGCATGAACTACGAGGACTACCTTGGCCGCCGCGGTCTGGACAAGTACGGCAAGGCGCGCTGGAACGACTTCCTCGAAGCGGCCATCAAGCAGACCGAGGCGACTTTCAACTGGGACTACCTCTACCTGGGCGGCGGCAACACCAAGAAAATCCTCTTTACGCCAGCCAAAAACGTGAGCATCGTCTCCAATGAAGCAGGCCTGCTAGGCGGCGTGGCTTTGTGGCGATTCGACGGGTGAGCGGGGCTTCGAGCTGTACGGGGAGTCTCCCGGGTCTAAAATGCGAGACCTGGTGTACCTGACATTCGGATTTTAGTAGGGGATCTCAAAAAGACGATGAAACTCGTACGATCTGACTCACCGGAAGTGGTTCGCTGCACCGCCTCGGCCGGAGCTCGCGCTAGCTGGAATTGGCCCGCATTGGGTTTTGGCTGCTTCGCAAACTTACTTGGCTTGTTGATCGCCCTCACCGCGCGCATCAGCGTTTCAGCGCGGGCAGCGGAGTGGCTATGTGTGCCGGTCTTCCTTGCATTGAATGGATATGTGGTTTGGCGCGCAGTATCCTCTCGCAAGCAGTGGGTGATAGCGGGATGTACTGAGCGGTTTTATGTTCGGCTGTTTGCGTGGCGTCGCTCGGACTCGTCCGGCGACAACGAGCCAGATATACTCGTGCTCGAAGCTTCAGAAATCGCTTCGATGTCGGTTCGAACTCTCGATGTGCTTTTGGATGGGCTCAAGCCCAAAATTGTCGAGTGGTTGGTAATAGAACCTTCTAAGGCGGTCGCGGAGGATATTTCCAAACACATTCGTCCGTTACTGATGGCTCTTGACCCAGATAAGGCGGTGTACGTGGCCAGTGAGGAGGGCCGCTTCACTATTGGATGGAATTGGTGGCGTCCTGCTCTGCGGGTATTTCTCCAGCAAGTCGTAAGGGAGTGTCCATCCGTCTTCATAGCCAACGAAGAACGTTCTGAGTTGGATCTGAATGGGATTTGGAGAGGGATTTCGAGGAATCTGAGGAAGGATCTGAAGGACCTGAGTGCGCAGGAGCGTCAGAAGCTCGTTCAGGCGATGCGCCTTGGGTTTGGTTGCGACTGCGCTGGGCTGCTGGCCCGATATAAGTGGATTTCGTTCAGGGAGGCCAACGCATACCTGGCAGAGGTTTGGCGAGAGGAAGCCGAGGCAGGACACTCCGCTATTCAGGGGTAAGCCGGGTGCCCCAGATCTGGATTTTCAGACATTGGAGTTCCGCTGGGCACGCCGTCCTTTATCGGTAGACTTCGCGCCGGTTTCCCACGCGAACAACCAGAACAATCAGCTTTCCATCCTGAATATCGGCAATAATGCGGTAATCCCCCACCCTGTATTTCCAGTAATTGCCCAACTTTGAACCGGCAATCGCCTGGCCGATGCTGCGCGGATTCTCAAGTTTTGCGACGCGGCTTCCCATAAACCGGATAATTCGCTGCGCGATTGGTTTGTCGAGTTTGGCGATTTCTTTATCTGCATCCTTGCTGTATTCAATCCGCCAGGCCATAGCGTTTTTCCATCTCTTCCTGGGTATAAGTCTTGCCGCGTCCGGCCCTCAGCGCACGCGTCCGCTCCTCCGCCAGATACAAATCTTCCAGATCCTCCAGCTTTTCGCTGATGGCCTCAATCATGTAATAGGTTTTGCTTCGCCCGGTGCGTTTGGCGAGCTTATCAAGACGGGATTTCAGGCCTTCCGGCAAGCGAAGGGAAACAGCGGAGCCCATAAACAAACCTCCAGCATCTCTGCAATACAAGTATTGCACGAAAATGCCCTTCCTGTCAGGAGGGCAGGATGAACTCCGGGCAATCGCATGAACGATTCTTGTTCGTGAACTTGGTCCCTTTTTGTCCTTTCACTTGCGGTATTCGACAATTTGCTAACGGATACCTTTCGCGGGGGGCGGGATCAATTTCTCCCGGAGGGAGAACCGAAAATAGCCCCGGATGGAGCGTAGCGCAATCCGGGGAAAGCAGCACACCTATGAATTTCCACCCCGGAGGGGTGAAGCGAACCGTCGATTGCTGTTCATGCGATTGACCTGCGATGAACTCCCGTCGCGCAGATGGTTGCAGAAAATTACAGACCGTTCCCGCACAATCCCAAATAGAGCATCTTCGAATAAAACTCTGCGCCGCAGGATTGGAGCCCCATGAAAAACATCACAGTAACCGTACCCGACGAGATTTATCTGCTGGCGCGGGTGTATGCGGCTCGGCAGGGTACCTCAGTCTCCGCTCTCGTCCGGCGCTTCCTCGAATCGATGCGCGAACCCTTGTACACAGGTCTTGACCTTCTGTGGGATGGTCAGGACGATGGACAGGACGATTCCAAGGTACCCCCACCCCCCCTATTTCCTGTGTAACTGTGAAACTGTGAAGGCGGGTCGCGCTTTTCAGGCTTTTGCCGGCGGTTTCAATCCCAGCTGTTTCATGGCAATCTGCAAATCGGCCCAGGCTTCCTTTTTCTGGCGGGGGTCGCGCAATAAATAGGCGGGGTGATAGGTGACGATGAGCTTGGTGCCGCGCACTGCGTGAACCCGGCCGCGCAGTCCGGCCAACGGCTGGCGCGCGCCCAGCAGCCATGTGGCCGCGGTGGCGCCCAGAGCGACAAGAACCTCAGGGCGAATCACGTCGATCTGGCGGAAGAGAAACGGAGTACAAGTGGCGCCCTCTTCGGGCTCGGGGACGCGGTTGCCGGGCGGGCGGCACTTGACCACGTTGGCGATGTAGACATCCTCGCGCCGGAGTCCCATGGCGCCGATCATATTGTTGAGCAGTTGCCCGGCCTTGCCGACAAAGGGCAGCCCCTGCGCGTCTTCGTCCGCGCCAGGGCCTTCGCCGACAAACATCAGCCGCGCGGCGGGCGAGCCGTCGCCGAAGACGAGCTTGTTACGGCCTTTGTGGAGCGCGCAGCGAGTGCAGTCGCCGATCTCATCGCGGATAAGTTGAAGAGCAGCGGCGCGGTCGGCGGCGGGAACTGCAGCGGCAATGGCGGGAGCTGAGGGAAACGGCTTGCGGGGCGGAATCGGCTGATCCTCCAGATGAGATGTCTGAGGCGAGTGAAGAAGCTGGGGCGCGGTCACTGGTTGCGGCTCATCCGGCGCGGCGGCTAATTGCGCCAGGAGAGCAGGGTCCACGGGACGGCGATAGAACTCGGTGAGGCCAAGATCGCGATAGAAGCGGATGCGGGCTGTAAGAGCCTGGCGGGTTGCGGAATCGAGCGATTGCGCCAACTTTTTACTCCACTTTCTAGAGCGAAACCAGGGTAAATGTGCCCTTGCAAAGATTGTGCAAGGTGGCTTTTTCTTAAGGAAAAAGCCACTTGGCCGGTGTGCTTCTGGATACAGCTACTCTGGTTTCGCTACAATCCGCCCGTTGCTCTGTCGCGCGACCCGCAGGATTTCCCCTCGCTGCCGGCGCAGCGCCCAAGACCGCAAGAATGCCGCTCAAAAAATTCGCGGCAATAAAAGAAACGGAAAATTTAACCTGCCAGGATGGGGATGGCCGGGCCGTCCACCGCCGGCTTGACCACCGGCACGTCGGCTTTTACGTAGGATATTTTACCCGCGTCAATCTCGTCCTGAGCGATGCGGCAGGGTTTGGTGGAATGAGTGGAGACCAGTGCGCGGGAGCCGTTCTGCAACTGTCGAGCGCGGCGGGCAGCCACCATCACCTTGCGGTAGTTCGAGTCGAAGCCGGTTTCAATCGTCATTGGGGATCCTCCTTGTCGTCAACGGAGTCTTCCTCATCGGAATCCTCCAAAAAAGGCAATTCCCGCTGGCCCTGGGGATTGAGAAGCCCAAAGGCCTCAAGCACGGGTTTCAGCCTATCCTGCGAGTTCCCTTGCAGGCAACCCGCAGCCACCTCCAACACCCTGCGCGAACGATAGGCAATCGGCTCATCGTTGCGGTAGAAGCGTTCGGCCAGCACGATGGCTTCCAGTTGAGCCACCGCCCGGTCAAGAGTGTCGTTGACCAAAATATAGCCGTATTGGCTATATTTCTCAATCTCCTTGCTGGCTTCGCCCAGGCGGCGGTAGACTTCTTCCTCGTTTACCACGCCCTCGGCGCGGCTGCGATTGCGCAGGCGTGTGCGCAGCACCCGGGGGTTGGGCGGCAGGACGAAGATGCTGACAGCCTCGGGCATGGCGGCGCGCACCTGCGACGCGCCTTGCACGTCAATGTCGAGTACCAGATCGTGGCCATCGCGGCGGGCGTGTTCAAGCGAGTTGCGCGCCGTGCCGTAGTAGTTGCCAAAGACCTCGGCGTGCTCCATAAACATTCCGTCAGCGAGCATCTTCTCGAACTCCACGCGGGAGACGAAGTGATATTCGCGCCCGTCCTGCTCAGAGCCGCGCGGCGCCCGCGTGGTCCAGGAGACGGAAAACTCGATTCCGCTCAATTGCTTGCGCACCTCGTTGACCAGCGTGCTCTTGCCCGAGCCCGAAGGCGCCGAAATGATAAAGAGAATTCCTGCCACGTTGCGATTGTCCTCTTGGGCGCTCTTGAGGAAGTCTGCGCCCGGCCATCTGGTTATTCTACGTTCTGAATCTGTTCGCGGGCTTTTTCGATCTCCGACTTCATGGCCAATCCAAGCTCGGTGATGCGGGTTCCCTTGCCGCCTGCGCCGCCAGTTTTGGATAGCAGGGTGTTGGCCTCGCGATTCATCTCCTGGAGCAGGAAGTCGAGCTTCTTGCCGATTTCACCGCCGGCCGTCAGCAGTTCGCGGAAGTGGCCGATGTGGGTGGTCATGCGCTCCAACTCCTCCGCAATGTCGCTGCGCTCGACCATCACGGCGACCTCCTCGAGCAATCTCTGCCGGTTGAACTCCGGACCAGTAGCCGCCAGCAGCCGCTCGGTGAGCCGCGCCTGATAGCGCTCTTCGACCTCAGTGCGCAACGCCGACACGCCCACAGTGGCTTCGGCCAGGCGGTCGAGGGTTCCGTTCAGAATCGCCACAAGAGCTTCGCCCTCACGCGCGCGCATAATTTTCAACTCGCCGAGAAGAGGCGCTATCTCGCGCTGCACGCTCTCTACCAGCGCGGTCTGATCCTCGTCACCGTTCGAGCGGCTCTCGTTTTGCAGCGCGCCCGGCAAGCGCAGTACAGCATTCAAATCGGGCTGCTGTCCGGTCAGTCCATGCTCCTCGCGCGCAGCGGAAAAAGCGGCAAGGAAGCCGTTCACCAGATCGCGGTTGTAGCCGGCGGTTTGCTGACTCGAACGTTCGACCTGCAGTGTCAGATCCACATGGCCGCGCACGAGGGTGTCCTTGAGCGCCTTGCGCAGCTCCATCTCCAGCGCATCCAGGCCGGAAGGCAGCCGCAACTGCACGTCGAGAAAGCGGTGATTGACACTCTTAACCGTGAGCGTGTAACTGAGCTGTTCTCCATTGGGCAGGGGCACGCGAACTTGGGAGCGCGCAAACCCGGTCATCGAATAAATCGGCATTTTCGTCCTCGAACTACTAAGCTTCTGATCCTCAGTCCTTAGTCCTTGATCGCAAGCGCCGGTTCTTCCGGCACGTCCATGAACTGCAGTTGATAGAGCCGCTGGTATGTGGGCGAGATTTCCAACAGTTCATCATGAGTACCGATGGCGGTGATGCGTCCGTCTTCGAGCACCGCGATACGGTTGGCGCGGCGAATGGTTCCCAGACGATGAGCGATGACCAGTACCGTACGGTTCTGCATCAGGTTTCCAAGCGCGGCCTGCACCAGGGATTCGCTCTCCGCGTCGAGCGACGAGGTAGCTTCATCGAGAATCAGAATGGGCGCATCCTTCAAAATTGCGCGGGCAATGGCCAGCCGCTGGCGCTCGCCGCCAGAGAGACGAAAGCCTTTTTCGCCGATTACCGTGTCGTAGCCTTGCGGCATGCCCATGATGAAGTCGTGGGCCAGAGCGTTGTGCGCGGCCTGCTCTACGAGTTTCAAATGGACTTCCGGCTGGCCGTAGGCGATGTTGTTGCGCACCGTGTCGTTGAAGAGAATAGTCTCCTGCGTAACCTGGGCAACATTGCGGCGCAGCGAGCCCAGCGTGAGGTCGCGCAGATCGCGGCCGTCAATGAGAATGCGGCCGCTGGTCACGTCGAAGAAGCGCGGAATCAAGTTGGCAATTGTGCTTTTGCCCGCGCCGCTGGGGCCAACAAGCGCCAGCACTTCGCCAGTGCGCAGCTCAAGATCGACATTGTGCAGAATCTGGTGTTCGCCCTCCGCGGTCGAGTAGGAAAAGCCCACGTTTTCAAATGCAACGGAATTCGCAAAGCCCTTCAACGCAATGGCGTGATGGCGTTCCTTTACATCGTCCTCGGTATCGAAAAAGCCGAAGATGGAGGCCGAGGCGCCCATGGCCCCTTGAAAGCTGTTGTAGAAGTAAGCGAACTTGCGCACTGGATCATAGAGCTTGAAGAGCAGGATGATGAACGCGCCGAACATGCCCATGGTCATGCGCCCATGGAGAATCTCATTGCGCCCGATAAACAGCATCATGGCAATGGCGACAGCGCCGATTGAGTCCATCAAGGGAGAACTGATTGCCTGGATGCGCACGTTGCGCAGATTGGCACGAAAGAGGCGGCTGGCGGCCTTCTTGAAGCGAAGTATCTCCCACAGTTCGGTGTTGAAAGCCTTCACGATGCGATTGCCGGTCACTGTTTCGTGCAGGATGTTCTGGATCTCGGCCAGCTTGTCCTGACCGGTGCGGGTACGCGTCCGGACTTCGCTGCCGATCTTGCGCGAGGAAGTGATGACCACCGGAATGAAAAGCAGCAACGCCCAGCTAAGACGCCCCCCCAGATTGATGACGAGGACGAGGCCGACGACGAAGGTGAAGAACTGCTGAAGGAATTCGCTGATAACCGTGCTGACGGCCACCTGCACGCGGTCCACGTCGTTGATGAGCGTGGAGAGGATGGTGCCAGTGGCGTGCTTGTGAAAGAAACTGGACGAACGGCGCAGCGTGACTTCGTAGAGGTGGTTGCGCAGATCGGTAATGGTTCCGAAGCCGGCGTAATTGACCAGATAAGTGCCCGTGTAATCGCACAGGCCCTTGGTCAGCGTGGCGAGAACCAGCGCGAGAGCCACCACGTTCCAGGCGTTGTGCATGTGCATGAAATGAGGAACAGCGGATCTCAGATCGAAGTGCCAGGGACTGTTGGTGAGGCCAAGCGTGATAGGGCCTTCGGGCGCATCGGGCCGGAGAACCTGGTCGAAGATGGGCTGCAGGAGGAGAATGCGGAAGGTGTCGAGCGCTCCAACCAGGGCCAAAAGCACCACGCCGGGAAACAGTTCCAGCCAATAGGGAATCCCGTAGCGCAAAAGGCGCGGAAATCTATTCATACAGGTCTACCCGCTTGACGCACCGAAGACTCCATCCCCGCATTATATCTGGATGGACGCCGACAGCGCAGAGAGCGTCCATCGGGGCAACTGCACGCATGTTCAAGGGATTGCCGCGCAATGGATCAACATTCGTGAGCAATCCGGCTGCCTGGAACATTTAGAATGGTGCTTGACGTACAACGTCTTGCGCCGGTGAATCGGCGGGAAAGCGCGCACTCATCTCTATGCAACGCTGGTCGAAACTGTTTATTCCCACTCTTCGCGAGGCCCCGGCAGACGCCGAAGTGGCCAGCCACCGCTTTCTCGTCCGCTCGGGTTACATCCGCCAGCTTGGCGCGGGCATTTATAGCTACCTCTTCATGGGCCAGCGCTCGCTGAACAAGATTATCGGAATTGTGCGCGAGGAGATGAACAAGATCGGCCAGGAGTTTTATTTGCCTGCGCTGCTCCCCAAGGAACCGTGGGATCAGAGCGGACGCTGGACGGGCATGGGCGACAACATGTTCCGCCTCAAGGACCGCAAGGGCGCTGAAATGTGCCTGGGCATGACGCATGAAGAGATCATGACCACGATCGCGCGCAGCGAACTGCGCAGTTACAAACAGTTGCCACAAATCTGGTACCAGATTCAGTCGAAGTTTCGCGATGAGGCGAGGCCCAAGTCGGGACTGTTGCGCACGCGCCAGTTCACCATGAAGGACAGCTACTCCTTTGATATGGATAAGGCCGGACTGGACAAGAGCTTTGATCTGCACGACGCGGTTTATCGCAGGATTTTCACGCGCTGCGGGCTGAAGTTTGTGGCTGTCGAGGCGGATTCGGGCGCGATGGGCGGCTCACAGTCGCAGGAGTTCATGGTCTATACCGATGCGGGCGAGGATCTGATTGCAAGCTGCCCGGTGTGCGGCTATGCGGCGAATACTGAGAAGGCTACCTCGCTGCTGGAGCCGGTGGTCGAGATGGAGCCGACGGGAGACGGCAAACCCGAGCTGGTTTTGACGCCGGGCTGCGGAGCGATTTCTGACGTGGCCGCTTTCTTCAAGATTTCTCCGGCCTCGGACATCAAGTGCGTGGCCTACATGGCTCTGAAGCGCGGAGGGGCTGGCAAGCCGGACACATGGCACGGCGTGGCCGCGTTTTTGCGCGGGGACCACCAGGTGAATGAAACAAAGCTTCTCGGAACAGTTGGAGGTGCGGAGCTTCGCACCATGCAGGCGGAAGAACTGGAGCAATACTTCAGCGGCCCGGCCGGCTTCCTCGGACCAGTGGGATTGAAGCTTGACGCAAAGCCGTTGGAAGACGGCCTGACCGTGGTGGTGGACAAATCGCTCGACGGGCGGAAGAATCTAGTGTGCGGCGCAAACAAACTCGACTACCACCTGCGCAATGTGACGCCGGAGCGCGATTTCTCATGGACGCTGATGGCGGAAATTCGCACGGTGAACGAGGGCGAAGGCTGCCCGAAGAACAACTGCAAGGGCAAGCTCGTGGTTGGCAAAGCGGTCGAGGTCGGCCACATCTTCAAGCTTGGCTATAAGTACTCCGAGAGTATGGGCGCGCGGGTACTCGACGAAAACGGCAAGGAAGTGACGCCGATCATGGGCAGCTACGGCATCGGCATTGAGCGCATTCTCACCGCGGCCGTGGAGCAGTCGAACGATAAGAACGGTTTCTGGCTGCCGGCTTCGATTGCGCCTTTCACCGTGGTGGTGACGGTGACCAACGTGGGCGACGCGCTGCTAAAGGAGACCGGCGAAAAGCTCGCCGCCGAACTGGAAGCAGCGGGTCTCGATGTGCTGCTCGATGACAGAGACGAGCGTGCGGGCGTCAAATTCAAAGACGCGGATCTAGTGGGCATTCCCTACCGCGTCAACGTTGGCAAAAAGGCCGCGGAAGGCAAGGTGGAGTTGGTGACGCGAGCGACGTCAACCAGCGTGGATGTCGCGCTGCCTGACGTGGTGGCGTTGGTGAAGGAACGCGTCGAGGAAGACGCGCTGCTGTTGACGGTAGGAGAGTAAGAACAGCTTCCGGCTACTAGCATTAGCTCCCAGCTCTGACGAGTTGGGCAAGACATTGTTGAGAACCCGAAGGCGTGTGTTCGGACGTGAACAAGCTAGTGGCTAGAATCTCGTAGCTGGTAGCTGCATTTGAAGGAGCGGCGATGGCATTGACGATCAGGATTCCGAGGCCTTCGGGCAAGCATCCCATGAAATCGATGCTGCTGCGCGCGGGACTGCTTGCGATTGCGGCTGCTACTTTACTTTTTTTTGTCGTCTTCACCTATTTTTACGTCAAGTATCAGCATGTTGTGGACGACCGCCTGAAGCAACCCATCTTTGCCAACACCGCCAAAATCTATGCCGCGCCGCGCGAGGTGCGCCCAGGACAAAAGCTGTCAATCAGCCTTATCGCGAATGAGCTGCGTGAGGCAGGCTACTCGGCCGAAAGCGCTGCGCAAGCCTCTGAAATGGGGACCTACAAGCAAGGCGTGCAGACCATCGACGTACACCCAGGCCCGCAGTCGTACCACGCGCAGGACGGCGCGGTAATTCGTGTCAGTGCGGGGGTTGTGGACTCGATCACCGACGATCATGGACAGGCGCTATCGAGTTACGAACTGGAGCCGCTGCTCATCACCGGGCTCAGCAACGATCCCAGCCGCACCAAGCGGCGCCTGCTCACCTACGAAGAGATTCCGCCGAACCTGGTTCAGGCTGTGATGGCTATCGAGGACCGGCGCTTCTTTGAGCATGGCGGCATCAACTACGTCAGCATGATCGGCTGGGCGTGGCATGACCTGATCGGAGACCGGAAGCATCGCGGCGGAGCCTCCACATTGACGATGCAACTGGCGAAGCTGCTTATCGTCGCAGACAACCGCACAATTCAATACAAGATCTCCCAGATCGTGGTTGCACTTCAGCTTGAACACCGCTTCAATAAGAAGCAGATCTTCGAGATGTACGCCAACGAGATTAACCTCGGGCAGCGCGGCAGCTTCTCCATCGACGGATTCGGCGAGGCTTCGCAGTCCTACTTCGGCAAGGCCGTGAGCCAGCTCGATCTATCCGATTGCGCGCTGCTGGCGGGCATGATTCAGAGGCCAAATTATTTTTCGCCTTTCCGCCACGGAGACCGGGCCATCGACCGGAGAAACCTGGTGTTGGATTCGATGGTGGAAACGGGCGCCATTACCAAAGATCAATCGGAGCACGCCAAGGCGGAGCCGCTTCACCTGGGAACAATGAATGTGGACGCCAGCGAAGCGCCGTACTTTGTTGACCTGGTGCATGACCAACTGTTGCAGAGGCTTGGCGAACGCGACTTCAACCGCGAGAGTATGCGCATTTACACATCTCTCGATCCAGATCTGCAACGGGAAGCTACAGCCGCAGTCGAATCCACGGTGCATGTGGTGGACCAGCAGGTGGACAAGCTCCACGCGCATGACAAGAAGCTCGGCATACCTTATATCTATCCCCAGGTGGCGTTGGTTGCGCTGAATCCGCACACCGGCCAGATACTGGCGCTGGTGGGCGGGCGCAATTACGGCAACTCGCAATTGAATCATGCGGTGGCAAAGCGGCCCACCGGCTCCATCTTCAAACCGTTCGTTTACGCCGCGGCCTTCAATACCTCCATCCAGGGCACCATGCTGCCCGGGCAGACCAAGCTCTTCTCGCAGGTCACCATGCTGAGCGATCAGCAGAGCACCTATGATGTGGGCACCTCCCAGGAGTACACGCCGCGCAACTATGAGGGCGTATATCACGATCAGGTAACGGCGCGATACGCGCTGCAGCAGTCGCTGAACAACGCCACCATCGGCCTGGCCGCCATGGTGGGCTTTGATCAGGTGGCAGCGCTGGCGCGCGAAGCCGGTGTGAAGAACGCTCGTGGAACACCGTCGGTAGCCATCGGCTCCTATGACGCCACGCCCATCGAGATGGCCGGCGCCTATACGATTTTCGCTAATAATGGGGTCGGCCTTGACCCCTGGATGCTGGCCAGTGTGCGTACATCGACGGGCGACGTCGTTACCGACTACACGCCCAGTTCCAAACAGGTGCTTGATCCGCGCGCGGCTTTTCTCACCACCGACATGCTGGAGAACGTGATCAACCACGGCACCGGAGCCGGGGTGCGCGGCCTGGGATTTACCTCGCCGGCCGCGGGCAAAACCGGCACCAGCCACGACGCATGGTTTGCGGGATTCACTTCCAACCTGCTTTGCATTGTGTGGGTGGGTAACGACGACTACACCGATGTAAAGATCGAGGGCGCTCACGCCGCCGCGCCCATCTGGGCAGAGTTCATGAAGAGAGCCGTCGCTTTGCCACAATACTCCGATACCAACACATTCACGCCGCCCGAGGGCGTGCAAATCGTCGCCATTGACAAGGTCAGCAACCTGCTCAGCGACGCCACTTGCCCCGACAGCGCCAATATGGCGTTCCTTGACGGCACCGCGCCCACCGAGACCTGCGACAACCCTGAGGACCACCGCAGCCTGCTGCAAAAGATCTTCGGGACGGGCAAGAGCGCGAATTAGCGGCCGCGAACGCTCCTCATCGGACATACAGAGCGCCAGAAAATGTTCTATATTTTTTGTGCCCTGCTGAATGGGTCAGAGTGCCGTTTTGCCAGGCAGGCGCTGCCGGCTGACCCCCTGAAGCGGGACTCGTCCACGCCCGGCAGTCAACGCAGGTGGTACAATTTCTGCGACTTGCCGCAACTTTCAATTCGGTAGCGGGTTTGAAAGTGAAAACATTGTTTTCACAGCGGCTGTCGTGAGGTGAAAGATGAAGAGTGTTAAGCGCGCGAGCAGAAGCCTGCTCTGGGTTTCAGTTCTACTGTCTGTTTTTGCGACGGCATTGCCCCTGACCGCACAGTACCATCCGCCTGCCTACCATCCGCCTCCGGCTCCGGCCTATCACCCACCCGCCCCGACTTATCACCCACCCGCTCCGGCCTATCACCCACCCGCTCCGGCCTATCACCCACCGGCTCCGGCCTATCACCCGCCGGCCCCGGCCTATCACCCGGCGCCTCCGCCATCGCGGCCGTCCAACAATTCTTCGCCATCGCAGCCGTATAGTCCGCCTAACGGCGGCAGTGGAGCCAGGCCAGCGAATCCGAGCCCATCGGCCCCGGTGCACACCTATACTCCGGGCACCTATCCAAGCGGAGGCACATCGAGCCCTCGGAATTCTTCGAGCGGAACAACCTACACCCCGCACGTTTATACTCCCGGCTCTTCCGCGGCAACTCCATCCGGCGCCACAAGCTCCAGCGGGGAGGGAGTGCGGACAAGCAATGGGGTAACCACATACACCCCCCATGCCTCGACCGGAACGAGCTACACTCCGGCAGTTCTACCTGCCTCGCATGTCAATTCCTTCACTCCCGCTGCCCCTCCTGCTACTGGCGGCAACGCTTTCACACCAGCATCCGCACTTCCAGCGGGCGGCATCTCATCGGCGCCACGGAACCTGTCGCCGACCAGCGCACCCGGCGGTGCGACACATGCCGTTTACAGCGTGCCGGCCTCCTCGACGACCGGAAAACCGGGCGCAGTCAACTCGTCGCTGGGACCAGTTGGATCGCAATCCGTGTTGCACCAGGTGAACACCGCGCGAACCGGCTTGACCGGAATCAACAAGCGGTCGATCCCTCCGGGCCAGGTGGCCGTTCATTCAGATAAGAGCCTGACTGTGACGGCAACCAACGGACGCCAGTTCAATTTGCGCCCCAATGGAACCCTGGCCTCTTTCAGCGCGCACGGACAGAACGCCTCATTCCGTGCCAATGGGCACCTCGCCTCTCTGCATACGCCCACCATGGACATCGCGCACGGCCCGCACGGACAGAGGACCATAATCAGCGAGCGCCCGGATCACAGCAGGCTGGTCTCGACCGGCGCGCACAGCGGGTATCTGGAGCGCCCCGTCTCCTACCATGGGCACGACTATATGCAGCGGACCTACGCGAAAGGGGGCCATAACTTCACACGCGCTTACTCCGCGTATCAATATCACGGACGGACTCTTTACAACTATGTTCCGGGCTACTATTTCGATCCGCTGTTTTACGGATGGGCCTATTATCCCTGGGACACAATGGCGGCCTACGCGTGGGGTTGGATGGGCGCAGACTGGTTCGGCTGCGATGCAGGCTATTTCGGCCCTTCGAACGCATACCAAAGCGGAGCCTATTGGCTGACTGACTACTATCTTGGCGAGACGATTGCCGACAACATCGAGGCGGGGGCCCAGGCAGGCTGCGTTGCCAGTGGCGGGGACGAGGGAGGCGGTGACGACACACAGGCTGACGATGACGCTTATGCTCCGGCCGATACGCCCATTAGTCCGGAGATCAAGCAGATGATCGCCGAAGAGGTGCAGCAGCAACTGGCCTTTGAGAACGCTGCCGCTTTGAAGCCGGATGAGGCGCCCGCGCTTGACGGCTTGCCGCAGGTGATGACGGCCAACCATTTATTTGTAGCCAGCCAGGCCCTCAACGTGACCACCGTGGACGGGCAGCAATGCACACTCTCAGCCGGAGACACCATCAAGCTGGTAGCCACTCCGCCGGACGACGCAACTGCGGCGAGCCTGATTGTGGTCAGCAGCCGAAAGGCGAGCTGTCCGGCAGGGGTGACTGTGAGCGTGCCTCTGGAAAACCTTCAAGAGATGCAGAACAACTTCCGCGCCCAGCTGGATTTGGGCTTGCAGGCGTTACGTGCACAGCAGGGTAAAGGCGGATTGCCGGGCGCACCTTACTCTGCCATTGCCCCGCCGCCCCGGCCATCGGATGAGCCTCCAGCGGACAGCGAGAATGTGCAATCGCTGCTCGATGCCCAGCAGCAACAAGCCAACCAGACTGAAACCAGCGTAACCGAGTCGGCCTTCGCCGCCAGTCCGCAGGCTCATTAGAGCAGCCCCACGGCGTTGTTCGTTCCACGGCGGAAGCAGGGAGAAATTCCCTGCCTCCGCCCTTTGCCATGAAAGAAAGGCAAAAACTGAACATGAGAAAGTTGCTTGCAGCGTGCCTTTTTTGCGGCATCGCTTTCGCGCTTTCGGCGCAACAGCCTGTTGCGCAGCTGCCCAAACCGGCGAATGACGCGCCCGCAAACGCCGCGGTTCTAAAGCTGCTACAGGTTGGAATGCCGGAGAGCGTGGTCCTCGATAAGATTCACTCGACCAGCGATAAGTTCGATGCCTCAGTCGATGCGCTGGTCGCGCTTAAACAGGCCGGCGCGACGGAAGCGGAACTGAAAGCCGTAATGGCTCAAAGCTCCGCGCCGGCACAGCCTGCCGCCAACGGCCCCACCCTCGCCGAGACCATGCAGTTCATTCAGGACAAGCTGAACGACATCGGGAAGATCGCATTCGTTGAGTTTATCCAGGATACAAACAACGGCAGCACCAGTACCGAAACCATCACAGACGAGATCAGCAACGTTGTTGCCGACCAGAGCCAGTGCCGTATCTCCTACCATGGCAAGGGATCACAGAATGGAAATATCTACAAGGACGCGAATAGCGACTTCTCCCTGCGCGATGTCCAGGAGATTGTGGTCAAGCGCGAAGAACAGTATGAAACAGAATTTGATGCGAAGACCGGCAAACCCAACCTTATCTCCACATCCACCAGCCCGTCCATAACTGCGCTGATACTGCGTCGCCCACATGGGGAGGAAAACTCCTTCTTCTTCACCGAAGCAGATCTGTCCGACCGCGTCGCCAGAGCCATGCAGCATGCCGTCGAACTCTGTGGGGGCGGCAGCAAAGACAAGTTTTAGGAGCGAGTGCATGAGGAATACTTTGGGCGTCTTGCTTGTCGCCTGTTTTGCGATTCTACTGAGCAGTTCTGCGTTTTCGCAGCAAGCCGTTCCACCGCCGCCCAAGCCGGCCCCCGACGGCCCATCGCTGGCGGCGACCATGCAGTTTATTCAGACCAAACTGCAGGAGCGGGGAAGGCTGAACTTTGCCGTCTATACGCACGACAATGCCGACGGGAAGGACTATATCGATCAGTACAGCGGCGAGCCTACCAACTTTCAAGCCGATGCCGCGACCTGCAAGATCAGCTATCACAGGAATCTCAAAAAGAATGGCACTGTGCTGGCGGACAGCGACGTCTCATTCAGCCTGCACGATGTGAGGGACCTCGTTGTATTGCCCGCCGATCAGGAGATGAAGCGGGAGTATGCCGCTGCCGGGCATCCCACGTGGGACGCGAGAGTCGAACCGGCGATGTTTCTGGTTGTGGCGCGAGAAGCGGGAAATCAGAGCACCGGATTCTATTTTCTCGACGAAGATGCGGCTGACCGCATCGCAAAAGCAATGGTCCACGCGGTCGAGCTTTGCGGCGGCGGCAACAAGGATCCGTTTTAGAGCATGAACGCCCAGGTCTCGGAAGCAAAACCTGGACGTCCAGATCTCAGGAAGGGTGATGCGTTTTCAGTACTTAACAATGGCTGTAAACGAGTCAGGCTTGAGGCTGGCGCCGCCTACCAATGCGCCGTCAATCTCTTCCTCGCCAATCAGAGAGGTGGCGTTGTCCGGCTTGACGCTGCCACCGTAGAGAATGCGCATGTTGGACGCAACCTCCGCGCCCAGCAGTTTGGCCACTTCAGCGCGAATGATCTTGTGCGCGTCGACGGCGATCTCAGGCGTCGCGGTCTTCCCCGTGCCGATGGCCCACACCGGCTCGTAAGCAATTACGATGGGCGCGGCTGCGTCGGCCGTGATGCCGGCAAAGGCTCCGGTGATCTGCGTCTTGAGGACGTGGGCGGTCTTGCCGGCTTCGCGCTCCGCCAACACTTCGCCCACGCAAACCACGGGAATCAGGCCGTGCTTCAATGCGGTGTGCAGCTTTTTGTTGACGATCTCGTCGGTCTCGGCGAAATATTGGCGGCGCTCGGAGTGGCCGATGAGCGTGTGCGTTCCGCCCACTGCCAGAAGTTGGCCCACCGAAGTCTCACCGGTGTAAGCGCCCTCCTCGGCAAAGTGGATGTTTTGCGCGCCAACGGCGACATTGCTGCCTTTGGCTGCGGCAATCACTGTGGGCAGCAGGACTGGCGAGGGAAACAGGGCGATCTCGTCGCGCGTGTGTCCAGCAACGAGGGGCAAAAAGGCATCGACAAAAGCCTTCGCTTCGGCAGGCGTCTTGTACATCTTCCAGTTAGCGGCAATGAGTGCTTTACGGGCCATTTTTTCAGAACTCCTCTGTGTGATTTTAGTGGATGGGATTGATGAGTGGGGGTGACGGCGGGCACAGCGTGCTGAAGTCGAGAAATTGTGCGAATGGAAAGCCGGCGAGCTTAGTCTTTAGATCCTAATGCCAGAACGGCGGTCAAATCGGATGGCACTTCTCCGTTGAAGAAAGCGAGTCGATGATCAGAGTCGCCCAAATCCATTGTGAAGTGGTACCAAACGCCGTCTTGAAGGACGCCCATATTCCAGGGGCCGGAGACCGAGTCAGAAAACTGCCAGACAATGTGGTAACCGTCTTCGTTGGTAAAG
>Ga0182016_10001204_pt1 | contig 31655 bp, 16 predicted proteins | sample 712S2MmetaG_FD_120491 | JGI IMG/M metagenome (GOLD analysis project Ga0182016, IMG submission 120491) | Permafrost microbial communities from Stordalen Mire, Sweden - 712S2M metaG | ecosystem: Environmental > Terrestrial > Soil > Wetlands > Permafrost | place: Sweden: Stordalen | collected...
CGATAACGAAGGCGCGTGGTGGCGCTGTAGCAGGTTCCGAGGCAAGGCAGACTTGGCGCCGATGAACGCGGATAAACGCAGATAGGACTGATCCCGAGTTCTCGGTATGCTACCCACGAATGCACCGCCAGGATGCGACCCGCGCCGAGTTTCTGCAAGACTCTAGGGTTCGGCGCCTTCGACGCGCTCCACCTGGCCTGCGCTGAGCGGGGCGGCGCCCAACTTCTCCTCACGGCCGACGATGGCCTTCTGCGCCGGGCAAGGCGGCACGCCGGGGAGTTGCGCATCAGGGTGGAGAACCCACTATTCTGGTATCGAGAGGTCCGTACGTGATCGAGGCCGCTAACATGACTGACGAGGAATTCGAACGGCACGCGCTGTCGATTCTCGGCCGTGAGTTGGGTGCGGATGGAGTGGCGCGCTTCCTGCGCATATACCGGGCAGGCAGCGGCGATTACACGCGCGACCGTCATCTGTGGCTGGAGAAATCGACCATTCAGGACATCATGACCGAGGCCCAACAGGGCGGATGGCAAAAGCCTGGCCGTTACTAGGGTGAAGACCATCGCGGGCGAGCGGATCGCGATTTCTTCCAAGAGCCTCGGGCTATTGAGATTGGCCTAAGACGGTGACAGTTTCGTGTCACAGGTAAGTAATGTGGGGCGGGTCCCCCGACCCGCGCCGAGCCCCCTGGCTCAGCCGTCGGACCGGGGACCGACGCGGGCGAGGGCGCCCGCCCCACCCGCTGTTGTCACCGTATTGTGCGAGCCTCAATAGGCATTCGCTACGCGGTGGACGGCACGGTCTTCGGCCTGGGTTGGGCGTTTACGGGAGCTTGCCCCGGGCCGCTGGCTGGAACGTGGCTGTACGGACTACTTAATTAGGGCCGCGACTCCCGCATCAACACCCAGACCGGCGAACTCCAGGCCATGTTGCCATCCTCCTGCTCGACGCGAACGTAGTAGCGGTTTTCACCCGGCGCCGGGTGGGAGTCCACGTAAGTGAAACTGGCCGTGCGCTGTCCGGGGGGCGTGGTCTCATAGGCATAGGTCTCGTTGTGGATCACGTCGATTCGCCGGATCGAGCCGGTGCCGATGACGTTCACCTTCAGCGCGTAATCCTGCGCCGTGGGAATCTCGTCGCCCGCCAGGTACTCGCGTCCGCCGCTCTCGACACGAAAATCGAGAACGATATTGTCGGTCGCGCCGTAGGAGTGACGTTTGCGCATGGCGTCCACCAGATCGTCGCGGCCGGTGCCTGTAGTGAGGATGCAAGAGTACGAGATGTGCGTCGAGCAGTGATCGGAGGCCGCCTCGATGCCCATCCGGTAGCCTTTGGCCAGGGCGTTCCAGATGAAACCCGCGGGCCGGTACCCGCTGCGTTGGGCGTACAACTTCTCGGCCGTTGCGCCTTTGGGCGCGCCCTCGTGTTCGTAAGCCACGCGGTGTCCCTGATAGACTTCCACCAGCGGCTCGAGCGCGCCATCGTGATCCTGCCAGTCGGTACCTTGATTGGTCGCTGTGGTGTGACGGAAAGCGATGCCGTTGTACTGGCGCAGATAGGGCAGCACGGCGTCGGCCGATCGTATGGTTCCAGGCGCATCCGGGCCGGTCTGCTCCGCCGGATCGATCGGCAGGATCGGCACGCCGCGCTGGGTGAAGACGATATTGCGATGCCCGTTGGGATACACCACGCTGCGCTCGTAAGCGTACAGCGTGGTCAGCCGCCCGGGGTTAAGGAACAGGTCGGTCGATTTCTGCGTCTTCCACCAGTTGTACGAAGTGCCGCCGCCCTGGTGATCGGTGACCGTGGAAAAGTCCAGAGAAGCCGCGTCCAGCGCATAGCGGTAGAAGTCCCACAGGGAGCCATCGCCCACGCCGTCGGTGGAAAGCGAAGTATGCCGGTGAAGGTCGCCGCGCAGGATGCGGTACTCCGCACCCTGCGAACGTATGCGGTAGCTCCGAATGGCGCGCAGGTCCCCGGCTTCATTGGGATGCGTCGCGGAGGATAGTTCCGGCCGCTCCACAAAGGGCTTCAAGTGGATTTCTCCCGCGCTGCGCTCTTGCGGAACGACGGCCGCAAACACATTCTGACGGAGCGGCCGCGCCGCCTGGTAGTCTCGCGTGTCGGCAGCCCAAACGGCCCATAATCCCGCCGGACCGGCCGCCACTGCGGCGCGCGAGTCGTTGGCCCCAGCCGATTGCGGTAGCGTCTGGCTGCGATGCCACCCGCTGCCATCCAGGGTGAACAACACATTCTCCCAAATGCCGTTGGCACCCCACACTTCGATGACGCTGTTCGACTTGGTCAACTGCAACGCAGCTACCGCCAGCTTGCCGTCGGCCGTGACGGCGATTTGGGGATTCTGCAGGAATCGCGGCAGGTACAGCGGGAAGGCCGCCTCCAGCGGCGCCTCGGGTTCTTCGAGCAGATCGCCCGAAAGCCTGACAAACCGGAGTTTCCGCGACTGGTACAGCGGATTGCCGGACGTCTTTACCAGGTACCCGTAATCCTTGCCCCAGTTGGCTTCCGCCTCGTCGAACGCGATCCACAGCCGGCTCTGTTTGTCGCAGGCCAGCGAAGCGTGCGCCTCAAACCGCGGCGACCGCGTGATAGCCCTCACCGGACCAGCCTCGCCGTTGGTGTATGAGCGCACCAGCACGTCATAGTTGCCGCGATCGTAGGTGTCCCAGCCAACCCAAACGGTTCCATTCTCCGCGGCGGCCAGAGATGGCTCCCAGTCGTTGGCCGGCGATTCGCTGACCTTGGTTTCCGCGCCCCAGGCTCCGTCGCGCCAGGTCTTCAAGAAAATGTCGGATTGCCCGTTGCGGAAGCCCTGCCACGCCAGCCAGAGATTGCCCTGCCGGTCGGCCACCACGCGTGGGTTGAAGTCGGAACCCTCCGCCACCGTCAGCCGCTCAATAGCGCTCCAGGACTCGCCGTTTTTGCGGCGCTCGTAAAGGTCCCAATTCCCGTCCACCTGCGCGGACCAAATGACATGCAGTTGCCCTTGGCCGTCGTACGCAGCGGATGGACGCAAGATATCGGCGGTTTCGCGCGTCTCGACCGCTTCCGGCGCCGCCCACTTGGCGCCCTGCAATTCGCGCGTCAGCAACCGGTCGCGGCCGTCCCGGAATTCCTGCCAGACGACCGCCGCGCGGCCGCCGGCATCCGCCGCAACCGCGGGATAATCGGCCTCGCCGGGGGCTGCCCCTGCGCTATTGCTCAGGGCGAAGGGACGCGCCACTTCTTCCACTTCGATGTTGCCGCTGTCGAACGACAGATGGCGGCGGGCCTCCAGATCGGCGAGCGGGAAGGTGAAGTCGCCCGCTCCGAAGACGTGGAAGCGCGCGCCCGCGCTGCCGCTCACACTGGCGTAGATGCCGTTGGGGAAGACCGCGCGCGGCCCAGGAAGAACCGGGCTAAGGTCCACCTGCTGGACGTTCGGAGTCCACGCGCGCGTGGTGAATGAGAATTCGGACGCGCCGCTATCCGACGTCGTAACCTGGTCCTCGTTTGAAAAATGATAGCCGCTCAGTCCCAGCACGCGAGCGTCGCCCGAAGCCGGTTCGATCCACCCTCTCCAGTTGCGGCCGGCTGTGTCGGTGATGCCGTACCGGACCAGCACTTGACGCGCTGAGGCGTTCCAGGTCTCCGCCGGCGCCGCGGACGGAGACTGTGCCGAGAGGCGCACGAAGGACCGCGTTGCCAGGAGAACGATCGAAAGCAAAATAACGAGCGAAGCTATAGCGGTTCTGCGCATATCGTCACCTTTCAACGCGTCGAGCGGATATCCTCGGCGAGCAGCCCTTCGATGGATCGAGTAAACTCGCGCTCGGCCTCCGCGCGCAGTTCGCCGCTGGCGTGGCCGGGGAAACCGGCGTGCACATGGCGAACGCGGCCATCCCTGCCCAGGATGAACGTGGTCGGCCAGCAGTCGAGATTCGCCGCCTGCGGCAGCTTGGCATTCAACTCGCCGGGCTCACCGGCCAGCAGCACAGTGTACTCGATCCCATACTGGCTGATAAAGGCTCGCAGCCGCGTGGGATTCTTCAACTCTTCCGCCTCTTCAAAGGACAGCGCTACGATCTCGAAACCTTGGCCCCGATACTTACGGTAAAGTGCCGCCAGGAAGGGCGCTTCGTCGTGGCAGTTCGGACACCAGCTTCCCGTGATGCTGACAATCACGACTTTCCCCTCGAAGCGCGGATCGGTGTTCGAGACCACGTGTCCATCCAAGTCCGGAAAGCTGAAGTGGAATGGCTCTGCCGGATCCTTGACGCTGGTATGCTGCGCTGGATCCGTGGGTTCGGGGAGACCCTCGGCGCGCGCCGCAGCGGAACGTCTCGCAACGAGTTCGCTTTTTCCTCTGCCGTCGGTCAGGCTCACCGCCAGGGTCCCATCGCTCGCGGCCGTCAACTCCAATAACGCCGGCCGCGCGCCGGAGAAATGACTCAGCACGAATTTGCCGTCGTGGTAGCTGCCCGTGAGCGCTCCCGTATCGCCATCCACCCGCAGGATGGCCGCCGACACCTCCGCGCCGGATTGCCGCACGATCAAACGCCAGGCCAATTCGCCTTTGGCGCTGTGCGTCGCGATCTCCCAAAGGCCGGCAATCGAAGGCACGGCGGCTGACGGCGGGGGCGGCGCCACGAAACGCCTGGCTTTGAACGCGTATGACCTCCGCGCAGACGCATACTCGCCTTCCAGCACGCCTTCTTTCAGGGTGGCGCGCAGTTCGGTCGCATAGTGGGCAAACTCCAGAACCAGAGCCCCGTGGTCAAAGCGGCCGCTGGTCGAAGGGACCTTGTCGTCGCCATTGAAGAAATAACCGGTAACACTCGACCCTTCGCCGGAAAACTCCATCCGAAACGGGATGTTGACGCCTTTCACCGTGACGGTTGCGCTCCACAGGCCTGCCAGCGACTGGGCCGCGGCGGCCTGCGCAAATACGAAAACTGCAAGAACGGGAAACCTGGTTGTCATAGGCTGCGGATCTCCTGCTTCACCATCGGACCACCGCGAGCCAATTCGCTGCCCTCTACCTTGGACTTGAATATGGGCCACAGAAGCTGCGCATACCACTCATCGCCCTCGTAGTGCGATATTCCATAGGATTTCGGATATCGCCGCGAGATGTGTGCGGTGCCGAAGATCACGTCCCACAGGAAGAACATATTTCCGAAGTTGCCCTTGTAGTAGCCCACGCCATCATCGGTGGTGTCGGCATGGTGGGCCTGGTGGGTTGCCGGTGTGGAGATGAGCCGCTCCAGCACCCAGGCCAGCGGATGGAGAAACCTGTTTTGGTAAAGAGGGCGGTCCCATGGGATGCTGGAATGCGCCATAGCCGTGATCACGCTCTTGAGGGCCAGCACAAAGACGGCCGGCGCCCCCAGGCCGAGGTAGGTCAGCGCCGAGGTCAGATAGATCTGCGAGAAGAAGATGGTATAGATCAGGTTCTGTCTGTTCGACATGGCCATGCCCATGTACGGGGCCGAATGGTGCGTGCGATGGAATCGCCATAGCCACGGGATCTCGTGGTGCAAGCGGTGGTACCAATACTGAGTCAAATCGTCGGCGACGCAAATAATCGCGAAGCCCCACAGAAACGGCACCCAGTCGAATACGTTCCGCATCCCCGGCAGGACCAGCGGAAGAATCTTCAGACCGAAGTAGGCAGTCACCGGCTTTACGATCAGGAGCGGCAGAGCGAACGACGCCATGTCGAGCCATCTTTCGTTCCGCGTCCAGTGGTTCTCGTACAGGCCCAGCGAGAATTCCACCGCGCCCAATAGAAACACGCACACGCTGAGTCCCCACGCATTGAAACTCTGGAGCGTTTGCTCCAATCCGCCGGCATGACGGGAGACGCTTCCCAAAGGCTCCTGGCCGGCGATTGAAAGAGCCGCGAGCATCAGCAGCACCGGCGCGGCATAGAGGAGCAGACTCAGCAGAGCGTTGCGGACCAGCTTCCTGCGAACGTGCGTATCGAGTTTCATAAGTCCTCCGGCGTTCATTTGGGGGCAGCGTTGCGCACCAGGACGCGGTGAGTCACGTGCAGCGCTCCGGCCACCACGCCCAACGGGATCAGCACCAGCAGCACGCCAACTATGATTTTCTTAACCAAAATAGCGAGATCCGAGAGTTCCATAACGGCTATAGCAGTTCCAGGGTTACGGCCTCGATATGACCAGTAAAGGTGAATGGACTCGTGTAGGCCGCGCTCACCGGCGAGCCCAGGTCGGAACCGATGTCCAGAGTCTCGCCGTAAAAACCGCCGAAATTGGCGATAGCCGCTTCTCCGGCGGGCTTGCCGTTGACCGTCAGGCGCGCTACGCCGGGACCGGTGGAGCGGCCGGGCAGGGGATCCTTCTGCCCCTGGGATTGGTCGGGAACGAAATCGAGGACGATGTGCGCCTTTCCAGCTTCAAGCGGTGCGGAGGAAACGATCGAGCCGGCTCGGTTGCCAAAAGCGTTGACCTCATAAGTCACCCGGCCATCTTTAACGAACAGACTGTAGCCGCCGTAACGTCCGCCCTGTGCCAATATGACTCCTTCGGCGCCGCCGGCAGCGATTTCGACGTCCGCCGTAATCCGATGCGCCCGTCCCGCGATGCGCGGAGCGGAGGCCGCCGGCACCCTCTGCACTCCAGCATGGTAAACGAAGGTCGTCCGATCGTCCGCGGGGGAAGGCTGCGGAGCGCGGCGCGGCTCTAGCGGATACACCTGGTTGCGGCGCGCCTCGCTGTCGAAGAGTTGACGCAATTCCGCCAGTTTTTCGGGGTATTTCGTGGCGAGATCATGCGCCTGGCTGTAGTCCTGATCGAGATTGTAAAGCTCCCAGGGATTGTTCTCGGGCGTGGGCCGATCCTGCTGCACAGGGCCGCTCTGCCAAGGCAGATGATGGAACGATCCGGCCCACCAGCCGTCCCGGTAGATGCCGCGGCTGCCGAGCATTTCGAAGTATTGGACCTTGTGGTGGCTGGGCTCGTCCGGATGGTCGAAGGTGTAGACCATACTTGTGCCTTCAAGCGGTATCTGTTTGACTCCGTTCACCACCTCCGGAAACTGGACCCCGGCCAGCTCAAAAACCGTGGGTGCGATGTCGACAACATGATGAAACTGGGTGCGGAGTTCGCCGGCTCCCTTGATATGACCTGGCCAGGAAACGATCAAGGGATCGCGCGTGCCGCCGAGATGCGAGGCCACTTCCTTGGCCCATTGGAAAGGTGTGTTGCTCGACCATCCCCAGGCGGTGGCGTAATGGTTGGAAAACAGCTCGCTGCCCAGGTCGTCCAAATGTTCCAGCCGTTCCTCGATGGGACGAGTCTTGTTGTCCACCGTCACGCCGTCGTGGCCCTCAAAACCGCCCTCCGCGCTGCCGCCGTTATCGCCCACGATATAAAAGACCGCGGTGTCTTCCACATGGCCTTCCGCGCGGACGGCCTGGAGCAGGCGTCCCACCTCGTAATCGGTTTGCGCCAGAAAGCCGGCGTAGACTTCCATTTGATGGGACAGCAGTTTCTTCTGCGGCTCGGTGAGCGAATCCCAGGCGGGGATCTCTTTGGGCCGCGGCGTCAGCTCCGCATTGGCGGGTATTGCGCCGATCTCCCTTTCGCGGGCAAAGGTCTGCTCGCGCAGCTTGTCCCAACCCTGATCGAAGAGGCCCTTCTGCTTGGCGACCCACTCCTGCGGCACGTGATGTGGGGAGTGCGTGGCGCCGGTGGCCAGGTAAAGGAAGAAAGGCTTCTGCGGGGATACGGCATCATGCTGCTCGACCCAGTGGATCGCGTCGTTCACCAGGTCCGGCGTCAGGTGGTAGATTCCCTTGTGCCCGGTGGCCGGTTCCACGGGTGTCGTGTTGCGATACAGTGTGGGCTCCCATTGGCTGACCGCCGCGCCCAGAAAACCGTAGAAGTATTCGAAGCCCAGTCCGGTGGGCCAGTGATCGAACGGCCCGGCCGGGTTCACTTCCCATACCGGAGTGTTGTGCCACTTGCCGAAAGCCGCGGTGCTGTAACCGTTGAGCTTCAGAACCTCCGCCACGGAGGCGGCGCTCCTGGGCCAGACGGAGTTGTAGCCGGGATACCCGGCAGCGGATTCGGTGATCACGCCGAAGCCGACTTCGTGATTGTTGCGCCCGGAGAGCAGCGCACCGCGCGTGGGCGAGCACATGGCGTTCACGTGGAAACGGTTGTAGCGCAGTCCGCTCGCAGCCAACTGGCTAAGAAAAGGCGTCGCCACCGGACCGCCAAACGTCGAGGTGGCGCCGAAGCCGACATCGTCCAGCAGGATCAGGATCACATTGGGTGCGCCTTTGGAAGCAGCGGGGCGCTGCGGCCAATCCGGTGTGGATTTGTCGCGGCTGGGATCGATTTTGCCCTTGAAAGTGGCGTCGGGTTTGGGCAGCGCGTCCGCCGCCCACAGGCAGGCGGACACCGCCAACAGCCCACCTGCCAAGACCAAGGACCGATTGGTCTTGGTCATCGGATATCCACCCTTACCGCGTCGATCTTGCCATTGAATGGAAATGGGCTGGCGTAGCTGGAACTCACCGGCGTGCCGAGGTCGGAACCGATATCGAAGGTCTCGTAGTAATAGCCGCCGAAAATCGCGATGGGCGTCTCACCCGCGGGCTCACCATTGATGGAGAGGTGAGCGAAGCCGGGTCCTACTGGGCGCACTTGGGCTCCCTGGCCTACTCCTCCTGGTACTGGCTCCTTACTGGGCTTGGATTCGTCCGGCACGAAATCGACGACGATGTGAGCCTTGCCCGCTTCGAGCGGCTTGGAGGACACGATGATGCCGCTCCGGTTGCCGAAGGCGTTGACCTCGTAAGTCACGCGGCCATCCTTGACATAGAGAGTATAGCCGCCGTAGCGCCCGCCCTGGGCCAGAATCACGCCTTCCGCGCCCCCGGCGGGAACGTCCAGGTCCGCGGTGATGCGGTGGGCATGGCCCACTACGCGTGGCGCGGAACTGGTCGGGATCCGTTGCACGCCCGCGTGATAAACGAAGGAAGTCTGGCCGCCTCCGGGCGCGGGCGGCAGAGCTCTGTGGGGCACCAGGGGATACACATTGTTGCGCCGCGCCTCGCTATCGAAGAGCTGCTGCAGTTCTTTCAGCTTCTCCGGATTCTGGGCGGCCAGGTCATGCGCCTGGCTGTAGTCCTCGTTCAGATTGTAGAGTTCCCACGGATTCTGTTCGGGGCTGTGCTGCTCCCAGTTGGCGAGCTGGCTGCTCTGCCAGGGCAGCAGGTGGCGCGATCCGGCCCACCATCCGTCTTTGTAAATGCCGCGATTGCCCAGCATTTCGAAGTACTGAATCTTGTGGGCGCTGGGCTGGTCGGGATGATCGAAGCTATAGACCATGCTGACGCCTTCGAGCGGCAACTGTTTCACGCCGTTGACCACGTCCGGAAGCTCCACGCCTGCCAGTTCATAGAGCGTCGGCGCGATATCGGTGACGTGATGGAATTGCGTGCGGAGTCCGCCGGCGTCTTTGATGTGCCCCGGCCAGGAGACGATCAACGGATCGCGCGTGCCGCCCAGGTGGGAAGCCACCTGCTTGCTCCATTGAAATGGCGTATTGGTCGCCCACGCCCAAGACGCCGCATAGTGATTGATGAAGAGTTCGCCGCCCAGGTCGTCGATATGCTGCAATCGCTCTTCAGTGGTTTGCTTCTTGCCGTCCACGGTGTAGGCATCGATTCCTTCCGGCCCGCCCTCGGCGCTGGCGCCATTATCGCCGGCGATATAGAACACGATGGTGTCTTCGGTATGCCCCTCGGCCTTGATATTGGCGAGCAGCCGCCCGACTTCGTAATCCGTTTGCGCCAGGAAAGCCGCGTAAACCTCCATTTCGTGTGCCAACAGTTTCTTCTGGTTCGCGTTCAGGGAATCCCACGCCGGCAGTTCTTTCGGCCGTGGCGTCAATTCGGCATTGGCCGGGATGATTCCAAACTCTCTCTGGCGGGCGAAAGTCTGCTGGCGCAGACTATCCCATCCCTGGTCGAACTTGCCCGCGAACTTCTCGATCCACTCTTTGGCCACGTGATGCGGAGTATGCGTAGCGCCCGTGGCGAAGTACAGGAAGAAAGGTTTCTGCGGCGAGACAGCGTCATGTTGCTGCAGCCAGCGGCTGGCGTCGTTCACCAGGTCGGTGGTCAGATGATAGCCTTGGGCCGGCGTGGCGGGCGGTTCCACCGCGGTGGTGTTCCGATAAAGGCGCGGGTGCCATTGACTGTCCGCGCCTCCCATGAACCCGTAGTAATACTCGAAACCCAGGCTGGTGGGCCAGTGATCGAACGGACCCGCCGGATTGGTCTCCCAAACCGGCGTGTTGTGCCACTTGCCGAACGCGGCGGTGCTGTAACCATTCTGCTTCAGCACTTCGGCGATGGAGACCGCGCTCTTCGGCCAGATGGAGTTGTAGCCGGGGTAGCCAGAGGCGCCCTCGACCACCGTGCCGAAGCCGATCTCATGATCGTTGCGGCCGGAGAGCAGCGCGGCGCGCGTCGGCGAGCACAGCGAGTTCACATGGAAGCGGTTGTAGCGCAGGCCGCTCGAAGCCAACTGATCCAGGTAAGGCGTCGGCACCGGTCCGCCGAAGGTCGCGGTGGCGCCGAAGCCTACGTCGTCGAGCAGAATCAAGACAACGTTGGGCGCGCCTTTGCGGGCGCTGGTCCGCGTGGGCCAGTCCGGGGACGATTTGTCGCGGCTGGGGTCGATCTTCCCTTTGAAGGCAGGGTCGGGCTTTGGCAGGATATCGGCCGCCCGGATTGCGGCTGCCGGGATTGTCAGCATTCCAGTTACTAATATTGTGAGGTTTCGGATATTATTCATTGAAAATCTCCAGTTTTCGGCCGACTCCGGCCGCCTAAAAAGGCGGCTGCGGCCAAGATTGGCCGCCCTCCATCATTGGCTCTCGCCGCTCTTGGTTACATCTTTCAGGCCTTCGGCAAAGGACTTAGAGCCTTTGGTCCGGTGAATTCGTCCCTTCAGTACATCGTCCCATGTAATGTAGGGGTAGAGCTTGTGTGATTGGGCCTGATCTTCGAACAGAGCTTTCAGTTCAGCCAGTTTCTCAGGGAACTTTGTGGCTAAGTCAATTCGCTCCGTGTAGTCCTCATTCAGGTTGTACAGCTCCCAGGCGTTTTCGTCAAAAGGTTGTTGGCTTTGCGCATTTCCAGTGATAAAGCTGCTTGGGTAAGCTAATTCAGCTTTCCACCCGTCGTGATAAATCGATCTCGAACCAAAGATGTAGTAATACTGTAGGGTGTGACGGGTAGGCGCCTTAGCGTCGTCAATCGAGTATGCCAGTGAAGTTCCCTCAATGGCATCCTGCTTGATTCCCTTGATCTGCTCGGGCACCTTGACGCCCGTAAGGTCCAGTGTTGTCGGAAGAATGTCGATTACATGGCTGTACTGGGTACGAATTCCCCCTTTGTCCTTAATACCTTTCGGGTAAAAGACAATGAGCGGATTGTGAGTGCCGCCTTCACTGTTCGCATCCTGCTTCCAGTACTTGAAAGGCGTGTTTGCGGCCTGTGCCCAGCCGAGCGGATAATTCCCCTCGGTGGCAGCGGACGTACCGATCTCCCCAATCTTGTTCAGGTTATAAGCAATGTTCTCTTTTTCCGTTAAAGTCTTACCCACCAGATTCGCCAGAGAGCGATCGACGTCCCCGTTCAAAGTGCCTTCTTTGCTTGCGCCATTGTCGCCGATCATAATGAATACAAGCGTATTATCCAACTGGTTGATCTCTTTTAGGTGATTGATCAAACGGCCAACTTCAAAATCCGTATACGTGAGATAACCTGCATAGATTTCCATGAAACGTGCATAGAGCTTTTTCTCGTCTTCCGACAAGCGATCCCAGGCCTTAATGTTCGGGTTGCGATCGGGAAGTTTCGCATCGGCGGGGATAACTCCGAGTTTCTTCTGGCGTTCGAAAACCTCCTCGCGGTACGCGTCCCAGCCCATGTCGAATTTCCCCTTATATTGATCGCTCCAGTATTTGTCTACCTGGTGCGGAGCATGCGTGGCTGCGGGTGCATAATAGAGGAAGAATGGCTTGTTCGGTGCTGCCTTCTTCTGACGATCGACATAGCCGATTGCTTTATCGGTGATCTGATCGCTGAAGTGGCGGCCATCCGGACGGACGTGAGCCTGATCTTCCACCAGGTCCGGCTTGTATTGGTCGGTCTGGGAACCAAGAAATCCGAAGAAGTGGTCGAAGCCTTTGCCGGTCGGCCAACGGTCGAATGGGCCTGCATCGGTCGCATCTTCGTCGGGGGTTACACCATATTTGCCAACCGCGAATGTGTTGTAGCCATTCTCACGAAGGATTTCCGCGATGGTCCCGGCCGAGGAAGGAAGCCTGCCGTCCCAGCCGGGGAATCCCGCGGACATAACGGTGTGTGAAAATCCGGAAACGTGCACGGATGCGCTGTTCCGGCCAGTCAGCAGCGCGGCGCGGGTTGGGGCGCAGATCGCGGCCGTATGGAAGTTCGTATAGCGCAAGCCATTGTTGGCTAGATTGTCGAACGTGGGAGTCTGGATCAGCCCACCGAATGCGCCGGCGGCGCCAAAGCCCACATCATCCAACAGTATCCACACTACGTTTGGGGCGCCGGCTGGCGCTTTCACGGGTTCCGGCCACCATTCTTTTGACTCGGCGAGGGTTCTGCCAACGACTCCTTGATACGGCTGTGTGGCTTGAGCATGCAGTGAGAGCCTCGCACTCATCGCCAATATTAACGTCGTCGTCAACGCCTTCAGTACGCTTTTCTTTTTCATGGATTCCCTTTTGTCTATGTCATTCAGAGATGACTCAGTTACATTCCCGGGCTGGCACGTTTATCTAATCGCCTCCCGATGAGCGACAGGCCGGGAGGCCTGTCCTACCGCACGCACCTGAAACCAACGTGATTCGTCCCCGTGCTGGGCTCGCCTTTTCCGCGACTGCCCGGCATGTAGCGGGTGCAATACTGGTCCGTGCAGAGGAACGATCCACCCCTCTGCACGCGTTTCGCGATGCCGGGTTCATCCGGATCGAAGCTGTCCGCCGGTCCCCGCGGGTTGCGCACCATTTCGCCGGCGCGGGCGATCTGCTTGTAATAATCGGCGCGATACCAGTCGGCGCACCATTCCCATACATTGCCGGCCATGTCCGACAGGCCGTATCCGTTTGGCGGAAACGATCCCACCGGCGCCGTGCCTCGATAGCCATCCTCCGCTGTATTGGTATCCGGGAAGTGGCCTTGAAAGGTGTTGGCCTGAAACTTGCCGCCGGGCCGGAATTCCTTGCCCCAGACGTATGGTTGGCGGTCCAGCCCGCCGCGCGCGGCGAATTCGAATTCCGCTTCGGTGGGCAGTCGTTTGCCTGCCCACTTCGCGTAGGCGGCTGCGTCCTCCCAGGCGACGTGTACGACCGGATGGTCGCCGCGCCCCGTCAGATCGCTCGACGGACCTTCCGGGTGTTTCCAGCTTGCGCCCTTCACGTAACGCCACCACACGTATGCGTCGTTCAATTCGACCGCGTGGGCGGGCGGCGAAAACACCACCGAACCCGGAACCAGCTCTTCCGGCTTCGCGCCAGGAAAGTCCTTGGGATTGGGCTTGCGCTCGGCGACTGTAACGTATCTAGTTGCAGACACAAACGCGGTGAACTGATCGTTGGTTACCGCAGTGCGATCCATCCAGAAACCGTCCACATACACGCGATGAACGGGCCGGGCATCTTCCATATCGGCGTGTTCGGACCCCATCCAAAACTCGCCGCCGGGGATCCGGATCATGCCGGCGTTAGTTGCCGGCGCGCTCCTGCCGCGTGCCGCGGATATGCCGCTGTCGCAGTGCTCGGCCCCGAATACCGCCGATACCACAGAAACAAGTATGATTAGTATCCGCAAAGCGTTATTTCCCCTCGTAAGTGATCCAGAATGGCGAGGCCCAGACTAACTCGCCGTCCTGCTGTTCTCCCCGGACATAGTAGTAGCTCGTCTTACCCGGCTGCGGATCGTTGTCGCGCCAGCGGAACTCTACGTCCGTGGTGCCCGGCTCGGTGGTGTACACGTACTTGTTGTCTTTGACGATATGCACCCTGGCGAATGGCGCAGTACCCGACAGCTTCACCCGGAGCTCAGGTGGTTCGCTCGATGAGAAGGCATCGCCCATCAAGTGCGAGCCGCTGCGCACATCCGCCAGGATGTTGTCGGTGGCCGCGTACACGTGACGCTTGCGCAGGCCGTCCAGAATAGCCTCGCGGGTGTCGCCGGCCGCCAAGACCACGGAATAGCTCATGTGCGTGGAAACGTGGTCCGAACTGGCTTCAAAGCCGAAGCGGTAGCCCTTTTCGAAGGCCAGGTTGATGAACCCCTTCGGCCGCCAGCCACCGATCGAATCCTGTGCGCTATTGGACCGCGGCGCGTCCGGCATCTCGTAGTTCTGCCGCATGCCCTGGTAGATCTCGACCACGGGCTCGGAGCCGGGATCGTTGTCGCGCCAGTCGGTTCCCATGTCCGTGCCGCTGGTGTGCGACGCGACCACACCGCCGAACTGTTTGAGATAGGCGTAGAACATCTGCGTATCCGGCGCGTGTCCCGCATAATCGGCGGTAGTGATGGGAAGCCTGGGCAACGGGCGTATACCGCGCTGCGCAAAGACTACGTTGCGGTGCCCTTCCGGATAGGCCACGCTGCGCTCGTAGCTGAACATGGGCGCAAACCGGCCCGGCGTGTAGAACATATCGGTGAGCTTCTGCGTGGTCCACCAGGTGTACTCGCGGGCGCCGCCATTGTCGTGATCGCAACAGCCCACCCAGTCGAGCGCGGCGGCATCGATGATGTAGCGCCACTGGTCTAGCAGCGTGCCGTCCAGAGCGCCATCGTAGGAAATCTCGCTGTGCCGGTGAAATTCGCCGCGCACTAACTGCAGCTTGCCGCCCGCGGCATCCAGCCGGTAGGCGCGCAGCTTGGCGGCGGCCGCCACCTCCCCCGCCGGAATCGCCTTTGTGGGCGGCGGCGGTGGACCGATGTCCCTCCCGGAGATGGGCTGCGCGGCAGGTGGCAGCGAGATCACGCTGGCGAACAGATCGTTATTGTAAGGATCGGCGACACCTGTCGTACGAATTTGTGTGAAGTCCCAACCCCGCTTGGTCAGCAACTGAATCTCGCGGCGATAGTCGGAGGATTCGATTACCGTCAACTCGCCGGCGCGCCGCGACACCAGCGCCGGGCGATTGTCGAGCACGTTGTCGCCGCGGAACAGGTAAACCGGCCCCGTCCAGGATGCGCCATCGAAGGACGCTAGATACTCGGACCACACCGTGCCAATCGGATTCCAAAGCGTGGCATGCGGGCTGCGATACGCAAGCCAGATCCGGCCGGAGGCATCCACCGCCAGACGCGGCAGCGTGTTTCGCGGCTCCGGCGGCGGCATGGAATGCGCGTTAGGTTCCCGGCGCGCATATCGCCGGTCGTCTGGCGTCTCCCAACCCTTGGCATCCGCCTGGCGCGCCGGACTGTCCTCCCGCGCGTCTGGGGCGCCTTCCAGCGCCGGTCCGGGATCGGCGGGCTGGATCAAACGGCCGGAAGTGTCCAAGCCAACCAGCCGCACGGCCCGCGCGAAATACACCGATACACCCGAACTGCGGTAAGCGCCGAAATCCTTGCCCCAGCCTTCCGGTCCCTCTTCGTAGGCAATCCATAAGCGCCCTTGCGGATCGTAAGCGATCGACGGATAGGCTTCGTAGCGGGCGGTAGCGGCCACCGGCACCTCCGCTCCCCAGTGGCCTGGGCCGGTTGCCGTTCGCACATACACGTCGAAGCTGCCATTGCGATATGAGTCCCACGCCACAGTCACCCGGCCGCCTGCATCGGCGGCGATGGCCGGGTTCCATTCATCCGCCGGCGAATTGGAAACGGCCGCCGGAGCGGAGAAGCCATCGCCTTCCTGATTGGCGGCAAAAATGGCCGCCTTGCCCTGCCGCCACCCCTGCCACGCTACCCACACGCGGCCCTTGGATTCGGTGGCAGCGGCAGGAAAAACATCTGAGCCAAGCGCTTTCGAAATCCGCACCGCCTTGCCCGGCGCGCCATTCTCGATAGGACGCGCCCAAAGATCGAAGTCGCCGTTCTCGTTAGCCGACCAGAATACCCACGGCCGTCCCGAGCCATCCACGGCCACCGCCGGCCGGTAGAGGTCGCCGCCCGGATCGGTCACGGCGATGGGTTCCTCCCAACGATTCTGGGAGAAGTGCTTTACCAGAACCTGGTCTCCGCCCGGCGCAGCGGTGTATGCCGAGAAATCTTTGGGCGCGGCGGTGAGCGGCGCGCGCAGTTTGTTGTGCGCAGGGTTGTGCCGGAATTCTAGATAGGCCAGCCAGATGTCGCCGTTCGGCGCGATGGCTGCCGCCGGATAGTCCTGCTCGTCCAGACTGCTGGTCACCTGCGATGACGGCGGAATGCGATCAATCGCGACCCGCCCGCCTAGCGCATGTTGGAACTTGCCATAGGGTATATCGGCCAGGCGCACGCTGAAGTCGCCCTGCGCGGTCTTCACCTGGATCGTGCTGTTCTCGTCCTCGCCGGCTAGCCAAACAATGACGCCGTTATCGACCACCGTTTTCGCTTCGGCAACCGTCCGCGTCATGAGCGGCGCGGTCGATGCCTTCCAAGAGCTCTCGCCCAGGATCTCGTCTTCCTTGGTGAACCGCCAGGGATCGGTCTTCGTGATGCGCCCGCGGTCTATAGTGGCCGATCCGTCCCATTTGGCCGCCACCTTGTCCGTGATGCCGAGTAGAACCCGCACGCCAACCTCGGCCGCGCCAGGAATACAGAAACCGAACAACAAGAAGACAGCACTCGGCCAACGCATCACTTCTCCGTTTTACCCACTAAATCGATGGACGTTATTTACTAATCATCAGATGATGCCAACTGGAGCGGCCGCTTGTCAAGTCGCCGAGGCGACAGGGCTCAACCGCTCTGGGGATTCTGATTGACAGAAACCGCCTACTGACGTGCGCGGCTCGGTAAACCTCGCGAAATCAGAGCGACTAGTACCGAGCCGCGACCGTAAGGGAGCGGTTTTGCTGCACAGGTCTTAGAACTTGTAGTGCAGCCCCAACTGAATGATGCGCGACTGGTTGCCGGGGATCAGGCTGGTGATGGTTCCGAATGCCGCGCTGCCCTGTTGGACGTTGGGTAACGCGAAGTTCGCATGGTTGATGAAATTCAGCGCTTCCGCCCGGAACTGCACGTCGTGTCGCTCACCGATGTGGAAGTCTTTCAGCATCGACAAGTTTAGCCCGATGGCTCCGGGACCGTAGCCGGAGGTGCGGCCGCCATTGCCAAAGGTATAAGCGGGAGGCGCAGCGAACGCACTGGTGTTAAACCACTCGGAGATCTTCTGGGCGGTCGACCGGTTGCTGCTCAGAGTGGGATCGCCCACCACGTTCGCGCGGTTGCCATCCGAAAATGAATTCGTCAGATTGACCGCTTCCAGCACCCCGTAAGGCGAACCCGAATGCAACTCGCCCGTATACGCCAGCGACCATCCGCCTGCCACGTTGTCCAGGAACGAGTTGCTTGTCGCGTGCCGCTTCCCCTTGCCGTAGGGCACTTCGTAGATCGCCTCGGCGACGAACCTGTGCTTGATGTCGTTGCCCGATAGACCCCAATCCTGCGCGCGGTCGTTCATGTTCAGGTAAGTATTGTAGTAGGTCAAAGCGCCGCCCGGATCTCCTAACTCGTTGCGGCCGGGAATGTTATCTTCGAACCGCGAGAACGTGTAGTTGCCGTGAATGCTGAGTCCGTTGGAAGCGCGTTTCTCCAGGTGCACGTTGATGCCGTAGTACTTGGAACTGCCGATGTCGTCGGCCAGCGCGCGCACATCGCTGAATTGCGGAAAGGGCCGCAATATCTGGGCGTTGCCCGGTCCCAGCTCGTCGGTCGGCACCTGGTTGAGGGTCACTCCGCCTTGATTCGGGACCGGGAGATCGTGGCCAAAAGTCCCGAGCCCGCCCACTTCCACCAATACCGAATTGGAAAGCTGCTTCTGAACATTGAGATTGTATTGCTCCAGGTAGCCGGTGTTGCGGCCGGTTTGCTGGTAGAAAGTAACGGCGGTGGTCGGTTTGGTCCCCACCGGTACCGCGCCGTATCCCGGCGTGAGCTGGCTCGCAGTCGGAACGCCATTCGCGGGGAATCCGTTCGCCAGCACGAACGCCGGCGTAACCCCGTTGTTCGGCGAGACGAACGACGCTGAATCGCTGAAGCCCAGGTTGGCCGTGATAGGCGTGGCCATATCGTATGGCCCCACATAAAGCAGTGCCGAGCCGCCGCGAATGACGAAGTCCTTGGGCAAGCGCCAGGCGAAGCCGAAGCGCGGTCCGAGATTGTGATAGTTCCAATTTGTGGCGAATTTGGGTACGCCGTTCAATCCGGAGAACGTGACGATGCCAGGTGTCCCGGAAACGGGGTTGATGGCCGTGGGGTTGAACCCATTCTGCCGGTTATCGTATTCTTCCCAACGCGGTTGATCGAGGTCCCACCGCAGGCCAAGGTTCAAGGTCAGCTTCGGCGTAACCTTCCAATCGTCCTGGGCGTAAGCGCTGTAGTTGTCGCCGCGCGGCTTCAGCGGAAGCGCGTTGACGATTTGGGCGGTGTTCACCCATCCTAGCTCCAACGCGGCGAGTGAGTTCCCGGTAGCCGTGGTGTTGAAGGTGACTTGTCCGCCGGCTATCCCCCACCAGTCGTCAACGTCGCTGGCGTACCGGTATTCGGCGCCGAACTTGAACTGGTGTGTTCCGCGAATCACGCTGAGGTGATCCACCACAGGGATCGCCAGCGTGGGCACCTGAAATCGTTGCTGAGTGGTTGTTCCCTGCTGCGTGTAACCGGGCACGACCACGTTCGGGGCAAAGGCGGAATCCACGCCCGTAAGCCCGATGGTCTGGTTGAGATCGGATCCCGCGCCCGAGGAGTATGTGTGGGACGACCGGAGGTCGAAACCGGTGCGGAATTCGTTGAGCACCGTGGGGCTGAAGTCGTGATACCAAGTCCCAGTAGTATTGTAGTAACTGGTGTGCGCTTGGACGGCGGCGGGGTCTGCCGCTGCCACGCTGAATATCGCGCCCGTATAGGTGGGGGTGGTGTAACCGACGAAGCGGCCGACGATCCGGTCCTTCTCTCGAAACATATGGTCGATGCGGGCGATATGATTGTTGCCGATCACCCCGTTTGCCTGGTTCGCCAGGAAATTGTTGTGTCCGGAAGGCTGGCCGGGAACGTTGGGCGCTGGAAAAAAGGAAGCCAGTTTGGCGCCCACCGGATCCAGCAGGTTGGCCGGAATGATGTTTCCGGGGAACGGCGCTTTGGTGGTGGGATCCTTGACTACGGTTTTATCGGCTGAGAAATTGCCCGCATCCTCCGCTAGGGTGGGCACACCTAGGATGGTCGCCACGTAGGTGATTTCACGCAGTCCCTCGTAGTTGTAGAAGAAGAACGTCTTATTCTTTTTGAGCGGGCCGCCCAGCGAGGCGCCGAACAGGTTGTAGCGGAGAATCGGATTCGTGGCGGAGAAAAAGGTCCGAGCGTCTAGTACGTTGTTGCGAAAGAATTCGTAGGCTGACCCGTGCCAATCGTTGGTTCCCGACTTGGTGGTCATCTGGATGACGCCGCCGCCGGTCCGCCCCAGTTCCGCCGCGTAGTTGCTCATTTCCACGTTGAATTCCTGCAGCGATTCCACCGGCGGGTCGTACACCAGAGTCGCCACGCCGATATTCGGCAGATTCTGGGTGCTTTCTCCATCCAGGGTGTACATGGCGTTGTTGGCGCGCCCCCCGGCAATGCCGAACGTTGCGCCAAGTCCGGCGCCGTTCTGCACCACGAATCCGTTCAACCCGATGAGCTGCGAGGCGCGCCGGTCGACCAGCGGCAGATCCTGGATGGACTGGCCGTCCACGACGTGAGCGACCGATGAGGTCTCCGGCTGCAACAAAGGTGCGGCCGCTTCCACGGTCACAGTCTCGTTGACGCCTCCGACCTCAAGCTCCAGATCGACGGTGCTGGTCGTGCCGGTCTCGAGCACGATGCCGGTGCGGGTCAAGGGTTTGAACCCGATCTTGGCTACGTCGATTTGATATTGGCCGGGGGGCAAAAGCGGTATGGCATAGAGCCCCTGGTCGTTCGACAGGACTTGCCGCTTTAGACCGGAATCCGTGCGCGTTACGGTAATCGCCGCCTGGCTGACGATGGCCTGGCTGGCGTCAGTGACGCGGCCTTCCAGTTGCGCGGTCTGGGCTAGGGCAGGTAAGCCAAACAAAAATAGAGGCGAAACCCAAAGAAACACGTTCAGTAAGACAGACTTTGCCATTGAAGAATCCTCCGTTACGAAAATGACCAAACGCCGGTGCCGTGCGGTAAAGATGCAGCGCGGCAGCTTCGATCAGGAGCCGCCTCGGCTGTTTGGTTCTCCCAGTCTAGGGCATACAAAATAGTTTGTCAATAGAAATAATAGACTATTGTGAAAGTGAATTGCGCGACGTCCAATCCTCGGGCTCCGCAGCGATCCCCACTGCACAGTCAAGTAGTTTGATGGTTTATTAGTACACAGTCATAAAGTATGCTTAAGTATATGTATAATCAATATCTTGACTAGTCATGTATGTCTAGCTGCAATATTGTAGCGACTTGACATCTGCCCCGGCATATCCTAAACTCGACAAGATCGAAGGCTAGGAGCTTTCCCGCATGCATCCATGCTTAGTTGACACACACAGCCAAATCACTCCAGAGGAAACCGGGCAGATTCCGACGACGCTTTTGGAAGCGATGCGCTTCTACCGCGACCCGGATGTGGCCACACGGACGCTGGCGACGGCCCGCTGGGGAGCCGCCACGGAATGCCTGCATTGCCATTCCAGGGATCGCCATTTTTATATTTCGACCCGGCGCATCTGGAAGTGCCGCTCGTGCCGGAAGCAATTCTCGCCCAAGGCCGGCACGATCTTCGAGGACTCGCCGATCAGTCTGGACCGCTGGCTGATTGCGATCTGGATGGTGGCAAACAGCGAGCAGCGCGTCAGCACGTATAAGCTCCACCGGTTGCTGGGAGTTACCCAAACCACTGCAACGTTCATGCTCCGGCGCATTCGGCTGGCGATCCAAGCCCGAAGCTCCGCGAGCGAGAGGAGTGCGGCAATTGCAGCCGTCTGGGCGCGATGACGAAGCCGAAAGAAATCAAGCCGGAAGAGCCGCATCCCGATAAGCACGCCAGATTCATCCGCCTGCTGACCGAGATCGCGGCCGTGCCCAAAACCGCCATTTACGAACTCGATCCGAGATTGCGGCCCAAGCCCCGGCCCATTTCGGGCGAGACCAAGAATGAAGAGTAACCGGGCCGATGGGCAAGACATGGCACCGATAATCAACAAAGCCAATTCGCGGAACTCGCGCCACGCAGCCTGAGTTTCTGCTCGGTCTTAAAAAAGTTACGCACCACTAAGTCGTGGGTGTTTACAACATCACCGGTCGCAAACTAGACTTGTAAATCTATCTATTCAATAGACTCACTCTACTATCGGAGACAAACATGCATTACCGCAATACCATTCGAATCGTTTCGCTGCTGGCTTTTGCAGCCCTTCAAGCTCTTTACGCCCAATTAGATACGGGAGCCATCTCGGGCATCGTCAAGGATTCTTCGGGAGCCGTCCTGCAGTCCGCAAGAGTGACCATCGTCGAGACGGAGACCGGCATTACGATCTCGCTGCTGTCGAACGGCGACGGATTCTACTCGGCGCCCGCGCTCCATATCGGTAAGTACAAGATCTCGGCATCGGCTGCCGGTTTCACCACGGAGACCCAGGCAGGCATCGATCTCAGGGTCCAGGACCGGCTGAATCTCGACTTCACGCTGGCGCCCGGCCAAACCAGCACGGTCGTCACGGTGGAAGGAGGTGCTCAACTGCTCCAAACCGAAGACACCTCGATGGGGCAAGTGGTGGACGATGCAACCATGCAGAACCTGCCTTTGAACGGGCGGAACTATATCCAGTTAGCGACGCTGGGGTCCGGAACATCGCCATCGCGGCGCGGGGCTGAACGCGACACTTTCATCGCGAACGGCGCGCGCGAGCTACAAAATACATACCTGCTGGACGGCGTCGACAACAAGAACAAGATCGTGGGATTCGACAGTTCCGCCGCGCAAGCCATCGAGCCGGTGATCGACGGCGTACAGGAGTTCAAGGTTGAGACCAGCACGTTCTCGGCGGAGTACGGCCAAGCCGCCGGCGCGGTGGTCAACGTAACGCTAAAATCCGGCACCAACCAGTTCCACGGCAGCATGTGGGAGTACATCCGGAATTCATTTTTTGACGCGACGCCGTACTTCCAGGTGCTGGGGCAGAAGCCCGACTACAACCTGAATCAATTCGGCGCCACCTTCGGCGGCCCGGTGATCAAAGACCGCACGTTCTTCTTCGGAAGCTGGCAAAGCTTGCGTGCCGTGGATGAGGTGCCGCAGTTGGCGACTGTTCCCACGCTGGCGCAACGCAGCGGCGTATTTACTACCGCGATATACGATCCCAACTCGACCGTGGCGAATCCCAAAGGATCGGGATATGTGCGCACGCCCTTCCCCCACAACACGATTCCCGCCAGCGACTTGGACACCGTATCGGCCCAGTTGCTGCCGTTGTATCCGCTGCCGAACCTTACGGGCGCGAGCAACTACTTCTCCGACCAGAAAGAGCGGCTGGCAAACGACCAATACAACTTCCGGCTGGATCACCGGTTCAACGACAAAGACACCTTCTTCGCGCGCTATTCGCGGACCGAGGGCGAGAACATTCTGCCCGCGCCGTTGCCGCCGCCGGCCAGCAATCCCAGCGATGTGTGGCCGGATGCGCGCTCGTTGGCGGCCAGCGAGACACACATCTTCCGCCCCAACCTGATCAACGAATTGCGTTTCGGTTACATGGAGACGCGCGAAATACAGCAGGTGCCCGGCGTCAATGAGGACGCCCAATTCGGCATCACCGGCGCTCCCAATTATCCGGAAGTTCACGGTTTGCCGACTTTCGCCATCAGCGGCCTGAACACGCTGGGCACGACCGGTCCCGGCACGCTGCCGCTGGGCGCCACCGGGTCTGGTAACCTGCCGCTCAACAAACAGGGCAAGAACCAGCAGTTTTTCGATAACCTCTCGTGGGTTAAAGGGCGCCACACCTTGAAGTTCGGAGTAGACGTCGAACAAGTAATGCTGTATGGGTATGTCACTCTTTCAGCCCGCCCCGCTCTCACTTTCACAGGTGTCTTTACCCAGAATCCACAGAGCCGCTCCGGCACGGGATCGGCGTTCGCCGACTTCCTGCTTGGGGAGGTGAATCAGCTTACCGTTTCCACCCGACCCAGGAACTGGGAAAAGCAACACACTGCGGAAGGTTATGTTCAAGACGACTGGAAAGTCAGTCCCAAGCTGACAGTGAACCTGGGCCTGCGTTACGAGTTGGCAATGCCTTGGTACGAAATCCATAATGACTTTTCCGATTTCATTCTCCAGCCTGGCCCTGCCTACGGCTTGCTGGTGACGGCGCTGGACGCCAGCACGTACGGCTTAAGAAACTCGTTTGCCACACCAGACACCAAGAACTTCGCGCCGCGCGCCGGACTGGCTTATCAACTGACGCCTAAGACGGTGATTCGCAGCGGATTCGGCGTATTCTACGGACGCACGGATGAGAACCTGGGCATCTCCAGCCGGCCCACCAACAATCCGCCGTATTTCCTGCGCTCGATCGACACCAGCGACCAGATTCACACGCTGATGACGCTCGAGGGAGGCATACCGCCGAATCTTTTGAATCCGAACGACGTGATTAACTCGAACGTGAATTCGTGGCCCACCTATATGCCCCTGCCCTACACGTACGAGTGGAATCTCAACCTTCAACAGCAGTTGGCATCTGGATTTACGCTCCAAGTCGGCTATGTGGGCTCCGCTTCGCACAATTTGTACGTCGACCCGAACTTCAACCAGCCCCAACCTGGTCCCGGCTCCGTTGCTTCGCGGGAGCCGTTTCCGCAGTACAGCCAGATTCTGGCCTTTCTGCCGCTGGATCGATCCAACTACAATTCAATGATCGCGCAGATTGAGCGGCGTTTCCGTAACGGGTTCAGTTTCCTCGGCGCCTACACCTGGAGCCACTCGAACGACTATGGCGGCCAGGTTTCCGATAGTCTCGATTATGGGCCGCAGAACCCCTATAACTGGACGTCGAACTATGGCAGTTCCAACTTCGACGTGCGCAAGCGCTTGTCCCTGAGTTACATCTACGAATTGCCGTTCGGCCGCGGCAAAGCATTGGTCAACCAGCCGGGTATTGCGCGTGCCATCCTGGGCGGTTGGCAGATCTCCGGCGTCTCGGCGTATCAGACCGGGCTGCCATTCACGCCCATTTTGAGCTTCGATCCGACGAATACCGGCACCACCGCGCGCCCCAATGTCGTGCCCGGCGTGGCGTTCTATCCCAGCCCAAGCCGAACCAGTTGGTTTAATAGCGCGGCTTTTGTCGCTCCGGCCGCCTACACTTACGGAAACGCCGGACGCAACATTCTGCGAGGCCCGAACACGTTCAACACTGACGTGGGACTGCTACGGTCGGCCACTTTCAAAGAAAAGTACAACCTGCAGTTTAGCGCGCAGGCGTTCAACGTGTTCAACACTCCGCAATTCGGCTTGCCGAACAACACAATCGGCGTGTCCACGACAGGTGTCATCACCACAGTAGTTACGCCCGAGCGGCAGTTACAGCTTGGCTTGCATTTGCAGTTCTGACATGGCAACTCGAATGAGTAGACCCACGAGACGCAGTTTATTCAAAAGCGCGGGAGCCCTGGCCGGACTGGCTGGGCTTCCCGCGGGAGCCGGCGCCGCTCCCCAAGCCGCTAGCAGTGCGGGCTCCCACTGGGAGCGGCCACCCAAGCAACAGGGAAACAACCTGAATGTCATCCTGCTGGTTTCCGACACATTCCGGGCAGATAACCTGGCGGCTTATGGAAGCCAGTGGGTGGAGTGTCCGAACCTGAACCGTTTTGCCGAACAGGCGATTGTTTTCGAAGATGCCTACCCGGAGGGAATGCCGACAATTCCCATCCGGCGCCAGTTGTACACGGGCCGCCGGATTGTCCCGACTTATTACTATTACCAGCACGAACCCGTACAACTGCCCGGTTGGCATCATCTCTACAACGAAGATGTGACCTTGAGCGAAGTGCTGAGCGAAGCGGGTTATGCCACGGCGCTCATCGCCGATCTGCCGCACCTGCAAAGGCCGGGCCGCAATTTTCATCGCGGCTATCGTTACTTCGACTGGGTACGCGGCCAGGAGATCGACTATTACGGCCAGGCGCCGCGTAAGGAGCCGGACTTTCTGGACTTATATCCGGCTGAGTATCTGGACCAGCCGCAACTGAACAAGCAGTTCGCCGCCGGCCAGCAATTCCGTGCGTTTCTGAATCAGTACACCGCCAATCGCAAGCGCTGGCTGAAGGACGGCGACTCACTCGCGGAACAGACCGGGCGCAAGGCGGTCGCCTGGTTGAAAGAGAATCGTCAGGAAGCTCCTTTTTTCTTGCACGTAGAGGCCTTCGATCCACACGAGCCGTGGGATCCGCCGCAGCAGTTTCTGGAGAAGTATCTCAAAGAGCCGGGCCCGCATAGCTGGCCGGAGCCTCCTTACGGCGATGTCCAGGTCCCGCCCGAAGGGGTCCGTCGGCTGCGCGCCAACTACGCGGGCGAAGCTACGAACGTGGATTTCTGGTTCGGCAAGATTCTGGACACGGCGGAGGGGCTTGGACTGCTGGAGAACACCGTGGTCATCTTCATGTCGGATCACGGGGCGATGCTGGGCGAACAGGGTCAGTTCGTGAAGGGACCGGAGAGATTGCGCAAGCAGGTCACCCACGTTCCGCTGCTGGTGCGTGTGCCGGGGAACCAGTTCGCAGGCAAGCGGGTACCCGGTTTCGTGCAGATTCCGGACATCATGCCCACCATTCTCGGCAGGCTGGATTTGAAAGCGCCCGCGCGAGTGACTGGGAGTGACCTCTGGCCCTTTGTTGCGGGGCAGCGCTCCAACCCGCGCGACCACGTGGTGCAGGCGTACGGCTGGATTGCGGCAGTACGCACGCCGGAATGGAACTATTCGGCCATCTGGAACAAGGAGAAGTACGAAGGCCGCTACGCGCCCCAACTTTACGACCGCAAGAACGACCCCGAGGAACTGCATAGCGTTGCGGACCAGCATCCCGCGGTAGTCAAGGAACTGCAAACCAAGCTCGAGCAGTACATTGCTTCAGGCTGGGGAATTACCAACGGCAGCTTTAACGAAAAGGCCGGTTAGCCGGCTACTCCCGAGCGAAATCATGAAACCAGATCGATGCGTGGCTTTGTTGTTGACGCTGTCCGCGGCCTGCGCGGCGAACGCCCAGGTCAGTGTACGAATTCTGCTGGGGGTCGGAGACACCGAGGTGGTGCGATGGGATGGCACCATCGCCGCGCAAGGCGGTAAAATCGCCTCGCTCACGCCATGGCGTTTCGAAGGAGCCGATGCCATTGTTGGCTCTACCTGGCATCTGAGTACCCACCCGATTCGCCTGTTCAATGGGGGAACGCAAGTCTCCTCTCGGGGCGTCAGCAACGTGGTCGCCAACGGCCTGATCGTGGATCTATCCGACACCGCGGGGAGTGGCGCACTAAAGGTGACGACGGCGCAGGGCGATTTCACGGTGGCGCTGGACGAACTGGCGTACGGGAAGCCGGTTCCAAAGTTGAATGGCCGGGTCGTGGTGGATCGCATCCCGGCAAGCGTGCAACTTACAACTACGCCGGACGAGGAAGATTATCCTTCGGCCGCCGCCGGCAAGAATGGCGATGTGTGGCTGGCTTACGTGGTGTTCCATCATAATCCCGACCACAACAGCCTGCGGGCCGCGCTCGAGACCACGCCGAAGGATTTTGCGAAATGGAAAAGTCCCACCGGCGGCGATCAGATATTCGCGCGCAAATTCAGCGGGGGCACGTGGGGCAAACCCATCGCCATCACCGCGGGGGGCGGCGACCTGTACCGCTCTGCGATTGCGGTCGACGGCCAGGGGCGGCCGTGGGTCTTCTGGGCGCAGAACGTGAAGCCTGTGGGCGGACGGGCGAATTTCGAAATCTTCGCTCGCCCGATTCAGAACGATGCGCCCGGCGCGCAGGTGCAGATCTCCAACGATCCCGGCTCGGATATCGATCCGGTGGCCGCGACCGATGCGAGCGGCAATGTCTGGGTCGCTTGGCAGGGCTGGCGCAACGGAAAGGCGGCGATCTTCGCAGCCTCGCAGAATGGCAGCAAGTTCAGCGCGCCGGCCGCGGTTTCGCAATCGTCGGGCGACGAATGGAACCCGGCTATTGCCGCGGATAAGAGCGGGCGGATCACGGTGGCATGGGATTCTTATCGCAACCAGAACTACGACGTCTATCTGCGCACGGTTTCGGGCGGCGCATGGGGGCCGGAGACGCCGGTGGCGGCCAGCGCGCGTTATGAAGCCTACCCATCCATCGCATATGACGGCGGCGGCAGATTGTGGGTAGCTTACGAAGAAGGCGGTAAGGGCTGGGGCAAGGACTTTGGAGCTTATAACACCAACGGCGTGGCGGTGTATCAGGGGCGCGTGATTCGTCTGCGCGGCTTTGAGCCGGACGGGCGCGCGGTCGAACCGGCCGGCGACCTGGGCGCGGTGCTGCCCGGCATGCCGAACATACAGATCGACAAGGCGGGCGCGCAAAACGATTTTCAGAAGCTCGATCCGGATGTGAAGAACGCGCAGACACGCGATCCGGACCGGACGGCGCGCAATATGCAAAACGCGCGGAACACGCTGCCGCGTCTGGCCGTCGACGACTCCGGCCGCATCTGGCTGGCTTTCCGCAGCGCCCATCCTATCTGGTGGAGCGCGCTGGGAACGGTTTGGACCGAGCACGTGGTGTCTTTCGACGGCAAGGCATGGAGCAGCCCGATCTATCTGAACCACTCGGATAACCTGCTCGACAATCGCCCGGCGCTGGTTTCGACGCGCGCGGGGCAACTGCTGGTGCTGGGATCGTCCGACAATCGCCGGCAGTATTATCTCGGCGAGAACATCAGCTCGCCGCTGGGCATCGTAGCGAGTTCGAAAACCGATCCTTATAACAACGATTTGTATGCCAACGAGATCGATCTGGGTCCGACATCGCAGCCAGTGGCCTTGACCGACGCCAAGCCGGTGGAAGTTGCCGGACCGCAGGTGGCGGACTCGACCGACCTAAGGCTGGTAAGCCTGATTCGCGACTACAAAGTGAGCGGCCCCGACCTGAAGGTTGTGCGCGGCGAGTTTCACCGGCACAGCGAGATCTCCATGGATGGCGGCAACGACGGCACCATCCTGGATCAGTATCGCTACATCCTGGACGCGGGGGCGCTCGACTGGGTGGGTTGCTGCGACCACGACAACGGCGCGGGCCGCGAATACACCTGGTGGATCAGCCAGAAACTGACCGACATCTTTTACTCTCCGGGTAAGTTCGTTCCCATGTTCAGCTACGAGCGGAGCGTGAACTATCCCGAAGGCCACCGCAATGTGATCTTCGCGCAGCGCGGCGTGCGGACCCTGCCGCGGTTGCCGATCAGCAAGGAGAACGAGAATGTCCATGCGCCCGATACCTTGATGCTCTATTCGTATCTGAAGTACTTCCACGGCATCGCGGCGTCGCACACCAGCGCCACTGGAATGGGTACCGACTGGCGCGACAACGATCCGGCGGCCGAGCCGGTGGTCGAGATCTACCAGGGCGACCGGCAGAACTACGAGATGCCGGATGCGCCGCGCTCTAATTCGGAGAAGGATTCGATCGGCAACTGGCGGCCCAAGGGATTCGTGAGCCTGGCGCTGGCCAAGGGATACAAGCTGGGTTTCCAAGCGAGCTCCGATCACATCTCCACGCACATGAGCTACTGCAATATTCTGGCGAAGGACCTCACGCGCGAAGCGGTGCTGGAAGGTTTCCAGAAGCGGCATGTCTACGGTTCCACTGACAACATTCTGGCCGATGTGCGCAGTGGGCCAAACCTGATGGGGGATGTGTTCTCCACCGCGGAATCGCCGAATCTGCACGTGAAGCTGGAGGGCACATCCAAGTTCGCCAAGGTGGTTGTGGTCAAGGACAACGAGTATGTGTACTCGACGCAGCCGGATTCGGACAAGGTGGACTTCTCCTGGCGCGACAATGCGCCGGTCAAAGGGAAGACCAGCTATTACTATGTGCGCGGCGAGCAGGATAACGGCGAAATCGTGTGGGTGTCGCCGATGTGGATCACTTATACCGGGAAGTAGAACGTACAGCTTTGTGGGGCAGACCTGGCCGACGTGGACGTCGGCCGCAGGACTGGAGTCCCGCCCCACATTGCGGTAAAAGGCCGATTGCCAATCGGCCTGCAGGTTACCAACCTGCCCCACGCTGAGGGGAGAGTGGAGATATGTCGGGACGTTGGTTATTCATATTACTGCTAGGTGTTATTCCGGTTCGCGCCGAAGTCGGGGTGCGCGTGTTACTGGGCCTAATGGACCGCGAAGGGAAGAAATGGGATGGCTCGGCTTCCATCGATCGGGGCAAGATCGCGAAGATCGATCCGTGGCGGTTCGGCAAGGACGATGAGATCGCCAGTGACGGCTCGTGGAAAATATCCACCGCTCCGGTCCTGTCGTTCCTGCACCTGGTCCAGCGCCAGACGCCGCCGGTGGGCCCTAACGGAGTGATCCTGTGGCTCAGCGGCGAGGATGAGAGCAGCCAGATCACTGTGAAGACTCCAAAAGGGCCTTTCAGCTTCCGCCTGGCGGACTTGCCCTATGGCAAGTTCCACTACGCGCTTGAGGGCAACGCCGCCGCCGACCGCATCCCGCCATCGTGGCGATTGACCGATTCTCCCGATGAGCAGGATTACCCCGCGGCCGCCGTGACTCCCAATGGCGACATCTGGCTGGCGTACGTCGAGTTCCGGCACCATCCCGATCATGACAAGCTGCGCGCGCCGTACAAGGATCCGCCGAAGGATCTGTCGGCGCTGGACGCGCCGGCCAAAGGCGATCAGATCCTGGTGAAGCGGTTCTCCGGAAACCGGTGGGAGGAACCGATTGCCATCACGCCGCCGGGCGGCGACCTGTATCGGCCGGCGATTGCCGTGGATGGCTCGGGAAGGCCATGGGTGTTCTGGTCCGCCAACCAGAAGAACAATTTCGATCTCTGGGCGCGTGTAATCGAAAACGGCGCACCCGGCAAGACGGTGCAGATTTCGAACGCCCCGGGGTCGGATGTGTTTCCCGCCGCGGCCACGGATTCAAGCGGCCGCGTGTGGGTGGCCTGGCAAGGCTGGCGCGAGGGCAAAGGCGTCATCTTTGCGGCGACTCAGGAAGGCACGAGTTTCTCCGCCCCCGCGGCGGTATCCAATTCAACCGGCAATGAGTGGAACCCGGCCATCGCCGCGGATTCGTCCGGACGAGTGACTGTAGCTTGGGACTCCTACCGCAACGGCAGTTACGACGTCTATGCGCGCACCGCCACGGCGCCAGGCGAATGGGGCAACGAAATCCCAGTGGCCGCGACGCCGCTCTACGAGGCCTATCCTTCGATCGCCTATGACGCTCAAGGGCGCTTGTGGATCGCTTACGAAGTGGGTCCCGACAGTTGGGGCAAGGATTTCGGAGCGCATCGCAGCACGGGCGTTCCGGTCTATGAATCGCGCGGAATCCGCCTGGTGGGCTTGGACCGCTCCGGAAAACTGATTCGGCCGGCAGCCGATCCGGGCAGCGCTCTGCAGGGGTTGGCCGATATCCGCGAAGATGGCGGCGGCCGCCAAGGCGACATCAAAGGTTGGGAGCGCTCCAACCCCGAAGCCTTCACACAGCGCGCCTCCAACGCGCACCCCTGGCCGGCCAACAATCCGCGCAACAGTCTGCCGCGCCTGACGGTAGATGCCTCGGGCAGAATCTGGCTGGCGTTCCGCAGCATGCACCCTTCGGTCTGGACGCCGATCGGCACGTCGTGGTCCGAGTATGTGATTTCATACGACGGCAAAGCCTGGACGGGACCGGTGTACATTTTCCGCAGCGACAACGTGCTGGACAACCGGCCAGCCCTGGTTTCACAACGCGGAGGGGAGTTGGTGGTAATCGGCTCGTCGGATTCACGGCGCGAAATTCAATACATGCTGAAGAAGGGCTGGAACCTGCAACAACTGCTGGGCTCCGCCATACCCGACCCTTACAACAACGATCTCTATGCAAGTTTGTTGAACCTACCGCCTTCCCCGGCGCCTGTACCAAGCCGGGAGGTTGGTCTGCCGCCCGTTCCGGCTGTTGTCACAGCTTCGGAGGAGGAACGGGCGGGCACGGCCAATGTTCGCGCGTATCGCATCAATGGCCAGGAGGGCACGCTGCAGATTGCGCGCGGCGAGTTCCATCGTCACAGCGAGATCTCCATGGACGGCGGACTGGATGGCAGCCTGATCGATCAGTGGCGTTACATCCTGGACGCCGCGGCGCTCGACTGGGTGGGTTGCTGCGACCACGA
>Ga0182016_10001207_pt1 | contig 31565 bp, 25 predicted proteins | sample 712S2MmetaG_FD_120491 | JGI IMG/M metagenome (GOLD analysis project Ga0182016, IMG submission 120491) | Permafrost microbial communities from Stordalen Mire, Sweden - 712S2M metaG | ecosystem: Environmental > Terrestrial > Soil > Wetlands > Permafrost | place: Sweden: Stordalen | collected...
GGACGGTCCCTGCCGGGAGCGTCTCTGGCGGCAGAAACCGAGTTCGTCATTGGGACCACTCCCTCACGGTCGCGGCTCGGTATCGGCGGATTGCGTTTCCGAGCCGCGCGCGTCAGCAAGCGGTTTCAGCTTCAACCGAAGACGACGAGGTTTCTGGAAAGTCTCGACCCGACATCAGAAGTGCCTGCGCCACAAAGGCGTTACTGCACTCCGTGATCGTGCAATTGTACGATCTGGCCGGCGTTCAAATTCCGGATGCCGGAATCGCGAATGGTCCGCAGGTATTTCCCGTCCACACCGTGATCGTGCAGCTCCACAAGTTCGCCGGGCGCGAAGGTATAGCCCAGATCGTGGACCTCCATGACGAACTCCCGCGACACCCCGTGATCCCGCAACGTGATGGTCTCATCGGCCCGGATGGCGCCTAAGCCGGCGTCGCGGACAGCGCGCAGATAGTCCGGCGCGACCCCGTGGTCGCGCATCGACACAAGTTCCGAGGGCTCAGGGCGCAGGCCGTATGCTCCCAGATCGCGCACGTAATTGGAATCGACGCCGTGATCCTTCAGCTCCACTACCTGATTGGCCGCGATCTGGTAGCCGGCGTCCTTCAGTTCCTGGAGGAACCGAGGTTCCACGCCATGATCCCGCAGCTCGATATAGTCCTCCGCCCGCAGATTGCGATATCCCGTGCGAGCCACGTCGTGGATGTACTGGCTGTTGATGCCGTGCCCGGCCATGTCGAGAATGTCCTGCAGCGACGATGCGATGCCCGCGCCGCGAACCTCGCGAATGAAATCCAGATTCGTGCCGGTGATCACCAGAAGGAAGAGCTCGTCCTGGCCCGGCGTGGCGAATCCCAGGCGACTGAGTTCCGTTTTGAACTCGGGATTCGGCGTGAGCGTGAAGTCTCCCGAGCCTCGACCCCATCCGAACTTGCCTGTGCATGCGAGCGTCGCGGCATCCTGCACGTAAGTGAACTTCGCCGGACCGCTGCGGTCCAACATGTCGAGCGAGAAGCCGTGGAAGTTAGTCAGCGGGACGTCGCTGCTGGTGATCGATCGGCTGCCGGGACGCGAGCGCTCCAGCGTGAGATGGACCATGCCGGGCTCGCCGGAGCGGCTCAGCTTCCATCCCCGGCCCGACAGTCCCGTGCCCGGCGCGGTCAGCGCTTCCAGAATCACCGCGCCCGCGATGACGGCGAACCATCCAAACTCTTTCATGGGATTACTCCTGCCTGCTTCAATCTGACGATCTGGGCGAGCGTCAGATGGGTACCGTATTGCGCGGCCTCCTTCAACGTGCCGGGCCGCACGCCCTGTTCAAACGCCTGGATCACGTCGCGAATTTGTAGGTGCTGGAACCCGGCGTCGTGCAGCGCGCGCAAAAACTCCCCGTTAACGCCGTGATCGTGCATTTCGATCATGTCGCGCGCGCTCATCTTCTCCCAGCCCGTTTGGCTGAGGTCGGCGAGGAAGCGCGCGTCAATGCCGTGGTCCTTCAACGCGATGATTTCGTCCACCGAGAGATCGCCGTACCCCGCCGCCACCAACGCCGCCAGGAACGACCCGCGCGGGTTCACCGGCTTGAGAGCGTGCGGCTGATCGGCCGGGGCAGACGTCGATTGCGCCAGCACCACCCAATGGGGCGCCTGTGCCCCGGCCGCCAGCAGCGCCAGCAGCGCGATGGCGGCGACTCCCAACCGGAGCAGAGAAGTGCGCGCGCTGAACTGACGGCCGTTGGCGAGCAGCGTCTCGATGCGTTCGCCGAGGCGCGAGGCACTCTCGGCCATCCCGGTGGCCAAGACCACGCGGCGTTGCGCGCGGCACACTTCGAAGAGGCGAGCCAGGCTGGCGGCATACGGACGCGCCTCACCGATCCGTGAGACTACCCAATCGTCGCAGGCCAACTCCCTTTCGCGCGCCAACTGGCGCAGAGTCCACCCCACTACGGGATGCAGGCCGGCGACTGCGCCGAGCACGCGCGCCAGCAGATTGCTCCAATCGTCGCGGCGCGCCACGTGCGCCAGTTCATGGAGGAGAACGTGATCCAACTCTTCTTCACCGAACTGAGCCGGCAAGATCGCGGGCAGAATCACCGCGGGATGGCGGAATCCGGTGGCCATCGGCGAAGCAATCTTGTCCGAAACGATTAACCGGACCGGTCGGCGGATCCCGCAGGCGGCTACCCAGTATTCGAACCGGCCGGCTACCGCGCCGGCCGCGGGCTGCGATGCGCGTCTTACCTTACGGAGATAGAAAAAGCTCCACGCGAGCCGGCAGAATTGCACCACGGCGATGGGAAGCCAGATGCCGAACGCGATGGCCATCCAGTCGCCGGTGCGGATTTCGAGCGGGAAGACGTTCCGTTGCGGCGCAGGCTGCACGGCGGGGCTGTCGACCGGGGCCGCGGAAGGCGCACTCGGCGCGGCCGCGATCTCCGCGCCCGCGACATCGCGAGCCGGCGTGCGATCGATGGCGGCGAACGGCAGAAGCAGTACCAGCGCCAGCACGGTCCACCAAAGGAGATGGCGCGTGGCGGCATTGGTGCGCGGCAGGAAGCGGGCCAGCGCCCAGGCTGCGGCGGCGATCGCCAGCGCGACCCACAGGGTATCCAACAGAGCGGCGACTGCGGCGCCGGCGAATTCAGTGCCCGTCATCTTGCCTCCCCTGCGATCATTTTCCGAATGCGCGCCTGCTCCTTGGCGCTGAGCTCTTCGTCCTCGAGCAGATTGAGCACCAGCAGTTCGGGCGAATTCCGGAAGAAACGGCTCACCAGATACCTTACGGCATTTCGCCCCGCTTCGTTCCGTCCGACCACGGCCTCATACACGAAAGCGCGGGCATCGTCGCGCTTGGTATGACGAAGATACCCTTTTTCCTCCAGAATGCGCAGGGTGGTGAGGACGGTGTTGTAGGCGAGGCCAAGGTCCCTAGGCAGGGCGTCGGCCACTTCGGAAACGGTCGCCGACCCTTTGTCCCAGATGACGTCCATCAGTCGTAATTCGGCCTCCGTCAAATTCGGGGATTTCTTTCGCGCCAATCGATTCGCTCCTTCAACTATGGAATTAAGAGTATTGTGGAACGGAGCGGTGCGGATGTCAACTATAAAATTAAGAGTGGGCGGGCTGCGCTGCTCAGGCTCTCTCCGAGTGGCGACTCGCCAGCGAGGGCAACTTCTCAAGACCTCGGGGGGCCAACGGCACTTTACCGGAAAGGACGTTTCTGCGGCTATCGGAAAGAAGACCTCCACGCACGACGAACGCCGGGCGTCTGTACGAGTGATGTCACATTTTGGAGCGAATAGAACCGCCCCTATCAGAGGCGCGATTCTCGGCACACCAGGCTGCTTCGTCTTGCTGCTGACATTAACGAGTTGCGCAGTAACTAGCGCGAGAATGCACGACAACGAAAGCGGCGCCATCGCAGAAGTCCGTACAATCCAGGCGGCCCAGACGCGGCATTTCGCTCAATTCGGCCGCTGGGCCGGATCGCTCAAGGAACTCGAATCGGGCGGGATGCTCGACGCGGAGCTTTCGTCTGGCATCAAGACGGGTTATCGGTATCAACTTACGCAAACTGAGAATGGATACACGATCGGCGCTACTCCGAATGTCTTCGACAGTACGGGCAGCCGGAGTTTTTACTCCGACCAGACGATGGTGATCCATGAGCATCGGGGCCCGGCCACGGCAACCGCGGAAGATCCGGCACTTCCATCGAAGTGATAGGTTCCAGGTAGTGTGAGCGCGAAGGTCGTTGCGAAGGTCCGTCCCATTTGACGATTGTGGCCGTTAGGTGGATTCTCGGAGAGTTGACGGTAGCGGATCTGTGCTGCTACGCGGCGTCATCGAAGCTGACGACGATTCTCTTGCCGAGCGCCGTCAGCGCAGTCTGAATCCTCTCGGGCTTGGTATTGTGCTTTGGGTCCAGCATTCGCCGCACCACCGTCTCGCTAACGCCGAGTCGTCTTGCCAAATCTGTGTTTCGAAGTCCGCTCTCTCGCATTGCCAGGTAAAGTGCCAGCTTGGGTGCCAGGTACAGTGGAACGCTGACCGGATATTGACCGCGCTTAAGCCTGGAAGGATCAGGGATCGCATCTCCACGCGCGATGCGGCCCGCAAGAGCCTCGGCCAAGCAGTCGGTGGCTTGTTGCTGGGTGTCGCTGAGATCAGTCCCGCCCGTGAGCGCTTCAGGGAGATTCGGGAATCGCACGTGAAATCCGCTGCCGTCCTCCTCGCGAAGAAAGATGGCCGGATAGGTTGCCGTAAACATTACAGATCCTCCTTTCGAATGCCGAGTTCTTTCAGCATGTCGGATAGCAGCCCGGGGCCAATCTCCTTCTTCAGGTCTTTCACGACCGTGAAGCGGTTGCCAACGTATAGTGTGCCATGACTCCCCGAGCCCCTTTCCGCCACCCAGCGGCACATGAGCTTGTTGCGTCGGGCGACGGCTTTCACCTTCCGCAGAAACTCGCTACCCTTCACCTTCGCATTGTCGAACACTTCTGTTCGACACGCAAGCTCGGAAAAGTGGCGAAGATCCTGGAGGGATATCTGTCACCTCTACGCGCGCAAGAATGTGCTCCCCGACCGGCCGCGGCAGACTCTAGAGAAGCGAATCTTCGGCGATAGCGTCCTCTCCGAAGATTGCCCGGATCAAATTTTTTCGCGCTTCGTTTTTCCGTTCGGGATCGCCCTCGGCCATGAACCGCCGATAAGTTGCGCCGAGATTGGCGCGCGCCTCCGCCTGTTCGACCTCAACCGCCAACTCTGCTGGAATTGTTACGCTCTGACGGACCGAAGATGCGGTTCGAGTTCGCCGCCCGGATGCTCTCTTCATACCCACCCTCTACGAAGCGTATTTCAGCCGCCGATGATCCTTCAAAATGCAGCGATCCATGATCACCGCCAGCCCCGCCTCTTCCGCCCGCTGTGCGGCCTCCTCGTGGACCACGCCTTCCTGCATCCAGATCACTTTCGCGCCCTTGCGAATCGCCGCCTCCACGATCTCCGGCACGTACTCCGAACGCCGGAAGATGTCGACGATGTCCACCGCTTCGGGAACGGAATCCAGATCGGGGTAGCACTTCTCGCCCAGAACCTGCGACTCCTTCGGGTTCACCGGAATGATGCGATAGCCGGCCTTCTGCATGTACTCGGCCACGCCGTAACTCGGCCGGAATCGCCTGCCGGAAAGGCCCACCACCGCTATCGTGCGGCACGAACGGAGAATGGCGTCGATCTGGCTCATACCGCCTCCCGTGCTTTCGGCTCCTTGGTCCCGCCGCGCACGGCGCGCTGCAATTTGTGCAACTCCTCCGCCGAGAGATAGCGGAACTCGCCGGGCTTGAGCGCGCCCAGGTCGATCGGCCCGATGCGCACCCGCCGCAGCTTCTCCACCAGCCGGCCGAAATGTTTGAACATCAGGCGGATCTGATTATTGCGGCCCTCGTAAAGCCGCACCTCGTACCACGGATTCTCGGCGTCGTGGACCATCTTCAGGCCCGCCGGCATAGTCCGGCGGCCGGAGAGCGGCACGCCCTGGCGGAACTTCTCCTCCTGGTCGGTGGAGAGCGCGCCGTTCGCCTTCACCAGATACGTCTTCGGCAGATGCGTGGCCGCCGATGTGATGGCGTTCGCCAAGTCGCCATCGTTGGTCAGCAGAAGCAGTCCTTCGCTGTGATAGTCGAGGCGGCCGACGGGATAGACCCGCTCCTTGACGCCGCGAAGCAATTCCATCACGGTGGTGCGATGCTGCGGATCGCTCACCGTGGTGACGGTGTTGTTGGGCTTGTGCAGCGCGATATAGATCTGGTGCTTGGGCGCGTGGATCAGGCGGCCGTCGACCTTGATGTGGTCGCGCCCGAGGTCCGCCTTCGAGCCCAGTTCGGTGACCACCGCGCCGTTGACCGATACCCGGCCATCCACGATATACTTTTCCGCCTGCCGCCGCGAAGTCACGCCGGCTTGCGAGAGGATCTTCTGAAGGCGCTCTTCGGGCATTATTTCTCCTGGGATTCGACCGGCGGAGCGGCTTCGGCTTCCGGCGCGGAAGCTTCGGGCACGGGCACGAGCGATTCCGTTTGCAGCGACTCAGTCTCGGACTGCACCGTCTCCGGGGTCTCCGCGTCCGTCACCGGGGGGGCTTCGGCCGCCGGCGATTCCGCTTGCGGTGGCTCGATCTCGGACTGCGCCGTCTCCGGGGTCTCCGCGTCGGCCGCGGGCGCTTCCGCCGCCGAAGCTTCCGGCGCTGCCGCTTCCGCTTCCGGCGCCTCGCTATCCGCCATGGACATCCGCCGGATCTCTTCGAATTCCTTGAGCGTCGGCAGCTCGCTCAAGTCCTTCAATCCGAACTGAATCAGGAATTCCTTGGTGGTCTTATAAAGAATGGGCTTGCCGATCACGTTCTTGCGGCCGGCTTCGGTAATCAGCCTGCGATCCAGCAGCGTTTTCAGCACACCGCCGCCCTGCACGCCGCGGATATCCATGATCTCGGGCGATGTAACCGGCTGCTTATACGCCACCACCGCCAGCGTCTCCAGCGCCGGCAGCGACAGCTTCAACGGCGCTTTGAGGCTCTTGACGAAAGTCCGCACCGCCTCGTGATGCTCCGCCTTGGTGGCCATCTTATATCCGCCGGCCACTTCCTTGATGCTCACCCCGTGCTCGGGCTTTTCGTATTCCGCCATCAGTTGCTGCATCAACGCGCGGATGCGCTCCGGATCCTGATTCAGCGCGGTGGCGATCTGCGCCGGCATCAGCGGCTCTTCCGCCACGTACACGCAAGCCTCCAGCACGGCCAGCAGCTGCACATCTTCGATCGCCGCCGGCTCCGGCGCTTCCTCCCCGGCGGGCTCGCTCGACGCCATCCACTCTTCAATCGAAACGGTCTGCGGCTGAGCGTGCGCGGTTTCCTCTACGGGACCAGGGTCGGGCGTTGCTTCAGGTTGGGTTTCCAGTTCTTCCATTCGTGTCACTTACAGGTATTCGTTTTCAATCGCCGCGATGGGCTGATCGCTCTTGAAAACCTCGTCGAACTTCTCGTGCCGTTGGAGCGCGATCTCGCCGAAAAGGTCCTCCTGCGTCAATACCACGGCCTGCATGCGCACCATCTCCAGAACCGCCAGAAAAAGCGTGACGATCGCGCGGCGCGTGCGTTGTTTTTCGAAAATGCGGAGGATAAATACCGGCTGGTTTTCACCTGCTTCCACGAACTGGTCGCGTAAATAGCGAATCATGCCCGCTACCGTCACATCCGACGCTTCCACCTCGTAAATCGGGCGATTCCTGGCCCGTTCCAGCATCGTACCGAGCGCCTTCACCAGGTCGAACATGGTAACCGCCAGGCCCGGGTCTTCGTTCTCTGCGATAAACGTCTTCAACTGCGGGTTCGACCAGACGTTTTCCTCGATCAGCCGTTTCTGCTGCAGCATCTCGGCGGCATTCTTGAAGCGCTCGTGCTCGAGCAGCCGATCCACCAGTTCCTGCCGCGGATCCTCCGTGTCCTCACCCTCTTTTTGCAACGCCGGGTCGGTCGGCAGCAGCATTTTCGACTTGATATGGATCAGCGTCGCCGCCATGTAGACGAATTCCGCCCCCAGATCGATGTCCATTTCCCGCGCTTTTTCCAGGTATTCCAGGTACTGGGCCGTGATGGTGGCGATGGGGATGTCTTTGATGTCGATTTGCTGCTTGCGGATCAGATCGAGCAGCAGATCGAGCGGTCCCTCATATTGGTCCAGATGGAAATTGAGCGGCGGAGACACTATCCTTCACGATAGCATGTGACGGCAACCAGCCACGGTTCCCGTACGTCGTGATTCATGGTACACCGAGACGAGCGGAATGGCGGGTTCGATGGTGGCACGGGGATTGTGCGTCTTAGCGTTGCTGTGCCCTCTGGCACCCGCGGCTTTTGTTCCGCCGGCCGGGCCGGTTCTGCGCGTCTCCACGCTGGACAAAGCCAATCAGCCCGTACCTGGCGTTCAGGTGCAACTGAACCTCGCCGGTGCCGCCATCGCCACCTCGCTGACCGACGCCCAAGGGCACGCCGTCTTCGCCGAACTCCGCCCCGGTCTGTACACCCTGCTTGCCACCAAAGACGGCTTCCAGCCGGTGCATCAAGCCGACCTCACTATCGAAATCGAGAGCACCATCTCGCTCGAACTTACGATGGTCCCGACGCTCACCCATTCCGATAGCGTCGACGTCTCCGCCACCGCATCGCCCGTGGAAGAAGGCGCCTCCGCCGCCGGCGTCACCATCACCCCGCAAACCACCAACGACCTGCCCACCCGCCCCGCTAACGTCGCCGACGCCCTGCCGCTCATCCCCGGCGTCCTGCGCGATCCCGGCGGCGCCCTCTCGATTTCCGCCGGACCCGAGCATCGTTCCGCCATGGTGGTGAACTCCACCGACGTTACCGACCCTGCCACCGGCCAATTCGGCCTTACCGTGCCCATCGACAGCGTGGAGGCCATCCACGTTTATCAGACTCCGTTCCTGGCCGAGTACGGCCGCTTCACCTCCGGTCTGGTCGCCGTCGATACCCGCCGCGGCGGCGAAAAGTGGAAATGGGAATTGAACGATCCGCTGCCCGAATTCTATATCCGCAGCTGGCGCCTGCGCGGCCTCAAAGATGCCACGCCGCGCTTCAATTTCGAGGGCCCGATCGTCGCCGGCAAGCTCTATATTTCCGAGGGCATCGACTACGAAATCCGCAAAACCGAAGTCTACGAGTTGCCGTTCCCCTACAACCAGAAAAAACAGGAGGGCGTGAATTCGTTCGCGCAGCTCGATTGGCTGGTCTCCGACAAGCACCTGGTCACGTTCACCGCCCACGTCGCGCCCCAGAAGATGGACAACGTCAACCTGGATTACTTCAATCCCGAACCCACTACTCCCGACGCCCGCACCAGCAATTACACCGGCGTGCTCTCCGACCATCTCACCGTCTTCGGCGGACTGCTCGACACCAGTTTCTCGGTGACGAAATTCGATGCCAACATCTGGGGCCAGGGCAATTCCAATCTCGATCTGCTTCCGCAGGGCAATACCGGCAGCTACTTCGCCACGCAGACTCGCGAAGCCCTTCGCATCGGCGGCGCCACCACGTTTTCCTTCGCCCCGTGGCGCCATTGGGGCGTGCATAATTTCAAAATCGGCGCCGACCTGGCGGGCAGCAATGAGGATGGCCAGGTGCAGAAGCGCCCGGTCGATCTCTTTAACGCCAACTCCCAATTGCTCGAAAGCATCGTGTTCACGCCCGGCCTTCCGTTCGAGATTTCCGATGTCGGCATGTCGTTCTTCGTGCAGGATCACTGGCAGGTGACCGGCCGCCTGTCGTTCGACCTTGGGCTGCGCACCGAATCGCAGGAAATTACCGAATCGTTCCGCGTGGCTCCCCGGTTCGGCGCGTCGTGGAGTTTGTGGCCCGCGGAAGGCACCACCGTGAACGCCGGGTTCGGCTGGTTCTACGATCGCGTGCCAATGAACATCTATGGTTTCGCCGATTACCCGAACGAAATCATCACCCAGTACGACCCCAATACGGGCGGCATCTCCGCCGGCCCGTTCCTTTTCAAGAACACGCTCGGCCAGGTCTTCCGTCACCATCAATTGATCTTCCAGGGCCCCCAGCCCGGCAATTTCTCGCCGCAGAGCCAGATCTGGACTCTGCGCCTCGAGCAGCCCATCGGTAGCGCCGTGAAGCTGCGGATTGGCTACATGCAGAACGATGCCGACGGTCTGGTGATCGTCACCACGGAAGGTCCCGATCCGGCGACTAACACCGGCGGTTACCTGCTCTCCGGCGCCGGCTCGTCCAGGTACCGCCAATTGGAAGCTACGGCGCGCGTGCGTCTCCACGGCGAAGGCCGCCAGCTTTTCTTCTCTTACCTATATAGCCGAGCGCGCGGCGACCTGAACGACTTCAATAATTACCTCGGCAGCTTCCCGGTGCCCATCATCCGCCCCGACTTGATCGGCAATCTGCCCACCAGCATGCCCAATCGTTTCCTCGCTTGGGGCGTGGTGCAGTTGCCGTTGAAGTTCCGCATCGCTCCGGTGATGGAGATCCGCAACGGCTTTCCTTACTCATCCGTGAACGCGCTCCAGCAATACGTCGGTGTCCCGAATTCCACCCGTTTCCCCGCTTTCGCTTCCATCGACGCCCGCGTTTCGAAGGACATCCGGATCAATCCCAAGTATGCCGTTCGACTCTCGCTGGCCAGTTTTAATCTGACCAATCACTTCAATCCGGAGGCCGTCCATTCCAACGTGGACGACCCGGCTTACGGCTACTTCTTCGGACACCGCGGCCGGCGTTTCACGGTCGATTTCGATGTGCTCTTTTAGGTAGTCCCCGCAGCTACCGAGCGGCGCGCGTGAGCAAGCGGGTAAGACCTGCAAGTTACAATCGCAAGTTACTACCGACCTCATCAGTCCACTTCGTCAACTTACTCCAATTCAAATTTATGACTAATTTTTTCTGGACTTCCGCCTTCGGGGGGGGGGTATAGTCGCTTTTGAAGTCCCAAGCGTACTGGGCATCCCTCGCGATGTACCAGGTATTGTTAGCTTCTTAGCCCCGGAAGCTGTATCCGCTTGAGTACGGGAATCGTTGCCATTGCTTTGCCTTTTGCCGCCGGAGCTCTTGCTGGCGCTGTCGCCCAGTAACGGTGGATAACATTGAATTAAGTGTCTTTGAGAGAGGACTGATAACTGAGATGTAAGCGTTCCCCTTTCGCCGCCGTTTGCTTGAGGTTGCGAACTCAATTCCCAGGCTGACAAAGGACCCGTCATTCGGATTTCGGCGGCTTAGAGGCTCGCAGTGTGCGCGCATGTTTTCGTGCGGCGAGCTGGTTTCCCGATATGGAGCGGAGGATTAGCGAATCGATATGAGCAACACTGCTTTGGCATTTCCGTCGTTGCTTCTTGCTGGAAGTTGCCTGATGGCGCAGACGGCCGCACCGGCGCCCAGCACGGCCGTAGTTTATTCCCAGCCGTCGGCAGCGGACACCTACATCGCAGCCCATCCCGGCGCCGCCTTCTTCAAGGCGGACAGCAACGGGCTGACTTTCCAGACTTCCAATGGGCATTACACCTTCTTTACCGCTCCGGGCATAGTCCATCAACAAAACGGGCAGTGGCTGCCGGCTCAGCTTCAAGTCGCCCAGGCCTCCGATGGCAGTGGCTGGCAGCTGCAAGGGACCGCCATGAACGTCGCGTTCACAGGCGCTACGAAGGACAAGGATATGGTGGTTTCCTCCGGCGCCGTGACGTTCAGCTTGCATCTTCCATCGTTCAGCTATAACGGGGACGATACCTTCGCGTTCCAGGAAAATGGAACGGCATGGCTTCTTCGCGTGTCCCGGAACAGTGTGGACATCGAAGCCGCTGTGGCCACTCACATAGGAAAGAAAACGCACTCCCTTACGTATAACGCCGGGAGCGCCACTGTAACCATTGACCAGAACGGTAGCCTCAATGTCGGCGACGCCGCACTCGTGAGTAGAGCAGTTGTGAGAGGGGCCGATGGTAAGCTGTACGGAATTTGCAGTCCGTGGTCTACGAGCGGCAGCGCGGTGTCCTTCACGTGCGACGACACCGCACTGCCCAGCACAGCGTTCCCCTATGTAATCGATCCCAGCACGACGACTTGGTCCTTCAACAGCTCCTTCTTTTCCATGCCGTCGTCGCCGGTGGAATACGTAGGGACGGGATCGGCCCGGTATTTCTCTTGGACCGCTACCGCCAACCTGAGCACTGTCGCACCTCAAGGTGCCATAATCACCTCCTCAACTATCAACGCAAGTGGCTTGGGGGGTAGTACGGCATGGGATTCCCGGTGGGGACCGCCCGGAAGCCCTTACACAAGCTCTTGCAATGTCTACGGCACCGGTACGGACAACTCCAGTCAAGCTTGGGTGACAGCTTTGACGTACTGGTCGAGTGGCGCCACGGCGGGGTGCATCCTTTCCGTCTCCGGGCAAAGCAGTTTGAGTGGAACTGTAACCTGGTGGCAGCTTCGGTCACGGCGCCCAGCACACCATCGGGTCCAGCGAGCGGCGCCGCCGGAGCGAGCTACACCTACTCAACCGGTGGCGCCACCACGACCTCGGGCGACACGCCGCAATACATGTTCAATTGGGGCGACGGCTCCAACTCAGGCTGGCTCGCCCCCGGAACCGCCAGCGCATCGCACATTTGGGCGTCACCCGGAACGTATCAGGTGAGCGCGTCGGCGGAAGATGCCTCGTATGGCACGACAAGTGGCTCCGGCGCCAAGACGGTGACCATAACGCCGTCCCCACCCACGCTCACATCGGTGAGCCCCTCGAGCGGTGTTCAGAACAGCAGCGTGCCGGTGACCCTGACGGGGACGAACTTCGTATCGGGAGCGACTGTATCGACAACCAACAGCGGGATCGCAGTGAGCGGGGTGACTGTGGTGAGTTCCACGCGGATCACCGCCACATTCAGCATCGGCGCCAACGCCGCGGTCGGGGCGGCCAATGTCACGGTCACCACCAGCGGGGGCACGAGCGGGGCAGTGGCCTTTACGGTATATCAAGCCCCCCTGACTTCGGTGTCAACCTTCCCCGTAGGTCTGCAAGTCACGGTGGATGGCGTTGCCGCCACGTGCAGTCCCTACTGCAACTATTACTGGGTGCCGGGGACATCGCATACCATCGCCGCGTCCACGCAGCCCGGGACCACCGGCACACAGTGGCTCTGGGCCAGTTGGTCGGATGCCGGCGCGGCATCGCATGGTATTACCGCGAGCACGTCGGGCGCAAGCTATACGGCCAGCTTCAATCCCCAGTATTATTTCACGTCGTCGGTGAGCCCGTCCGGCACTGGTACGGTCGCGCCGGGAAGTGGGTGGTATAACGCCGGGGCGTCATTCTGGGCGACGGCGACGCCGAATACCGGGTACCAGCTCTCAAGCTTCAGCCCCGGCGGCGCCGTTCCGTCTTACGATGTAGTTATGAACGGCCCCGTCACGTTGATAGCGAACTTTGTGGCGTTCACGGGCCAGACGATCACGAGCAACCCGCCGGGCGCGGTGCTTACAGTTGATGGGAATTCTTGCACCGCGCCCTGCACGTTCTATTGGACGACTGGCGCGCAGCACACCATCGCCACGACCTCCCCGCAGTCTCTCGGCAGCGGTTCACAGTTGGTGTTTGCCAACTGGTCCGATGGCTCCACTGGATCCTCGGACACCATTACCGCAGCCGCCGGTACCACCTATACGGCGAACTTCAACGCGCAATACTACCTGACCACAGCGGTCAGCCCTTCTGGCGACGGCACCGTCAACCTTGGCAGCGGTTGGTACAACGCGGGAGCTCAAGTCACGCTCACGGCAAGTGCCAGCAGTGGCTACCAATTTACGAATTTCACGGGCACGGCGAACGGCGGATCGCCGCTTTCTATCACGATGAACGCGCCAGCATCTGAGACGGCGAACTTCGCGGCGAATGGCGGATTTACGATCACAGCCACTCCTTCCGACCAGACAGTCGCGGCTGGCGGCAGCGCGGCGTATACCGTCACACCGACCGCGACCTTCGGCTTTAGCGGACAAATTGCGCTATCGGGCTCGTGCGACTCGGACGTGGTCCCCGTCTTCAGCCCGGCCACGATTCCGGCAACGGGTTCCTCGACTGTTACCCTTACGAGTTCCTCTTCCGACTCCTTCGACCTTACCAACTGCACGATCACCGGTACTTCCGGCTCAAATTTAGGGCGAGTCCCCATTATTCTGAGGCTGTATGTTTCTGTCAGGATAGCCATCGCACCAACCGGCGTCGGTCTCATCGCTACCACCGACGGAGGACCTCCTAACGGCATCACCCAGGTGGCGCCCATTCAGGTGCTCTGGAAGGTGGGCTCGACCCATACGATCTCGGTCGCCTCCCCGCAGGCCGGAACGGACGGGAACGGGTACGCGTTCTCGACTTGGTCGGACGGGGGCGCGATATCGCACGCAGTAACGGCGTCGCATGCAGTTACGAGGTACAGCGCGGCGTTCGTTGAGGGCGTGGTTCCGATTACGGGCGGGCCAGTGCCGGAGTCCCCGCCGAGCGAGCCCCCTGCGCCCCTAACGTCGTATCAATTCCAGGGCTCCGTGCAGAACTGCAATGACATATCTGGGACGTGGAGCGATCCCAATTGGGCATCGCCCTCGCCCGGAGCATGGGTCCTCAGCCAGTCTGGCGAGACGGTCACCGGCACGCTGAGTCTATCGGCCTCGTGCAATTCGACCCTCCAATATAGCGTTGGAGGTTCCATATCTTCCTCGGGAGGGGGCGCTCTGAGCACGACGTCCGGACCGAGTTTTTCGAGCGTAACGTGCGGCGACGTCACCTATCTGGAGCCTGCCTCCATCAGCGTTAACGTCCAGGTATCGTGCCAGACAGTGGCGCCGTCAGGCTACACCGTCACTGAGCCGCCTCTCGGGACAGGGGAAGCGGCGGAGCCCAAGCTTGCACAAGCCCCCCCAGCGGGGTCCTGGACCGGAAGAACCACCCCGCCCGGAATCGACCTCACCGTCGACCTCTGGAACGACCAGGTGAGCACCATCGTGCTTGGCCAGAACAAGACAGGGAGTCTTTCCGTGAGCATAGCCGACTCGTTGGGAAACACAACGAATCTTGCAAATCACACCAGCGTCACGCCGGGCAGCGGGTTCCCGATCGACAGCCTGAAACGCACGTCCCTGGCAGTCGGCCAGTACGGCAATGTGTCAGCCACCTGGGACAACACATCGCTTACGGTCCCGGTGGCGTTCTATGAAAACGGGCTGACACGTTTTTCACAGTACAACACCCCGTATTCGCAGGACAGCAGTTGCGGCGCTAATCAGCAGACCGCCTATATCTTCGTCGCGATGGACGCCAAGTACTGCTACTACACTAACGACACCACCCTAGGGGCAGTCTTCATGTCCCAGGTCTATACGAATGGCACAGGGGTGATTGGCAGTAACCAGGTCATAAAATCGTACAACGCAGGTGCCAGCAACATCTGCGTGCAGCTCCCGCCTGGAGCGACCACCCACAATGCGTTTTTTGCGATAGATACGGGAGGAAAACCTATTCCGACGATTCAGGGGGCGGGCAATTCCGTCCTCTCCGACGGGACGGGTACCCCAAGCCCGCTGAACCACGGTAACCAGCCGGCCGGTAGCGTTGCGGCCCTCCCCGCGGGTTTGGTGCCGGCGCCGCCTTTCGTGTTCGGAGATCAGATTCTGCTGGTCGACCAGAACGACATAGACGACTCAATTGGCGCCCGGTCGGTCCAGGATCTCTGCCCGGGTTGTGGCGCCGGGAGCTATGGAACCCAGTGGGGTAACACCGTGGCTCACATAGACACGTACAACGGCTCGCGCCAAAGCTGCGGCGTCGGGACGGATTACGGAAATCGTTATGCGATTAGACTGAGGTAACCATGAAGACAGCATTCCCCGCGCTACTGCTTGCTCTCTCTCTTTCAGGTCCGGCGGTCGGCCAGTTGCCGCAACTCCGCCCGGAGTTGTGTGGTACTCCAGGTGGCATTGTCTCTCTGCCCCCGCGCTTGTCCGCAATCGGTGACGGGCAAAGCCTCCAGATACAGGTTCTCCCAAATGGGGGCCCGGCGGTTACAATCCGGGGTCCTTACGAGGTCGCGGAGGCCTGCCCTCTCCCTGACGGCCGGCTCGTGATTTTCGGAGACATGATGAACGGAATGAGCTTCAGCGTTGTCGACCCGGCGGTGCCATCGGTGGTTGACACGGTGTTTTCCTACGACCCGGTGCTGTCGCCCAATGGCCGGTGGATTGTCTTTCGAAAATTCTACCCGCGCTCAACGGAACGGCCGGCTTCCGACGAATACCTGTTGTACGATTTCTCTGTCGGCCCTGCCCGGAACAGAGCGCCCGGCTCCAGCCGCGACGAAGACATTGACGTGGGCACATCCATTTACCCGGCCGGCTGGAAGAATGAGTTCGGCGATAACGTAGGCGCCGCTGAGGCTCAGCAGCACTGGCACGAGTCGGCCTTTTACTGGTCGCCAGACAGCAGATCGATCCTGTTCGCCGACCGCAACCAGGGTAAGGATGTCCTTGTCTTGATTTCAATAGATCAAAAAGGAACCGCGACGGCGTCGGTTTCGCCGTTCCCTGGCGGCCTGGATTGCGACGACCCAAGAGCGTCGGCCAAGGGCAGGACGGCTAAGCCGACTGGCCTCCGGCAAGTTGTTTTCGGACCTCAGATGGGCGGGGACCGCCTGCTGTTCGTTGATTTCGAAGGGGAGGCCTGCCTCCCAAAGACGCAGCAGCTCCACGGCGGCGACTTCAGGCCGGCACAGGTGGAAGTTCGCCCTCCCAACCCTCCTGGCCGAAAAAGCGTCAAGCGCAACTGAAAAGCGCTCCTCGCGCCCGGCACCTACGGCCGTAGTTTATTCCCAGCCGTCGGCATCCGATGTCTACATCGCAGCCCATCCCGGCGCCGCCTTCTTCAAGGCGGACAGCAACGGGCTGACTTTCAAGAATTCCGATGGGCATTACACCTTCTTTACCGCTCCGGGCATAGTCCACCAACAAAACGGGCAGTGGCTGCCGGCCCGGCTTCAAGTCGCCCGGTTCTCCGATGGCAGTGGCTGGCAACTGCAGGGAACTGGCATGAATGTCGCGTTCACGGGCGCGACGAAGGACAAGGACATGGTCGTTTCCTCCGGCGCCGTGACGTTCAGTCTTCATCTTCCATCGTTCAGCTATAACGGGGACGATACCTTCGTGTTCCAGGAAAATGGCACGGCGTGGCTTCTTCGCGTGTCCCAGAACAGTGTGGACATCGAAGCCACTGTGGCCGCTCACATAGGAAAGAAAGCGCACTCCTTTACCTATGACCCCGGGAGCGCCACTGTAACCATCGACCAGAACGGGAGCCTCAATGTCGGCAACGCCGCACTGGTGAGTAGAGCAGTCGTGAGAGGCGCCGATGGTAAGCTGTACGGAATTTGCAGTCCGTGGTCGACGAGCGGCAGCGCGGCGGCCTTCACGTGCGATGACACTGCTCTGCCCAGCGCGGCGTTCCCCTATGTAATCGACCCCAGCACGACGACTTGGCCCTTCAATAGCTCCTTCTTTTCCATGCCATCGTCGCCTGTGGAATACGTAGGGACGGGCTCGGCCGCCTATTTTTCCTGGACAGCCACCGTGAACCTCAACGCAGTAGCGCCTGTAGGTTCAATCATTACGTCCTCATCGATCAATGCGGGCGGGTTGGGCGGCAGCACGGCGTGGGATTCCCGGTGGGGAGATCCGGCACAGGGCACCTGTACGTATGACAACAGCGGCACAGATAATTCCAGCCAGGCCTGGGTAACGGCCCTCACTTATTGGCCAGGCAGTAAGACAGCGGGATGCATCCTCTCCGTATCCGGCCAAAGCAGCTTGAGTGGGACGGTAACCTGGTGGATCCCTTCGGTCACGCCGCCCGGGACCATCGGGTCCAGCGAGCGGCGCCACCGGAGCGAGCTACACCTATTCAACGGGCGGTGCTGCCACGACCTCGGGCGACACACCGCAATACATGTTCAATTGGGGCGACGGTACCAACTCAGGCTGGCTCGCCCCTGGAACCACCAGCGCATCGCACGTTTGGGCGTCACCTGGAACGTATCAGGTGACCGCGTCGGCGGAAGATGCCTCGTATGGCACGACAAGTCGCTCCGGCGCCAAGACGGTGACCATCACGCCGCCCCCTCCGACGCTCGCATCGGTGAGCCCATCGAGCGGTGTTCAGAATAGCAGCGTGGCGGTAACGCTGACGGGGACGAATTTCGTATCGCCCGCCACAGTATCGACAACCAACAGCGGGATCGCCGTGAGCGGGGTGACTGTGGTGAGTTCCACGCGGATCACCGCCACATTCAGCATCGGCGCCAGCGCCGCGCTCGGGGCGGCCAATGTCACGGTCACCTCCAGCGGCGGCACAAGCGGGGCAGTGGCCTTTACGGTATATCAAGCCCCCCTGACTTCGGTGTCAACCTTCCCCGTAGGTCTGCAAGTCTCGGTGGATGGTGTTTCCGTCACGTGCAATCCCTACTGCAACTATTACTGGGCGCCGGGGACATCGCATACCATCGCCGCGTCCACGCAGCCCGGAACCACCGGCACGCAGTGGCTCTGGGCCAGTTGGTCGGATGGCGGGGCCGCGTCGCATGGTATTACCGCCAGCACGTCGGGCGCAAGCTATACGGCCAGCTTCAATCCCCAGTATTACTTCACCTCTTCCGTTAGTCCCCCGGGGACTGGGACCATCGCGCCGGGAAGCGGCTGGTACAATGCGGGCGCATCGTTCTGGGCCACGGCCACGCCAAGCACCGGGTACCAACTCTCCAGCTTCAACCCCGGCGGCGCCGTTCCGTCCTACGATGTAGTTATGAATGGTCCCGTCACGTTGACTGCGAACTTCGTGGCATTCACGGGACAGACGATCGCGAGCAACCCACCGGGAGCGGCGCTTACGGTTGACGGGCACTCCTGCACCGCGCCCTGCACTTTCTATTGGACGAATGGCACGCAGCACACTATCGCTACGACCTCCCCGCAGTCTCTCGGCAGCGGTTCACAGTTGGTGTTTGCCAGCTGGTCCGATGGCTCCACTGGATCCTCGGACACCATTACGGCAGCCGCCGGTACGACCTATACGGCGAACTTCAACGCGCAATACTACCTGACAACAGCGGCCAGCCCTTCTGGCGACGGCACAGTGAGCCCGCCCAGCGGTTGGTACAACGCGGGAGCGCAGGTAACGTTAGGTGCGAGCGCCAGCAGTGGGTATCAATTTACGAATTTCACGGGCACGGCGAACGGCGGATTGCCGCTTACCGTCACCATGAACGCGCCAGCATCTGAGACGGCGAACTTCGCGGCGAACGGCGGATTTACGATCACAGCCACCCCTTCCGACCAGACAGTCGCGGCTGGCGGCGGTGCGGCTTACATCATCACACCCACCGCAACCTCCGGCTTTAGCGGACAAATTGCGCTATCGGGCTCGTGCGACTCGGACGTGGTCCCCGTCTTCAGCCCGGCCACGATTCCGGCAACGGGTTCCTCGATATTTACCGTTACGAGTTCATCTTCCGACTCCTTCGATCTGACGACCTGCACGATCACCGGCACTTCTGGCGCAAACGTGAGCCGCTATCCTGTCATTCTAAGGCTCTGGGTGCCCGTCACTATCGCCATCGCTCCAGCGAACGTCGGCCTGACCGCAACTACCGACGGCGGCCCTCCCAACGGAATCACCCAGGCGGCGCCGATTCACGCCCTCTGGCGCGCGGGTTCGACCCACACGATCTCGGTCGCGTCCCCGCAGACCGGAACGGACGGGAACCAATACGGATTCTCAAGCTGGTCCGACGGTGGAGCGATTTCCCACACGGTTACCGCGTCGCACGCAGTTACGCGGTACAGCGCCACGCTCGCTACGCAATACACGATAAGTGGACAGGTGACGCTCGGAGGTGCAGGGCTTCCGGGCGTGACCGTCAGCCTTACTCCGACTGCGGGCGGCGGGGGCCCCTCCGCTACCACCGACGCTAATGGAAACTACTCCCTCGCCGGCATAGCCGGCGTCAGCTACGTGGTCACGCCCTCGTTTATGAGCTACACCTTCACCCAACCGTTCTCAACCGGCAGCTTAGCGAGTAGCCTAAGCGGTGTGAGCTTCTCGGTCACGGGTGGGTCCGGGATCGCGGCCGGGCCCGGTGGGCCGCCGCAGCCGCCAACGGGGCCGCGACTTTTACAGTAAATCCGGTCCCGGTTACTACTATCACGAGTTACAGCAACTCCAGCGGCGCCACGGTCGTGGGGTTAACGATCGCCTTGGACGGCTGGCCCAACGGTGGATCGGCCTGCACGACGCCCTGCCAAATCACCGACGGCCGGTCGCACTCCATCCAGATGCCAACGCCGGAGGCGGGCCCTTCCGGCGGCGCCGGCACGGAGGCAGTCTTCGCGGGTTGGTCCGACGGGGGTGCGAATCCGCATACAATATCACCAGGGACGAATGTGACGGTGAACTTCACGACCTATTACCAATTCACCGGAAATGCGGTAATCAACGGCAATTCTAGCGGAGGAGGGACGGTTGTTGCGGCGACTCTCAATGCCCAGGGCGTCGCGATTCCTTCTTCCTCGCCGCCGAGCGGATGCCTCACCAATTCAAGCGGCTGGTTATGCCCGGCCGGAACTTCGTTCTGGGTGACTGGCCAAGCCAACCCTGGTTTCGGGTTCATCGCCCTCAACAACGGTTACCGACAGCAAGGCATTGTCATGAACGGACCTGTAACGGTCACCGCGAATTTCTCCAATAACGTTCTCACTATAACCACCTCACAGACACCACAGATTGTTGCTGGAGGCAAGCCGGTCACGGCGCATTATAGCGGCGGCTCCACGGCCAGCGATGGCACGAACTACAACGGTGGCTACGGCTCCGACGGCACGACGTTAGGCTCCTTTTCGTGCTACAGCGTTATCGACCAAATACAGGCCGCAATCTCCAACGTGAGCAACGTGGGAGGAACTATATCGTTCGATGCGAGCTTCTCGACCCCTGGAAATACGGACTATGGGGTATATGACATGGCGTGTTCCTGCAACTACTTTGAGTGCTTTATTGATGTGACGGTTGACGTAACGCCGCCGCCGCCGGCGTCGACTGTTAGCCTACAAGTGGGTGGTGACCCAATTACGCTGGTTCCGGTGCAGGTAATACCGATAACTGTCACCCTGAGTGGGCCGAGTGCCGTTGTGACGCTATCCGTGAGCCCGCCAAGTGAAGCATCGTTGGACCAAACAACCCTAAACATGGCGTCAAACCAGACCATAACGGTCAATCTAACGCCGCTCGCCCCAAGCCAGTCGGTAGACGACGTCCAAATAACCGCAGCCATTCAGGGCGTACAAATGGCCGCCGTGTCAACCACCGTCCTGGGGCTAACCCCGGCGCGCCAGAGCATGACGCAGGTCTCCGGTACGGGATCTCCGCCCGGCGGCACCTTCTCGAATTATGTGGGCTACATGTCGGGCAATTCGAGCGAACTCCCGCAGATGGCGTTGGCCCAGGGTGTCAGTGCTCAGACCAACCCAACTTCAGTTCTGCTTTCGAATCCGCTTAACGCTTGCAGCGGCACCCCCTGCCCAGGAGCGGAGTCGCAAATAGAGCTGAGCTATGCGCTTCCGCCTGCCAACGATTTCGTGCTGCCGCCTTCCGTGACTGCAGGTCCGTACGTCGCGACCTTCGGGACGTCATGCTATTACACAACTCTGCAGACAGACTGGGGCACGCCGCCAAGCTCCTGTCTCTCGACAACCATCCCCTTGTTAGGGGGGACCTTCCAGGGCGTTGCAGGCACGGTCGCCACCTCCCAGGAGCCTATTCCAGTTCCATCGTGGCTGCCGGCGGGCAGTTACTGTGAAGCGTTCCTGGCCACGTTCGAGCTTCAGGGCAACGCTCAGCTGGCCAACGGCACCCTGTGGCTCTGGTCCGCTAACAACCACCAAGTCAGCCAACTTATCGGTTCCGATGGCACTCCCGTCGTGGCTGGTCAGACCGTGGCGCGTGACCTGAATATCATTCCGGCGGGCGGCGTCCTCTTGGATCTGAACGGGATAGGCACTGGCTTACTCGCAAATGATACCGGGGGCAAGATTCAGGGCTACCGGATCGATCGGTATATGGGCTCTGGGGTGGCTGCGTGCTCGGGCGCCAACGCTTCCAACGTCGTCTCCATAGGCGGATGCCACCCAGGCAACTATAATTGTCCGTCCCCCTCGGCCGCAAACGGTCAGCATTAGGATTTGAGGAGTCAACATGAAAACCGTATCGTCTTTGGCAGTGGGCACCGCCACAGTGTTGGCCATTACGGCCTCCTGGGGCAGTCAGGCGGTTTCCACCGCGTTCCTCCGGAATTCGGAAGTCTGGGTTCGAGGGCCAGGGTCCGCCGACGCGTATCAGATCACGAATGATGGGATAGGGAAGCGCCTCCTGGTCCTGTCGAAGGGCGGAGACCGCTTGGCATTCCTCCGCGACTCGGCCGCGGAGATGGCTGATATCGTCGTCATGCGCACGGATGGGTCGTTGCTGAACGAGATCCACTTTCGGCCGGTCGGGGAGGCCGTCTCCGGCATGCGCGGAGTCGAGCAGATGGAGTGGATCTCGCAGCGGCGGCTTGTCGTGTCCGGCAGCATAAATCCCTCCACCGGCGAGTATGACGTGCTTGACGCTGAGACCGGCGCCTTAATTAAGGCCTACGGGACGGACGGCTCGACCTGGGTAGCGTCCCCGGACGGCGAACATGCAGCTTACCTTGGGTTCATAGGCCACTTCACGCCTGAGGCGGACCGTCGCCCACGAATCTGCCTGGACGATGAGTGCGGCCTAGGCCCCTCGCGCGGTTATCCCAAGGAAGACGTACATGTGGATTTCATCACGTCGCCCGAGTGGTCACCGGATAGCAGGGCAGTGGCGATAGCCGCGGAGAACTATGAAACCCACGTCCGGAGTGTGATCGTTAGGCACCTGGGAGGCGCCACTGTCGACATCCCGTTCCCTCAGCAGGCTGCAGGCAACCCAGACATGAAGTGGGACGGCCGATCCCTAATATTCTCCTGTGCTGGCGGGAGTTGGCGCCTCGATCCGGGCGCGGACCGGTTCGCTGAAGTGCAGGTTGGGGGACGGAAAAACTAGGGTCGCAGGAGGTCGCCCGACGGCTTCTCGTGCTGATGGCGGCCCCGCCCGAACTGTTTCGCCGCTCGATATCTACGGTTGGGCCAGTCGGGGCCTCCGATCTGCCCCTTTGCAGGCCAAGTTCGCCCTAGAACACTTTGGATCTGGATGCTACCAACACCTTCGCGGGCGTCACGAGCGAGACAGCCAGAGATTCTGCCGGCTACAATGCCTTCATATATTGGGGCATGAGAGTGCCCTTTGAAGATGAAGCAAACCACGGCGGCGCCGACAACCGCGCTGCCGCGTCCATCAGAGCGCAAGGTCCGGATTTGGAGGGTCGCGGAGCGGCGGCCCGCGAAGTCTTTCGGCATGAGTTTCTTTGCGCCCTAGAGCCTTTGCGGGAGAATGCTTCTCCCAAGCCCATCCGTCGAATTTTCCCCCACCCCACCCCCACACCGCCCATTCGTGTTAACGTGGACAATTAACAAGAATTAATTGGAACTTTCGCTGTCTGGCGATAACCGTTCCGCCCGGAATCTCGTCTTTTCCGTTTAAGATCCTTGTGCCCTGTATCGTTGGGTCCCCAAAGGCCCGATAGGATGGACATGTCATCGTTATCCAGCGTGCCTTCGCCCGCCCACCAACCGGAGGCGCCCAAACCGTCGATCGTGCCTCCCCGGGAGCGAAAAAAACGCGGTCCGGCCCGGTGGCTGATTCCCCTCGTTCTCATTCTGATCCTCGGTGGCTTGGCCTGGTGGAAATTCCGGCCGTCGGCGAAAACCGGCGGTCCGGTGATCGCCGTCCCCGTGGTATCGGTAACCGCGGGCGATATTCAAAAGGTCGTGCGCGTCACCGGCACCGTGGCCGCCCGCAATTTCGCGTCCCTGCTTGCCCCGCGCGTGCTCGGCAGCCGCTCCAACGTCAACCGCGGCGGCATGGGCGGCGCACTGGCCGGCGGCGCGTCCGATTTCAACCTCGTCCTGCTGCACCTCATCAAGGCCGGCGCGCACGTCAAGAAAGATGAAGTCGTCGCCCAGTTCGACCCCACCAACCAGCTCCTGCGCCTCGACGATTACAAAGACGCCGTCATCCAGACCAACAACAGCATCCGCAAACTCATCGCCAACCTCGCCGCTAATAAAGAAGCTCACGATCAGACCGTGCGCGCCGCCAAAGCCGGCTGGGACCAGGCCGCGCTCGACCTTCGCAAAGCTCCCGTACAGGCCGCCATCGACGCCGAGAACGCCAAGCTCACCGCCGAGCAGAACGAAGCCACTTACAAGCAGCTGGTCTTCGAAGATTCGCTCGTGGTGGAATCGCAAGCCGCCACCATCCGCGTCTCCGAACTCACCAAAGACCAGATGGCCATCGAGCTCCAGCGCGCCGAAGGCAACGTCAAACGCATGGAGATGCACAGCCCCATGGACGGCATCGCCGTCATGGCCAGCATCATCCGCAGCGGCGAGTGGGGCCAGGTGCGTGAGGGCGACCAGGTCAACGCCGGCCAGCCGTTCCTCACCGTGGTCGACCCCAGCTCCATGGTGCTCGACGCCACCGTCAATCAGGTGGATGCCGAGGATCTGCGGATCGGCATGAAGGCCACGATCCACCTCGACGCCTATCCCGACGTCGAGCTTCCCGCGGTCCTCGAAGGTATCGGCGCCATGTCGAAGACCAGCACCTTCCGCGCCAGCTACGTCAGCTCCATCCCCGTGCGCTTCAAGATCCAGAAGAACGATTCGCGCGTGATTCCCGATCTCACCGGCAGCGCCGACGTGATTCTCGGGGCCGAGACGGGCACGCTGGTGCTGCCGCGGTCGGCGGTATTCGAAGAGAACGGCGGGTCGTTCGTGTACGTGCAGAGCCCCGAAGGATGGGTGAAGAAGCAGGTCGAGCCCGGCCTGCGGAACTACACGCAGGTGGCCATCCGTTCCGGAATCCAGAAGGGCGATATGGTTGCGCTGGAACGGCCGGCGGGGAAATCGTAACATGGCTTCCAAGGATAAGCGGCCGAGAACCCGTCTGGGAAAGTCCAACCCGCGGCGCGTGAAATTCGTGGCGTGGGGCCTGGGACTGGCGCTTTGCGGTGGCGGCCTGTTCGCCGCCTACCATTACTCCACCACCACCGAGGTGGAAGTGGCCACCGCGCCCGTACGGCGCGGCGATTTCATCATCAGCGTGCGCACTCGCGGCGACATCCGCAGCACTCGCTCGAGCATTCTCAAGGCACCCGTGGCGCCCAATCTGCGCATCGTCAAACTGGCCTCGCAGGGCTCATTCGTCAAGCGCGGCGAAGTGGTGGTGCAGTTCGATAGCGTTCAGCAGGAGCAGAACGTCATCGGGCAGACCCTCCAGGTGCAGGCGATTCAAGGCTCCATCGACCAGTTGCACGCCACCCAGCGCATCAATGACGATGCCGACGCCATGAATAAGATGACGTCCGAATATGGCGTGGAAAGCGCCAAGCTCGATGCCAGCAAGGCCGAGGTGATCGACGCCATCGACGGCGAGAAGTACCGCATCGCCGTGGGCGTGCAGGAAGGCAGCCTGCAGCAGGTGAAGGCCAACATCAACGCGCACCTGGTGGGTAACGACGCCGACAATTTCCGCCTGAGCCAGCAGAAGGACAAGGCCATGCGAGATCTCAACACGGCCGACAGCTATCTGGGCATGATGCAGCTCCGCGCGCCCACCGATGGGGTGGTCAATCTGCTCGCCAATTTCCGTTCGGCGGGAAGTTTCGGCCAATCGCCGCCGCCTTTCCGCGAAGGCGACAGCGTGTGGAACGGCGCCGAAATCGCCGAAATCCCCGACCTGAGCGAACTGTATATCGATCTGAAGCTCGACGAAGTGGAGCGCGGCAAGCTGCAGCTCGGCCAGCCGGTGCGTGTCCGCGTGGACGCCATTCCCGACAAGGAATTCACCGCCAACCTGGACTTCATCAGCCCTATCGCGGTCCTCGTATTCCGCGGCGGGGCGACCTCCGCCAAGACTTTCCCGGCGCGCGCCACACTGAAGAATCTCGATGCGCGATTGAGCCCGGGCATGAGCGCCAGCGCGGAAGTGATCATCGAACGGGACCCCAAAAAGCTGCTGATTCCCATCCGCGCCAGTTTCGACAAGGACGGCAAGCCGGCTGCGTACCTGCAAACCGGCAGCAGCTTTAAACTCGTGCCGATCGAGGTGGGCCGCCGCAACGACGATGAAATCGTGGTGACCAAAGGCTTGAAAGAGGGCGACATCGTCACGCTGGAAACCCCGGCCGAAGCCGCCAAAAGGGCCAAGAAAAAGCTGTGAGCACCGTCTTACCGACCCCCGACCGCTTCTTTCCGAACGCGCCGCACTTATTCGACGTCCCCTCCTCACCCACCCGCGATCGGTTCTTAATGAGCCGCGACCGCGAGGGAGCGGTGCTTTTCCTGCCGACCCGCGACCCCTTTTTTCCGAGCCGCGACCGTCAGGGAGCGGTTGCGCCCTTGCTCATGAACCCCGAGGGCGCGCACCCATGAAAAAGGCCCTCTACCGCATCCTCACCCTGGCCATCCTCGCCGCCGCCGGGTGGTACGGATACCGCTGGTATCAGCAACTCCCGTCGCACCAGGAGCAGTTCGCCACCGCCAGAGTCCAGCGCGGCGACGTGATCATTCGCGCTTACACCCGCGGCGAATTGCACGCCGTCCGCTCCGTCACCCTCGTTGCCCCCAACCTCAACGGCACCGTCCAGGTCACCCGCCTGGCCCCCATGGGCGCCCTCGCCCGGGCCAAAGACCTCATCGTGGAATATGACGACTCCGAACTCGGGGCCTCCCTCGACGAAGATCAAATGTCCCTCGAACAGACCGACGAGCAAATCAAGGGCGCGAAGGCCAATCTCGGCGTCACCGACAGCCAGGACGGCCTCAGCCTGCTGAAGCAGCGCTACGCCGTGCGCGCCGCCGAGCTGACCGTCCAGAAGAACCCCGTTACCGACATCATCGACGCCAAGAAGAACCTGCTCGCCCTCGAACAGGCCCGGCGCGCCGTCACTCAGCTCGAAACCGACGTCGCCATGCGCAAAGCGCAGAACGATTCCATTCTCGCCGTGCTGGCCGAACAGCTCAGCCGCAACCTGCTCGATATCAAGCGCGACGAACTCCGCATTCAACAGACCAAGGCTCTCGCCGACATTGCCGGCCTGGTGTCCATCCGCCAGAATCGCGCCGGCAATTTCAATTTCGGCCAGGTGATGCCCGATATCCGCGAAGGCGACACCCTCCAGCCCGGTATGCAGGTGGCCGATGTGCTCGATCTTTCCGAGGTCGAAGTCTGGGCCAAAGTGGGCGAGCTCGATCGCGCCAATCTGGTGGAGGGCCAGGACGCCGTATTGCAGCTTGACTCCGTCCCGGACCAGCAGTTCCACGGTAAGGTAAAAGCCCTCAGCGGCACCGCCACGGCGGATGTCTTTTCCGGCGATCCTTCCAAGAAGTTCGACGTCATATTTTCCGTCGATATGCGCGGACTGCTAACCGGGTTGGGAATGAAACCAGCCGAGGTCGACCGCGTCATGGCCACCGCCGAAGCGAATTCGCATAAGAATGTGGCAGTCGGGGCGCCGTTCGGCAATTTCTCACTGACTCCTGGCGGAGCTCCGGGAACTGCGGGAGCTTCCGGTATACCCGGCGCCATGCCGGCGGGCGCGATGACCGCCCCGCCTGGACGCGGCGCTGGTGGCGCGATGCCGTCAGGCTCGGGAACTCCGGGGCGCAGCGCAGCCACAGCACTCCCCGCTGGCGCACCCCCCGGCGGCGCCCTTCCCGTAGGAGCCAGTCCGGCCGACCTGATGGCCATGATGGCATCCGGCGGATCGCAATACACCGACGAAGACCGCAAAAACGCCAGGACGCCCCTGCCGCCCGGCGAAGACTCGCAGGTCCAGATGCTGCTGCGCCCGGGTCTGCTGGCCGACGTGCAAATCACCGTCGAGAAGTTGCCCAACGTCATCCACGTGCCGGCACAGGCGGTCTTCCAAAAGGACAGCCAGAATATCGTCTACGTGCAGCAGAGGAACGGCCGCTTCCAGCCGCGAAAAGTGCAGTTGGTCAAACGCAGCGAATCCATGATGGTGCTGAGCTCCGGCGTCGAACCCGGCGAACTGGTGGCGTTGAGCGATCCCGCCGCCGGCAAGAACGCCAAGAAAGACGAAAAGAAGCAGCCCGCGCAGTCGAATCCCATGAGCTCCATGCCCGGGGGGAGTAAATAGCCCATGTTCGGCCAGATTATTCCCGAGCTGAAAATGGGCCTCGCCAGCCTCTTCGCGCATAAACTCCGCAGCCTGCTGACCATGCTCGGCATGATCTTCGGCGTCGGCGCCGTGGTCGCCATGCTCTCCATCACCGCCGGCGCGCAGAAGCAGATGATGAGCTTCATAGACCAGCTGGGCGTCAACAACATCATCGTGGACGCCCACGAAGCCGTCGACCGCAACGAGCTCCAGACCGTCCGCTCCGTTTCTCCGGGATTATCCTTACGAGACTATCGAGCCATCTCCGAGAACGTCCAAGGCCTGGTGGCCATCACTCCCCGCAAAAAGTTCAAGCTGCAGAAGCTGCTGCCCAAAACCACCAGCGAGGCGCCCACGCTGGTCGGTGTCTACCCCAATTTTCAGGAAATCAACAGCTTGAAAATCGCCGCCGGCGGGCGCTTCTTCACCGAAGACGAGAACCGCGATTCGGCCCCGGTTTGCGTCCTCGGCGAAACCGCCAAGGTCAGCCTCTTCGGCTATGGCGACGCGCTCGGCAAGTACGTCAAACCCAACGATACCTGGCTCCAGGTGATCGGCGTCCTGCGCCCGCAAAACGGCAGCGATACCGATACCGAGGGCGTCCAGACGCTCGACCGCAACAACATGATCATCGCCCCGTTCAACACCGTGATGCGGCGCTTCGAAGACCAGACCAGCTATCTGAAGGACGAAATCGACGGCATTTATATGAAGGTCGAGCCGGCCGTCGATTCCATCGAGACGTCGGGCGTGGTCAGCGCGCTCCTCGCCGCCACCCACAAGGACGCGGGCGATTACACCGTCACCGTGCCCGCCGGACTGCTGGAACAGCGCAAGCAGACGCAATTTATCTTCAACATCGTGATGATCTGTATCGCCGGCATCTCGCTCCTGGTGGGCGGCATCGGCATCATGAACATTATGCTGGCCACGGTCCTCGAGCGGACCCGCGAGATCGGAATTCGCCGCGCCATCGGTGCACGCCAGGCCGATATCGTGCGTCAGTTCCTTACGGAGGCCGTCATGATCTCGATCGCCGGAGGACTGATCGGCATCGGCTTCGGCTTCGCCCTGTCGCAGATCATCGCCACGGCGGCCGGATGGTCCACCGTGGTGACCACTTCCTCCATCGCAGTTGCTTTCGGGGTTTCGGTATTCATCGGGCTGTTGTTCGGAATTTACCCGGCGGTGCAGGCCGCCAAGCTGGATCCTATAGAGGCCATTCGCTACGAGTAGATTATGCAGTTTCGAGCTCTTATAACCGCTATCTTATCGGGTGGGGCAGACCCCCAGGTCTGCGCGGGTCCCCCTGGACCCGCTCTTCGGGGCCTTGCTCGCCGCGCCGGACTGTCAGTCCTCCTCGCCGCCACGGCCTTCGCCCAGACCGCTTCCTTCCCCAAGCCCAACTACTTCCGCCAGGTCTTCGAGCAGACCCGCACCCAGGTCGACCTGCGCGACCCCGTCAAGCTCAAGGATTTCGTGGCCGGCGGCAAGCTGGAGCTTTCGCTCAAGAATTTCCTGGAACTGGTGATGGCCAACAACACCGACATCCAGGTGACCTTCCTCAGCCTGGAAGTGCCCCGAAACAACATCACTTCCGCCTATGGCGTTTGGGACCCGAACGCCATAGCCAGCTTTTCTTCCACCCGGAGCACCAGTCCCGCCACCAACCCTTCGCAATCCGAGAACGCTTCCCTCGGATCCACTTCGAAGAGCCTCTACCAGCCATTCTCCCTGACGTATGGCCAGCTTCTCGATACCGGCACGAGCTATCAGGTCGGGTTCGGCGGCACTAAGGATTCATTCAATAACAGTTACTCGTCTTACAATCCCAGCATTACTTCCAGTATGTCGTTCGCGGTCACGCAAAACCTGATCCGCAGTCGCAGCCGCTATGTCAATCGCATTCCTGTGATGACCGCGCAGAGCACTTATAAGCGCGCCGAGTTCAATTTGCGGGCGTCGCTGCTGAACTGGGTGAACATCGCCGAGAACGCATATTGGCGAGTGGTTTCCGCGCGCGAAAACGTCCGCGTGCAGCAGATAGCCCGCGACACCTCCAAATCCAACCTGGATTTCGTGCAGAAGCAGCTGGACCTGGGAGCCGTCTCGCCCCTCGATATCTACAATCCGCAAGGCCAGTTAGCCTCTGCCGATCTGGCCCTTTCGCAAGCCAAATTCGCCCTCGAACAGGCGGAAGACGCGCTCCGCCACCAAATCGGCGTGGATCTCGATCCCGACCTCCGCCGCGTCCCCATCGAGCTCACCGAGCCTGTAGACATCTCGACCATCGGCATGGATCTCGATCCCGAACATGAGGTTCAAAAAGCCGTGGCTAACAATCCCAACGTGAAAGCCGCCATGCAGGCCCTCGACATTGACGATCTCGGCATCCAGAGCGCCCACAACGGTCTGCTACCCAGCCTGAGTTTCACCGCCTCCTACGCCGGCGCCGGCCAGGGCGGAATCTATACCTCGAGCGGCGCCGCGCTGCTCGGCGGCGGTCCGGCAGTCATGGTCCCCGGAGGTTTGAACGACGCCCTCAGCCAGATGTTCGGCCTGAACAATCCTACTTATATGGGGAGCCTCAATCTGACTCTTCCCATCCGTTCCCGCACGGCTTCCATGAATCTCGCCAACGCGCTGGTCACTAAGAAGACCGACGCCTACAATCTCCGCAATCAGGAGCAAAACACCCGCCTCAATGTCCTGACCGCCGTCAGCACCGTGAACGGCGCCATCGATTCCTTGCGTCTCGCCAAGATTCAGGAAGATTTGCAGCATAAGAACTACGATGCCGAAGTGGAGAAGTACACGCTCGGCACGGATACCAATCAGAACGTCGTCATCGCGCTGCAGAATTGGGTGGTGGCGCAGTCGGCAGTAGTTACCGCGCAGGTCAATGTACGCACCAGTATTCTGAATCTCTACACGCAGACCGGCGAACTCCTCGATGAACGCGGGATTGTGGTGAAGTGAGGCATGCTTTCAAGTGGGGTTCACAAGTTAGGGGCAGTTAGAATGGTCAGGCCGTCAATGGCGCGGTAGTCGTTCGCGTTATGGGAGACCGGCACGCCGTCGCCGCTTCCAAGGAGTGGTTCAAGCACACCGCAGGCATTCCATTCGAGGATGTGGTCACTGAGTTGTGCTTCACTATGGAGCAGGTGCGCGGCGATAAGGAACGTGTGTGAAGCGGATCGTCTTCTCCGATCAGGCGAAGGCTGATATTCGCGCTATTCCCCAGTAGACCGCCATGCAGATACTCACTACGATTCACCGCCTCGCAGAGGCCAGCGCGGGCCGCGTCAAGGCGCTCAAGGGCCTCGACGGCGAGAGGCGCCTTCGCGTCGGCAATTTCCGCGTGCGCTTCACGGAAGAAAGCGGCGAAGGCGAAGGTGCGCTCCGGATTCACGCCGTGCGCGATCGCAAGGAAGCTTACCGCTGAGCGGGTGGCGTCGGAAGAGCCACCCACAAGTCTAGGAACCTTTCAGTCGCGAGGGATTGACCGTCGGAGGATTGAGGCTATTCGGTCTGTATAGCCAGCAATAACGCTTCCGGCTATTGAATAGAA
>Ga0182016_10001209_pt1 | contig 31549 bp, 23 predicted proteins | sample 712S2MmetaG_FD_120491 | JGI IMG/M metagenome (GOLD analysis project Ga0182016, IMG submission 120491) | Permafrost microbial communities from Stordalen Mire, Sweden - 712S2M metaG | ecosystem: Environmental > Terrestrial > Soil > Wetlands > Permafrost | place: Sweden: Stordalen | collected...
GAGTTAGCGAGTTAGCAAGTTAGCGAAGGAACGAGCAACCGCAGATCCTTCGACTCACCACCCCCAGGCTGAAGAGCGCCTGGGGCCCCTTTCGCTCAGGATGACAAGCAACTTAATTAGAGATCGATTGCTCAGGATGACATCGTCGATTAATTAGAGGGATTGGAGCATGGTTGAGACCAGGGCGAGGGGCAGGCCGACGACGTTGAAGTAGTCGCCTTCGATGCGGGGGATCCAGCGGGCGGCTTGGCCCTGGATGGCGTAGGCTCCGGCTTTATCCATGGGCTCGCCGGTGGCGATGTAGGCGGCGATGTCGACGTCGGATAGGGTGAGGACGCGGACGGCGGTGACCTCTGCGGCGACTTCGGTGCGGGTGGCGGTGACGACGGCTACGCCGGTGATGACGTGATGGGTGCGGCCGGAGAGGAGACGGAGCATGCGGGCGGCGTCGGCTGCGTCTTCGGGTTTGGCGAGGATGTGGTTGTCGAGGGTGACGGTGGTGTCGGCACCTAAAACGACTAGAGACTCTCCCTTAGGATTCGTGGATTCCCAGGTCTCAGAAGCGAGACCTGGGGCACCCTCATTTTTGAGCTCATTGAAGACGGCTTGGGCTTTTTGGCGGGCCAGGCGGGTGACGTAGGCAATGGGGTCTTCGTCGGGGAGGGTATCTTCGGGGATGTGAGCGGGATGGACGGTGAAGGTGAAGCCGGCCTGGGTAAGGAGTTCGCGGCGGCGTGGGGACGAGGAGGCGAGGACTAGGTTCACGAATTGATTATCGCGGAGAGGCGAGAGTTTTGCCCCTCCGCAGTTGAGGTCGGAGGGGTTTGTTGGCGAGACATTGCTAGTGGGCTAGTGGGCTCTCACAAGTAAAGTTGGCGGCGTCCTCGGGATTTCCGCGGCCGGAGTATTGAGCGTGCTTTGGATAGGCGCAGAGGGGACGGCCGCGGCCGGGAAAGGCTTTTCCAGTGGCGAGGATGGAGTCGGGCGCGATGCCCTTCTCGACCCAGTTGACGAGGGGGCCGAGCATATCGAACTGGTCGAGAGCCTGGCCTCCTCCACAATGTGCCATGCCAGGGACAAGGTAGATCCGGCTGAACTGGGCAACTTTGTCTTCGCCGCCGTTGGTGGAGGCGAGGGACTTGTAATAGCCAAGGGTGTCGAGCGGGGAGAACCATGGGTCGCTATCGCCATGGAAAAAGAGGAGCTTGCCGCCGCTGCCAGAGAAGGTGGAGAGGTTGGTTGATGCCGGCTCGACGAGAGGATCGGAGGCTCCGAGTGCGAGTTTGTCGACGTCGATATCAGTTGCCGACGTGTAGGGGCCGAAAATGCCGCGAGGGCCAAGCGCGAGGAGGCCGGGAAGGCCCTGGGTGTTGGCGATGCCGCTGTCGTAAAGGAAGCCCGGGTAGACCTGAGTACCGTAAGAGTTCTTTGGTCCGGCGAAGGCTTTCTTGATTGCAGCGACCTTTTCGGGGTCGATGCAGGCGCTGGTCTGTCCGGGCTTGCAAGCGACGACTCCGGGATCGAAATCGCAGCCCAGGGGATCGAAGATGAGGCCGTCGGCGATACCGTCGCGAGCATCGCAGCGCTTCATTAGGGCGTCCATGAAGACTTTGCGATCGGAGTCAGAGATGGCTTTGTCGATTTGCGGTTTGCCTGAAGCGTCTTTTGGAGCGACCTGGTTGTAGGCGACAGGGATCCACTGACCGATGGCGAGGTTGGAGAAGCCGGTGCGCATGGCGGGGTCGCCAGAAACGATGCCATTGAAGGCGGTGGGGAAACGTTGCGATAGGATCATGCCCTCGCGGCCTCCGGTTGAGCAGCCGACGAAGTAGGAGTAACTGCTGGGACGCGCGTAGTAGGAAGCAATGATTTTGCGGACTGCGTCAGCGACTCTTGCATTGGCCTCGAAGGCGAAGTCGAGATAGGCCTGTTGATCGCGCATAAAGCTAAAGTCGAAGCCGCCAGTTTTCGATTTGTGGCCGGTGTCAGAGCTGGCGACGGCGAAGCCTCGAACCAGGGCGGGCTTGTCGCCGGTGAAGGAAGCGCCTGCGGGGTAGCCGACGGTTCCGTTGCTGCCGCCACCACCCTGCATCATGAAGTCGCCGTTCCAGGCGTCTTTTTCGGGCAGGGCAACGGCAAAGGAGATGCCAAACTCTTCGCCATTTAGCCCTTTGCGACGGTTGATGATTCCGTCGACTCGGCAGTGGGCGGGGTATGAGCCTTTGTAGGCTACATAGGGCAGGGGGATGGCGGTTCCAGCGGGAACTTGCTCGGCCTTGGTGATTTCAACGCTGTCGATTTTGAGGGCGGTGAGATTGGAGCATTTGAGAGCCGAGGGGGACTGAGCGGCGGCGGCAATGGAGAGAATCGGGAGAAGACAGAGTGGGGCGAGAAATCGTTTTCCGAGCATGCGGAAATGATAGCGCCGCAGGGGAGAGCTGGAGTGGATAGAATTGGCGAACTATGAAAACTAATGGAGCGTTTGCGGATAAAGGGCTGGGAGAGAGGCTGGAGGCGGCGGAGGGGTTTGCTTGCATGCAGTTTGCGAATGCGCGGAGGCGGCTGTTTCCAGAGAGCGGGTCGGAGTGGATGACGATGGCGGGGACTACGGTGGTGTTCGATGGAGTGGAGGCGCCAACTACGCAGACTTTTGGGCTGGGGATGTTTGAGGAGGTGACGGAGGAGGCACTGGGGGAGATGGAGGAGTTCTTCAAGAGCCGGGGGACGTCGACGATGCACGAGGTATGTCCTCATGCGGGCGTGGCGGTACTCGAGAAGCTTTGCAGGCGGGGTTATTTGCCGATGGAAGTCAGCAATGTGTTGTATTGCGAGGTGCAGAAACGGGATGCGGCGCTTGGCGATGGGATTGGAGTAAGGACTGTGGGGGCGGATGAGGCGGAGCTGTGGGGCAGTATAAGCGCGCGGGGATGGACGCATGGGCATCCTGAGCTTGAGGGGTTTTTGGCGCAGATGGGAGCGCTCTGTGTGGCGCGGGAGCAGAGCCCGTGTTTTCTGGCGGAGGTGGATGGGGTGCCGGGTGCGGCGGGGGGATTGGTGTTGCATGAGGGAGTGGCGCTGTTTGCTGGAGCGGCGACGGTGCCGGAGTTGCGGAGGCGGGGGTTGCAGGGAGCACTGCTGGCGGAGCGGATGCGGTATGCGGCGGAGGCTCGGTGCGACCTGGCGATGATGGTGGCCGAGGCGGGGAGTGAGTCGCAGAGGAATGCGGAGCGGAAGGGGTTTCGGGTGGGGTATACGCGGGTTAAGTGGAGGTTGGGGTAGGGGTGCGGAGAGTCAGGGATCCGCTGAATGATTTTCGAGGTGCAAAAGCAGATCCTTCGCTCACCACCCCCATGCTCCACCCCAAAGAGCAGCGGCCGCTCTTTGGGGACCCCGGGGCTGAAGAGTACGCCTGGGGCCCCTTTCGCTCAGGATGACAGCGCCTTTATTTAGCGCACTTTGTAGTCAGGACGCTAGACGGTGAGGCCGGTTTGGAGGCCGGAGGGGGTGGCGAGGCCCCAGGCCATGCCGGGGGTGTTGTGGGCGAGGCCGAAGCGACCGTCGGGACCGAGGAGGATGATGCCGCCGTGTCCGCCGAGGCGGTTGTAGAGGTAGGAGATGGCTTCGCGGGCGGCGATTTCAGGGGCGGTGCCGGCGGCGACGCGGTCGGTGGCCCATTTGCCGAGGACGAGCTTCATGATGGGTTCGCCCCAGCCGGTGAGGGAGACGGCGGCGGAGAGATTGTCAGCGTAGCAGCCGCAACCGATGAGAGAGGAGTCGCCCACGCGGCCGGGAGTTTTGTTGAGGGTGCCTCCGGTGGAGGTTCCGGCAGCGAGATTGCCGTGGCCGTCGAGGGCGACTGCTCCTACCGTATCGTGGGAGTCATGGACGGACGAAGAGGGATTTCGCTCAGGGGCTAAAGCCCCATCTATTTTAGTTGGGCGTGTTTCGGCTCGACTAAAGTCGGGCCCTGATACAGGGCCGCTTCCGGTCAATTCGTTAGTTTCTGTGGGTCGAAAGGCGGTTTCGGGGCTCTTGTCGTCTTCCAGGCCAGAGAAGGTGTTGTCGGCCAGGCCGGCGGCATGGCGCTGCTGGGCGAGGGTGAGGCGGGCGCGTTCACGATCGAGGACGAGCTCGCTGTTATCGATTAGGGGCATGCCGTGGGCGGCGGCGAAGCGCTCTGCGCCTTCAGCAACAAAGTAGACGTGAGGCGACTGCTCGAGGACGAGGCGGGCGGCGTGGATGGGGTTGCGGAGGCGCTCGACACAGGCTACGCCACCGGCTTTCATGCGGCCGCCGTCCATGAGGAGAGCGTCGAGCTGGACGCGGCCGTCGGAGGTGAGAAAGCTGCCTCGGCCGGCGTCGAAGGTAGGGTCATCTTCAAGGACGGTGACGGCGGCTTCGACGGCATCGAGGGCGGAGCCGCCGCGGGCGAGGACTGCGTAGCCCTTTTCGAGGGCGTTGCGGACACCGGATTCGTTGGCTTCGGCTGCATCGGGGGGGATGGCCCATGCGCCGCCGTGGACGAGGAGGATGGGGTCGCGGATGGGGGAAGTCGGCACGGGGTTATGGTAACGCAAACGCGGTGGGGGGCACCTGCGGTGCGGCAGACGCGACTTGCACCGCAGGAAAGTAATTGGCAATTCAGGTCATCGCGGCAGGGCGACAGAGGGCGAACTGCGAGCGCGGGGCTTGCGTTGTGGAGGGCGCTGCTGATGCCGGAAATAGATTTCGCGATGAGGTGCGAGGGTTGTCGAGGGGGTTAACGGTTTTTAATTCGTTAAGTAGATGAAAACAGGATAGATGTGGGTGAGGGAGGTTTGCAGATCATTTCGTGGGAGTGCGTAAGCTTAGAACATTCAAAGCGATAGACCTGGGGGTGAGGTGAGCCGGGCGGGGCTCTGTGCAGAACCAAGTCGTGCGCATTTCGCGGGTATACCTCAGGGGGATTTCTTCAAGGGGGCCCCACCGTGAAAGCAGCACTTAAATTCGATTCCCAGTAGTCTGTGCACATTCGGGGGGAAGTGGAACAGGATGGTTGGACGAATGGCAACAGAAACGAAGGCCGCGGGAGCGAAGAAGCCAGGGGCGGGAACGACGAAAGCAACAGCCCGGAAAAAGCGATCTCAACCAAGGACCAAGAAGGCGGAAGATACTGAGAGCTCAGAGCCCGGCCTGGACATGAAGAAAAGCCTGTGCGAAGAAGCACACACAACAATGGGGTCGGAGTCGTCGTCGATTATCGAGCATCTTTTGGCGCGAGCGAAACGGGGCGACATGAAGAGTGCCGCGATGCTGGTGGAGCTGGCGAAGAATGAGACGAGGGCCAAGGAAGCGTTGAAACATTTGCCGCTGAGGAGTCAGGCGCTTTTGTGGGCGGCTGAACCACCGTGGCAGGACGAGGTGGACCGGGACAAGGCGGAGACCGGGAGCGGTAGCCGGGAAACTAAGTAGGGGAAGTAGCGAGCAAATGAATGCGGTTGGGTGTGGCGGAGAGAGAGAGGAAGCTCATTTCTCTCCACTGTCGTTATTTGGAAGACGGATGAGATGGAGATGGAGCTCACGATGAATGAGTGCCGGATGCGTACGAGTGGTTGGATGAAGCTTGGGCGGAAGCTGACGTTTTGCTTGCTGTTAACTGGGTTGGGAGTGCTGGCGCCTGGTCAGGCAGTGAGCACGACGACGGTTCAGGGGACGGTGTACCTGGCGAATGGTCAGACGGGGTCGGGGACGCTGAGCCTGAGCTGGCCTGCGTTTACGACCGCGAGTGGGCAAGCGGTGGCCGCGGGGAGCTTGATATCGGCAATTGGGGTGGATGGGTTTGTGAGCGTGAACCTAGCGCCGAACCTTGGATCGACGCCGGCGGGGCTGTACTACACGGCAATCTACCAATTGAGCGATGGGACGACGAGCACCGAGTACTGGGTGGTTCCAGCAGCGGCGCAGGCAACGATCGCGCAGGTACGTGCGCAACTGATGCCGGCGGTACAAGCGGTGCAGGCGGTGAGCCTGGCGTATGTGAACGAGGCGATTGCGCAGGCGCTTGGTAGCGAACTAACGGTTTCCGGCGGGAATCTGACGGGACCGCTGTTTCTGAATGCCGATCCTACTCAGCCATTGCAGGCGGCGGACAAGCATTATGTGGACGCGTCATTTGCTCTGGCAGTTCCATTAGCGGGCGGAAACATGACGGGCCCGTTGCAGACTCCGACGGTGAACGGAGTGCAATCGCCAACAGCTAGCAGCGGACAGTCTACATTGCAATCGGCGATGAGTGCGGCAGGCGCGACTGGCGCGATGGAAATACCGCCGAACTATGCGGGGACGGATGGGTTCACGAATCCCAATGGAGTGCGGGTGATCGACCTGCGGACATCAGGCGCGCAGCAGACCGAGCGGAGCGTGAAGGAGTTTGGCGCGGTTTGCGATGGAGTCACGGACGATACGAGTGCGTTGCAAACGGCATTGAACTATGCGCAGACGCATGGAGTGGCGCTGACGATTCCGCAGGGGACATGCAAGACACACTCCCTGAATTGGCATGGAGAGTCGATAGGCGGACTGGGCAAGCAGGTTTCAGCATTGATGGGGTTTCCGGGGCAGGACGTGCTGTCGACGGTGGCGGACAATCCGAACTTACTGGCGTACAACCGGATTCACGACCTGACGATCTATGTGGATCAGAGCCTTGACGCCTCGTGCTCGCCGGTTGAGGGCCGCGCGCCTGCGGGGAGCTGTGCGTTTGGAAGGGCGATTGAGAATAACTCGATCTTTTCGCCGGGAGGGAACGGGCTGACTGGAACGAAAGGGACTGGCGCAGGATGGTCGGTGGGAAACTGCGCCATTGCGATGCCGGCGGCGACGGGCGCTGGAGGCAATGGGCTGAGAGTGGCGGAGATTGAGAACGTGGAGATTGCGACGACCGGTGTGGATCCGATGGCGGCTCAGTATCCGGGCGCGCACTCGACTCACACATGCGGGCTTTATCTGGCTCAGTGGCCGCAGTGGAGCGAGTTCCGGAACATCGATATTCGCGGAGTGAACACAGGGATTGCTGTGCCCGCATTGGCTGGGGCTGTGCCTGCGGGGCTGAGCGCGGATTCGAATCGCTGGCAGAACATTACGATTCAGGCAACGCACGGGTTTGTTGCCGCGGCCGGTTCTGGAAATGTTCTGGATAATGTGGTGGCGACGGTGGGGAATTCGGCTGCGACAGGTGAACCGCCGACGGGGCTGGTGCTGGATTTTCCGGGTCAGCAGAATGGCTGGGCGGTGAGGAACATGTTAGTGCAGCCGACCTGGATTGCTGTGCAGCCCCAGTTGACGGTGACGGCTGCGGGGGGCGCCGTTACGGGGGTGACCGTTGGAGCCGAGCACGGGTTGGGACTTGATCCGTATGGAGTGCAGGTTCCAGTGCAGTTCAGCGGCAGTTGCACAGCGCAGGCGAATGCAGCGGTCAACAACAACGGATCGCTTGGCGGTGTAACTGTGACGCTGGGCGGGGTGGGCTGCTCGGCAACGACGACGGCACGCGTGAATGTGGCTGGTACCTGGGATACTTCCGCACCGGTGAACCTGATTGGTGGGCAGAACATTAGCGTGCTGGCGGGGAACCTGCTGAGTGGGAACGGCGGCTACACAGTGTGGAATGCAGTGAGTTCCGCGGCAAACGGGACACAACTGGATGGCGGCGGGGGGAATTTGCCGGGAGGCGGGACGTATCCAGCAATGGTAGCGACAAGTTCTCTTGGATCGGCGATTCAAGTGGAACAACTGCCAGGAGCGGACTTCGGGGCGAAGCTGGAGTCTTGCCTTGGGATGCTTAGCGCGTCGTACGGCGGCACGTGCGATGCCCGCAACTTTACCGGAGCGTTGGCGATGGGATCGAATCTTACGATTTCGACGGCGAATGCGACGGTGCTGTTGCCCTGCGCGACGATTTCGACGGCAAACCAGTTGATTGTTACGGCAGGTACGCGGAATGTTTCGCTGCGTGGGTGCGCACTGCGAGGGGCAAGCTCGGCGAGTGGAAGCCAGGGTGGGACGGAGTTTGTTTATTCGGGCGCAGGGGCGATGGTGCAGGTAGGCGATCCTACGTATGCGTCCGACACGCTTGGCTTCCACATGGACAACGTGGTGATCAACATTACCGGGGCGTCGAATGCGACGGCCCAGGGAGTGGTGGCGTACCGCACGCAGGAGATGGATCTAGAGAGCCTTTACTTCCTGGGCAATGCGAACCAAACAGGCCTCACGCTTGACGGGACCGGGAACTACACGGGTGGAACGTTCTTTGACAATGAGTTCAGTGGATTCCTTACGGCGGTGAACGGGATTGGGCATCAGGTGGTGAACCCAGCGACGACTGACTGGCTGAATGCGAGCACATTTTTGCGGTTGCACATCGACTGTCCGACGGCCAGTGGGAGTCCAGTGAGTGGAACGACGGGCATCAACCTGGTCGCAGGTGATGGAAATACGATCACGGGCGGCGATGTGGAGGGATGCTCGACGGCGCTGCACCTGGGATCGAGCGCGGTGAACAACACAATTGTTGGATTGCGGAACGAGAACTCTGGCAATCAGATTGTGGCAGACGCGGGCAGCCAATACAACAGCTGGGTGACCGGCGGGGCGATGTTTACCGGGAAGCTGGTGGACAACGGGACGCACAACAGCTTCTGGGATGCATTCCATCGGTCGTTCAACAACCTGAATGGGGATCTTTGGCGTAGTCAGTCGGATGCGACGATTACGGATCATGTGTACACAGGAATCGGGCTGGGTAATGTTCGTGGCAGGATGACGGAATATCAGACGGACGTACCTGGGACTGCGGGCAGTTATCAGAATGCGTGGATTGAAGGACTGACCGATGGGACAACAGGAGCACAGTTCTACCAGATTGAAGACTTACTGAATAATGTGACTCGCTTTTCGATCGGGCAATACAACAATGGAAGCTCGACGAACAATCAGACGGTAGTGAATTCGGCTGGAACCGGCGCGGTGGTTCTGAACGGATCGAACAACGCTGGAACGGGCGGCGTGGTGGTGGGCTCGGGCGGTGCAACAGAGTCGACTGTTGCGACGATCAGCAATGCTGGGAATGCGCAATTCAATGGGACGCTGTTGGTGGGCGGTACATCACAGTCGACGGGAACCATGACCGTGCGCAACAACGCGGACGCCGAAGTGGACTACTATCTGACGCCGGGGCTTACGACGAGCCAGAAGGGTTCGCTTACATACAAGGATTGGAACGGAGCCAGCCAGTGGTACATGGTAAAGGACGCCAGCAACAATTGGGCGTTGAACTCGGCAACGGGCGGGTTAGACAGCCTTAAGGCTTACCAGAGCACGAATAGCGGAGACACTTATGTGAACGCGTCGAATGCAACCGGGCATGTGCGGGTGAACTATGAGACCGGAGCCGGTGCGGAGACGGATATCTACTCGGGTGGAAGCGCGAACCTGGTAGCGGCGTTTCAAGGACCGAGCAGCATCAAGTTTCCGGGCCTGGCTGCGGCGAGCGGGCACGACTGCGTGCAGGTTGACAGCGCGGGATTTCTGACGAATACCGGATCCGCCTGCGGTTCGGGCTCGGGAAGCACGAATGGGACGGTGAACTCGGGCAACACGGGACAGATTGCGATCTACGACGCGCCGGGAACGACAGTGAGCGGGGTTAGCGAGGTACCGGTAGCGTCTGGTGGGACCGGGGCCGCGACGGCACCGAGCGCGCTGACAAATTTGGGTGCGGCTGCGCTGGCGGGTGCAACATTTACCGGGCCGGTGGACGCGCAAAGTTTTGAAGGGCAGTTACAGGCGGACCAGTGGCAATCTCCAGCAGGCACGGGGAACAACGGGATTGCAATGTCGATGGCGCAGTGTGCGCTGCAGAGCTATGTCTGCTCGATCGTCGCGCCGGCACTCTATGCGCAAGTGGAGGCGCAGCCCTGGGGCTCAGGTAATACGCTGGAGATGATTCCAAGTCAGGAGTACGGCCCGAAGTCGACGGATCCACTGGGGTGCGTGACGGACTATCGATGGGGTCCTCCGCAGGTGATTTGCAACCAGGGACAGACGCCGAATATCAGTGGGTCGATAAACCGTTACGTGGGCGCTTCGGCGATGTTCGTCCAAAATGTGACGACGGCGGGAAACGGATTCAGCCCATCGACACCGCAGGGGCTAAGCGTATTCACGCACGTGTTTTCGGGAGGCAGGGACTCATATCTCGATGAGACCGACCAAGCGAACATGAATACGCTGATGCAGTCGAATACACCGGGCATTATTTTCGACTGGCAGAGCAACCTGAAGGCGTTTGCGCCCGGAGACACGATTCCAATCATCAGCGATGCTTACGGAGTGGGTCAAAGCGCTGGGCAAAACGAAGGGCTCGACTATCACTTGCGGCTTGGCGAGACGGGGAACGTGTTTGAAGGGACATTGAATGCGATTCCGAGCTGCGGGGTGACATGCACGTTTGCGGTCACGCAAACGCTGGGTGTGGGCGGCGGGATTGGAGCGGCCATGCCGCTGATAGACATCACGAATGGCTACAACACCGGATTTGTCACGACGATAGGGAGCAATTACACACTGACTGGATCGGGGACAACCTGGACGAGTCTGAACGCGACGACACCGACGAGTTCGATAACGACGACGACCACGAATATCGACAACGGGAGTGCAAACTCGAATACGTTTCCGCAGACAAATGTGCAAGTGACGGTGACGAGCGCGAGCGGGTTCACGGCGACAGGAAATCCGATTGCCTGCCTGTTCTCCAGTGTCGACCTGAAGTGGACGTGCGCCCATGTGACGGGAGTAGCGGGTTTGGTGGTGACGCTGGACCGAGTGGACTTTGGATTTCCGGCGGGATCGACGATCGCGACGGGCGGCCTGACCGGGTATGGATTCGGGTTCGATGTGGATACCGTGACGGCCGCGAACATGAATGGATACTCGACCGCTTCAGATCAGGTAATAAGCGGACCTATCCGGCAGGTTTACCCAGTGGTGGGCAATACGAGCGCAACTTCGATGATGGTGTATCAGTTCAGTTCGAATGGGACGCGCGCACTTACGAATAACGGGACGGCGACGTCGAATGCGTATCATCTATGGCCGCAAACGCTGGTTCTGGATGCGTATAACCACGCAACGGGCGCGCTGGATGGGAGTGCCCTGCTAACCACGCCGAAGGTTGGAACGTTTGCAGCGAATGACACCGTTGAACAGCCACATTACTTCTCGGTGCTTATCGAGGGGCTGAACCTTGCCGTGAATAAGTTTCAGGCAACTCCGAGGGAAGGGAGCGCGCTGCTGGATTTCAGCCTGGGAGGGAACTTCATCAGCGGCGATGCGATGGGGCGGTTCAGTAACCTGAACGATCCGAGTATCTATCAGGGATTACCGGCAAATCTGCAGAGCGCGGCGACTGGGCGCAATGTGCTGACGACGCCGTTAGGGCTGGCATTCGGAGGGGCGTTCCAGAGCGTGTTGAATGTGAACTATCCGCCGTTTGGCGGAAACGGCAGCGAGCAGATAGGAACGGTGGTTCAGGGCTGCGGTGCGAACCCGACGGCGTGCGCGACGTGGAATCAGGGGATTCCGATTCTGAATGTGCGGAATGCGAACTCGGCATTCAGCGGGGTCTCGGCAGAGGACCTGCAGACGTACAATCCCGCGACGTTTACCTGGAATTGGACCGCGGGAGCAACCGGGCTGGCAGGCACCTCGGCGGCAGCGAACATGAGCCTGGGTCCGAATGGGCTGAGCGTGTCGAACCTGGCAGCGAGCAACGCACCGATTTGCCCAAACGGCGTGAATGGCGCCCTTACGACGACGGGATGCGCGGTTGGAACAGGAGGCGGAGGCTTGCCGGTGAACAACCCGGCATTTACAGGTGCACTGAGTGGGCCTCTGTTGGATGTAAAGGCAACGAGCAACAACACAGTCTACGCGGATCAGTTTGCGGGGGCGACATGGGATGTGAAGGTCACCGCGGCGCTGGCTCAGGCCTGCCCGGTGAGCGGCACGAACACCGTTCCGGTGACGAATGGCATTGTTGATGCGCGTGGCCTGAACGGAGGACAGACCATGGCCGCAACGGTAACCATGCCACCCAATTGCATGCTCCTTCTGGGCCAAGGAACGATCACGAGAGCCAGCGGAGCGCAATTGCTGGTTGACTCTGGTGACGCTGTAATCGGGGGAAATCCAGCGCTGGGGTTCGTCAGCGCGCGGGGAACGGCATTCAGCGGCAACACAGGGGACACTTCGGCAGTGTTTGCATACCGGTATGGAACCGGCGGCGCTGGCGGGTACGGAATCATTCTGCGAGATTTCAGCATTGTGGGGCCCTCGGCCGGGACCGGCATCAATTTTCAACATGTAACGCAGTCGCAAGTCAATAATGTGACGGGGACCGGACTTAACACCGGCCTGATCATGGGATTCACTGGCGGCTGTGACTGCTACAACTCGTTCAGCCAGGATAACTTTTATACGAGCGGGTATAGCGTGCAGCTCAATGCGTTTGCGAATCAGAACCAGTTCTATGGTGGACGCTACCAATCGACCGCTAGCAGCTCAATCTTTGACAACGGCGCAGCGAATACGTTTTATGCTCCTGACATCGAAGTGGCGAACATTGGCTTTGAGTTCGGATCACAGGCTGGCGCGGATGGGGTGTACTCGCCATACGTTGAGGGAAACACCACGGATGCGTTGATCGACTCAGGCGCGGTGGGTAACTCGATCGTTGGTGGGGCATACCTTGGACATCTCACAGATAACTCCGGGAATACATCGAACTTCATCTTCACCACGGGATCGGGAGCGAATGCCGGGGGTAATTCGCCGCAACTATTTGCAACGAACGTTTTGAGACTGGGAGGGAATCTGTACGGCGGGTCTGCTGTGGGCGGGGAGCTTTCCCTGCGCGGCGGCGCCACCGGCGGGGCTCTGTTCAATTATTCCACAGCCGCGACCTCGACATATGGAAACACTGGAGGCTTCCCGCTTTACATTGGCCCAATGTACAGCGCTGGGGCATCGTACTTCAGCGATCCAACGGTTTATGCGCTCCCCAACCCAGCACCGCCCACTTTGGGTGTTACAGGTACGGCAGGAAGCACCACACTGACCTACGCAACCGTGTGCTACGCCCAGAACACAGCCACCAATGCACAGGCGGAGTCTTTACCCTCATCCCTGGCGACGATCACAAATGCGCCGTCCACACTCAGCTCTTCAAACTACGTGACAGTCACGACCGCCTGCGGACCCGGATACACCGGCGCGTACATCTTGAAGGGAGGAACCACAGGAACAGTTCTTCTTGGTCAGTGGGGGCCGAATCAGACTTTCAACGACCAGGGTGGTTCACTGTCTTCGTTCTCGGCACCCTCCCGAAACAACACCGGGGACATGCTCATTGCGGGCTACCTGAGTGCGGGCCAATTGAGCATCGGGTCGAACGTGGTGATTCCAAGCGCCGTCAGCGGCTTCCAGGGTACGAGCGGAAGCAAGGTGCAGCTGGGAATCGGATCGCCGACGGCAGGACACTGCGCGAACTTTGCATCGGACGGAAGCATTGAGGATGCGGGAGCGGCGTGCACGTCGCTGACGCAGAACTCGATCACCTTTGCCAACAGCGCTGCAAACCAGGATTACATCATCCTGCAGCCTGGAACGGGTAGCACGGACCAGCTGGGAGCCTTCGAGTTTGCGAACTACGCAGGCAGCAGCGAATGGGAGCTGCGCAAAGATGCGCTCGAAGTCTTCCACCTGCGCGACACGGTAAACGGAGCGGACAGACTGCTGGCCTACCAGGGCGGGCAAACGGTAATCAACTCTGCCGGGACGAGCGCGGTGGTGGTGAACGACTCGACTGGCTCGGGAACTGGCGGACTCATTGTTTACGGCGGTGGAGCTTCGCCGACTGCCGCCTTGACGGTATCGAGTTCAGGCAACACGACTGCGGCGGGGTTTGTATCGGGCAAGTTCTACACCGGCAACGCGGCGATGACGTTTACAGCGGGGGCTGGGTCTGGGACGTCGCCAACGATCGCATGCGCGACGAATTGCACCGGAGCGCAGGGGACCTACACCATCACGGTGGGGACGTCACCAGCGACGGGAACGCTGGTGACGCTGAACTTCCCAAATACGCATACGAATACCGCGGATTGCGTTGGAAACCTGTATTTGCCCGGGACCGGGCAGGTGGCGAATTGGGAGCCGGTGGCAGCAATCTCCAGCCTGGGCATCAAGATCGATGGCAGTGCGTTGACAGCCGGGTCGCAGTACAAATTCACCTACTGGTGTGGAGGGTTCTAGGAAGCTGTTCGTATTCGCATCGCAATGGGAGGCATTGCAAAGTTGTCCGAAGCCGGGATGGGGCAGCCATCGACACGCTAAACTAGCAATGCCGCTGACAGAACAGCCAGGACTTGCTGGTACAACAAGCATGGATCGTCACATTCCACAGCTCGATGGCCTACGAGGGATAGCGGTCTTGATCGTTATCGTCGGTCATCTACTTATGTACGATTTCGGGCTTGGGATCGAGCGCCTGGCCCCGATTGCCCCTACCGGTGTGGACCTTTTCTTCGTTCTTTCCGGGTTCCTGATCACGGGAATCTTATGGAGGAGCCGGTCTGACGAGCGATATTTTCTGAATTTCTATGCCCGTCGGGCTCTGAGGATATGGCCGCTTTATATCCTGATGCTGCTGTTTATGTTTGTCGTCGCAGAAAGGTGGATACCGACGCTAAGGCCCCCGCCAGGAACACCCTGGCTGGTATTCGCGCTCTACCTTCAGGATCTCTGGTACAAGAATGGCGACGCGATGGGATTGGCGCTTGGTGTGACCTGGTCGCTGGCGATCGAGGAACAGTTCTACCTGGTTTGGCCGCTTGGGATCTCCAAATTATCAAGGGCAGGCGCTTCGAGAATCCTGGTCGTAGCAATTGCGATTGCGCCGGTTTTACGCTGGTACCTGGCACCAGACGATTACATCAACCCGTTGTGTCGTTTCGACGCAATTGCAATGGGATCATTGTTGGCATTGTGGATTACGACTCGCAAGCCTAAGCGCCACACGGTGGTTAGCAAAGCTCTCATTTTAATTGGCGCAGCAACGTTTGGGGAGGTCGCGGCACTTGTCACGGGAACGAGGCACTACCTGAACATAACGATGATGAGCGCAATGTTTACTGGCATTCTTGCCCTGTCGCTGGAGTCGAGGGTTTTCATTCGGACTTTGAGTGTGGCGCCGCTACGCTATACGGGCAAGGTCAGCTATTGTTTGTACCTGTCGCACATGATTATCAGCATGGTGGTAATGCAATGGATGCCGGGCAGCAGCGGGAGCATTCGTGCGCTCCGAGGCGGGCTGATTCTCGCAGGGAGCTACGGCTTTGGGACTCTCTCATGGTACTTGTTCGAAAGGCCAATCTTGAGAATGAAGCGCTACTTTGGCAATAACAGCTCCAATGCAGATGAAAGTGTTCGCGGGGCGCTCATGGCGCAAGATCCTCAAGGCGATGTAATTGAATAGGCGTTGCAGTCCTAACTGAAGCTTGACCTTATTTCCTTGTGCTGCCTTTGTCGGCCGGTTAACAGCGTGGGGATTTGGCGTCGGCATCGCGCTTGGGAGAAAGATGATCCTGCAAGTTTTCTGGAATGGCAGAGGCTAATGCTTTGGAGGAAAAATGATTTGAACGAAAGGCCGCTCAATCGGGCGGCCTCGCTGTTGGTGGCAGCAAGTCGCAGGTCCGTTCGCTATGGTCAGGAACATTGGGGGGGCAGATGAAAGAGTCCATAGCGAAGCCGGGGCGCGATTACGAGAGTCAATGGTGGCAGCTACGCCCCGTTGACTTGACGCGCAGCGAGCTGGAGAACTTCGGGAAGTCTCTTGACACGCAGCCGGCAAGCCTGAAAGGGCAAACGGTGGCGATGGCATTTGCCGAACAGTTCCTGGTGGTGCGATCGAAGGATGGAAAGCCTTCAAAGCTGAGGGCCAATGCGGTGCAGAAGGCGTTTGAGAAGCGGCGTGGGGAGCGCAACATCGTGCTCAAGGCGCGGCAGATGGGACTGACGACATGGGCTGCGGCGCGATTCTTTATCCGGACGATTACACAGCCGGGGTCGCTGACCCTGGAGGTAGCGCACACACAGGAGTCGGCCGAGGATATCTTTCGCATCGTGCACCGATTTCTGGATTGGCTGCCGGATGAGCTGCGTAACGGTGCGCTGCGGACCTCGAGGGCCAATGCGCGGCAGATTGTGTTTCCGGAGATCGACTCGCAGTACCGAGTTGTGTCGGCGGGAGAACGCAATGCGGGGCGCGGCCTGACGGTGCAGAATCTGCATTGTTCTGAGTTGGCGCGCTGGCCGGGCGATCCGGCAGAGACGCTGGCGGGGTTGAGGGCATCGATGACACCGGGCGCGGAGATGATTCTGGAGTCGACGCCGGAGGGCGCGGGGGGATGTTTTTACGAGGAGTGGCAGAAGGCCGGCGAGACGGGGATGGTGCGGCATTTTTTTCCGTGGTGGATGGAGCGCCGCTACCGCGGAGAGGCAGCGGAACCGGGCAGCATAACCGCGGAAGAACGGGAGCTGATGAAGCGGCACCGCCTGGATGCGGAGCAGATCGCATATCGGCGGCAGATTCGGTCGAGCTTTCGTGGGCTGGCGAGGCAGGAATATGCCGAAGACGAGGAGAGCTGCTTTCTATCGAGCGGAGATTCAGTGTTTGAGAAGGATCGGATCGAGGAGCGGATGAGGGAACTGCCGGAGCCTGCGGAACGAAGGCTAAACGCGGCGTTAGAGATTTGGCTTCCGCCGACCAGGGGAAGACGGTATCTGGTCGCGCTCGATCCTTCAGGCGGAGGGAGCGAAGGAGACTACTCGGCTGCGCAGGTTCTGGACCAGGAGACTGGGTTGCAGTGCGCGGAGTTTGCGGGGCATGTGGGGGGTCTGGAGTTGGCGCAAATTGTGACGGCATTGGCTACTGAATACAACGGCGCCACGCTGGTGGTGGAGCGAAACAATCACGGAAGCGGTGTGCTGGCGCTGGTGGAGACGGTTTGCGGATATGCAAAGGTCTATCGCCAGAACGGACAGGCGGGCTGGTTGACGACGTCGGTCAGCCGGCCGGCGGTATTGGGCAAGCTGGGCGCTGCGCTGGTGGAGGAGCCGAAAAGATTCATGAGCAAGAAACTGCTCGCCGAGTGCAGAACGTTTGTGCGGTTGCCGAACGGAAGCACCGGTGCGAAGGCGGGAACGCACGACGACCGGGTTATGGCGATGGCGATTGGGTTAGCGGCGCGGGATGAGTTGCTGACGGGGACACGATAGACTCGAAGCCTTTGGTGCTGGGGCCGGTTCTCGCTAACTGAGGCGCGAGCATGCTGCGGCGAGAAGTGCCGGGTGGGGGAAGGTGCGGTTAATATGTGAAGGAGACGCTGGAGAGAGTGGTGAGCGGGCTTGGCGGTTCTGGCGGTGCAGCAAATCCGGCGGATGCGGGGCGGAGCGCAGGGTCAGTTGATGCTCGGCGCGGACGGGCATCTCTACGTAGTGAAGTTCCAGAACAATCCGCAGCATACACGGGTGCTTGCAAATGAGTTCCTGGCCTCCCGACTGGCGGCGGCGGTCGGCCTGACGGCACCCGAGGTGGAACTGGTGGATGTTTCGAGCTGGTTGGTAGAGAATACGCCTGAGCTGGAGATGGACCTGGGTAAGACGCGGGTGCGGTGCCAACCGGGACTGCAATTTGGGTCGCGGTTTGTGGGCGGGCTCATGCCGGGGCAGGTGGTTGACTACCTGCCTGAGGAGCAACTGACGGAGGTGCGTAATCTGGGCGAGTTTGCCGGCATCCTGGCGCTGGACAAGTGGATGGCGAATGGCAACGGGCGGCAGGCAGTGTTTGTGCGAAAGCAGCGCGAGCGCCGATACCGTGCCGTGTTTATCGACTTTGGGTACTGCTTTCACGCCGGGGAATGGCGTTTTGAGGATTCGCCACTGCGGGGAGTTTATTACCGCAACGACGTATACCGAGAGATAAGAGGATGGGAATCCTTCGAGCCCTGGCTGACGCGTTTGGAGACGCTGGCGGCGGACACAGTGTGGGAGGCAGCCAATTTGATCCCGCCGGAGTGGTTTGGCGGCGACCTGGGAGAGATGGAAGCACTTGTCGAGAAGCTGCTGTCGCGGCGAAGCAGGATTCGGGAGCTGATTGAAGGGTTTGGGAAGTCGGAGAGAAGGCCATTTCCGAGATGGGAGGGAATGGGGGGGAAATGCGAAAAAGATTGGGAAGGAAGAGGATGGGCGACTAGCATTACCGAGAGGGTGCAGTAGAGTTTCGATGATGGAAGAAAAGCGGCACCGTGCGTGTGAGTTTCAGCTGATCCGATATGTGCCGAACTCGGTACGGAATGAGTTCGTGAATATCGGGGTGATCCTGCGCGAGCAAAGCGGTCCGGCGGACCAGAGTCCGGGTGCGAGCATACAGGTTTGTTTCACCCGCGACTGGCGCCGCGTTCGCTGCCTGGACCCCGATGCCGACACGGCGACGCTCGAAGGGATGGAGAGCGAACTTAAGGCGCGACTGGCAAGCGAGGCGGCAAGCGGAACGGGGGTGCTCATGAAGATCCTCAGCGAGTCGTTATCGCTTGGCGTGCAGATGACCGAACCGAGCGCGCGTCTTGTTGAGAGCTTGCCGGCGGGGATGGAAGACCTGATGCGGCTGTATGTTGAGCCGCCACCGCGTGAGAAGGTCTCGCGGCTGAGCGGGCGGGCGGCAATCCAGAATCGGATGCGCGCGGAGTTTGAGCGGGCCGGTGTGTGGGAGCTGATGCGCAAGCGAATCGCGGCCTCGGACTACACGCGTCCCGGTGATCCGTTGAAGATCGACGTGGGATACCGGCCGAACGGTGTGATCCGGATGTTCCATGCGGTGAGCCTGGACCCGGGGGTGGAGATGGCCAAGGTACTGGCATTCTCCGCGGCGGGACTTCGCGCAGGAGTAGAGCGAGTTGAGAAGGCTGAGCTGGAGCTGACGGCGGTGATTGAGCCGGCGGCGAGGGTGGGGGCGACGGCTGAGGAGCCGGCGCGGCTGGAGATGTACCGGTTTGGGGTGGAGACGATGGAAGAGCACAGCATCCGCGTGATGACTACCGCGGACCTGGGGCGGATGGCGGAGACGGCGCGGCGGGAGCTGCGGGTGTGATCGTTTAAGTTGGCTGACCGCATATGGGCTCGGTCATCCGCGAGTGATTTGAGGGTGTAAAGAAGAAGAGCGATGGGACGTTTTCAGGGCCGGATAATTTGTGATTTTGCTTTGCAGATAATTAAATGCTTTCGGTGTAGGATCGGTTTTGTTGAGTTGCACTGCGGAGCAGAGAGACCCCGATGCGCGGAAATCGCGGATCGGTAATCGGGCTTCGGTAATCGGGCTTCGGAGACAAGAAAACGGGTTGGAGTGGAGGCATGGTCCTGTTTAAGGGCTGTGCCTTTTTGCTTTTGGGAACGGCTTCTAAAAAGGATGGTTCATGTGAAGGTAGCGGAACAGTTGCGGGAGATGTGGCGCCAGGCGACGCGGCCGGCAGGACAGACGGGGGTTGCCGCCAGTGCCACCGATGCAGAGGCGCAGCGCAGGACGCTGGCGCTGCCTTCGATCCTGAGCCCAGTCCAGTTTCCGGGCCGGCTGCTGCCCAAGCCGACGCCGATGAACCTGCGCCGGTTTGCGGAGACGCCTGTGGTGCGACGGGCGATCAACGTGATCAAGGACCGGGTTGCGGCGATGGATTGGCAGGTGCGGGTGCGCCGGGGGGCAGCCGGGGTGGATGCTGCGGACGCGGCCGGGAAGCTGGTCGCGCTGCGCCGGGTGCTTGAAGAGCCGAATGGTATCGATAGCTTTCGGACTCTTCTGGAGCAGGTGATCGAAGATGCGCTGACTGGCGGTTTCGGCGCGATGGAGATGGAGCCGACGGGCGAGCTGGAACGACCAGCAATGTTGTGGCCGGTGGATGGAGCGTCGATTCGCATCAATGCGAAGTGGGACGGCGATCCAGAGACACCGCGCTACGCGCAGGTGATGCCAGGGCAGATGGAGACGAATGCCATCGACCTGCTGGACAGCCAACTGATGTATGTGCGGATGAACCCGCGCAGCTTCACGCCTTTTGGGCTGGGGCCGCTTGAAGTTGCATTCGAGACGGTGAACCAGTTCCTGAGCTCGCACAAATTTGCGGGCAAGCTGGCGGCGAATTCGGTTGCGCAGTATGCACTGTGGATCAACGAAGCAACGCCGACGCAACATGACCGGCTTATCCGCTGGTGGCAGGATGAGATCGAAGGTACGGGGCGAGTACCGCTGATCTCGACCGAGCAGAAGCCCGAGGTGTTGCGCTTTGCGCAGGGAACGGACGCAGATCTTCGGTTGGGCTGGCAGGAGTTTCTGATCCGGATGATTGCCAATGCGTTTGGCCTGCCGGCGCTGATGCTGGGGCTGGAGAGCGATGTGAATCAGTCAACAGCCGCGGAGCTGAACGACGAGGCATTCCGCGGGGCGATCTCTCCGCTGGCGATGCTGCTGGCAGGGCACATCACGCGCGATCTCTTTGGCAAATGCATTGGCTGGCGGGAGTTTGAATTCGTGTTCAACGAGCTGAGCGCGCGCGACGAGGAGACAGAGTTAGCAGTGCAGGTGCAGTTGCTGCAGGCAGGAGTGCTGACGGTAGATGAGGTTCGCGCAATGCGCGGCCTGGGGCCCATGCCGAAGCCGGGCGACCAGGTAAGCAGTGGGCTTGCCGGGTAGAGTGTGTTGATTTTCAGTGCGATGGTGGGTTTTCAATCGGAATCGAGAAGGGCGAAGAGCGCATGCGACTTGAAGCGATGGCAGTAACGATTCCTCATGTGGACGGACATCCGAACCGGGTGGCCTTCAATGGGGTTTTGACGGTGGTGAACACGCCGAGTGACAAGTCTCCATCCGGAGCACGGGGACACAAGGTGACATTGACGCGGGAGGCGGCGGAGAAGGCGCTGCCTTCGCTGCTGGGGATGGCGGTGGACTACCGGCCAGGCTGGGACGGCCACGATGCGCGACGGAAGATTGGCATTCTGACCGAAGCGGATGTCGTTGGTACGCGACTGGTGGTTAGCGGCTATCTGTTTGCGCGCGACTTTCCCGAGGTGGCACAGGCCATCGAGGCGCAGTCGCCGGGCGCGATGGGCATGAGCTATGAACTGGCTGATGCGCGCGTGGAAGACTTGCGGGCGGAGGTTTGGAAGCTGACCCGCGTGACCTTTACCGGAGCGGCAATTCTGCTCCGGGATAAAGCCGCCTACCGGGCAACAAGTTTTCGCATGACGAAGTAGACGGAAGGCTGGGCGAAGATGATGGGCAGAAGGGCTCCGCGTTGCGGGGCCCTTTCTGTTTAGAGCAGCGCCGGTTGGAACCTGAGGACGACAAGGAAAGAACAAAACGAAGGGAGAGAGAGATGGAAAAAGACGAGAGAGAGATTGGAGAACGGCTGGAAGCTGCAACCACCCTGCTTGAAAAAACGCTGAGCTGGCTTGAAGAGCGGCAAGGGGTGCTGTCGGGCGAAGTGGAGAGGATCACGGCAACTGTGGAGCCGAGCCGTCGTGAGGTGGAATTGGAAGAGAAGGTCGCAGCCGTGGAACGCGGGCTTGCCGATCTGAAGGCGAGCGCGGCAGCGGTAGTTTCGAATCCGCTGCGCAGGACCCTGCCGGCAACTACCTCGGAGATGCTGGCCAAGCATGGCATTGGCGAGGGGCCTGTCGATGTGCGCACGCTGGACGCGGCTCTTTCAGGGCTAAGCCTGGAGCAGCGCATCGCGGTGAAGAGCCAACTGCTGCGGGCGGGAGCAATCGCTTAAACGCAGCCTACGGCTTCCGGCGCATAGCCAGAGGCTCAACTTCGATCAACGAATGGCCCCATTGGAGGGGGCGGAGAAAACTATGAACGCAACCTTTGCAGACATCCATGCGGCAGCAGACTTCATTGGGCCGGGCGCAATCGAAGTTCCCTTGTATCAGACCGAAATCTTTGACATTTGCCGCCGCTCGAGCCCTTTTGGGCAGCGCGTCAAGCAGGTTCCGGCAACCGGTCACCCGTCGCGCTTCTTTGAAGAGACGGCGATCCCGAATCCCGGCTCTGCTGGGTTTGTGAATCCTCGCGCCATCGCAGCTCCGGTGGTGAGCCCGACTCGCGTGGAGCGGAGCGTGCCTCTGAAGGCGATCGTTTCGCAGATCAACTACAACCTGTTCGATATCGAGCTGGGCGACCAGCAGAAGCAGTTTGCTTACCTGCAGGCCAAGGACCTGGTGGATACCGTCTCCGGTGTGATGGTGGCGCATGACGTTGCGCTGTGGAATGGCAACGACACGAGCCTGGCCACTCCGACAACCACACAATACATGGGCGTGACCGCGCAGATCGTTGCCGGCGGCAACACCGTCACAATTGGTGTGGCTGCATCGATCGTTGACGGGATTAAATCTGCAGTGGCGCAGATGGTGGCCAACAATGGCTTCTACGTTCGGCCCACCGCAATCTACGCCAACCCGGTGCTGCTCGACCTGATCGACCGCGAGATGAAAACGGAGTTCAACGTGGTGCTGAATACCGACAACATCACCGGCGGCATCCGCGTGAAGATGCTGTCGACACAGGCGGGCGACCTGCCACTGATCCCTGACTGGAGCCTGGGTTACACCGGTGTTCCGGGATCGGGCACCGCGGTTCTGCCGGCCTACATCGTTACCGAGGATCTGATCGAGTACCACTGGCTGGGCGATCCGACTCCTCGCATCTTTCAGTTGGGCCTGCCTGGTTCGCTCGCTTACCAGTACGTCGCCGTCAAGTTTGGCGCGCCGGTGGTGAAAGGTGCGAACTACGCCCATTACCAGGTGCTGGTCGACCGGTAAAGCGGGAAGCATCACTTGAATCCGAGGCGAAGCGCGCGGCGGCAAAAGGACAAGGTGGACCGGCCGCCGCGTGCGGAGCATAGGTTGACCGAGGCCGGGGCATTCTCGATCCACATGTAAACGCCGTGAATCCGTTGAAGGCGGCCGTTTCCAGATCAAAATGCCACTCTGCAGCGTGGACTTCGCGGAGAGCTGGATCGAAAATGCTGTGGGGCGGGCAAGCGGGAGCGAAGAAACCGTCGCTCCCGCGCCCATTCAGAAAACAAAAAGGGAAGGGTGGAGTATGGCATATCTGCAGCCAGCGGATTACCCAAACTATGGATTGCCGGCTGGAACAACGGCGGACTGGATTACGGCCGCTACGGCATTGATCAACAGCTACTGCAGGCGGCCGGACCTGAACGTGATTCAGTACACGGAGCGGTTGCGGCTTACATCGGGATCGCAGACGGTGCTGTTGAGCTATCTGCCGCTCGCGCCGCTGGGGGTAGCGACCACTCCCATCGTCAGCATCGAGGGCCGGTACGCGAAGCCTCGTCGCGGCGAGAGCCTGAACGAACCACTGTTTGAGATCGTGTGGGCGTTTTCACTACCTGGTGAATGGACGGCGATCGATCCGAATTCTGTGGACTTTGATCCGAACACGGGCGAACTGACGTTGCCTTGGAACGTGCTTGGATTGCCCTACAACGAGGTCTCGGTGACCTATACGGCGGGGCTTGCGACTATCGGCGACGACATCAAGACAGCTTGCGCACAACTTGTGCGCAACGCGCAATCAACGCCCGCGCTTAATGCCAGCAAGACCAAGATCGACACGATGCAGATGCAATACTTCTCGAGTTCGCTGATAGACGAGACCGTGCAGGCATGGCTGCGTCCCTACATTGCGAACAGGCTGGGGTGAGCGATGAGCGATACAGCCCCGCGGAACCCGGTGAGCGCGCCGCAGATGCTGGCCGATGCCTTGCTGCGCAGCGTGGCAGGTACGACGGCGCTGCTGCGCGTTACGGGTACGAATACGGATACAAGCCAGTCGGAGGTGGGACTGGTGGCGACCACCTTCTTCGATGTCGTGGTGAGCCCGGTGGTTATGCGCAAGTTGCGCCCCTCATGGAAAGAAGGCGGCGAATCGAAGTACGAGCTGCTGGTTTCGGCCACAAGTGTAGAGAGCCAATTGAATGCGCTTGATATTGTCTCGGCGCAGGCACTCTTCTCGCTGGCGCTGTTGGTGACTGTGGATGGGAAGGACTACCTGATCGAATCGATTGCATCGAACGAGGCATTTGGCGCGCCCTATCTCTATCGGCTTCTGCTACGCGAAGCCGGTCAACAGGGTGTTTAAAAGAGAAAGCGGCTAATCGGCCTCCGATTCTCAATATCAACAACAGGAGCTGACCTTCATGCAAAATGCGAAGGACTCGTTTTACATGGCGCTGCGAACGCGGCTCATCACCATCAATCCGGAGCGGACGATCCTTGTTCGCGGCGCAGTGAGGCCGGGAATTCTGGTGGAGGAGGCAGAAGCTCCATTCAGCCAGATACCGAGCGATGTGTTTGTGCTGCGCTGGCAGGGGCTGGGCGTGGATGTGGACCTGGACTCAACGATGGCGGCTGAGGAGTGCGAGATTCTCTACCAGACATTTGGTACGCAGAGCTTCGGAGGCCTGGACCGTGGTCGGCTGCTGAGCGCGATGGACGAAGAACTGGTGGCGTTTTTCCAGCCCTTCTATACGCCCAAGCTCAACTACACGGCCACGCCGCCGGGAGCGATGTTGACGCAGGTGTTCTGGGACGAGCCAGGCTTTACACCTATAGTGACGCAGCGCGATCGGCTCAGCCGGTCGGCCAAGGTGCTTGTTTACAGCTACCAGGAGCAGGGGGAGTAAATGGTTGCGAATTGGTTTTCAGCTCCCGCGCCGGTGGCGAGGCGGGTGCGAGGATTCTTTGCGCCGGTGAATCGCGCCGCGCAGACGCCGGTGCTCTTCGATCCTGTTCAACAAGGACGATTCAGCATGGATGCACCGCCAACGCCTTGGGTGAGTCTGGGCTGGATCCAGGATTTTGCACGCAATTCAGTCAGCAAGACGACGCCCGTGATGACCGGCATTCCAGCATCGGCGCTGGAGCAGGTGCGGGAAACGCTGACGGCGGACGTGAGCTTTCAGTTTCTGAGCTGGACCAAGCTGACCATGGCGCTTGCAACGGGCTCGCAACACATGAACCTGCTTGCTTCACCGAGTGGGCTGGCGGACGCTGCGGATGGGCCACCGGCGATACCGGCGGTTGTGCCGCAGAGTGGCTCGACTGCGATTTCAATCCTGCTGGCAGCAGCCGATGCGGCGAACTTCACAACGGGCTCACTGGTCGCGGTCGATGTAGACAATACCGGCCAGACAGGCTACGTTGGAGCGCCTGTATCGGGGGCCTTTCTGCGGCAGGCGGTCACCGATGTCGACTACATCCGTCGCGTCACGTTCAACGTTGGGCTAGTGACCGCGGTGAACGCAACGGGCATTACGCTTGCAGAGCCTCTCATTGGCGGCGCTCCCGCCGCAGGCGCTAAGGTGCAAGCGGCTACTGGTTTTGTCGATCGCGAAGGCGGCAGTTTTTATCAGGAGTGGTCGGCACTGTTTGCGATGGAAGGCAGCCAGGGAGAGCGGATCTTCTTTTACTATCCGCGACTGCAGACAAGGGCGGGTGCGGAGGAAACTGCTGTTCCTCTTGCCGGCAAGCAGAAGACCGGCCATGCGCGCATTCAGCTCAAGGGACAGTTCACGGCGCTGCCGATTACGGATCCGATGGATGGAGAGCGCGTTGTCTGCTATCGCAGCTTTCTGCCCGCAGCCAACGCATTGATCTAGCCAAGGAAGAGCGATCCAAAATGAAGATAACAATTCAGGGTCTGGACTACACCTCGGCCCTCGATGCGGCACATACGCTGGCCATTGATCGCAAGCTTAATACGCCTTCAATTTGCGAGCTTTGGCTAAGCCTGCCGTCCAATGGTAGCCTCGCGGCTCCATTGCGCTATCAGTACCTAGCGGTCCTGGGCGACGACGGAACTGTTTACTTTACCGGGTACATCGCGGTGTCGCCGCTGCCAGAGTACGCAGGGCTGGCACTTGAGGGGCCGCGCTACCGAATCGCGATCCAGGCTGTGAGCGACGAGCTATTGCTCGATCTGTTGCTGATGCCGCCGAGTGCAGGATTGGCCGGCCAGACGGCCGGAGCTCTAATCGAGAGTCTGGTGGTGCACAGCGGGTCATCAGCAATCTCAACACAGGGCGTTGCTTTAAATGCGCCGATCGGAAGCTTTGTTCCGGAGCCGGGTGCCTCGTGGAGCAAGAGTGCCGGCCAAGTGGCCACACAGGCGCGCGCCGCTTACCGTGTTATCAATAGCGCGCTCTCGGTGGCTTCGGTGCAGAGCGTAATTCATCCACTGAACGAGACCGACGGCTCGTTAAATCTGGCGAACCTGACGTTGACCGCCAGCGTTCAACGCGCCCTTGCCAATGACGTGACGGTTTGTGGCGAAAACGAGCCGGTGGCCTACGTGACGGAGTATTTCCTGGGCGACGGGGTGACGACGCAGTTTTACCTGGCGGCCGATCCGTTCTTTCTGCCCTCCGCAAAGACAACGCTTATCCACGAGCTGTTTAACGAGGCCTTGATCAACGACTCGCTGTGGTCCAATCTGAGCTCATCTGGCACCATCACCTTGAACGCAGCTGGACTAAGCATTGAAGGCGGCAACGGCATTGACGGAGAGACTGTTCTCTCGTGGATCGATCCGATTGAGATGGGTGGCACGCTGCTGTTGGAGGCGGTAGGCGTTAACTTATCGCTGGGCAGTAAAGGCGTGCTGGCTGGGTTTTTCACTGGGACCAATATTCAATTGGATTGCACTGCTGGATTCCAAGTATCCGCGGCGCAGGGCACGGGTGCGGTCAGCGTGCAGCCGCTGATCCAGGGCTTTCCGGCAGGATCGAGTTACCCGTTGAATCCGGCAGATCAATACACTCTCAGGCTTCGTGTTCATTGCCCAGAGATCGAGCGCGAGCTTCAGGTGTATCGGTCGTTCGGCGACAATGGGGCCATCACGATTGGTGGGCAATCCAATCAGGCTCCGGCGATGATCCAGATGGAGATCCAGCCGTTTGTGGATGGCGTTGGAGGCATGCCGGTTACGCTTTATGACGGCGCGCTTGCCAGCTTGCCATTCACATGCACTCTTGTGGCGGCCAGCAGTATCAATCTCATTGGTTCGATGCGTGCATTGAATCTGACGAGTCTTGGCTCCGCCTGGGTCGTGAGTACGCCTGCAAGCGGCGGTCCCTATACACGCCGCATTGGCACCACCGCTGAGGCCGCGGAGTGTCACGTCGAGAGGACGGGCAAGCTTGTTTTCTACGCTGGTTTTCAGCCGGCATTGGGCGAACAAGTTGCGGTGAGTTATCGGACGATAGGCAGATCCGTTGGCCGCGCGGTAAACGCTGCCAGTCAACAAGCTCTTACACTGGCAGGCGAGCCCGCAGTGGCAGCGTGGATCGGCACGGTCACACAACCGGCTCCACGCAGCTCAGCTGACTGCCGGAATGCAGCGACGGCAATTGAGCAGGCGGCGGCCGGGGTGAGCGCACTTTGGAGCGGCAGGTACATCGGCATACGGAACAGTTTTGCCATAGACGTGTGGCCGGGCGACGCTTTGCAGTTGAATGCGCCCTCAACCAACCTGGATGCGCAGGTGGTGGTGCGCAGCGTCAGGGTGAACTATCGCGCCAGTCTCCCCGATCTTGTGGAATATGCAATCGAGTTCGCCAATGACTGGGCAAGCGACCTGGCCATCAAGACCAGCGCAACCGTTCCGGCGGATGCATGGCTGCCGGCTCTCGTGGCTCCTACGCTGCTTGCCAATCTCAGCGGCCTCACGGTGACCGCGCTCAACGGCAGCTCGGTGACCATTAATACTGGCGTAACGCCCCCAGCGGGTGGCGGTTTTGAGATTCGGCTACGCGACTTCGCTTTCATGCCGGGGCAAGATCCCGATTTGGTGGCTCGGGCTCCGGTTCCCAACATCACATTCCTGCGCGAGAACGCCAACGACCGCTTCTACATCAGGATGTATGACGGCTCAACGCCGCCGAACTACTCAGAGTTTTCGACCGCGCTCTTTATCAACCTGCCGGTGAGCTCGTGAGCAGACGGCGAAAGGACGATCGACAGATGGAGCGAGGCGGATGCGGATGATCAATGAATTCGAAGCACAAGTACTAAGCGACCTGAGCGTGCTCAAGACGCAGATCACCAACCTTATGGGCGACGGTAACGGCGGGCGCATTGCTCAGCTGGAGCTACGTATGGATCGGCACGAGCAGAATTGGCAGCGCGCCAAAGGCTTTCTGGCCGCGGTCAGTGTTGTGTTCGCAGTGATTGAGGTCGCTGTCCAGGCATGGTTCCGGCGGTGAGCGCAAGGGCAGGGCATGACGCAAGCACTCGTCGTATTTCCGCGCCGCTGCTTGCCTTCGCGCCCTTATAATCAGCCCTATGAGCACTCAGCCAGTGGTGGGCGTGGTGATGGGCAGCAAGAGCGACTATGAAGTCATGTCTGCTGCCGTGGAGATCCTCGAGGAACTCCAGATTCCGCATGAGGCGCGGGTTGTGAGCGCGCATCGCACCCCCGACTGGCTCTTTGAATATGCCGACACGGCCAAGGCCCGCGGCCTGCGCGTGATCATTGCTGGAGCGGGCGGTGCGGCTCATCTGCCGGGAATGCTCGCCGCAAAAACGCTGGTCCCTGTGCTCGGGGTTCCGGTGGCGGCAACTCAACTCAACGGCATTGATTCCCTTCTCTCCATCGTGCAGATGCCAAAGGGCGTCCCTGTGGGCACACTCGCCATCGGGAAGCCCGGTGCGGCGAATGCCGCGCTGCTGGCTGCCGAAATTCTCGCAATACAGGATGCTGCACTCTACGAACGGCTGGTTGCATGGCGCGAGAATCGCACGCAGGAAGTGCTCAATCAGACGCTGGAGCAGGAGCCGCAGGGGTGAACCCCGTTCCCGAAAACAAAACTTCAGCATCCACCGTGCCTGTTATTCTGCCGGGCTCGCTGCTCGGCTTTCTAGGCGGAGGGCAATTGGGTCGCATGACCGCAATAGCCGCGCGCAGTATGGGCTATCGCGTTCGCGTGATGGATCCGGAGGCCGCCTGCCCGGCCAGCTTTGTCGCTGACGAAACTATCGTTGGCCGGTGGGACGATGTGGACGCAGCGCGGCGTCTGGCTACGGATGTCGATGCAGTAACTCTCGAGATTGAACAAATTGGCGTGGATGCGCTGTCGGCTGTCGCGCATCTCGCGCCACTTCGCCCCGGTGTTGAGCCAATCCGAATTATTCAGGACAAGACGCTCCAGAAGCCGTGGCTCGCTGAGAATGGATTTCCTGTGGGCCCATTTCGCGTGGTCCGCAGCGAGGCGGATCTTCGCGGGGCCGTGGCTGCGCTTGGCGGTAATGTCTTTCTCAAGGTTGGTCGAGGCGGTTACGACGGGCGCGGCCAGGCGCGCGCTGCGCACGACACTGATTTTGGAAGAGTGTGGCGGGAGCTTGGCGCGACCTCGGCGGTTGCCGAGCAGGCGCTTGATCTGGAGTGCGAGATCAGTGTGATGGCTGCGCGCAATCCTAACGGTGAGGTCCGAAGTTTCCCCGCCGCGCGAAATCATCACGAGAACCAGATTCTTGCTTGGAGCGTGCTGCCCGCGGGCGTGCCGCAAGAGATCGAGTTGAAGGCTGAGTCGATGGCCGCTGCAATCATTGCGAAGATCGGACTTGAGGGCTTGTTGTGCGTGGAGTTTTTTGTCACGCGGGAGGGTGAACTCCTGGTCAACGAACTCGCGCCGCGAACGCATAACAGCTATCACCAGAGCGAGCGCGGATGCGCCACCAGCCAGTTTGAACAGATGGTGCGGGCCATGTGCAATCTCCCTCTTGGCAATACCAGCCTCATATCGCCCTGCGCCATCGCCAACCTGCTCGGCGAAGTGTGGCTTGATGCTCCCAACGGCTCGCCCAACTTTGCAGCAGCGCTCGAAGTGCCCGGCGTTCGCCTGCATCTCTACGAGAAGCACACGCCGCGCCGTGGCCGCAAGATGGGGCACCTGTCGAGCGTGGGCGCGACAGCAGAAGAGGCGCTGGAGCGGGTGCTGGAAGCGAAGCGGCGGCTTGGATGAATTTGCTGTGAACAGGCCGGTTTCAACGGCCTCGGGGAACCGCTGCGCGAGGGTTCTCGTATACTTCTCTCGCATCCACCTCAGCACGGGAGATCTCTGTGCAAAGCACTCTGTCCGCATCCTCAGTTGAATCTCCGCGCGCTGCGTATACACGCCCATGGCTTCTCGGCTCGGGAGTCGCTGTCCTCTTCCTCGCACTGGTTAAGATCGCGGTGCACATCTACACCGGCCGCCGCTACGGTTTCTTCGTCGATGAGCTCTACTACATGGATTGCGCGCGCCATTTGGCCTGGGGCTATGTCGATCAGCCGCCCCTGGTGGCCTTGCTCGCATGGGTTGAACACGCCGTCCTCGGCAACTCCCTGCTCGCGCTGCGCAGCCTCACCATCCTTGCCGGCGCGGTGGAGATTCTGCTCACCGGCCTGATCGCACGCGAGCTTGGCGGCGGACGCTTTGCGCAGTTCCTCAGCGCGCTGTGCGTGCTCGTGGCGCCCGGTCTGCTCGGCGTCGATCACTTCTTCAGCATGAACAGCTTTGAGCCGCTCTTCTGGATGGGCTGCGCTTGGCTGCTGATCCGCATCGTTCGCACTGGCGACGTGCGTCTTTGGCTCTGGTTCGGGGTGGTCGCTGGACTCGGCCTCGAAAACAAATACTCGATGGGGCTGTTTGGATTTGCGTTGCTTGCCGGCCTGCTGCTTGCAGGTCAGTATCGGCTCTTTACTTCGCGGTGGTTCTGGATCGGCGGCGCGATCGCTTTCCTTATCTTCCTGCCCAACCTGGTTTGGAACATGGTCCACCACTTTCCGTTCCTTGAGCTTCAGCAGAACATCAAGCGCAGCGGCCGCGACGTGGCTCTGTCACCGTTCCGCTTTTTGATGCAAGAGCAGGCGGCAATGCTGCCGCTCAGTCTGCCCATCTGGATCGCCGGTCTTAACTTCTTTTTCTTCAGGGAGCGTGGCCGGCCTTATCGTTTTCTTGGGTGGGCCTTTGTCATCACTGCCGGTGTCATCATGTTTCTCAGCCCGCGGATCTACTATCTGTTTCCGGCATTCCCGATTGTCTTCGCGGGCGGCGCAGTCCTGTGGGAGCGGCTGTTGCAGCATCGCCGCTGGATGATCCTCAAGTCGGCGTGGGTCACGCTGATGATTCTGATGGGCGCGGCGCTCGCACCCGTTGTGATTCCTGTGCTCTCGGCGGAGGACTACATCCAGTACGCGAAGGTGACGCACCAGGAGCAGCCGCGCATCGAGAACCACGAGCTCGGCCCGCTGCCGCAGCTTTTTGCCGACCAGTTCGGCTGGCACGAGATGGCGGCGACGGTTGCCTCGGTTTACAACAGTCTTCCCGCC